>Ga0315281_10006344_pt1 | contig 16837 bp, 19 predicted proteins | sample YL17G07_0_MG_FD_204540 | JGI IMG/M metagenome (GOLD analysis project Ga0315281, IMG submission 204540) | Sediment microbial communities from Yellowstone Lake, YNP, Wyoming, USA - YL17G07_0 | ecosystem: Environmental > Aquatic > Freshwater > Lake > Sediment | place: USA: Wyoming | collected...
TTTATAATAGACAGCGCAGACATTCAACTATTAACTATATGAGTCCTGTGGACTTTGAAAAAAAACTTGACTTTGAGAGGAATCTTAGGGTATCTTAGAAAAGTGTCCTATAAAACGGGGCAAGATCATATTTATTAAATGTAATGAGGGAAATTCTAATGATAAAAAAAATCAATGTTCAACGATTAAAGACAGGAATGTTTATACATGACCTAAACTGCGGGTGGCTTGGTCATAGCTTTATAAAGTCAAAATTCCTGATAAATAACCAAGAAACCATTGATAAGATTAATAAACAGGGGATGAAAGAACTTTATATTGATACATCAAAAGGACTTGACGTATCCTCAGATGACGTATCAACAGCTGCGCCAGCGGCAAAACCAGAATCTGCCGTTATAAATGCCTCAGAACGTATAATAAAAGGACCAGCTGAATTCAATGATGAAATAATTAAGGCTAAAAAGATTAAAAGAGAGGTTGTTAAGATTGTATCTGGACTGATGTTAGATGTCAGGGCAGGCAAACAAATTAATGTCAATAAAGTAGATGATATGGTGGATAATATGGTTGAATCTGTCTATAGAAATAGAGATGCGATGATGTGTCTTGGGATGCTAAAGGATGTTGATGAGTATACATTTTTACATTCAGTTAATGTATGTATCTTGATGGTAACCTTTTGCAAGGCTCTGAATTTAGAAAAAACCATAGCTCAAAAAGTAGGAGTTGGAGCGCTCTTGCATGATATTGGCAAGATGAAGGTGCCAATAGAAGTTTTAAATAAACCAGGTAAATTGACAGATAAAGAATTTTTGATAATGAAGAGTCATGTTACATTTGGCAAGGAAATTCTCTCAGACTTAAAAACTGTCTCAGATATCTCTAAGTCTGTAGCCTGCGAGCATCATGAAAGGTTTGATGGAACTGGTTATGCAAACGGGCTAAAAGGCGATGCTATTAGTAAATATGGTCAAATGGCTGCAATTGTTGACGTGTTTGACGCAATTACCTCAAACAGATGTTATCACAAGGGAATGACTGCTTATGAGGCTCTGCAGAAAATATTAGAGTGGAGCAGGCAGCATTTTAATAAGACATTGGTTGAGAAATATATAGATTGTGTGGGGATTTATCCTATAAAAACCCTTGTGAGATTAGAAAACGGAACCTTAGGCATTGTTGCGCGTCCTGGTGTGGTTAATCCGCTTCAACCAACGGTCAATGTTTTTTATAATACAATGAGGAGGCAGCTTTTGGTTCCTAAAGAAGTTGACCTTGAAAGGGAGGCTATAAAAGGCACTCCAAATAATATAGTCTGTTATGAGCCTCCAGAGCAATGGAATATTGATATTTCTAGTTATATGCCTGTGTTTTGATTTATCATTTAAAAACATCTAAGAAAAGAAAAGTTTTTATATTTTTTTAAATCTTAAATCTTAAATATTTTTATAAGAAAGAGGTAAACTATGCAGAGAATTTCTATAGAACTTGGCGCACAGTTATTGATTGATTTTGGTAAGACTGTAACAAGGGTTAAGTGTGAGCTTATTGGGATGAATGTTGGCAAGTATCTTATCGTCATCGTTAATGAAAATAGCGCAAATGTCAATCTTCATAATATGATTTTTAAGGGCAATCAAATCACTGCAAGATACATATATAAGGGCGTGGTATATGGCTTTCAATCATCTATAACTCATATAACCTTTAATCCAGACAAGCTGATTTTTATTGCATATCCTAATAAGGTTGAGGAAAAAAATGTCAGGGGGCTGCAGAGGGTTGAATGCAATTTTCCGGCAAGGGTTTTATTAGGCGATGAGCAGTATAATGGTATTGTAGTTGATATAAGCAAGGCTGGCTGTAAATTCTCTTTTCCAACTAATGATGAATCTGGAAAGGTTAAAACGGATAGTTTTGTTGCAAAGTCCACGGCTCTTCCTGAGTCTATTAAATTAATTCTACAACTGCCTGGCGATTCACATGAATTATCCTTTCTCTGTAAAATGAGAAATCTAAACACATCCGAGCAGCATTCTATTTTAGGACTTGAGTTTAAGGAGATGTCTGCTGAAGATATTATAATTCTTTATGAATATCTATTTAAAGTAGATGCGCTGCCAAAGACATTTAATTTTGAATTAATTAAAACCAAGCACACAGTTTGGATAAATAAGATAAAAAAATCTCTTAAAGCAGATATTGAAATCAGTCAGAAAGAGATGCCTTCCAGCCGAGAATGCGAATTAGGTAAATGGTTATATTCTGAAGGACTTACAACATTTGGTCATCTTGGGGATATGCCTAAGATTGAAGTGATTCACGAAGAACTGCATAATTTGGTTATTGAAATAAAAAAATCCAAGCCATCGCCTCAAAAGAGACAGGAATTTCTTACAAAGATAGATGCAATCTCACTTCAATTAAATCAATTATTAAAGAATATTGAGCAGCATATTAATACTGATTGAGCAGATGGACTTAAGAGGAATATTTTATGGACATATTGCGCTATTAAATGTGTGTTATGATAAGAAATGATTGATAAATCACAACAAACTTTACCACAAATTATGTTTAACTACACCGATACCATTAAAGTTGGGGTAGATGTTGCATGGAGATTATGGCAGGCAGCCTTTATTCGACTGATATTCCTCATATTCAGCCTCATTGGTCTATCTGTAATCATAGGGTTAATCCTGATTATTGGCTGGTTAATCTCTGGAGTTAATCTGCATGAAATTACTGATATCGCTAATTATACAAATATTAATAACCTGACCTCTCTTTTCCTAAGCAAATACTTTACTATAGCCATAGTATCAATTATATCGCTCCTTTTTTATTCAATGATTGCTATCACTATAGCAATCTATATCTACAGCGGGAGTTTCGGATGCATTGCACTTGCTATTAAAGACCCCTTTTATAAGTTCAAATGGAATGATTTTTTATCTTTAGCCAGAAAAACATTCTTTCCAATGATTTGGTTTACAACATTAATAACTATCGTAGGAATATTAATTGATATTGTCTTTGCTTTAGATATTTGGCTTGCTTATAGGATTGTTAATGATGTAAATAACCCTTTTCTGGGCTATATTGTTGTAATGCTTACTATAATATTTAATGTATTTTTGATAATAATGATGATCAGCCTTACATTCTACGGTATTGCCTCAATCTATCTCAAAGGAAACAGGGCAAAACTTGCATTCTCTGATGCCTTTGATTTCATTAAAAAACGTCCATCCAGTATATGGTTTATCTTTATTATTGGGGTATTTTATGCTCTTCTCAATCTAGTTTTTATCATGATTAGTCTAATTATAGCCAAACTGCCAACGATTGGAATTTATATTTCTATTCCATTTGATATCATCATTTTTTTTATTCAAAGTGTTCTAAATATAGCATTATTTGGAAGTATATTTTATTACTTCGGATATTTTGAGGGTCTTTTTATAGATTCGCAAACGCAGCCCTCTGAAATTCTACTTGAAACGATGTCTCAAAGGCTCTAATAATAGCATCCATTAATCCTTCTTTCGTAATGCCTGTTAGCAGTTCATTAATTCCAGCCATTGATGAAAAGGAATTTTCAATATTAAAGACCTTAGCCATAAGTTCTCTGTTAATAGTCAAAGGGATAGAGCCTTGCTGCAGGAAATATCCTCCCTTGTAACGTCTTTGGGCAGAGCCTATAATTTTTTTCCCAAATGCAGTCATCTCGCCAAATGAAGGCGAATCAAAACATAAAGGGCTTCCAGTGTTAAGGTTTGTCCTTCTATCATTGGTTTGCGCATCTAATCCGATATCATTAAATGCCTTTTTAAATACACTGCTTAGGATATGATAATTATTCAAAAGATTATTAGTGAAAATGCCGTCATTAGTCCCTGAGACAAAACTATAAGTCAATTCATAGTCATGCAAAACTGCGCGTCCGCCAGTTGGTCTTTTTACAACAGGGATGAAATGATTAGCGCAATAATCAATATTTATGCCAGATTGTTTTTGAAAATATCCAAGCGTTACAGATGGAACGCTCCATCCATAGAATCTAAGGGTTGATGTATAGCCGTTAATGACTTGATCGGCAATCTCCTGATCAATAGTCATATTTAATGAGGCATCAAGTATCTTATAATCAAGTATACGCCAAATCATAAAAGATTAGAATTCACAATAAAGCCTTGAGATTGCGATTTAGTTATCATTCCATTAATCAAAATTTCTTATATGACATTCATGTAGAATACAATATTCTTAATTGATTAAACAATGCTGCTTTCATTTTTTACTTAGGCGCTGAGCAAAAATAAGTTGCTCAATTTGGTTAGAATTTTTAAACGGCTTCAAGGCGTGAGAAGGGCGCATAGCTGGCTATGTAACCGCCGAACAACGCAGAAGACGGATAAAAAGGCAAGCAAAGTGAGTAAGTTATTTTTGCTCATCGCCTTAGATTTAAATGTAACCATACAGCAAAATTACAGTGTATTTCAAGTTAAAATTGTAAAGAGTAATTTACATTGACAATAATTTTTATAAAATGTTATCTTAAATGTATGTGAATAATAGTCATCATACGTGATATAACATCTGATAAAAATAGAAATCGCATAAATTGGAGAAAAAATGAAATCTCTCAAGATTAAGGCAAGGGCTATAGTAGAGTCAATAAAAGAAGAGCAAAGAAATGAGCCTGCTGTAAGGTTAAATTGTTGGGAGTTCAAAAAATGCGGCAGAGAACCTGGCGGCAATATGGCTGATGAGTTAGGCGTATGCCCAACAACTATAGAGACAGCGCTGGATGGTCTACATGGCGGTCATAATGCTGGGCGCGCTTGTTGGGCTGTAGCAGGAACTTTTTGCGGTGGAGAGCCAAAGGGTACTTTTGCCAATAAACTGAAGGACTGCACAAGATGCGATTTTCATCAAAGTATAATAAAAGAAGAAAAGAAATATGAAAGCGCAGTTTTACATCTTAGAAAACAGCGAAAGGCTGATAAAGAGCGTTTTCATAAAGAGCCAGGGTTTTTACAATATGCCTTTGCTAAAAGTATGCGCTCAGCAGAAGAAAATCTTGAGGTAGAATCAACTTATATCTCATTATTGATAGCAGTTACAAATACTTGACCAACGATAAATATGCTTGCTGGAAGCAAGCGACTTTGCAAAGACGACCTAGTTGACGAGTTGATGGTTATTGACGCTATCGCAAATAATCCAAGAACCAGAGCTACTAAGATGTTCTTTAGAACTATTATCACTAAAGGCATGCTTAGGCAAGTTCAAATGTACCTTGACCCCATTACATCAAAGATTAAAGAAATAAAGAAATAAATTTTTAATGGCATACCTCTGTCCAGTTTATAGGGTACATTATATAAGTATTATAACGTGCCTTATTTACTTATTTATACCTTTTTTATCATCTATATTATTTTATTTTCATTCTGATCCCTTGTCTGCTATGGATTATAGGTTATGGGACTGGCTCTATATAAGTATCAAACATTGAATAACCAATCTTTTTACAATTTGAGCCATCTGGAATATCAAAGACAGCCCCGCCTTTTAGGTCAATATCAAAGATTTCTCTGTCATCAGGAATTGTGCCTGCCAGATTTAATCCATATTCGCCTGCAAGCTCAATCAATCCGCTGTCTTCTTTTGAGCGGTTGATAATAACCAATGACTGTCCTATATCAAGGGAAAGCTCTGCAACAAGGTCAACTATTCTTTTGGCTGTCTTTATACCTTTGACAGTACAGTCGCTGACTATAAAAAGCAGATCAACCTTATGTGTGGTACGTCTGCTTAGATGCTCCATCCCTGCTTCATTGTCAATGACTACAAATGGATAATCGTCTGAAAGCATATCTGTATATTTTCTGATTATATTATTAGCTGCGCAGTAACACCCTGAACCCTCAGGTCTGCCCATTACTAATAAATCAAACCCATTTGCCTCAATTAAGGACTGCTGAACTCTGTAATTAAATAATTCCTCAGTAGACATCCCGCCAGGCCTATTAGAGCTTGAACGAATTGCAGCAAGTGATTCTTCCCTTATTTTACCGATAGTTGTATGCACTGTAACACCAAGTGCTTCATTTAAGCAGGAATTACTATCCGCATCAACGGCAAGTATAGGTCTTCCTGTTTTTTCAATCAAATATCTAACGGTCAAAGCGGCAAGTGTTGTCTTGCCAGTACCGCCTTTACCTGCAAATGCAATAGTCTTAGCCATATCTATAGTCCCATTTATGATTTATGATTTATGATTTAAGATTTAAAAACAAATATAAAAGATTTATTCTTAGATGCTTTTAAATCATAAATCATAAATCTTAAATCATAAATCTTAAATACTTCCTAGCTCCAAATCAATCTGCCTCTCCGATTAGCCCAGCATGAAAAGGATACATCTACAAAAAATGATGCTGGATGGCGTTTTTGAGCGCCTATGAAGACTTTAAATGCTGTAACTGCCCCTGATAATCCAGATGTTCCAATATTTAGGGAGTTAATATCTGCAAGAAGGGTTTGTTCTAACTTAGCAAGTGTTGGAGATGGATTTATAATATTTATTTTATTAAAAAGCAGTTTTTTTGACAAGGCAGTAACCTGATCCCTTGACCCTCCAACCCCAACGGCTATGGTATATGGCGGACATGCCTTCCCTTGAATATTTATCACAGCATCAACGACACACCGTCTTATTCCGTCCAAATCTCTTTGGGCATTGAGAGACATATCAGGAAGTTTGTACATTCTGCCAGCATTTTCACACCCTGCGCCCTTTAACATTAGATCAACTATAAGTGACGGTCTGTCATGCTCAGAAAAATTAATTATAGGCATTCCTGAATTATTATCAATATCAGGTGGAAGATCATTGATAATATCTATATTATTTGACCTAAGGGGGACCTTATTAACTGCAATGGCAGTTGCCTCAAGGATTATCTCTTTAATATCTCTTTGTACAAGACCGCTTGGAAGTTTAACGGCAAATATCGGCACACCTGTGTCTTGACAAATAGGTCTGGTATAATGTCTTGCCAATCTGATATTTTCAAGTATAATCTCAAGAGCCTTAGAGGCATTAGACCCATCCTGTTCAAGCCTAAGGGTATCACGCAAGGCTTCTTCTATATCAGGTGGTATAGATGTCGCCACTTTTTTGTATAATTCTACAATACCGTCAACGAGTTTTAACATAGTGACATTTGCTTACCTTAACGCCTTGCGGGGTTTGCCCATGAATAAAAAGCAGCCCCCATCCTTTATCTTATATCAATAAAATTATATTATATCAGAAATCTCGAAAATTTTAAAGGGAATTAAAATTGTTCACTATAGAGATGCGAAAAAGCTCTCACCATTAACAATAAAATGTATTAGAATTTATTGCTGTTCCATTATCAGGCGCAGTGGTAAAAAATGAAGAAAGGATTTATATATATGAGGCTACACCTTTCACTTCTTTCTCAATTACTGACCCTAAAAGAATGCCTTCATAACAAGTGATAAAACACCGGCAAACATTATTCCAATCATCCATTGTAAGAGTTTTATATCGCTTTTAAGTTCTGTAGTAGACTTGTCAATCTTGCTATCTAACTTGTCAATCTTGCTGTTAAGTTCGGAAATAGACTTGTCAATCTTGCTGTTAAGTTCGGAAATAGACTTGTCAATCTTGCTGTTAAGTTCTGTAGTAGACTTGTCAATCTTGCCGTTAAGTTCAGCATGGACACTATCAATCTTGCTATCCAGCTTATCTATCTTACTGTTAATTTCAGCATGGACACTATCAATCTTGTTGTCCAGCTTATCAATCTTAGTATATAGTTCAAATTGAACATTATCAATCTTACTGTCAAGCGCAGTCTTGACCTCAAAGAGATCAGTTTTAGTTGCAAGGTCTTTTTTGCCGTCAAGTTCAGCGCTGTTTATAACATGAACAAAGGCATCGGTTGCATCATCTCCGAGTTTTTCTCTTAATGATCTAGGTATTGTTAGTATTGTCATAGACTATTTTACAATATTAAATATAATTTAAACAAGGATAAAAAAATTTTAGCGCAGAGAAAGGCATGATTCTTACGCTCAGTTATAGAACACATATTGAAGATATTCTAAGTTTCCTTTAAAAAAATGAGAGTGCATGCTACGGGGAGGTTCATTAATCTTATATCTTCCTCTGTGCTCTCTGCGGTGAATAGTTTTTATCTGTGTCTGCATTGAATTCTTTCCCCATTCAAATAATCACATCTTTATCCTAACGATCTTAACCCTTGAGGACATTCCTTTAATAATCTCAATATCTGTCTTTTTGATTTTTTGATTCAATGTTTTTGTTAGATAGTCAGACAATATCTCAATAAGGGCAGTATTAGCTGCTCCATCCACAGGGGCTGCTGTAAGCTTTACCTTCAATGCGCCGTCAGGGGCAAGGCTTACTTCATTTTTAGATGATCTTGGGATGACCTTGATGGTATAGATATTTTCTTTGACATTTGATAAGTTTGGCATTTATAGTATTATTATTTTGATTATTATTTTAAAGGGTAATTTAAAAGGTGCTGCTGCCCTGGGTAAGGACAGCAGCAAAGGGGAGGAACGAGGCGCCTATGAACATATTAAACCATATCTCAGATTTAATGTCAAGAAAAATCTTTTGTAAAATAATATTTATATAACTTTACAAAATCTTAACAATTTTCTATGGGAAAAATTGCCTAAATTCTTTGATTGTAAGCTGTCCTGGTGCTGAGCTTGTTTTTATAGAGGCAAAGGTAAAGAGCGAGCCAATCAAAGGCAGAAACAGCCTTCCAGTCCGCCCAAGCTCACCTATTGCAATTGTAACAATCCCTTTATCGTGATATTTAAGAGTGAAATCGGTTAATGTCCTTAAATCACTATAATTATTTGGCGTAACTGCAATCTTTACTATATCGCAGTGAAGGGTTCTGCCCATTTGATATATCTTTTCAAGGGCTGACAGGGTAGGGGTTTGATTAAAATCATGAAAAGAGGCGATAGTTGTCTTGTTATGTTTTATAGCTAAGTCAATAATATCTTTTGCGATCACTGAATTTAGCTCAATATCAATGGCATCAGCAGCCTCAATGACTGCATTATAAATATTTATCCTCTGATTATCACTAATAGTTACAGCGCCTCCCTCAGATGATGACCTGCAAGTTGCAATTATTGGCAGGATAAATTTTTTGCGAGCCTCTATAAATGCGTGAGCTATTCCTTTTATAGAGATATCTGAAAACATATCAATCCTTAGTTCAACAATGTCTGCCCCATAAGCCAAATCTAAGCTATAAATATCTTTATCTGTAAGAGGCGAAACACAGATTACCTTACTACCAAGCGTAATATTTCCAATTGTTATATCTTTCATTTATTATTTTACAATATAGATGATACTTCTTTCTACATAATCACTTTTTTTAAAGTATTTTAATATAATATTTCAGCAGCTATTGACTTCATAAAACTAAATTCAACATAATAACAACATTACTAATTTATTGGAATATTATGAAAAAAATCAGCGTCATTTTTAAAGACATTATCATCAAAGACCGTGACTCCATTGTCAACGAATGGACAGGCTTGGCTTGGGAACAATGCTTTTCACGCGGCAGCGCAGGCGCTGGCTGTTCATCAATACCTGGCTGTAACACTGATATTCCTTTAAAGCATACCTTTAAAGCAGGACTTGAGAGGATTTTTGATGAACTTATCGAGGGTAAACTCCCAGATATTAAGCATCCAATGTTAAATGATGTCATACAGATACTGGCAATACAGGATACTTCTCCTTCAAAAGCGCTATCGTTTTATACGATTTTAACCGCTTTGCTAAATAATAGATTTAAGTATCAATTAAAGGATGAGGAGATTAATAATCAGTTCAATTTTTTAATAGCTAATATATATAAAGCCATGAGTGTGTCATTTGATATCTATATGAATATTAGAGAGAGACTATTTAATATTAAGATAAAGGAAATAACAGCATCTAATTCAAGATTGCTTAAAATGGCGAAGCTTATTACCAACGAGTCGTAGACGCTTATTAAATTTTAAAGAGGTGACAAAAGATGAAAGTATTAGTTCCGTTAGTTGGCGTTTCAGTAATTATTTTGTTAGCCCTGATATTTGGGGGGATATCAAGTATGCAATTAATAATTGGAGCAGTGATTCCGTATGCAGCGGTAATTGTTTTCGTTGCAGGGGTTATTGTGAAGATTAAAGATTGGCTTGGCACTCCAGTGCCATTTAGAATACCTACAACATGCGGGCAGCAAAAGAGCTTTCCTTGGATTAAAAATAATGAGCTTGAAAATCCAAGCAAAGGTTCATCAGTAATTCTCCGTATGGCTTTAGAGGTATTACTCTTTCGTTCACTTTTTAGAAACACGTTTTCAGAGGTTAGAGATGGTCGTTTGGCGCATAGTTCAAGAAAATGGCTGTGGCTTGGGGCTTTAGTATTTCATGCTGCTTTTTTCACTGTAATATTCAGACATCTAAGATTATTTGTAGAGCCTGTGCCTCCTTGTTTGCATATATTAGAGTTATTGGATGGTTTCATGCAGATTGGAGTGCCTGCCCTCTACATGAGCGGAGTTATATTGCTGCTTGCAACTATGTATTTATTTGCCAGAAGGATACACATCCCGCAAGTAAAATATATCTCTCTGCCTGCAGATTATTTTCCTCTATTTTTAATATTTGCAATTGCTCTAACAGGTATATTAATGCGTTATTTCACAAAGGTGGATATTATAAGCGTCAAACAGTTTTTAATGGGGCTTGTGACATTTTCTCCACAGCTTCAGCCAGGGATTGGGGTGATATTCTATATACATGTGCTTCTAGTAAGCACACTGCTTGCGTATTTCCCATTTAGTAAATTGATGCACGCAGGCGGGGTATTTTTCTCTCCAACTCGTAATATGGCAAATAACAGCCGTGTAATCAGGCATATAAACCCATGGAATTATAAGGTCAAGGTACATACTTATGAGGAATATGAGGAGGAGTTCAAAGATAAAATGAAGAAAGCGGGTTTGCCGCTAGATAAGGAATAAAGGAGTAATTATGTCTAAGACAATTAAACCTGAAGAAATGTCAAAAATAAACTACCTTCCTCCTGAGCAGGATTGGATGGACAAAAAGGTAGATATACAAAAAGGCATGTTCTGTCATGGCGCAAAAGAGGCAAGCCTTGCCGCTGTAGACTTTCCTAATCCAAGGCAGTGGTCAGTTACTGACGAAGACTGGAAACTCCCTAATAATTGGCAGGAGATAGTTATAAATGGCATGGCTGAAAGGCTTGAAAAATACCGCTCATTCAAGGTATTTATGGATGTCTGCGTAAGATGCGGAGCTTGCGCTGACAAGTGTCACTTCTATCTTGGCACAGGCGACCCAAAAAACATGCCTGTACTTAGGGCAGAGCTTCTAAGGTCTATATATAGAAGGGAGTTTACTAATGTTGGTAAGATTTTAGGCAAGCTAGCTGGAGGCAGGGAGCTTACAATAGATGTATTAAAGGAATGGTGGTATTATTTCTTTCAGTGTTCAGAGTGCAGGCGCTGTTCTGTATTTTGCCCATATGGAATTGATACGGCTGAGATAACGATTATTGCAAGGGAGTTATTAAATCTCCTTGGTTTAAATATTGAATGGCTGGCAGGACCTGTATCGAATTGTTTCAGAAAAGGCAATCATCTTGGGCTTGAGCCTCATACAATCATAGGGACTATTGAATCCCTGAAAGATGATATTGAGGAAATGACAGGAGTGCGTGTAAACCCGAGTTTTAATAGGAAAGGGGCAGAGATATTATTTGTAACCCCGTCTGGAGATATATTTGCCGACCCTGGCATATATACTTGTATGGGATATATGATATTATTCCATGAGCTTGGGCTTGATTATACATGGAGCACTTATGCTTCAGAGGGTGGGAATTTTGGGTTCTTTACCTCAAACGAGATGGCAAAGAGATTAAACACCAAGATTTACGCAGAAGCAAAGAGATTAGGCGTTAAATGGATTTTGGGCGGAGAATGCGGGCATATGTGGAGGGTTTTAAACCAATACATGGATACATGGAATGGCCCTGCGGATTTCCTGCAAGTCCCAGTTTCTCCTATAACAGGGACAAAGTTTGATAATGCAGCAGGGACAAAGATGGTTCATATCTCTGAGTTTACGGCAGACCTTATCAAACATAATAAATTAAAACTTGACCCATCCAGAAATGATGATTTAATAGTCAGTTATCATGATTCCTGTAATACAGCAAGGGGTATGGGGCTGTTTGAAGAGCCTCGTTATATCCTAAATCACGTGGTCAATCATTTCCATGAGATGCCTGAGCATACCATAAAGGAAAAGACCTTTTGCTGCGGTAGCGGTTCAGGACTTAATGCTTCAGAAAATATGGATTTAAGGTTAAGAGGCGGATTTCCACGTGGTCAGGCGATTAAATTTGTCAGAGACCATAATAATGTAAATATGCTTAGCTGCGTATGCGCAATAGACAGGGCTGCTCTTACAACTGTCTGTGATTATTGGTCGCCAGGAGTTGCTGTATGCGGAGTAACAGAGCTTGTGGCAAATGCCTTAGTTCTGAAGGATGAAAAGAAGAGAAATAAAAATCTTAGAGGCGAACTGCTTCCTGGCTGCGTTGAAGAAGATGAAGACGAAGAAGATGATAACGATAAAGAGAAGGAGGAGTGATGATGATATTCGGTAAAAAACTGAATTTGGGTGTCTCCCTGAGAAATTTGGGTGTCTCCCTGCGACTCATAGTCGGCGTGGTTTTGATGCTGGCTGCATTATCGCTGTCTTGCAGCAAAGAAAGCGCATTAGGGCCTAAGCCGAGCCTTGATACCCCTGCAATCAACGCTATGACGAATAAGCAGTGCGTAAAACCAGCAGCATATATGCGCTCTAATCATATGACAATGTTAAATGATTGGCGTGATACGGTTGTAAGAGGCGGAGATAGGAATTTAGGCGAGATTGACGGTGTTATATATGAAAAAAGCCTTCAGCATACCTGTCTAAAATGTCATTCAAATCCAACTGAATTTTGTGATAAATGCCACTCCTATGCCTCAGTAAAGGTTTATTGCTGGGACTGCCATGTTAAACCAAAAAGTGAGGATGTAAATTCCCCCAAAAGTGAGGATGTGCAGTCACCAAAAAGTGAGGATGTACAGTCACCCAAAAGTGAGGATGTAAAGTCCTCAAATGAATCTTCTGATTTCAAAAGCATTAAGCAAGATGGGCAGAAAGTTGAAGATACAAAAGGAGGCGAAAAATAAAGAGTATGGATAGAAGAAATTTTCTAAAGATAACTGCATTGACTGCCCTTTTTGGACTTGGCAGTGCATCTGCCTATAAACTATTGTCTCCTGATGAGATATTAGCAAGCATTGAGGGGTCGCCAGCTTGTGATCAGCTTGGTATGGTTATTGACATGGACTTGTTTCGCTCAAAGGAAACTATAGAAAATGTCATAGAGGCATGTAACAAGGCGCATAATATTCCTATCATTGATAATCCAAAGCATGAAGTAAAATGGATATGGACAGAGAAATATGAAAGCGCATTTCCTGATAGTACAAGCGTTCATTTATCTGAAGATATAAAGGCAAAACCATTTCTTGTATTATGCAACCATTGCGATCATCCTGCATGCGTAAGGGTATGCCCAACTCAGGCGACCTTTAAGCGCAAGTCAGATGGTATTGTGCAGATGGATTATCATCGTTGTATTGGATGCAGATTTTGTATGGCAGCATGTCCATATGGATCAAGGAGTTTTAACTGGGAAAACCCAAGAAATTATATAAAAGATGTAAACCCAGAATATCCAACAAGGACGATAGGAGTTGTTGAGAAGTGTAATTTTTGTGTAGAGAGATTGGAGAGAGGACTTAAACCCGCATGTGTGGATGCCTCAGAGGGCGCAGTGCTATTTGGGAAGATGAATGACCCAGAATCAGAGGTAAGGGCTGCGCTTTCGATGAATTACGCAGTTACACGAAAGACGGAATTAGGGACTGGTCCAAATGTATATTATATAATAGGAGGTCAGGAGCATGCTTGAGAAGGCGTTAGTTGGAAGTAAGCGCTACTGGACATGGATATTTTTCTTGTTAGTTGTCGTGTCGGTAGGTATGATAGCGTACATCAGGCAGTTTAATCTAGGTTTAGGCGTGACTGGAATGAGCCGTGATGTATCTTTTGGATTATATATTGGGCAATTTACATATTTTGTAGGAGTTGCGGCATCTGCGGTAATGGTGGTATTGCCGTACTATCTCCATAATTACAAGAGATTTGGCAAGATAACCATTCTCGGCGAGTTTTTGGCAATACCAGCAGTAATAATGTGCGTATTATTTATTTTTGTAGATGTTGGACAGCCTATACGCATAACCAATGTATTGCTGCATCCAACGCTTAATTCAATAGTATTTTATGATGTAGTTGTGTTAAATGGTTATTTGATGCTCAATCTAATCATTGGATGGTTTATGTTGAGCGCTGAGGCAAAGTCTGTGGCCCCTCCAAAGTGGTTAAAGATATTGATCTACATATCAATACCATGGGCGTTTAGTATACATACAGTAACAGCATTTTTATATGCTGGTTTACCATCAAGACATTTCTGGTTGACAGCAATAACGGCAGCTCGATTTTTGGCGTCTGCTTTTGCAAGCGGGCCTGCGTTTTTGGTGATACTTGCGATACTTGTGCGCAGATGGTCAAAGTTTGATCCAGGACAAAGGGCTATTGACGGCATACTGAATATCATATCGTATGCAATGTTAGTCAATCTATTCTTTATAGGGCTTGAATTATTTACCGCATTTTACAGCGGTATTCCCGGTGAGAAAAATTCCTTTATTTATTTATTTGCAGGGCTTGAAGGTCATACCCAAATGGTGCCTGTAATGTGGACTGCCGCAATAATGGCGTTTATATCAATTGCTGCGTTATTAACGCCTGCAGTAAGAAAAAGCGAGAACCTGCTGATGGCATCATGTCTTGGCATACATATTTCGCTGTGGCTTGATAAGGGATTCGGATTTATAATGGGCGGTTTTATCCCTAATACATTTGACAGGGTTACTGAATACTGGCCAACCTTAAATGAGGTATGCGTAACTGCCGGTGTTTGGGCTATAGGATTTATTGTGCTTTCTTCTTTATACAGGATTGCAATAACTGTAAAGGAAAATAGCGTATCTGAGGATCATTAAGATTAAAATATTAAAGGGTCTGGACTTCATAGTCAGACCCTTTTTTTATCTTCATCTTCATGAGGGCTCTGCCCTCAAACACCCGCAAAGGGTCTAAGACCCCTTGACCCCATTATAAAATTAAGAATGTAGTGATAATTTATTTAATCTTTCTAAGATAGCATCTTTAACAAATTGATTAAGGGAGATGTTTAACTTAACTGCCTGAGTTGCAATCATAGAATGAATTTTACTCCCTATGCGGACATTAAAACTGCCTTTGAATGGTTTTTCAGGCTCTCTTTTATCTTCTGCGCAAACAGCTAAGTAATAATCTACAACTTCTTTAAAATCTTGTTCAAGTTCTTCAACGCTATGCCCTTCGTAAGATATTAAACTTCTGATTCCTACTACTTGCCCATATAAGATTTTATCTTCAGCGCTATATTCAACTGTCCCACAGTAACCCTTATGTTTTAATAATGTAGACATATGTCACCTCTTTATAATCTGCTCTAATTGATGTGTATTAATAATATTTAATACCTGCGCTACAACATATCGCTTAATAACTTTTTCACTGTTATGTGGTACGTGTAATACAATTTCTACATCTTCTAAACATATTAAATCTTTAAAACGTATAAAATGTACTCTTGAACCAGAGGTGTTCTCTCCAGTTGATGTCCAATAATTGGCTAAGGCGGTTTTATCGGCTCAATATCCAGATTCGCCCATCAGCATGAAAAGACCCTTTATTTTTTTCACAAAATGCAATCTATGAATTGTCTCTATAATAAATGTTATAGAATTATTTATGAAAAGTTATCAAATCAAAATACATTAATCTAGTTTCGTCAAATTTCCTATATTCAGAAAGAAATTTAAATCCATTTTTATTATAAATTTTATCGTTGAAGGAATGTTCTCTGAATCGACATAAGCGTCTTATTAAAAGTAGCTTTAGCCATAACCTTTTTAAATAAGTCTAAGGCTTTCTCACGTTCTTCAATAGACATTCTATTGTTTTCATTTTCCTTAACTTCATTTAAAAAACGGTCAGAGTCTTCACCATAAAGAATAGGTGTTTCTTTTATCGGACGTGCCATTGTTAACGCTCCTTCAAACTAAAACCCTTCTATATTATTTTATATAATATCATATATTTATAAAAAAAGTAAACATGCGTCAAATTACCCAAATTCCGATATAGAAAAATACTGTATATCCTCAATTGGATTTTTTGAGTAATTTTTTAATCTTATTGAGTACAAATATCAATAAAATGTCTTTTTTTCATTTTTTATCCAGTTTTTTGGTCATAATCTATCATTTTTAGATTATTTTAGTCTTTTTTACACGCAATTCTCCTATTTAGTTTAAGATTTACATCAAATACTACCTATTTTTCTTCAATTATCTGTGCATAAACATACTTCATATATCTTTTTCCTAATTCCTTTAAACAATTCTAATTGTTCTATATCTATTGATAACTTCAATATTATTTCTCCAGCATGTTTTACTATTCG
>Ga0315281_10006345_pt1 | contig 16837 bp, 14 predicted proteins | sample YL17G07_0_MG_FD_204540 | JGI IMG/M metagenome (GOLD analysis project Ga0315281, IMG submission 204540) | Sediment microbial communities from Yellowstone Lake, YNP, Wyoming, USA - YL17G07_0 | ecosystem: Environmental > Aquatic > Freshwater > Lake > Sediment | place: USA: Wyoming | collected...
ACGAAGCCCGTAATCTCAAAAATGATCTACCTACTTCTCCCTCTCATCAGACAGGTGTCCATAATCTCAAAGAACAAAAATGGCTTTCATACGCAATTACTTAACCGGACAACACTGAGTATAATACATTGTTTAATAGCATTTGAACATGCATCACCTCTTTTATATTAGATAAAGAGCGGAATCCTTTCCCTGTTGCCGAACGTTGATGTTCCGTTTTTCCCCTGAATTGATGGTGTGCAAATGCTCAACGGTGTTTTGAAAACAATCTAACCTTATAGGGATTTTCGTTTTGATCAGGGTAGGGGTATATCTATGAATAATGGTATAAAAAAATCTTCGATAAGGAGCAAACTGCTCTTCTTTTCACTCTGTATCTCACTTATTCCCAGCATCGTTATAACATCTATATATTACTTTAATAGCCGGTATATTTTAAAAAAACACGCTCTGGATGAAATGACAGCGCTTGCGGAAGCGAAGAAACAACACATCCTTTCCAGTATCGAGACAAAAAAGGAACGTACCCTGGACTTCAGTTCAGACGGTCTCATTGTGAGGAGGCTTGAATTTATTTATCGCGAAGGATTCGTTTCTAGTGAAGCCTCTTCTGTTTTGAACAAGCATCTTGTGAAAAACAAAAAAATCCTTGATCCTGATATTCTGAAAGTCTCTATTACGGATACATCTGGCGTTATAATCGCATCGTCACATGAACATTCCGTTGGTGCAAAAATGGTGGACTATACAACAACCACGCCTAACTTCAGCCCAAAAATCGGTATTGTCGGTGTCAGCGTGTCGTCGCCGTTTTACAGCGAGGCTTTAGGTGCTAATTCTATATGCATCACTGCACCGATTTTCTCAAGCATGACGCCGGGGAGATATCTGGGGAACATAATCAACTGCTATAGCATTGAAGTCCTGAACAGGATCACCGCAGATCGTGCAAAATTAGGCGAGACCGGGGAGATATACGTGGTAAACATGGATAAGATGATGCTCACCGAATCGAGATTTCTGGAAGACTCCATCCTCAAGCTGAAGGTAGATACGGAGCCTGTTCGCAAGATTATCGAACATGGCGCGGACGTGACGGATATATATCCTGACTACAGAAACGTGGCTGTTGTAGGCGCATCGGCTTATATAAAGGAATACGGCTGGATAGTTATTGCGGAAATCGATAAGGCAGAGGCATTTGCGCCATTAAAGACGCTTGGTTTTGTTGTCTTGGGGCTGGGACTCGTCTGTGTTATTGCGGTTGCTGGTATAGGGATACCCTTTGCCTTTTCGACGGCGCAGCCAATCAACATTTTAAAGATGGCAACAGAAAAGTTTATGACCGGAGACCTGGAATACCGCGTCAACATCCAGCGAAGCGACGAGATCGGTGACCTTGCCCGCAGCTTTAATATCATGGCCGATAAGCTTGCACTTGAAAAACACATCTTATCATACGCTGTCGAGCAAAGCCCTGTGGGGGTTATTATAACCGATGTTAATGGCAATATTGAATACGTAAACCCAAAGTTTATAGAAATAACGCAGTATACCTCTGCTGAAATCAAGGGAAAGAACCCCCGTTTCTTAAAGTCTGGCGAGGTATCCCCGGAAAAATATAAGCAGCTTTGGGATGCCATTACCTCTGGGAAGGGATGGCATGGGGTATTCCATAACAAAAAGAAAAATGGCGATTTTTATTGGGCGTCTGCAACGATCTCGCCAATACGCACAAAAGATGGTGATATTATTAATTACGTTGGAATTCAGGAAGACATTACTGAAGAGAAGTGTGTGGAAGATAAGCTGAAAGGTGCAATTGAGCAAAGGGACAAGAATATTGAAGATATGAAACATCTCATGTTCTTCTCAAACTTCATGAATGACGAGGTCCGGGAAGAAAACTTAATAAATCACCTGTTCATAATCCTGAAAGAGCGTTTCCGCCCCGACATCCTTGCGGTATTCTTTATAGATAGGGAAAAGCACGTGATCAATACCCCCATCGTTTTCCCACCAGAGCTTGCGCAATCCCTCATCAAAAACGAAGTCTTACTCGATCCCACACTCTGCCGGGTTATACGGACAGGACGGGAGTTCCTTGCAAAAGATATCAAGAAGGAACCGTACTGTGAATGTATTTTCCATCCTATTACAGAGGGTGGGTGCGCCTGTTATCCCCTGCTGGCCGGCGGAACGGTTATCGGCGCAATCCTTATGGCAAAAAAAGACATAGAATACTCTTATGGTGAAGACATGAACAATCTCATGTCCACGTATGCCGGGCTTGCCTCATCCGCTTTGCATCGCATACGGCTTATGGAGACGACAAAGCACGCATCCGTGACGGACGTGCTTACCGGGATATATAACCGGCGTTTTTTCAATGAAATCATGGAGAAGCAGTTGGCTCTGGCAAAGAGGCACAATGAGCCGCTCAGTCTCCTTGTTGCCGATATTGACTACTTTAAGAAGATCAACGACACTTACGGACATGCGATTGGCGACCGTACGCTCCAAGAGGTGGTGAAACTCATGAAAAATGCCATACGATCTTCAGATATCATGGCCAGATATGGTGGCGAGGAGTTTGCCATTATTATGCCCGCTGCTGATACCACTCACGCATTAAGCAAGGCAGAAGAAATTCGCCAGCGGATAGGCTCTACCGACTTCGACAACATCGTTGCAGGGAAGATTATCAAAATAAGTTTGAGTGTTGGCGTTGCATCATTCCCAGAACATGATTGTGACGAACCAGGCACGTTGATGAATAATGCGGACCACGCCCTGTATAAGGCAAAGAATAATGGCAGGAATCAGGTGGTGGTATACGACGTAGCGAAAAAGAATTAAAAAATCTTGCAATGTCTTTCGTTACGATTTAATATTGCAGCAAGTGGAAATGTGGATTTCCTAATTAGTGCATCTATAAATTAAGAAGGGAGAAAAAATGAGTAAAGGAACAGGCGCTCGTAAAGAAGAGAAGAAAAAAAAGTCAACCAAAACCATCAAAGAAAAGAGAGCAGAAAAAAAGGCAAAAAAAAAGATTTGAGTAATGATCTTAATAGAAGCTGTTGTTATCCTGAATTATTCTTGAAGTTCTGTATGCATTAGAAAAGGTTTAGTGTAGCCAAAAGCCTCTGTTTCTCGAAAAATACAGGTTGAATTCCCTTTATTTACTGGTTTGTGCATCGAAAACCTGACTTGTTTGGCTATCTTTTTCAGGAATGAAAAAGATAGCCGAAAACCACAGGTTTAATGGATAAAACCTGTGGTTCCGGCTTTTCTTGTTTAGTATGAGATGGTGTTTTTGCCGGCTGTTGGCGCGGTTATTTGCCCTTCTCTTCCGGTTTTACGGATTCTTTTGCGGGTGTTCCCGTTTCCGGTTTAGCGTCTTTTGCGCATCGGAAGCCAATGCTTTTGTTGCGGTCTTCGGGTTTTCCGAATATTCGTACAGCGCATCGCATCTGATATGCATTAGGCGCGAACAATGAAGCCCCTTTGATAATGCGCAGTCCCGTGCTCGTTTCCGGTCCTTTCGGATTTACGCTGGGAGAGTTTTGATAATATTCAGGATGGTACCAATCGTTGCACCATTCCGAAACGCTCCCGATCATGTCCATACATCCGTAAAGGCTTTTCCCGTACTCAAAACTACCTACAGACAGTGGCGCAGTGGGTCCGACGTTGCACCGTTTTGCATCCCAGACGTTGCCCCACGGAAATCTGCGTCCGTCATTGCCTCTAGCGGCCTTTTCCCATTCGGCTTCGGTGGGTAAGCGCTTACCCGCCCATGCAGCGTATGCGTATGCATCGTACCAGTCGACCCTGTTTACCGGATAGTCGGGGAAATCATAATACGGATACTCCCAGGGCGTATGGGGTAACCCTGGTGTGTGGTCTTTTCCTTTCGGTTCTCCGTGAAAACACTTGCTATGGTCGTTGGTACTTTTCATGTATTGCAAAAATTCCCAATATTGGGCGTTCGTAACTTCATATTTATCTAGGTAGTAAGCGTCTAAATACACTTCATGTTGTGGAGTTTCTTCACGGATAAATTCATCTTCCGTCGTGCCCATGAGGAACTTTCCTGCAGGGATTAACATTAACGCACTCCACTTTTCACGGTTTTCAGCCAGGGCTTGTTTCATCTTTACATCTCTGGCTGTTAGTGAAGATGTCGTTCGCTGTTGTTGTTCCGTCGGACTTAACCCTTTCTCCAGACAGTTGATGTAAACCTTAACGTCCTCCATTGCCTTTCGGTAATTTTCACTATCCTTTGTTTCAGGTGGTTGTGTTTCCAGCAAGGTTTTACATTTGTCGAGTTGCAACAAGGCTTCTTTTGTATTTCTGAGCTTCCAATAAACCCCTCCCATGCGAAAGTGGATAGCCGGAAGGTCAGGGTTTAACGCCTCCGCTTTCTTGTATTCCTCTAACGCGCTTTCAAAATCGTTCAGCTCTTCACACAACCGGTTCCCTTCCAGGAGATGGTATACAACCGCCTTTGCCCGCTCTTCCGGCGGTGCGTCTGCTGGAATGTTGATTTCTACCTTTGTATCAGGACGAGCGGCCTTTTTGTCCACTAAATGCTTGAGAACCATTTGAGTACCGTCGTTTTTACAAAATTTTTCTCCAGGAGCGGCTTTTTCATTGCAGGTGGGGCAAATAAGGTCTTCTTCGTTAAAATCAACGAGCTGTTTGCCATCGACGCTGCAAAAGCTTGTATCACCCGGATATATCCTGGCGCAATCCGGGCAAAGTTTGTTCCTGGTAACGTTTTCTCGCGGGCTTGCCAGGGAAGGCCTCTCTTGTGGTATATTATGCGACTCGCTTTTTGCTTCCTTAACCAGGATGGTATTTGAAAAAAGCGCTAAGAATAAACCAAACAGGGTGAATAAATATACTATTTTCACAAACAAAAACTCCCTTCTTAATGAGAACTAACGGACTAGCGAGGTGAAGCCTCAGACCAATAAAAACTCTTGAAACCATAGATTACACAGATTTTTATCTGTTAAATTATTTCAGCAACCTTAAACGTGACCCACTTTTGAAAAAAAAGCGGCAGATAAAGATTTTAAAAGCGCTTTAAAGGGAGATACCCTAACGCTATTCTTTACATAGAGCGGTATGAAAAAAGCAAATCTGTTAAGTTATGGCTGCTTTTTTACCATTTCCATGGTCTTATCTTCTTTTTCGTGAGTCCAGCTTGACCATTTTCCCCATTCAACGTATTTTTTACCATCTGACAGCCAATATTGCGTTCCGTCTCTTTCCCGTTTACAGGTAAGGTTTTCTACGGAGCGGATCTGGGTTTGCTTTACGACTTTATAGAAGTGGCAATCGACTTGGTGAAAGTTGATTTCTGAACTATTTGTCACTTCCTTTAGTTCAAGGTCTTCTACGGTGAGTTTTTTTTCATTGAACCTCTTCTCATCCACGGGGACTTCATACGTAATGATTTCGGTTACTTTGATGGAGGTGGGGGTAGGTTTGTCGTCAAGCCATGGCAACGGCACTGTCCCGCCGTAAGGCGCAAACGATTGATGATAGCTGCCTGGCTGATTATGGGTATCAATAATACCGCCACCCGCATGCTGCGCTTGAGCGATATTTCCCTTGATAAGAAAAGCGCTTAAAAACATTGATAGACAGATGGTGAGGGACGCGTATGGAAATAGGTGTTTCTTACGACAAAGAGTCATTTTTCAAAGTCCTTCCGTAATTTCAAAAAGTTGGGGTTGAGTAAATGCAAACCAAGGTTCCGTTGCTCACGATGTGTTCAATAAAACCTGAAAGTGCAATCCCTCCACCGATTTTTGAGCGTGAGATATGCAGACCGCCTAAAAACAGGGGAGAATGCGTGGTGTTGATAGCCGTCTTTGTCTAAACAACGGGGACAGCTTTAACAATAGGTCTCCTGGGAATTTTACATAAAAACGGCAGGTTTGTCAATTATTATGGAAATAGTTGACCGGGAGTTCTCGTTACATGATTTTAGAGCTTCAGCGGGGTAGCTATGTGTTAGTAAAAAAGGACTTGAACATCACTAAACTTTGTGGTAGAATCCTCAAACTTTGTTTTGACACACTGGGTGTTGTGTGTATTACTGCGCGATTTTAGGGAAATTCTTTTCAGCTAGATTTAGTGAACAAGCTGATCTCTCATATTTAAATAGGAAGATTAGGAGGTATTTATGGAGCAGTTGAAGCAGTTGTTGGGTTTTATTCAGAAAAGGAAAAAACTGGTAGGCTTTTTCACTATAATCGTTCTGGTGGTTCTTGGTGTCACGTTACGCAATGTTTATCACTACTCGGAGAAGAGTGAGTTTTGTGCGAGTTGCCATGAAATGAAAATTCATTATGACTCATTCAAGGCGTCTAAGCACCATAACGAACACGTTGAAAATTGCCATGCATGCCACGTAGGCCCCGGGCTGAAGGGATACGCCCACGCAAAGCTCAGTGATGGAACTCATGACTCATTGATGCATTCTTTCCAGGCATATAGTGATGGCACTTTTATCGAGATAGCCGAAGACAGCCTTCAGATTTTAAATGGAAACTGCGTTCGTTGCCACACAGAAGGTTTTACGAAGGATAAGACACATGTCGAGATGGTTTTAAAAGGCAACAAGCACCGCGCGGAAGGTGTTACCGGTATGGTGCTTGAAAAGCTGGTATGTACGGACTGCCATCTGGGCGTAGTTCATCCTCACATGCCGGGCGACTCGTTTAAGGCCTATGCTGCGAAGAAGATCAAGCCTTACGGGACGTATGAAGAAACGGATTGTCTCGCCTGCCACAAGATGGCAACGCCTGACGTTGTTAAGGAATGGACAAAGGGTACTCATGCGGCGAAAGGGATATCGTGTATTAATTGCCACGGTAACGATCACCGTGCTATCGCAAAGAAACACGGTTACGTATCGCCTGGCGTCTGCGGTGAATGCCACCAGGCCCAGCTTGCTGATTTTCGCCAAAGTGCGCATAACCAGGGACATGCGGTTGCAAAGGTAAATAAATACGACGTAGTAAGCACTAAGATGCTTGCGATGAAGGATTGTAAGGGTTGTCACAAGATGGGATTAGCTTATGAGAATGACAGGGTCGGCGGTAGTTGTAATGCCTGCCATCCAAGCCACAAGTTCTCTGCGGCAGAGGCAAAGGCGGCGGACGCTTGTGAAAAGTGCCATGTCGGTGGACCTGAACATTCTCTGGTAAACACAGATAGCGGATCTATTTTTGGCAGGGTTGTGGAGATGCGTAAGCAGGGGTTGATAAGCAAGGATTTGATTACGTGTCAAACCTGCCACGGACCTCAGAAGTCGCACAATTTCAACAAAACAGCTACACCGGAAAACGTTGAAGTGCTGCTTTTCGGAGGGCACGGATACATTAAGGCACATGCAAAGCATTGATAGCTTTGGACTGGTGTATTTCGATAGTTGTATAATAAAAATCCCACCGCGAAAAGGCGGTGGGATTTTTTTTTAGTTGTAGTTGTATATGTGTTGTTGCTATGGTTTTTTGGGCAGTAAGACAAACCCCGTCCGTCTGTGCTGGCCTTGTGATTTGCAATACCACGAAAGCTACCAAAGATTATGAGAGATTTTCAGGTGAAAGGATTACGATGGGAAAAAATTTAGTACAAAAGATATTCAGTGCGCATCTCGTTTCCGGGAAGATAAAGACCGGAGAGGAGATTGCCATTTCCATTGACCAAACGCTTACCCAGGATGCTACCGGTACGATGGCGTACCTTCAGTTCGAAGCCATGGGCATCCCCAGGGTAAAGACGAAACTGTCGGTAAGCTATGTTGACCATAATATGCTTCAGACGGGATTTGAAAATTTTGACGATCATTTGTTTCTGCAAAGTTTTGCAAAAAAATACGGTATCTATTTTTCCAAACCGGGCAATGGCATTTGTCACCAGGTTCATTTGGAACGGTTTGGTGTTCCGGGTGAAACCTTGCTGGGGTCGGATAGCCACACCCCGACATGTGGCGGGCTTGGTATGGTTGCCATTGGTGCGGGTGGCCTTGACGTGGCAATTGCTATGGCTGGCGGCTCATTTTACATTACCATGCCAAAGGTGGTGCTGGTGAAATTAAGCGGCACGCTGAGATCGTGGGTAACGGCAAAAGACGTTATATTGGAATTGCTGAGAGTAGTAACGGTAAAAGGCGGCGTAGGAAAAATATTTGAATATGGCGGTGAAGGGGTAAAAACGCTTGCCGTTACGGAACGCGCAACCATTACCAATATGGGGGCGGAGCTTGGGGCGCTGACATCTGTTTTTCCTAGTGATGCACAGACCAAGAAGTACCTTAAGATGCAAGGAAGAGAAGGTGTATGGAAGCTGTTCAAGGCGGATCCAAGCGCACAGTATGATGAAGTGGTGGAGATTGATCTCTCAGTTCTGGAGCCGATGATCGCCAGGCCTCACAGTCCTGATAACGTATGTAAGGTAAGTGAGGTGAAAGGCACAAAGGTTCAGCAAGTTTGCGTAGGAAGCTGCACAAACTCATCGTACTACGACCTTATGGTGGTTGCCGCAATGCTGAAAGGCAAAAAGGTGCATCCGGACGTAAGCCTTGTCATTTCACCCGGATCAAGGCAGGTACTGGAGATGATAACCCGAAATGGGGCGCTTGTAGACATGGTTGCTGCAGGGGCGCGCATCGTTGAGGTGTCTTGCGGGCCTTGTATTGGGATGGGCCAGGCGCCTCCTTCGGCAGGCGTTTCGGTAAGGACATTTAACAGAAATTTTGAAGGCAGAAGCGGCACCGTCAACGCCCAGGTGTTTCTTGCCAGTCCGGAAACGGCTGTAGCAGCCGCAATTAATGGCCTTATTTCTGACCCTAGGGAATTGGGCGAACCAGTTGCCGTTAAACAGCCGAAAAGTTTTATCATCGATGATAGTATGATCATCCCCCCTTCTGAAAATTCGCAAGACGTGTTAATCATTCGGGGACCAAACATAAAGCCTTTGCCAAAGAAGGAACCCATGCCAGACACCTTAAAAGGCGATGTTCTCTTAAAGACCGGAGATAATATTACCACCGACCACATCATGCCTGCCGGGGCGAAGATATTGCCTCTCAGGTCTAACATCCCCGCCATTTCCGAGTTTGTATTTGAAAAGGTGGATAAGGAATTTGCAAGGCGCGCAAAGGAAAAAGGCGGTGGATTTTTGGTTGGCGGAGCCAATTACGGTCAGGGGTCTAGCAGGGAACATGCAGCCCTTGCTCCCATGTATCTTGGGGTAAAAGCCGTTATTACCAAATCATTCGCACGCATCCACCGGGCTAATTTGGTAAACTTTGGCATTTTGCCCCTCACCTTCGAAAATGAGAATGATTATAATTTTATCGATCAGGAAGATAGTCTCGAACTGGCCGATATTAAGAATGGATTAAGGTCTAAGGAGAGGATTACTGTAAAAAATTTAACGAAGAATAAAAAGATATTTTTAACACACTCGCTAACTCCACGTGAAGTAGACATCCTGTGTTTCGGAGGATTGCTGAACTATCAGGCACAGTGCTGCCAGTGATTTTGACCGCTTAGGTAAAACATCCATTCCGTTTTTTTGTTATAGGACAAGACGGGTGGATGGCAGTTCACTGCTTTCCCCATTTCTAAGAGAGATATTAAAATCTCCTTAGAAATGGGGTTGTATTCCAGGTATTTCCTGAATACCGGAGCCCGATGCCGAAGGCGTAAAGAGGGCTGGGGATATGGGAGATTATTTCCAGGTCTATTCTATCCTTTTGTGATGAGAGAAACGGGTGTGCGGAAAAGGATTTTTACATCCTGCCAAAAAGATCTTTCCTTGACATATTCAATGTCGTATTTTACCCAATCGTTAAACATTTTGCTGTCCCGCCCTTTTACTTGCCACAAACCAGTCACACCCGGTTTTACCGAAAGCCGTATCTCTTTCCAGATATCGTTGCCTTGCATTTCCTCATTGGCTAGGGGTCTTGGACCGACAAGGCTCATTTCACCCTTCAAAATATTGATGAGTTGAGGCAACTCATCAAGACTAAGCATTCTCAGTATTTTTCCAACAGGAGTTACCCTAGGATCGTTTTTTGTTTTAAACATAGGGCCATCTACATCGTTTTTGAGTGTCTTTTTCAAAGACTCGGCACCATTGACCATGGTTCTGAACTTATACATGTTAAACTCAATACCGTGTTTGCCGCACCGCTTTTGCCAAAAAAATACAGGGCCTTTACTACTGATTTTTACCAAGAAGGCAATTGCAAGAAGCAAAGGAAACAAAATAATTAGAAGCAGAACACTGACAATACTGTCTAATGACCTTTTTAACAAATCATCTACGACAACCCTCATATTTATTCCTCTATTAACCGTTATGCTTAACATAGTATTCCTCCTTTTCAAATGCCCAGCGCAACACATTCGTAAACACAGCAAGACAAGTCATCCTGTTTTTCCCTTTTAGAAAAGTGAAACGAGAAGAGAATTGAGATTCTTCTATGCTGCGGTGGTAAGCCATAACTAGCGAAAAATCAAGTTTAAATCAAAGCTATTATGATACCACAATTTTCACTGCTATGTAAACACCTAAAAATCAGCCGTTTTATAGAATACGGCTTTTTGTTCTGTTCTGAACACATTATACTCAATCAGGCTGAAACCGCTGGTTTCGGTCTGATATAGCGTATATATCGGCATATAAAAAGAAACATTTACTATTAAAAATTGTTACAATCTAAGGAAGTTTTCATATATATTATTATATTAACATAGTAATAAATCAAAGTCTGTGATATCTATCACAAATTTGCATGCTGACTAAAAGTTCTTTTGTATTTGATAAATCCTCGCTTTCATGATAAATTGGAATTGGTCAATTTCTTGAGTACCATAACTGAAGCTGTGTCAACAATGTGACAGAGTGAATGCGTGGGGGTGTATTATTTTCTCTATTGCCTCTGTAATAGCTAAAAAGCTTCTATTTTTTCGCAAAACACGGGGCGAATCCCTTGTATTTCCAGGTTTAAGCATCGAAATACCCGGCTTGCTTGGTTATCGTTAGAGCGTTACCGAAGGACCGATAAATAATGGATAATTCTCTGTTGTTTCAGCAAAAACCGTACTTGGTAAAATATCGGTTTTTTCCTTTTAGTGAGTATCTAAAAGAGCGCTTTCCTCATAAGGTGTACAAAATACCACTCCATGCCGGCTTTACCTGTCCTAACCGAGATGGGCGCGCCGGTACTGGAGGCTGTACGTATTGCGCTAATGAAAGCTTCAGCCCAAACGTCAGAGTACCGCACATCCCCATAAAAGAGCAGGTCGAAAGAGGCGAGGCATTCCATAGAAAGCGATATGGCGCCGAAAAATTTATTGTTTACTTTCAATCCTTTACCAATACGTATGCAGACATTGAAAAGCTGCGGCAGTATTATGACGAGGCATTGGGAGTGGATGACGTTATTGGCATTTCCATTGGCACTAGGCCTGATTGTGTTACGGATGAGATATTGGATCTTATTTGTACTTATACCGGCAAATATCATGTCTGGATCGAGTATGGACTTCAGACTATTCACGACAAAACCCTCAGACGCATAAATAGAGGCCATGATTACAAGATTTTTCATGATACGGTAATTCATACAAAAAATACTTGCATTAATGTATGTGTGCATGTTATCTTAGGATTACCGGGTGAGACGCGTGATGATATGATGAAAACTGCTGATACGCTGGCACAATTGGACATCCAGGGCATCAAACTCCATCACCTTTACGTAGCTAAAAATACTGCGTTGGCAGAAGAGTATTTTAAGGGTGAAATACAGACGATGGATAAGAGTGCTTATATTCACCTTGTTGTTGATTTTCTGGAACGTATCCCGTCCGATGTTACCGTCCAGAGAGTCGTAGGGGATACGCACGGCAATTTTTTGGTCTCGCCGATATGGAAGGCCAGTAAAGCAGAAATTATCAACGGTATAACGCAAGAATTCAAACGGAGAGGTACTTATCAGGGCGCACTTTGCCCTAATGCGTTTGCCGCTTCCGATAACAATGTGGCAATCCGGCTTCCCAGTCTCCATGGTCAGAGGGAGGATACTGGGAAGTTAAAAGTAAATTTACACACCGTAGGAATATAAAGCGGGCGTAATTCAGTGGCAGAATACCAGCTTCCCAAGCTGGGTATGAGGGTTCGATTCCCTTCGCCCGCTCCAATCACAGGCGCACAGAGCAAATATTGGCAGTGTCTGAATAAGCACCGACAAGTGTTCGCGCGGTGCTTATAATTAAGGAAAAACAATTTCCATTTCCATTTGTTTCTCCGTCTTATTTAATACCGGTGGAACTGTTTCTGGCTTTTAATATCTAACTATGGCAAACGAATATAAAGTAGATTTGGATATTTATAACGGACCACTGGATTTACTTCTCTATCTGATTCGGAAGGAGGAGGTGCAGATTTACGACATCCCCATTTCCCGGATTACCAACCAGTATTTACAATATGTGGAGGCAATGCAAATACTGGATATGAACGTGGTTGGCGACTTTCTGGTGATGGCGGCTACGCTTATGTACATAAAGTCGTATATGCTTCTTCCTCATACGGAGACGCGGGAAGACGAAGATGAAATTGAAGACCCACGCTTATCTCTGGTAAAGCAGTTGCTTGAATACAAACGATACAAGGAATGCACCTTGCGCTTGGCATCAAGGGCTGCAGAGTGGGAAAAAAAGTGGATGTGTTCCTACAGCGAGATACCTGATGGGGGGGCTGATAAAAAAGAGGTGGAACTTCCTATGGAAGGTATCGGTGTATGGGATATATTACATCGATTTTCCCAACTGATGAAACAAACTTTGCAAAATGTCTCCACACGAGTTACCTATGACGACACACCAATTCAGGAATACATGGACGATGTTTTAAAGCTGGTACAACTCCGCACAACAATATCTTTTACCGACCTTTTTGAAGGGATTGACGAGCGGATGCGTATTATTGGGATATTTCTTGCCTTGTTGGAGTTGGTTCGATTACGTACGGTAAAGATTGAGCAACCGGTAAATTATGCGGATATACAGATATCCCTCAACAACATGTCTCCGGCTAACAACTGACGTTTGCCCATCACACAGTAGCCATAAATAAAATGGTACCTAAATCCTGCAAACAAGGAGAAGGCTTGTTGCAGGGTTATTCTCTTACCAATAATATTTTCTATGAAGGCTTGTATGCCGCATTTTATAAGGATTTTTTTGAAATATAATATGGCCGAACTTCGGTATTCTTCCGGCACGTCTTTGGGTAAGTCCTCTTCAGATGTCTTTTTTTTAGGCTTGATTGTGTGAGGCGCGGCTGGTCAGTCGGGGCGTAAGATTTTGTGTTTTTTAAGGTACCAGATGGTAAAAAAAGCCGCTGTAACGAACAGGAGAAAAATGGCTAGAGTTATTGTACTGTTTTTACAACCTTCATAACCCAATCGGTGGTAATTATGCCTGATGATCAGGATTGTAGTTCCCGTTATCCATGCAAAGGGCGTTGCATACTCTTTAACGATGAGCCGTTTCCAATGAAACTCCATGTTTTTGATAGTTCTCCCCATACCTGAAAAGTTAGGTATAATCCGGTTTACACGCTTGCAGTAATCTTTAAACTCCTCACCGAATTTATTTCGCAGATAATTTTCCTCGGTACATATAATCGACAAATAGGCGAACAGGAAAAACGGCAATCCAAACACGATAAACAACCATGAGTTTGACACGATCCCAACCCCCGTGAGGATTAACAAGTTGCCCACATAGAGGGGGTTCCGGCAGTGGGAGAATATGCCGCTTTGGACGAGGTTTTCCGCATATACCTGTTTTTTCTTTCCCCCACGCTTGATGTAGACCAATCCAACCGTAAGCGCTCGTAAAGTCTGCCCGCTTAACGTTACTGCAATCCCAATAAAGATTTCCCACACGATAGCTTGCTCGTTATGGGAAATTGGCCATAATTTTTCAAAGTAAAGCGACACAAATACCAGTGGAAAAAGGGCATTGCGGTACCGGAAAAAGAATGGGCCAGTTTTGAGCATCATTTTACGGCTACCACCCCGCAGAAGTTGTACCACTTGAAGAATATGTCACAATATCGGAATCCCTCCTTGAGCAGAAGTTCCCTGTTTTCCAGAAGCTTGTACGGAATCAAAATGTTTTCGAGTGCCTCCCGCTTCTGGGCAATTTCCAACTCGCTGTATCCATTACGTTTCTTAAAATCGTAATAATATTTTATAAAAAGCCTATTGAAGAATGAATCCTCGCCTAAAACTTTCTCTACAAGAATAAGACATCCGTTCTCGTTAAGGCCTCTCAGGATATTTCCAATCAGCTTGTCCCGTCTCAGTGGGCGAATGAATTGTAGCGTAAGAAGCATGGTTACAACCGATGCATTTTCGATGTGAACGCCTTGATTCAGGTCGGCGCAAATAAGCTCGTAGTCTCTGGAAAAATGGTGTTCGACGAGTTTTTGTCTGCACTTTGCAAGCATCTCCTGGGAGTAGTCGAAACCGATAAATTTTACCTTACTCTGAACGTTTTGACCAAGATTGAGCAGGGTGGTTCCCGTAGAGCACCCAAGGTCGTAGATGTTGGTCCCATCAACGCCAAAATCGATGGCTAATTCTATGATCATCCTTTGGATTTCTTTGTACATGGGAACGCACCGCTCCAGCATGTCATCAAATACTGAAGCAACGTTCCCGCTGAAGGCAAAATCCGCTATTGTTGGCAAATTTTCTTTGAAAATTTCGTCTTTTGACATGGATAATATTTCCACATTCACTTGATGTGAACGTCTATTGTCACGGTATGAAGTGATAAAAACATTTCCCGCTAAGAACAGTAAAAAAGTGTCTTCAGTAAAAGCGAAAATTATACTTAAACATTCTATATGAAATGGGAATGAATGCAAGATTAATTTTTTGTAGTGATTACATTGAATTTCCTAAATACGAACGTAACATCTTCGGCTGACTTTTACACAGCGCACACCCGTATTTCGGACATCCAACTTGGGCTTGTAATCCGGTAAAGAACTTAAAAATAACCGTAAGAAGCTTATCGTAAGGATTAATCAATCACAAGAAGAATAAAGGCGTTTTTTTTAACAAATATATATCTTGACGTGAAAATATTTAACGGTATAATTATACGATATTTGTTGGTAAGGTATCACAAATGGGTAGTGTGCAGAAAGGGGGTGGATAGAAAAGGGTTTAATATTTTGTTTATTATCTGTTTCCTTAAATTATGGTACTTAAGTATCAAATCTATTATGACGAAAGGAGAATGTTGTTATGTTTAAGAAGATATTTGCAGGTTTAATGGGGGTTGCTTTAATTACCGGTATTGGCATCGCAAAGGTTCAGGCCTATTCAGTAAAACCTGCAAAACTGTGGGTTACTGCAATTGCTATTGGCACACCGATTGTCGGTGCAGAAATTAAGGTTGGGGACAATGCCTGCACAGCCGGCAAAAACGGCACCTGTGTGTTTGAATTAAAGCCAGGTTCGTATGAAGTTTCAGTTCACGAACATGGTGGTGCATCTGCTCACACAACCGTTAGCCTTGAAGAAGGAAACATCAGGTTCATATCCTTAGATTTAGGCGCAAAGGCGCTTCATGCGAGTGGCGCTCACTAATCTAAGGTAACGTTTCAGTGTTTTAAGCCGTTTTTTGTACTATAAAGGCAGTCGTTAATGTAATATTAACGACTGCCTTTTTTGTTGATTGCTGATACATCCAACCGGCTTATTACCACCACATACCCGTTGTAACAAATCCTCTTCCCTTTCATTTGCCACGCTGCTTTTTTCGCACAGATTTACTTATATATCATGGATAAGAATACTTGCGTGAACCTGTTATTTCTTGGCATTTTTATACCATGCGATGGTATGAGAATTGCTACTTCAATGGAAGGGCGCTAAATATTATCTGCTTGATAGCGGGTTGGTTCAATAGAAGCGCCTCTCTGAAAAAGTCTTTATCTTTTTATAAGGGTACGCTATCATAAATTCAGCATTCATTTTCTTATTCACATGCGTATTACCAAGAGGCGGGTATCTACCGCAAAAACAACCGATTACTCATGGGGAGAATTCGGGCGCATTTTCGATGCGATAACGGACCCTATTGTTATATTTGATACCGAGTTTAAAGTAATAAATATAAATAAGGCTGCAAAGCATTTCTTTCCGGAATATACCATCGGGGGAAAATGTTTCTCCACGAAACATAAATTTGCGTTTGCTTGCAAGAGCTGTCCAACCTGGCAAGCCTTGAAAACAGGCGCAACAGCAACGTGCGAGATATTAAGCCAAAAAACCGGCGACCCGATTCTTTTGAAGGCATACCCCGTTTATAACAGACTAAAAAAACTAAAGGGTGTTGTCCTTATTGGCCGAGAAAGCGATGACGTGCCGGTAAAATGGAAGCGGCAAAAAGGCTGTTGACAATATCCCTCCCCTGAAGTAGCAGAATCTGTTGTGAGGTAATTTTTAATCCCGTTTTGCTTTTTGCGGCTATTTTCTATCCTATGCGCTTCACAAAATCCACATTCCACAAATATTGGCTGGTTGTGCCTGTTGTGCTTATTTTAGTGGGTTGTTTGAGCAGGTCAAGACCCGATGTAACTATTTCTCCTGATATGGACAAGAGGATCCGTAACATAAGTTCATTACCTCTTGCCGTTGCGTTGTATATTGAACCAAAGCTCCGCACACACATTCAGGAAGCGGCCTTAAATCAGAGCGAACCGGGTA
>Ga0315281_10006346_pt1 | contig 16836 bp, 17 predicted proteins | sample YL17G07_0_MG_FD_204540 | JGI IMG/M metagenome (GOLD analysis project Ga0315281, IMG submission 204540) | Sediment microbial communities from Yellowstone Lake, YNP, Wyoming, USA - YL17G07_0 | ecosystem: Environmental > Aquatic > Freshwater > Lake > Sediment | place: USA: Wyoming | collected...
CGAAGTCATAGCTCGCGCGTCGCACCAGCTCCGTGTAATAAATGGACTCCCACGGACCGATGGTCGTCGCGCCCGGCACGTCCTGCCGCTTGCGCGCGAGCAGCTCGTCGAACTCCTGCGCGGTCCGCTGGCGCGACGCCTCGACGACGTGATCGATGAAGGCGGAGGCGGCCTGCGCGCTGCCGGCCATGCGCGGGGCGATATCGTATTCGGCCCACGACGCGAAGCCGAGCAGTGTCGCCAGCTCCGTGCGAATCGCCAGCAGACGCTCCAGCACCGCCATGTTGACGGGGTAGGCGCGATTCGTCTGCTCGAAGTACAGCCGCTTGCGCACGTCCTCGCGCTTCGCGAACGTCAGCACCGGCCGGTAATCGCTGTCGTTGGTGCTGAGCGTGATCGCGCCCTTGGCGTCCGGCGTGTGCCGCGCGATGAAGTCGGCGGGCAGCCCTTCGAGATCCGCCGCGCCTGGGACGGTGATCGATCCCGGATTGTTCTGGATGTTGCGCAGGAACCCGCGCGTGGCGGCGCTGAGGTCCTGATTCAGCTGCTTGAGCCGTTCGTGCGCCGCCCCATCCAGCGCGACGCCGTTGAGGCGAAAGGCGCGCAGCACGCGCTCGACGTAGTACCGCGTTTCCGCGTCCGCCCGCCGCACGTCCATCGACGCGATCGCGTCGTACACCGCGCGGTTGATCTTGAGATCGGCGTCGATGACGTCGGCGCGCAGACGCGCCTCTTCGGCCGCCGCCCGCATGCGCTCGTCCGGATGGAGCGCGGAGACGGCGCGGCACACGCCCGACGCGGCCTCGAGCTCGATCAGCAGGTCGTCGTACGGCCGCAGCGTGTTGTCGATCGTCCGCGGGCCCTTGACGGCGAGCAGGCGGTCGAGCGTCTGCTGCGCCTTGACCAGATGTCCGTCGCTCCTGGCCTTGAGCGACGCCGGATCGGTGATTGCCGCGTAAAACGGCGAGCGGTTGACGGCGCTTTGCGCGGCGGGCGCGACCTGCGCGCCGGACGGGCCTGGCAGCGTCAGGCCGCACGCGGCGGCGACGACCCCGGCGACGACCAGCAGCCGCAGCGGCTTCATGGAGGCTCCAAGGATAACCCGGCCTGGACAGGCGGAAGTTAATTAGCTAGTATGCTAACCATGAAAGAACAACGACGGCCGCCCAACGCGGTGTTTCAGGCGCTCGCCGACGAAACGCGGCGGCAGATCCTCGACTTTCTCCGCGGCGGCCCCCGCACCTCGGGTGAGATCGCCGACCAGTTCCAGTCGAGCTGGCCCACCATCTCGCGGCACCTCGCCGTCCTCCGCGCCGGCGGCCTCGTCGTCACCGAGCGCCAGGGGCAGGCCATCTACTACGAGCTCAACACCTCGGTCTTCCAGGATCTGATCCAGCACCTCGTCGGCTGCATGAAGCCCCTGCGGAGGACGACGGTGGCGAGGCGCCGCGGACCGCGGCCCCAGGAGGCCTAGCGATGGCACCGATTGGAATGACACGACGCATCGACGCGCGCGCGATGGCGGTGCTCGCGCTGGGGTACCTCAGCGGCGCGATCGCGTACCCGTTACTCCCCGGTCCGTTCCTGGACAACGTGCTCTCCGCGCGCATCATGGTGGCGTTCACGCTGCCGACCACCGCGCTCGTGATCTACGCGCTCTTCCGCAGTCTCTGGAGACACGACCGCATCCGGAGCGGGAACGGCGCCTTCGAATCCACGTACGACGCCATCGTGCTGCGGACGCTGTTGTTCGTCATCGCACTCCAGGTGCTCGTGATGATTGAGCTCACCGGCATGTTGGATGTCGTCGGCCTTCACGTATCGGCGGGCCGCGCTGTCGTTGTGCTGCTCGGCGTCGCGCTGGTCTCGATCGGCAACCTCTTGCCTCGCACGAGGCCGAACGTCGCCGTCGGCGTGCGCACGCAGCGGACGCTCACAAACCCGCACATGTGGCAACAGGTGCACCGCGCCGGTGGCTATGCCACGGTCGCGCTGGGCGTCGTCACCGTCATCAGCGGCATCGTGTGGACGCACGACGTCGTGGGCGCCTTCGTGCTGGCAGCCGCGAGCGTCGCGGCGATGATTGTGTTCGCGTCGTACCGCAAGTACGCCCGCGCCTGACGCGACGTGCGCGAGAGGCTGACACGATGCTCGACGTCCGCGCGCTGACGAAACGCTACGGCGGCCTGCTCGCCGTCGACAAGGTCAGCTTTACCGTCAATCGCGGCGAGGTCGTCGGCTATCTCGGTCCGAACGGATCCGGCAAGAGCACGACTGTCAACATGGTGGTCGGTTTACTGGAGCCCAGCGCCGGAACGATTGTCATCAACGGTCGCAGCCTCTCCGACGATCCCGTGGCCTACAAGCGCAGCATCGGCTACGTGCCTGAAGAGCCGTATCTCTACACGCACCTTTCCGCCACCGAGTATCTGACGCTCGTTGGCCGCCTGCGCGGGCTCGATCAGGCGAAGCTCGATCGGAGAGTGGCGGAGCTCCTGCGGCTGTTTCTCCTCTGGGACAGCCGGTACAGCACCATGGCGGCGTACTCGAAAGGCATGCGTCAGCGCGTGCTCCTCGCCGCAGCGCTTCTCCACAATCCGGATCTGCTCGTGCTCGACGAGCCGTTCTCGGGCCTCGACGTCAACGCCAGCCTGTTGTTTCGCGCGCTGATCGGCATGTTCGCCGCCGCGGGGCGGATGATCCTCTTCAGTACGCACCGCTTCGACATGGTCGAGAAAGTGTGCTCGCGCGCCGTCATCCTGTCCGCCGGACGCCTTGCGGCGGAGCACACGGTGTCGGCCGGCCGCGAGGGCGGCGCGGATTCACTCGAGCAGCTCTTCGCGCGCGTGACCGCGCAGGAGGATTACCGGCCGATCGCGCGCCAGATTCTCGACGTGGCGATGGACGCATGATCACCCGGCTTCGCGAGAGCCCGACCGGACTCCTCACGCGCCATTTCTTTCATGCGCTGTTCGACTTTGGTGTGTTCACGCAGGAAGGCGCGGACTCGTTCGTGCGCGTCGTCCTCGGCCTGTTCTCGCTCCTGATCTGCCTGGGGCTGTTCCTCGTGTACATGTACGCGAAGAAGTACGCCGCGCTGTTCCACACGGTCAGCGGGGAGCCGTACATGCAGGCCGTGCTGGCGGACACGACGCTCGCGATCGCGTTCCCGATGTGGATCGTCGCGCTGGTCGCCGTGCTCGTGAGTCACTCGCTCTTCCCGGACGAAACCGACTTCCGCGTGTTGATGCCGCTGCCGCTCGACCGACGCATCGTGTTCGTCGCGAAGCTGCTGGCGTTGACGCTCTTCGCGTTCGTCTTCACGATCACGGCGCATTTGGGGCTCACGCCGCTCGCGATGCTGATTTCCGGTGGCCCCTGGTCGACCACTGCGCGGCCGTCCGGCGTGCTCGTGTTCTGGATGGTCGGCGTCGCCGCCTCCGTCTTCGCGCTGCTCGCCGTCGTCGCGTTGAACGGCCTGCTCATCGTGTGCCTGCCGCGGAACAAGGTGCACGCGGTGACGGCCGCCATGCGGAGCGCCATGCTGGGCGCGCTGATGCTGGCGCTGCCGCTCGTCATGGCGTTGCCGGCCCAGAGTCAGCGGCTCGCGGGGCACTCGCGCCTCATGTTTCTCGTGCCGCCGGCCTGGTTCATGGGCATCGATCGCCTGCTGTTGGGCCACTACGACCTCTACTTCTTTCAGTTGGCCGAGGCGGCTGCCATTGCCTTCGTCGTCGCCGCAGTGGTCGCGGCGGGAAGCTACGTGATTCTCTATCGGCGCTTCGATCGCGTCATGCTGCATTCGTTCGGCGTGTCGCGACGACGGAAGCGCCGGTGGTTCGCCGGCGCCAATCCCGCACGCGCCGCTGTGCGCGATTTCGCGGCCGCCACGCTGCGCCGGAGCGCGTTGCATCAGGGCGTGTTGATCGGCCTCTCGGCGTGGGGCGTCGCCTGGGCGATGAGCATCCTGCTTCGCGCCGGCATGGTCGCGTGGCTGCGCGGGTTCGACGTGCCCCGCCGGCATCTCCTCGAGGGGGTTGCCAGCATGCCGTTCCCCCTGATTGCTCTGCTGGGCATCGCCGCGCGCGCGTCCCTCGCGCTGCCGATCGAGCCCAAGGCGAACTGGGTGTTTCGCGTCACGGAACGCGATGCGATCCGCCCCGATCAGTTGCGCGCGGCCGAGCGCGTGATCATGTGCTTCGCGGTGTGCATTCCTGTCGCGCTGACGCTGCCGGTTCAGTGGATGGTCGTGGGGCCGCGCGCGCTCCTCGCGTCGGCGATGACCGGTGTGTTCGGTCTCCTGTGGGTGGAAGCGCTGCTCCACGACTGGCGGCGGATTCCGTTCACGTGCTCGTACATGCCGGGCAAGCACACGGTCGCGCAGTTCACGCTGGTCGCCATGGGCATGTACATGATCGTCAGCACTGTCGGCTGGGGCATGGAAATGGCGAGCCTCCGACAACCTTCATTGGCGCCCGGGGTGGTGATTGTGGCGGTGCTGGCCGTGTTCGTTCTGGCGCTGCGGCGATGGCGCCAGGCGAAATGGCGGGAGATGTCGCTCACGTTCGACGACGAACTGCCGTCGGACGTGCAGGTGTTCCGGCTCGACCGTTAGCGCGTCTGCGCCGGGCCTGCCTCGCCGAAGCTCACGTCAATGGAGCGTGAGCGAAGGCGGGAAATCCAGCTTCGTCTCCCGCAGGATCTCGAGAATCGCGCGCCGATCGTCGGCCTTCAATCGCGCGTACGCCGCGCGGGTGTCGCTGCCCGAGAGGATGTCGAGCATCCGGCGGTACACCGCCGTCTTGACGGCCGGCGGCAATCCGTCGAACGCCTCGGAGTACACCATATAGCTGCACGGATACCGCAGCAGACGCGTCTCGACGTTCAATTGCCCGAACGAACGGCCCTGACGATCTTTCGGGATGCGGGATTGGAAATGCTCCGCAAAGCCCGTGCGCGGCGTCAGCGGCAAGGGCAGGGCGGCTTCGCCCACGAACAGCAGGTAGTCGGCGAGTTCGTGAACGAGGCTACGCACGGTCGCCTCCGAGGCGATGGCCGGCGCGTCGCTCGCGGTGACCCGCGCTTCCCAGTTCAGCCGCGTCAACAGGTTGTTCGCGCGCATCTGATGATCGAAGACGAGCAGCGCGACGTTGTCGCTCGAAGCAGACAGATAACCGTGGGTCTCCGGCGCGCTGTGTATCCAGTCCACGAACACCTGGCTCGACGTCAAGCCGCGGGGCGCGAACGTGATGTTGCCCAGATGCCCTCGCTGGGTGTACCCGACCGCCTCGACTTCGGACGTGACGTAATAGCCGCCCCAGCGGTCGGGATGCGGTGTCGTGTGATCGACGTCGTTGGTGGCGCCGAGCTGCAGCATCACCGTCCCATCGTCGCCCACCGTGCTGCTGCGCGAGAGGAAACCCGGCACGTTGAGCGTGCTCGCCGATACGTGACAACTCAGGCAACTCGTCCGGCGCGTGAACGTCGGCGCGGCGGCCGCCTGGTCGACCGTGTAAAAGACGACGCCTTGCTGCGGATCGTGCGCCGCAATCTCCAGCACGGGCGCGCCGGCAATGTAGCCCACGGCGACGGACTCGTTGAAGTAGAGCGCGCGGGGATTCTGCGGGTTCGTGTAGGCGCCCTGCACGCCGGTTTTCGAGAACACCAGCAACTGCGACTCAGCCGGCACGCCGAGCGCCTCGAGTACAGGCCGCAGATAGCCGGTCCGCAGGTCGCGGGGTAGCACGCGTCCGCCCTGCGCGAGCGTCCGCTTCAGTGCCGCCACGGCATCCGTCGTCGGCCGGCTGATGTACTGAATAGAGAGATGTTCGTGCAGGACGCCCGGCATCGGCTCAGGCTTCTGCCCGGACGTCAGCGCGCCATTGGCGACCGCGATGACGAGGGCCGCGACGCTCACCACCCAGCGGCCGTGCCACGTTCTGCGCATCGGTTCATTCTACGCAGCGGGAGTCTTTCAGGCGAGCGTTCGGTCCCCCCCGCCGGGTTCCCGTCAGATCGCGCCGCGGGAAGCCGGGATGGCAAGGGCAGCCGACGCTCCCCGCCCGGTACAAGAGATGCACGTCTGGCACGCATTGAAGGAGACCTCGATGGCCATCAACACAACGGCCGCACCGGCCGGCACCGTGCAGCTCGAGTACGACGGCACGTCGCTGTCTTTGCCCCTCATCGAGGGCTCCGAAGGGGAGATCGGCATCGACGTCGCACAACTGCGCAACAAGACCGGGATGATCGCCTTTGACCCCGGCTTCGGGAATACCGGCGCCTGCCGGAGCGCGATCACGTTCATCGACGGCGAGCGGGGCATCCTCCGGTATCGCGGGTACCCGATCGACGAGCTCGCGGCGAAGAGCACGTTCCTCGAAGTCGCGTGGCTGCTCATCAACGGTGAACTGCCGACCAGCACGCAGCTCGACACATTCAGCAGGGACGTGACCCGCCACACGATGGTGCACCAGGACTTCGGGCGGTTCTTCGAAGGGCTGCCGAAGGACGCGCATCCGATGCCGGTGTGCGCGGCCGCCGTCGGGGCGCTGGCCACGTTCTATCAGCAACCGGAGACCGAGCAGAGCATCCACGACAGCGTGACGCGGCTCATCGCGAAGATGCCGACGATTGCGGCGTACTCCTACAAGCACTCGCTGGGTCAGCCGTGCATGTATCCGCGCAATGCGCTCGACTACTGTTCGAACTTCCTGTACATGATGTTCGGCACCCCGTGCGAGGAGTACGCGGTCGATCCGGTGCTGGCGAAGGCGGTCGATCTGCTGCTGATTCTGCACGCGGACCACGAGCAGAACTGCTCGACGAGCACGGTGCGGGTCGTCGGGAGTTCGCGCGCCAACTTGTTCGCCAGCATCGCCGCCGGCATCAGCGCCCTCTGGGGCCCGCTCCACGGCGGCGCCAACCAGCAGGTGATCGAGATGCTGGACGCCATCGAGGCCGAGGGCGGTGACGTGCGGGCGTTCGTCGATCGGGCGAAGGACAAGAAAGACAACAGTCGTCTGATGGGCTTCGGCCACCGCGTCTACAAGAACTACGACCCGCGGGCGGCCATTCTCAAGAACGCCTGCGCCGACGTCCTGAAGGCGAAAGGCCTCAGGAGCCGCCAGCTCGAGATCGCCATGAAGCTCGAAGAGATCGCGCTGAGCGACGACTACTTCATCAGCCACAAGCTGTATCCGAACGTCGACTTCTACTCCGGCATCATCTACAAGGCGCTCGGCGTCCCGGTGAACATGTTCACGGTGATGTTCACGCTCGGCCGCCTGCCCGGCTGGATCGCCCAGTGGATCGAGATGCGGCGCGATCCCGACACGCGGATCGCCCGCCCGCGGCAGATCTACACGGGACCGACGGCGCGCGCGTACGAGCCGATGCACGTCCGCGCGCGATAGCGCTACGCGTCTCCTCCGACGATCGTCTCGAACAGGCCGAGCACCCAGCACATCGGGCAGCCTCGCATGGCGACGACCGCCAGCACGAGGCCACCGACGGCGAGCATGGGGTCGGACGATTGATGCAGCCACGCCCACGCGAGCAACGCGGCGGCGGTGGCGCCTTTTATCAGGTGCGCAATGACGGTTGTGCTGCCAAACATGACCGCTCCTCCTGGGCAGCCCTGAAGGGCTGCGCTACGTGCCTACTTCTTCCGAAACGTGATCGGCTTCGACACCGTTCCCTCTTTCCACGTGCCGGCCAGCTCCGTCCCCGCGGCGTTCAACGCGCCGGAAAAAGATCCGGCCACCACTGTGGTCTCGAACGTCACGCTGGAACCCGCCTGCCGGATCGCCACCGGAATCGTGAGCCCGCCTTCACTCAGGTTGACGAGATGGCCGGTCGCCGTGCCGTCCGCGTGATTCGTCAGCGTCAGCGCGACGTGATTCCCGGTGTCTTCGACCGTGCTGGTCCACGTGCCCTCGAGGTCCTTGCCGATCGGCGCGCTCGTCAACGGCGGCGCCACTCTCGCATCTCCCGTCCGTGTCAGGATGAACGGCACCGAGCCGCCCGCGCCTGCAAACGTGCCCGACATCGTCCTGCCATCGTCGGAGAGGTCGCCGGTCATCGTCTGATCCGTGCGCGCGGCAAACGTGACCGTCTTGCCGTCGACCTTGACCTTCACCAGCGGAAGACCTTTCAGATGTTGCGCGGGCATTCCGACCGTGCCGGCGTACGCACCCGCGCCCTTGGCAAGATCCACTTCGAGCGCCACGTCCATTCCCGGGACTTCGATCTTGCCTTCCCAATGGCCCGATGGATCGACCGCCGTCTGCGCGTGCGCGGACGCTGCCGGCAGCAGGATGAACGCCCCGAGAGCCACGACCGCGACGATTCGATTTCGTGAACGCATCGGACTGTCCTTTCTCAATACGCGAGTGTTGACAAGTAGCGCGGCCCTTCAGGGCTGCCTTTGCACGTCAGAAATCCATGCGCGCGATGTTTCTCGTCGCGGCGTACAACAACGACGCCGACACGGCCGCGCTGGCAAGCAGGCCCAGCCACGGCACGCCGTCGCCAAGGAAGTAACGCTCGCCGGTCATCAACCGGACCATGCCGAACGGCACGTCACGCATCAGCACGCCCTCCGCGACTGCTGCGCAGACGGCGATGGCGCACGTGATCAGCAGCGGCCGCCAGAGGTCGCTGAACACGGTCGACAGCAGAAACGCCAGGCTGAAGAACATCGAGCCGGCGACGAAGAGGCAGACGCTGTGGACGAGCGTATCGACGAGGCTGTAGCTCTGGCCGATGGCCGGCGACAGCAGCGGGATGACGAGCGAGGGAACGACGGCGAGCGCCAGTAATTCGGCGAGGACGGTCGCGGCCCGCACGCCAATCACGCGGGCGCGCGACGCTGGCAGCGACAGCGTGAAGAGCGCCCCGGCGCCGGAGGTCGCGATCAGCCCTCCCGACCCGAGCAGCGCGGCGAAGAGCACCCACATCTGGGTCAGGTTCTGCTTGACCCACTGCCACCAGATGAAGCCGCGGTACGTGCTCTGCACGGCCACGCCCCGCTTGATGATCTTTCCGAGCGTGGTGCTGGTGTCGATCGCGCTGTCCAGCTGATTCGCGAGGGGCATGAGCTTCAGCACCGCCTCGTAGTCGAAGACGGCGCCGCAGGCGACGATCGACAGCAGTCCCAGACCGATCAGGAACCGCCAGCGGGTTTCGAGCCACGATTTGTACCAGAGCATGTCAGTCCTCCGCGGCAACCGATTCGAGAAAGATCTCTTTGAGCGTCACGGGCACGACGTCGGTCGAGATCGGGTTCAGGGCGCGAGATTCGTCGAGAATGCGTTCGGCGCCGGCGCTCGACAGCACGGTGAGAATGCGGCCGCTACGGCGCGTGCGCACGACGCCGGGTGACGAGAACGCCGCATCCGGCGCATCATTGTCGAACACGAGCTGGATGCGCCGGTACTGCTGGCGCAGGTCGTCAAGGGATCCGGACACGACGGCGCGGCCGCGGTCGATGATGGTGATGGCGTCGGCAATCTGATCCACTTCGCTGATCTGGTGCGAGGAGAAGAACACCGTCATCGCTTCACTCGCCACGTGGCTGACGAGCGTCTGCATGAGTTCTTCGGTGACCGCGGGGTCGAGCCCGGACGTCGGCTCATCGAGGATCAGCAGCTCCGCGCGGCGGCAGAGCGCCAGGAGCAGCGTCAGCTTCGTGCGCATGCCGCGCGAGAGCGCCTTGATCCTGCGATCCGGCGGCAGCTCGAACGTGCGGAGGTAGTGCTGCTCGAGGTCGACGCGCCATTGCGGGAAGAAGGCGGCCGTGAAGCGGATGATTTCCGCCACCGTCATGTAGTCGTAGAGGTCCTTGTCGTCGCTGACGAAGGCGGTTCGGCGGCGGATCTCGACGCTCGCGTCGGGCGCGTCGGCGGGGAGGCCGAAGACGCGCGCGTGACCGCTCGTCTGGCGCGCCATGCCGAGCAGGACCTTGATGGTCGTCGTCTTGCCTGCGCCGTTCTTTCCCAGGAATCCGTGAATCGATCCCGGCGCCACCTGGAGGCTCAGGCCGCAGAGCGCTTCCACGCTGCCGTAGTGCTTGTGCAGGTCGGCCGCGTCGATCGCGAGCGCGACAGCCCCGTCAACCCTGTCAGCCACGATGTCCTCCTGATTTGGGCAACCCGGCATGGCCGGCGAGCTCGGCCTCGAACAGGCGGCGGATTTCTTCGTCCGAGAGGCCGCGCGCGCGCAGCCGCTCGATCGTCGCGGCGACGGCCGTTTGTCCCGCGCGCATCGCGTCGGTCTCTTTCTTCGCGCGGGCATTGCCGGTCACGAACGCGCCGGCGCCGTGGCGCAGCTCGATGACGCCCTCGTGCTCGAGCTCGCGGTAGGCCTTGGCGACCGTGTTCGGGTTGATGACGAGTTCTTCGGCCAGCGGGCGGATGCCGGGCAGCTGCTCGCCCGGGCGCAACGCGCCGGTTTCGATGCTGTGCTTCACCTGCTCCATGAGCTGGAGGTAGATGGGCACGCCGGACGACGGATTCGGGCGAAACAGCATGTTTTCCACTGTGCCAATCGAACTGTACTACTGAACTAGCACTGTATTACTCTTGGATCGGAAGGACGGATCTTGTCAAGCGGAAGTTTCAAGGGGGGGGCGCGCGATTCGTGCCTCGTGAGGAGGCTGGCTTGCGTGTTGTGGCCTGACGATGGTTGACGAGCGGCTCAGACGCGCGCCGAATCGCCGCCGGCCGCGCGGCGACGATCAGCCATCAGCCCGGGCGAAACCAGCGTTCATCGGCGAGCACGACGGATTCGTCGATCTGCCGATCTGGAATCTTCCAGTAGCGCTGCAATAGCCCCGCCGTATCCTCGCGACGAATGAGTCGAAATCCGTGGCGTTCGTAGAAATGAATGGCCCACGTCGCCGCGGTCCATGTGCCGATCAAGATCGGGCGATCGGTTTGACTCTGCACGTGAGCCAGGAGCTTCGCGCCGAAGCCATGGCCCTGCTTCGCGGTCCGCGTGTAGGCATGACGAACCAGGGCGACGTCTTTGACGAGCTGAAGTCCCATGACCGCGACGAGCTGCGCGCCCTCGTAGAAGCCCGAGAACACGACGCCGCTGGCGCACTCGCGCGCCAGCTCCTCACGAGACATGTACGGTTCATGCCAGCGGTCCGCGGCAATCACGCCGCGGTACGCGGTGGCGCCATCGTTGATCACCTCGAAGACAGCCTCGGCATCAGCCGGTTCGCATGGACGAATCATGATCCGATCACGGACGGCTGCCTTTTCGCGCCTTCTCGGCGGTCATGCGCCATGACACGGACAGCAGATCGCGCGCTTCAGCACCGGCGATCCGTCGTACCGAATTACTGCTTCGACGTCGGGCAGCGCGAGCCCGACGGTCCTGACGATGTCGAAAGGATCTGCCAGCGTCATTGCCGGGCGGGTGGAAGCAGTTCGTCGAACAACGGACGCCCCGGGACCACATCCCGGCGGTGCGTGTCCGCCAGCCGCGTCAACTCAGCCACGATGTCCGGATGCAACGCCGCAATGTTGTGGCGCTCGCCGGGATCGTCCGCGAGATTGAACAGCAGCGGCGGGTTGTGCGCTTTGCGCGGCTCGCCCTCGCCGTACGCGTCGCTCGTGATGAAGTGCGCCTTGTAGGCGTCCCGCCGGATCGCCCTGAGCTCGTTGTCCCAGTAGTAATAGAGGACGTGGCGAGGGCTCGCCCCAGCGCCCGTGAGCGGCGCCCGCAGATCGACGCCGTCCATGCGCCGGTCGCTCGGCACGGCCGCGCCGCTCATGCCGGCCGCTGTCGTGAACAGATCCATCGCCGATCCGATGTCCGTGACCACCGACGGTCGCACGGTGCCCGGCCACCAGAAGATCGCGGGCGTGCGCACGCCGCCTTCCCACGTCGTGCCCTTGCCTCCGCGCAGCGGGCCGGCGGATCCGCCGTGCGACGCAAACGGCAGCCACGGGCCGTTGTCGCTCGTGAAGACCACAAGCGTCTTTCGATCAAGCCCGCTGCTCTTCAATGCGTCGAGAATCCGTCCGACGCTGTTGTCGATCTCTTCGACGACGTCGCCGTACATGCCGCCGGCGCTGTGTCCGACGAACTCCGTCGACCGCGCGAGGGGCACGTGCGGGAGCGAATGCGCGAAGTAGAGAAAGAACGGCCGGCTGCGGTTGTCGTTGATGAATTTGACCGCTTCCTCCGTGTAGCGCTTCGTCAGCGTGCGATGGTCGACGGGGCGTTCGATGACGTCGCCGTTGCGCATCAGCGGCACGTCCCAGTACTCCGGCTTGGGATCGTAGTAGGCCGCGCTCTGGTACCCGTTCTCCCGCGGCGCTGTCATCCGCATGTCGTGCGAGTACGGCAGGCCGAACCAGTAATCGAAGCCCTGGTTCATCGGCAGAAACTGCCGGAGTTGTCCGAGATGCCACTTCCCGACGATCGCCGTCGCATATCCGCGCGGCTTCAGCATTTCCGCGATGGTGATTTCTTCCGGCGCGAGACCCTGCGCGGCGTTGTCGCGGAGCACCTTGGGCGCGGCGCCGGAGGCGACGCCGTACATGCCGTTGCGGATCGGCAGGCGGCCCGTCAGCAGCGCCGCTCGGCTCGGCGAGCACACGGGCTGCACGTAGAAGTTGGTCCACTTCTGGCCTTCGGCGGCCATCGCGTCCAGCCTGGGCGTTTTGATGTTCGGGCTGCCGAACGATCCGAGGTCGCCGTACCCGAGGTCGTCGGCCAGGATGATGATGACGTTCGGCCCTGTCGACGTCGTCGCCGGCTGCGCGACGAGTGCCGGCGCCTGCGCGCGAAGCGCGGCAATCGTGATTCCGCCGCCGATGAACGCCGTCAGCAGGAGGCGGTGGGCAGACTTCATGGCGGAAAAGATATCACTCATCGCCTCAGCGGCCGACGTCAGCCACTAGCCACGGCCGCCGGCTCTCTTCTTCGTCGCCGCCGGCATCCGGGAGACAGTGGCCGCCGGCTTCTTCTTCGCGCCGATCGTGTCCAGGCTCCTGCGCAGCGCCTCCATCAGGTTGACCACCTTCGGCGGCGCTTCGATCTCCTGCGTGACGATCTCGCGGCCTTCGATCTTCGCGTCGATGATCTCGCGCAGGCCGACCTGGTAGTCATCCTTATAGGTGTCGAGACTGACCTCGCCTTCGAAGGTGCCCATCACCTGCTGCGCGAGCTTCACCTCCTCCGGCTTGACCTTCTCCGGCATGTCGTTCAGCTCGTCGATGGCGTCCATGCTGCGAATCTCCGCGGCGTGGCGCAGCGTATACATCACGAGGCCCTTGTCGCGCGGCTGCACCTTGACGAGGTACTCGCGGCCGTAGAGCGCCACCTTGCCGATGCCGGCCTTGCCCTTCATCCCTTCGCGAATGACGGCGAATGCCTCGCGCGCGACCGGACCGTCGGGCGCGAGATAGTACGGTTTCTCGAGATAGATCGGATCGATCGACGTGTCGTCGGTGAACCTCTCGAGGTTGATGACGCGCGTCGTGTCGACGCGGACCTTCGCGATGTCCTCTTCGTCGACGACGACGTAGCGGCCCTTCTCGAATTCAAAACCCTTGACGAGATCGGAGTTGGCCACCTCCTTCTCGCACTTCGGGCACCAGCGCTTCTGCTGGATGCGCGTCTGACATTCGCCGTGCAACTGATTGAAGCTCAGCGTCGCGGCGGCGTCGGTCGCCGGAAACACCTTCACCGGAATGGTGACGAGGCTGATCTTGAGGTAACCCTTCCATGTCGAACGCGCGGCCATACAGACTCCCGGGCGGAGCGAGCTCCGTCCCTACTGTCAGTGTTTTTCTTTGATCGGTGCGATCTTTTCGTCGACTTTCACCTGGAACTGCCGGAACTTGCCGTACGTCGCTTTCCCGTCGACGCGCGAGCCGTCGGTGTAGACGTCGTACCGCTCGCGCATCTCCCCCGGAACCAGCAGGCCCACCCGCAGATCCGGCACGTAGCTGACGTCGATGACGGCGCGCAGCGCCGTGCTCTCCGCGGACAGCTCGCTCATCAGGACGCTCCCGGTCGCCGGTTCGATCCAGAAGCGTCCGCGGCTCGGCATGTCCCGTTCGTTCGTCGTGCGGATGATCGTGCCTTCGCGCACCTCGTCGTACGCGACGACCCACATCGTCTCGGACTTCGGCCCCGCCCCGAGGCTCGGCTTGCGGTCTTTCGCCCGCGTGAACCGGAAACGCGGCTGCATGCCCGGATCGAGAATGCCGAGCGCGAGCACGGGCACGTTCACGGTCCGCTGCAGGTTGCCGATGTTGTAGCGCGTGCTCTCTGCGGTGATGTTCTCCGCCAGGCTGGCCGTCGATGCGGTCGGATCCAGGAAGAGCTTCACCAGCCGCTCGTTGCGATCCCGCACCGGCTTGCCGTCGACCTCGAACACGTCACGGAACTGGATCCAGCGCTGGGATCCTTCCGGTTTCAGCAGCAGGAGGTCCGACGTGAGTTCTCGCGATCTGATCGTGTCGGCGGTGAGTCTGGCCAGGGCGGATCGGCCGAGCGTGCGCTGGGTGTAATGCTCCTCGGCGACGATGCCGGCGAGCTGCTTCTGGAATTCGATGACGTACATGGCCGCGCGCGCGAGCACGACGTCGAGCGAAGGCTCCTGCGCCGCCATCGGCTGCTGTGCCACGATCGGCGCACCCAGCATCAGGCACAGCACTCCGCACCCCGCACTCCGCGCGGCACCCGGCACCCAGCACCCAGCACCCAGCACCTTATTTCACCTTCTCTTCCGTCGTCACTTTGTACCGCCGGTAATTCGAGTACGTCGCGCGCCCCTCGATCGTATTCCCGCTCTTGGTGACGTACTTCTCGCGCATCTCGCGCGGCACGAGCAGCCCGACGGCGGGTTCCGCGGCGTACGTCACGTCGATCTGCGCGCGTAGCAGCGGGCTTTCGGCGACGAGCTCGCTCGACAGCACGCGGCCCGTCCCGCCTTCGACGAGAAAACGTCCGCGCGATGGCATCGCCTGATCGCCGGCCGTGCGAATCAGCGTGCCCATGCGCTGTTCGCGATACTCGAGCTCCCACGTCGGCCCCGCCGGCGAATCCTTCTTGCGGCTGCCGGTAAACGTGAACCACGGGCGGTTGTCCGGCTCGAGCGCCGCGAGCGCCAGCGTCGGCAGGTTCACGTTCCGGTTGATGCCGCCGATGTTGTAGCGCGCGCTCTCGGTCACGATCGCTTCCACCTGTTGCTGCGCCGACGGGGATGGCTGGAGAAACAGCTTCGCGAGACGCTCGGCGCGATCGCGCACGGGCGTGCCGTCGACGTCGAAGACGTCGCGAAACTGCTGCCAGCGGTCGCCGGCCGGCGCGCGGACAAGCAGCACGTCCGACTTCAGGTCGCGCCGCTGGCCGCGCACCTCGACTGGAAACCCGCCCGCACCCTCTCTCGTTCCGCCCTTGGCTTCCTGCCGGTACGTTTCCTCGGCGACGACCCCGACGAAGTCGCGCTCGTACGCCGCGACGTAGTCCCGCGCCCTGTCGAGGACAGCCTCGACCTCGGGCGGTTGCGCCCGGAGCGACGCGACGGCGGCGGCCGCCAGGACCAGGAAGACGACGGTTCGTCGCATGGCAGTGAGTCGATGATCCTCCTCCGTCGGGTCGACGGGGTCAAGACGGTGGACACAAAGGACACAAAGGACACGAAGGACGCTGAGGGAAGAATCCGAAGGGAAACGGACTAGAATCCTGCCGAAGCAAGGAGAGAACTCTATGCGCATCCGGACGTACGCGCGTGTGTGGGTGGCGGCGGGCCTCGTGGCGGTGCTGGGCGTGGGCGTGCTGGTCGGCGCCGAGCGCTCCTCGGCCGCGATGACGACGGCCGCGACGAAATTTGTCGCCAGCCTCACCGCCGAGCAACGGGCGCAGGCGACGTTCGCCTTCGCCGGCGACGAGCGGCTGCGCTGGCATTTCATCCCGACGGAGATGTTTCCGCGCAAAGGTCTCACGATCAAACAGATGACGGGGGCGCAGCGCACGCTCGCGCATGACCTGCTGAAGGCCGGTCTCAGCCAGCGCGGGTACATGACGGCGACGTCGATCATGGATCTCGAAACGATCCTCGGCGCGCTGGAAGCGGCGGAGCGCGCGGCCGGACCACAACCCCCGCGCGGCACGGCGCTGGTGCGCGACACCGAGCGGTACTTCTTCTCGGTCTTCGGCACGCCCTCGGCGCGCGACGCCTGGGGCTGGCGCGTCGAAGGCCATCACATCTCGCTGCAGTTCACGGTCGTCAACGGCACGCTGGTCGCCGCGTCGCCGTCGTTCTTCGGGACCAACCCCGCGGAAGTCCGCGACGGCCCGAAGAAAGGGCTGCGGATTCTCGGCGTGGAGGAAGACGCGGCGCGAGCACTGCTGCAATCACTGGATGCCTCGCAGCGGACGAAGGCGATCGTCGACGCGAAAGCGCCCGGCGACATGTTGACGATGAACGACCTGAGCATCAACCCGCTGTCGCCCTCGGGGATCATGACGGGCGACCTCACGGCCGCGCAGCGCGATCTGCTGATGAAGCTGATCGATGTCTACACCGGCTACATGGCCTCGGATCTCGCCGAGGAACGGACGGCGCGCTTCAGGAAATCCGGCGTCGACAAGATTGGTTTCGCGTGGCTCGGCGAGACCGAGCGCGGGAAGAAGCACTACTACCGCATTCAGGGCCCGACGTTCCTCGTCGAGTACGACAACACGCAAAACGACGGCAACCATATCCACTCGGTGTGGCGGGACTTCGATGGGGACTTCGGGCGCGACATCCTGCGGGAGCATCTCAAATCGGTCGCGCACTGACAGAAAATAGGAAACATTAGA
>Ga0315281_10006347_pt1 | contig 16835 bp, 12 predicted proteins | sample YL17G07_0_MG_FD_204540 | JGI IMG/M metagenome (GOLD analysis project Ga0315281, IMG submission 204540) | Sediment microbial communities from Yellowstone Lake, YNP, Wyoming, USA - YL17G07_0 | ecosystem: Environmental > Aquatic > Freshwater > Lake > Sediment | place: USA: Wyoming | collected...
ATGAACTTCAAGCCGGCCTTGTGCGCGGCCTCCGATTGCGGCGCAAGGCCGCGCGGGAAGGCGTCGGCGCGCGGCCGCCAGCTTCCGACGCCCGACGGCCAGCCGCCCTCGAACCAGCCGGCGTCGAGCCAGTAGACTTCGACGCCGGTCGGCGCCATCGCCCGGATGATCTCGAGCTGGTTCGCCTCCGTCACCTCGTTACCTTCTTTGAAGGTGAACCACCCGTTGTGCGTGACGGGCGACAGGACCGGTTCGCCGCCGATCCGCGGCACGTAGTGGGCCAGCATGAGGCGCCTGAGCAGATTGTGGCCGCGCAGCGGATCGTCGCCCGCCCAGGTCGCCAGCAGGATACGCGGGGTGCGGATCGCCTCGCCTGGGTGCAGCACGAGGTGCGTCTTCTGCTGCCCCGCCTGGAGGACGAGGCTGCCGCCGCCCGTGCGATTGAGGTGCATCGCCCACTGGCCCGACCAGCCGATCGCGCCGACCACGCCGCCGCCCGGCCACTGGAGGTTGAAGAAGGGCAGGCGCCCGTTCGAGGACCGCCCGCCCGCCGGGGCGAGGTCCACGCGGCTGTCCGGCGGCACGGCCTGGTCGATCGGCAGGAAGTCGTCGGCCGCGCAGGCGCTCCCCTTGGCGTGGTGGAGGACCACGTCGCCCTTTTCGGGCACGCGGGCGTTGAGGTCCAGCGGCAGGATGTTCTCGATCAGGGGCGTGTCGGCCGCGCCCGTGTTCTTCAGGTACAGGACCCACTCGGCGGCGGGGTAGCCGGCGAAGAGCGTGACCTCGGCCGTCACAGCGAGTCCCGTCGCCGGGTCGGTCCAGGTGACCGTGTGGCGCTCGCGTCCGCCCTCCGGCGCAGCCTTCGCCTGCGTCCGCTTCCACGAGCCGAGGAGGTCGGCGGAAGGCTTGCCGCCGTAGGTGAAAGAGAAGGGGATGGCCGGGGCGAACCCGGTGCCCTTGGCGATCACCGCCAGATCGTCCAGCCAGATGCGCTCGCCGCTCTCGGTCATGACAGACGCCTCCGCCCAATCGGCCTGGTCGTACTGGAGCCCGTCGCTATCGTCGATGACGCGAAGGGTGAACTCCGGCGCGCCGCCGAGGTTCACCTTTACGGGGACGGGGGCCTGGCCGCCCTTCATGATGCCGCTGCGGAAAACTTCCTTCCCCGCCGCCTCGACGATGAAGATGACGCTGCCGCGCGTGCCGGCCGTGTCGTAGTTGTTGTCCACGCCGACTTCGGCCTCGAAGGTCTTGGCGGGCTTGGGCAGGCGGACGACGACCTCGCTGACGGCGTGCGTGCCGAGGCCGTGCGCGTACGCCTTCGCGCCGATCTTCAGGGGCGTGTCGAGGACGGACCGCCTGAGGCGAAACGTGCCGTAGTCCTGCCGGCGGACGTCGAGCCCCGGCCCCGGTGCGGCCGTCGCGGCGGACTCGCCCAAGAGGGCTGCCTCGGCCCATGCGCGGGCGTCGGGGGCGTCGGCGGCCGAGGACCTCGTGGCCGCAAGGGCCAGCAAAGCGGTGACGATGGCGAAGTAGCGGCTGGTCACGGTACGGCCCCTCCTCCAGATCGGTGGATGGCCTCGTATTCTGCTCGTCGCCGTATGCGGCGACGGCTAAACTACGCCGCCGCTCGGGCCCCGTCGAGGAAAAACACGTGCAGCGGGGTAGTCGCGTTCGTACAATACCGCGGCCCGCTTGCGTCGGGCAGCCGAAGGCGAACGCAAGGAGACCTGCGTGGCGATCCAGTTCAAGTGTCTGTGCGGGGCCGAATGCTCGGCCGACGAGTCCATGGTCGGCCAACTCTACCATTGCGCGGCGTGCGGCCTGGACATCCCCGTGGTCGCCGCGCCGGGCGGGGAACCGTCGCGAGACCAGCCCGCGGCGACCGCCGAGATGATCGCCCAGGTGCTTTCGGCAACGGAAGGCGGTCGCCGCGGCGACCGAGGCCCCGGGCTCGACGAGCTTCGCGGCGAAGTAGCCGCCAAGGAGGTCGAGGGCATTTCCGAGGAAGAGGCCGCCCGGCGCAAGGCGGCTCGCGATGCGTTTCAGTCGCAGCTTGGCAAGAAGGCCGGCGCCGACGAGTTGATCTTCCAGCTCACGGGCAAGCGACCCGAGATGTCGGCCGAGGCCGGCGAGGGGGCGCCGGCCGGGGGCGCCGCGGCGACCGCTCCGGGGGATCCCGTCCGGAGTCCGGCCGCCGCCGTCGAGATGAAGAAGGCCCTGCGCCTCGCCGCGCCGCCCAAGCCCATCCCGACCGGCAAGGCGCGGGCGGCCACCCACATCCGCATCAAGCGCGTGGTGTACGGGCCGTCGCTGGCGCTGGGTTTCATCTGCCTGGCGCTCGCCCTCTACTGCATCGACGCGCTGACGCTCAAACTCATACCCCACAAGCCCACGCAGTACCCCGAGCTAAGGACCCCGAATCCGCAGTTGGTCAAGGGGGAAGCCGGCCAGTTATGGGTACTGCCCCAGGGCGCAAGGGTGTGGCAGCCCGTCGGCGAGGACCCGAACGGCCTGGTCGAGGGCAAGATGTGGGCCATGCCGAACGGCACGGCGCCCGTGGTCCACTCGGACGGCAGAATATGGTACGTGAACGATTTCGGGGCCGAGGAGCCCGCCGAGCCGGCCGATGACATGCGGAAGGCCCTCGACTACGACCGCTACCAGCGAGAGATGAACCTGTGGTTCGGCGCCAGCCTGGCCATCACGGCGCTCGTGCTCCTCTTCCTGGGCTTCTGGACGTGGAACGACGTTCGGATCGTCCGCCGCGACATGGGTACGACCGAGCTTCCCGAGGCCGAGCCGGTGAGCGAGGATGTGGCACAGCCGCCCTCGGCTGTACAGGATTCCCAGACGAGGGCGTCTGGGCCACCGGCATCGCCGGATGCTGCCGCCACGGCACAAGCCGGGCTGGGGCAGGAGACCGCCTCGCCGGCCGCGGCTGTTGTGCCAGGCGCGGCAGCAGCGACGGCGCCCACGCCCCCGCCGGAGGCGGCGCCCTCTGCGGCGGCCGCCCAAGCGGCGCCGCCCGCGCCCTCGCCCGAGGCGCGCCCGCCTGGGGAGGGCGAGGCCAAGCCCGCCGACGAGCCGGCGCCGCCCAGGCAGGCGTAACGGAAATGATAAATGATAAATGCTAAATGATAAATGACAAACGAACGGTCAGGCGGCGTTCTTTGCGGGGCTGCTTTTCATTTAGCATTTATCATTTAACATTTATCATTTCTGTTCGCGACTCTTCGCCTATCCAGGGTGGGCCATGGCCGCGCGAAGCGTTGTTGAACCACCAGACATTGCCGCTTGATTGGTCATTTCAGCGGTTGCGACTCGCGACACGACATGCTAAGCTCTCGCCATGCCGGACCCTGATCCTGAAGCCAGACACGACCTGACCCTGACCGAGCAGGAGCTCTTCGAGCGGCTCGGGTGGTTCACCCACGTGCGGTGGGCGGCCGGGGTGTGCGCGCTGGGGTTCCTGGGGGTCGGGTGGTACCTGTTCCACGTGCGGTTTGCGTGGCCGTGGGCGCTGGCGGTCATCGGGGCCCTGTTTGCGTACAACCTCCTGTTCGCCCTTCGGGTGCGGCGGCTGCACGGCCGGGCACACATTGAGAAGCGGTCGATCACGCGGCTGGCGCACGCGCAGATCACGTGCGACCTGCTGGCGGTGGCGGCCCTGGTGCACACGATCGGCGGGGCCGAGAACCACTTCATCCTCCTCTTTATCTTCCCGATGATCGTGGCGAGCGAGTTCTTCAGGCCGCGCGTGGCCTGCGCGTACGCGACGCTGGCGGCGGTGCTCATCAACCTCATCGGGTGGGGCGAGTACTACGGACCGGACTTCCACCACGCCTTGGCCGTGTTGTCGCCCGACGGCACGCTGGAGCCGCTGGTGTCGGCCCAGGCGGCGCACCGCCACGTGTTTGTCCTCCAGGTCTGCTTCGTGATGACGTTTGCCGTGTACGCGACGGTCTTCATCGCCTCCAGCATCGCCGGCCGGCTGCGAGACCGCGAAGAGCAGTTGACGGGAGCCTACCGGGACCTCAAGTCGCTCGATCAGGTCAAGTCGCAGTTCATGCGGAAGACCAGCCACGAGCTCCGCGCCCCCCTCGGCGCCATGCAGAGCCTCTTGAAGGCGGCCACAAGCCAGATGGCGCCCGACGGCCCCGGCCGCGGCCTCGTCGAGCGGGCCGTGGCGCGGTCGGAGAGCATGCTGGACCTGATCGACGACCTGCTGCGCTACAGCCGCCTCCAGGCGGCGGCGGTGGGGCGGCGGCTCGAGCCGGTGGACCTGGCGGAGATCGTCCGCTCGTCGGCGGACCTTTTCCGGGCCCAGGCCGAGGAGAAGAAGGTGGGCCTGGAGGTGGCGGCAGTCCCCGCCCGGGTGCTCGGCGCCCGCGACGGTCTCATCGACCTGGTGAACAACCTCGTCTCGAACGCGATCCGCTACACGCCTTCCGGCGGCCGGGTGGAGGTTCGCCTGGCGAGCGACGGCGCGCGATACGTTCTGACGGTCTCCGACACGGGCATCGGGATTCCGTCGGACGAGCTCCCGCGGATCTTCGACGAGTTTTTCCGCGGCGAGAAGGCCAAGCAGGCCGTCCAGCAGGGCACCGGCCTGGGCATGACGATCGCCAAGCGCGTCGTGGACGTGCACGGCGGCCGCATCGACGTGGAAAGCGAGGTCGGGCGCGGCACGACCTTCCGCGTCACGCTTCCGGAGGGGGCGGCGACGGCGTAGAGAAAATGATAAATGTTAAATGATAAATGCTAAATGAACGGCATGGCTTCGGTGCATAGGCTGGCTGTTTTGCATTTAACATTTAGCATTTAGCATTTAACATTTCCTTCCCCCGCGAACGTCTGGGCGGCGGTGATCGCGACGGCGTGGGCACGGCTAAAGGGTGTTGAATTCCCGAACGGTGAGGCCCGCTTGTTTGAGCAACCTTCGAAGCAATCCCGGACCGATCTCGCGGTGGTCAGGGATTGAAAGCGTCCATCGGTAATCGGGATGGGTCAGCATCATGTGCGAGCCGCGCCGTCGCACCAGCGTCCACCCGGCATGCTGGAACTTGGCGACGGCCTCGCGGCCGCTGACCAGACGCAGCCGCTCGCCCATTAGACGGATACCTCGATGGGTTCGCCGTGGGCCTCGCCGGCCTTCTGCTCCATCACCTCCAGCCAGCCGGAGATGGCCTCTTTGATATTGGCGACGGCCGCTTTCTTGGTGCGGCCCTGTGATAAGCACCCAGGCATGGCGGGAACCTGTGCCACGTAATAGCCGGCCTCGTCCCGCTCCAGAATCACACGGATTTTCATAATCGCACCTCGCTAGAAGCCGATGCGCTTGTCTTACCAGCCGCAGGCGGCTCAACAGTCCTCAAGACGGGATGCCGCCTTCGCTGGCGAATTCTACCCGCGTCCCGGCGCAAAGCAAGTACTTGGGGGTTTTCCCTGTGTCACCCCGCGAACGTCTGGGCGGCGGTGATCGCGACCGCGTCGACGATCGCCTGCACCTGGCAGCCGCGCGAGAGGTCGTTGATCGGCTTGGCGAGGCCCTGGAAGATCGGGCCGACGGCCTGGGCCCGGCCGAGGCGCTCGACCAGCTTGTAGCCGATGTTGCCGGCCGCGAGGTCCGGGAAAATGAGGACGTTCGCCCGGCCGGCGACCGCGCTCGTGGGCGCCTTGCGGGCGGCCACCGCCGGCACCAGCGCGGCATCGAGCTGGAGCTCGCCGTCGACGGCCAGGCCCGGCTCGAGGGCGCGGACGCGCTCGGCCGCGGTCGCCATCCGCCGGGCCCCGGCATGTTTGGCCGACCCCTTCGTGCTGAACGAGAGCATGGCCACCACCGGCTCCGTGCCGATGAACTGGCGCCAGGAGGCCGCGGCGCCGCGGGCGATGTCCACGAGCTGATCTTCCGTGGGCGCCGGCACGACGCCGCAGTCGCTGAACAAGAGGATGCCCTCGTGCCCGAAGTCGGCGAAAGGCAGCACGATCAGGACGCACGAGGAGAGCGTCCGGACGCCCTGCCGCAGGCCCACACATTGCAGGGCGGCGCGGATGACCGTGGCGGTCGGCGACGCGCTGCCGGTCGTCATGCCGTCCACCAAGCCGCGCTCGACGCACATGGCGCCGTAGAACGCGGGATGCTGCATCGTGGCCCGCGCCTCGTCGAGGGTGCAGCCCTTGGCCCGGCGCCGCTCGTAGTATTCCTGGACGAAGGCGTCGAGGCGGTCCTTCTCGGCGGGGTCGAGGAACTCGATCCGGCCGGGATCGGCGCCGGCCCGGCGGAGGGCGTCGGCCAGCCGCGCCCGGTCGCCCAGGAGGATCGTCTGGCAGAAGTCCTCGCGCCCGAGCCGGGCGGCCGCCTCAATCACGCGCTCGTCGTGGGTCTCGGCCAAGAGGATGCGGCGGCGGGCAGGACGCACGCGTTGCTTGAGAGATTCAAATAGGTTCACGCTGGGTTCCCGTCTCGCGAAAGGCTGGTGCAGGTGGCGTGGTTCACAAGCCCCACGCACGGCGTGGGGACGACCCCTCGGCGCCACCATTCCCCCGGCGGTGCCGGGGGCTTGTGAACCACGCTGTGCAGGTTCATGGACTGGGTTCACCGGCCTGGGCAACGAGGCCGTACTTCTGCATGCGGTACCGCAACTGGTCGCGGCTGATGTGCAGGAGGGCGGCGGCCCGCGACTGGTTGCCGCGCGTCTGCTCGAGGGCCCTCCGGACGAGCATCCGTTCGACCTCGTGAATGTCGATCCCCTCCGGCCCGAACTCAATGACCGTCGGGGGCCCTCTGACGCCGGCCGCGGCGGCCACCGGCGTCTTGAGCTCCGCGGGCAGGTCGACCAGCGTCAGCCGCGAGCCGGCCGACAGGAGCATGACCCGCTCGATGATATTCTTCATCTCGCGGACGTTGCCGGGCCAGGCGTAGGCCTGGATGGCCGCCAGGGCGGCCGAGTCGATGCCCGTCACTTCCTTGCGGAACTCGCGGTTGTACTGGTGAATGAAGTGCTCCGCCAGCAGGGGGATGTCCTCGGGCCTCTCCCGCAGCGGCGGCAGCGTGACCGGGAACACGTTCAGGCGGTAGAACAGGTCCTCGCGGAAGCGGCCGTCGGCCACCAGGCCGCGGAGGTGGCGGTTGGTGGCGGCGATGATCCGCACGTCGACGCGGATGTCCTTCGTCCCGCCGACGCGGCGGAAGGCCGTCTCCTCGAGGAACCGCAGGAGCTTCGCCTGGAGGCTGGGCGGCATGTCGCCGATCTCGTCGAGGAAGATCGTCCCGCCGTCGGCCAGCTCGAACAGGCCCTGTTTCTGCTGGTGGGCGTCGGTGAACGCGCCCTTCTCGTGGCCGAAAAGCTCGCTCTCCAGCAGCGACTCGGGCAGCGCCGTGCAGGTGATGTTCATGAACGGCCGCGCGGCCCGCGGGCTGTGGAAGTGGACCACCTTGGCCGCGAGGTCCTTGCCCGTGCCGCTCTCGCCCTGCAACAGGATCGTCCGGGCCTCGGACTCGGCGAGGTGCTTGAGGAGGTTCACGATCTCGATCATCTTCGGGCTATGAGCCACGATGCGCTCGAAGCCGAACTCACCGATCTGCGTCAAATGGATGCGGTCGACCTCGGTCCGCAGGCGCTTCGCCTCCAGGGCCTTGTCGACGACCACCATCATCTCGTCGAGGCTGAACGGCTTCGAGACGTAGTCGTGGGCGCCGAGGCGGATGGCCTGGATGGCGATCTCGACGTTTGTGTAGGCCGTCATCATGACCGTCAGGATGTCGGGCCACTGGCGGCGGATCTTCTCGAGGAGCTCCAGGCCGTCGGCGTCGGGCAGGCGATAGTCGAGAAGAACGAGGTCCGCGCCGGCGTCGGCCAGCCGCTTGAGCCCCTCGGCCCCCGTGGCCGCCACGTCGGCGGCATAGCCGTGCAATCTGAGGCGCTTGACCAGCGCCGACCGCACGCCTTCCTCGTCCTCGATAATCAGTACGGAGGGCTGCAACCCGGTTCCTCTCGTGAACGACGGCCCCAAAGAAACGGCGGAAGTCTACCACCCGCAGGGCGGCGTTTCAAGCAGGCGGCGGCCACGCGGCGGCGGCAACGCCGCGACCTCATACGAGCCCGCCGCGGCAGCGGCGGGAGATCCACCCTTCCGGCATCTCCCGCCGCTCCCGCGGCGGGCTCGAAGAACACGGCGTTTGTGGCTCAGGTGCCCTCATCCGGCTATCCTGCACAGCCGAGGGCGGCTGTGCCACACCAAGCTTTCGTTACGCGCGGGCTTTCCTGGCCGGCGGCTTCGCGGCCGCCGATTCCTTGGCTCCCGCTGCCGCTACCGCCGAGCACTTGTCGGCATGTTTACACCACTCGGCGCAGCCGGCGTTGAAACACGGGTTGCGGACCTTTTTCTTGCACGTGGGGCACGACCGCGACGTGTCGTCGCGCCAGAACTCCACGGCGGCGCCGCAGTGCGGGCACGTGTGCTCCACCACGTCCTCGGGTTTCCAGAACCGCATGTCCTGGCCCGGACACCTGAATGTCGCCACGGTCGGCTCCTTCGTTGCGTGCCCTCATGACTTAGAAGCTGTCTCAGAACGGCCCTCGTGTGTGGCACAGCCGCCCTCGGCTGTGCTCTGTGGCCAACCTGCACGGTCGCCGCGGCGACCGTGCCACAGTTCTGAGATAGCCTCCTATTGTAGGCACTCGCCGCGCCGGGGGCAACCGGTCCGCAACGAAGCGCGCGAATCGGGAGTGGCATTGCGCATCGCCGCAATCGGTCAGTTATCGGGGCACGAAACAGAGCCGCGACCGTAAGGAGCAGTGTTGTTGGCCTTGGCGCTTCACGGCACCGCTCCCTTACGGTCGCGGCTCGGAACAAAGGCTCCGTCACGCCCCCGTAACTGACCGATCGCGCCTCGCCCTGGAAAATGGTTGACCCGCGGCGGTTCGCATCCTATACCCATAGAGAGTGCGAGCCCGCCGCGGGTGCGCATCGTTGAGCCGCGGCCGGTACGGCCGCGATAGTTGTTCGTCGCCGTACCGGCGACGGCTCAACGCTGCCGCGGCGGGCTCGAGACCGCCTGCCGCGGGGTGGCCGCGGCCTTCGGAGCGAGGCAGACCCCGATGTATGCAGTGATCATGGCGGGGGGAGAGGGCACGCGCCTCTGGCCGGCCAGCCGCGAGAGCTGTCCGAAACAGTTCCTCAGCATCCTCGGCGGCGATCCCCTGGTCGTCCAGACGCTCGACCGCCTGAAGGACCTCTTGCCGCCGGAGCGGATTCTGTGCCTCATCAACCGCCGCCACCAGGAGGTGGCCCGGCGGCTGCTGGGCGCCCTGCCGCGCGAGAACATCATCGTCGAGCCGCGGAAGCGCGACACCGCCCCGTGCATCGGCCTGGCGGCCGAGATCGTCCGGAAGCGCGCGGGCGACCAGACCATCGTCTGCCTGCCGTCGGACCACATCATCCAGCCGGCCGAGGGGCTGCGCGAGTGCCTGCGCCACGCCGAATCCATCGTCGAGAACGACCCGCAGGCCCTCTACACCATCGGCATCCGGCCCACGTTCCCCGCCACCGGCTACGGCTACATCCTGCGCGGCGAGGCCGTCAAGGAGATCGACGGCCAGACCGTCTACGAGGTGGCGGGATTCCACGAGAAGCCGTCGATGGCCGTGGCCGAGGCGTACTTCGACTCCGGCGACTATTTCTGGAACAGCGGCATCTTCTTCTGGCGCACTGACGCCATCCTCGAGGCGATCCGGCGCCGCCTGCCGGAGCTCTGGGAAGGCCTCGCCCAGCTCGTGCCCGACCTCGACACCGACCGCATGGATGCCGCCCTGGCCCGCGTCTTCCCGCGCCTGCCGCGCATCAGCATCGACTACGGGATCCTCGAGCAGGCCGACCGCGTCCACGTGGTCGAGGGGCGGTTCGCGTGGGACGACGTGGGCACGTGGCGGATCCTGCGCGGCCACATTCATGCAGATGAACATGGCAACATCATTCAGGGCAAGGCGTTCGCCCTGGACTCCAGCGGCACGGTCCTCTACTCCGCCGGCGAGCACCTCGTGACGGCCCTCGGCGTGCGGGACCTCATCATCATCGCCACCGCCGAGGCCACCCTCGTCACCACCCGCGACAGCGCCGAGCGCGTCCGCGACCTCGTGGCCAAGCTGAAAGATCAGCGGCTTGACCGCTACCTCTGACAAGTACGGCGCGCCAGGCGCGGAAGGCGGAACGCCGACCGGCGCGCGCCCCGGCTGTGCGCTTCCCGTCCGGACGATTCCCGACAGGGTGGGACAGGCCGACATCACCAGGGCGGCCCCTCCGCGTCGGCGCCGGCTGAGAGGCTGCGCCTGGGGCTGCGGCGGCACCATCGTCCTGCTTCTGATCCTCGTGGCGCTGCTCGTCGCGCTTCTGAGCAAGGTCCCGACGAGCTACCCGCCCGCGGCGCGCCTCCTCGAGCCGCCGTCGCCCGCCGACTATGCCGCTGCCGGCCTCGACGGCTTCGAATCGCCCTACCTTGGCCACACCGGGAGCTGGGACGGCAAGGGCGGCGCGCTGTGGGGACGCTCGAAGGCGGCCGACCTCGACCTGGAAGTCGGCATGGGGCTGCGCTGGACGTTCATGCCCGTCTACTGGCGCGCCATGGAGCCGGACGGCCCGGCGGACCTGTCGAAGGAAGTTCCCGAAGCCTGGCAGGCCCTCGACGCGTTCGTCATCGAGGCCGAGAAGCGCAAGCTCAACGTCCTCATGCAGGCGCCGGTGGTGGGCGGCAACGCCGGCGGCCCGCCCGACTGGGCCGGCCGCCGCGAACCGGGCAAGTCCGCCCCGGCCGACATGGAGGCGGCGGCCGCGCTGGCCGGGAAGCTGGCGGCCCGCTACGCGCCCGGCGGCACGCTCGCGGTGCGCGAGGGGTGGGGCGAGCGCTATGGCGTCCGCGCGTGGGAACTGGACAACGAACCGGAATCGTATCGCACCTGCTGGAGCGGCCAGGCGGGCGACTACGCCGAGTTCGCCGCCACGTCCGCCGCCCGGATCAAGCGGGCCGACCCCCGCGCCGTGATCGCGCTTCCCGCGTGCACCGGCGGCGGCCACGCGGCCGGGTGGATCGAGCCCGCCCTCGACGCCCATCGCCTGGCCGGCTCGCCGGAATATCGCCGGCGGGGCGCCGCCCACTCGGTCGGCCCCGTTGCCGATGTCATCAGTTTCCATATCTATGAAGGACTCGATAGCATGTTCGCCGACCGCACCGTGGAGCGGGTGTTCGGCGAGCTCCGCGACGTGTTCGATAAGTGGGAGACCGGCGCCGCCGGGTTCCATTATTCCCGCAAGCGCGAGTACTGGCACACCGAGGGCAACTTCGATTTCCTCGGCCTCCTCTCCGCGGCGCGGCGCGCGGCATGGCGCCTCCAGTTCTTCACGCGGGCCTTTGCCGCCGGCGTTCGCAAGGTCTGCGTCATGGACGCCTCCGCGCCCGAGCAGGCCGCGGTGCGGGCCTACGTTCGGGCGCTTCCCTGGCCCTTTCCGATGCGGCCGGCCGACGGCGAGGTGAAGGTCCTGCGCGGCAGCGCCGCGGCCTTCCGGCATCCGGACGGCGACAAGCCCGGCGCGGGCCAGGTCTGGGTCCTGTGGGCCGTCGCCGACACGGGCGACGCGCGGGTGGAGGTGCCCGTCGTCCGCGAGCAGGTCACGCTGATACAGGTTGACGGCACGACAACCGTGCACCGCGTTCCCGCCCGCCGTCTCACCGTAGACCTGAGCGGCGACCGCAAGATGGCCCCGCCCATCCTTGTCGTGGACCGGCCGACGGGCGGGCCGTGACCACGGCCGCGGCGGACCCCACGCCAGGAAGTGCGGAATGCGGGGTGTGGAGTGAACGGCGAACGGCAATGGCGTTCGCCATCTGGCCGCCCAGCGTGTCGAAGAGTCGCCGTGGCGACCTGGGCGCGTTTCCGTTTAGCAGGCAGCCGAAGTCGAAGACTCGCCGTGGCGGGGCGACCGCGTGAATTGAGTGCGGAGTGCGGAATGCGGAGTGAGGAATGAGGCCGCAGGCTGTAGGAAAGGTATCAAACAACAGGACCTACCGTTTGCAGCCTACGGTCTTTCGATGACCGGCGCGCTTTTGACCAGCGGGCGGATGGGCAGGTCCTCCACGCGCGGGAACGTCGGGTCCGCCAGGGCCCGGACGTCCTCGTCCCCGCGGTACGGGCAGTTGCAGTCGACCCACGCGATGAGTTTCTGGAGGCTGATGGCGTCCACCTTCACGTCATTATGTTTACCATCCATCGCTATCTCGATAAGTTTGCTTGTGTACGAGAGGAACTGCATCGGCGGCGCCGTGACGTAGCTTGCGGGGTCGCTCTGGCCGAAGTTCTCGACCATCATGGCGCCGGCGATGCCGTGCGTCTTCAGGCCCGCGCCGGCGGGGCCCACCAGCGTCAGGTACGGCTCCTTGAAGACGCCCGACCCCGGCCGCAGGGTCAGGTCGAGCTTCTTCCGCCCCTTGCCGTCGCCCTGGTGGCACTTGCCGCAGTACTGGTCGAGGACCGGCTGGACCATGCGCTCGTAGCTGATGCTCGCCGTGCCCCACGGCGGGGGCGTCAGGTCCGGCGCCTCGTGCCCGAGCGCCGCCGCCACCGTCGCCACCGGCGCCACGCTGTGCAGCTCGTGGCACCCGACGCACCCGCGCCTCTCGCCCGGCATCACGCCCGTGAAGGATCGCATGGTCTGGAGCGCGCGGCCGTGCTCGTCGAGAAGCTGGAAGTGCACCGCCACGCCCGGCGGCAGCCTGAAGGAGACCGACCCGTCGGCCTCCACCGGCGCCGTGCCGAGGATGCGCTTGACGCCGTCGTCCTGGTGGGCGGCGACCACCGGGCCGGAGAACCGGCCGTCGCGCGCCCACAGCGAGTAGGTCCGCGCGTCCATCTGGATGACGCGCAGGAACTTCGCCTGGCCCGGCGGTATCTCGGGCACGCCCTGGCAGACGTTCGCGCTGAAGAGGATGCCCGGCGCCGGCGGCCGGCGGTCCCGGCCCGTCCCCGGCCACGCCACCTGGTCGGTGTGAGCGGGCGGCGGCTCGCGGGGCCTGAGGGGCAGGGCGTGCCAGATGTTGTATGCACCCTCATAGATGAGCTCGCGGTTGCCGTGAACGTCCATGAGGTACAGGCGGAACTTGGCGTCGCCCGCCCGCTGGGCCGAGACCAGGAAATCCTCCTCCGAAAGCGGCCAGGGCGTCTTGTAGGCCGCGAAGCGCCCGGCCGTGTGATAGTCGGCGCGTTCGTGCGGATCGAGCGGCGGCGTGCCGCACTCCGGCCACGGCACTTCGCACGTCACCTTCGTCAGGCCGTGCGGGAAGTTGAAGCCCTTCGCGGGGTCGATGATGCCGATCGAGCCGGCGAACCAGTTGTGGTGCGCCACGCCCGTGAACATCACGCGCGAGCTGCCGGGGATGGGCCGCGGCTCGGCCAGGTGGTCGGGCCACACGCTCTGGTTCCCCCAGAACGTGGCGGTGCCGGTGCCGTCCGGGTTCGTGGTCCACAGGCTCTCGATGCGCCAGAGGGCCTTGTCGGTGTACTCCCACCGCGAGTAGATCACGCGGCCGTCGTTCAGGAGGGCGGGGCACCAGTCGGGCTCGTTGTTCTGGCTGACGAGATAGACGTGGCGGCCGTCGGCGTCGCACCGCGCTAGCACATAGGCATAGGTGTACGGCATACATCTCACGTACGTGTTCGACCGCGTGGTGGTGAAAAGGATGTGCCCGTCGGGCAGGTAGATCGGGTCGATGTCGTCGTACGGCCCGTCGGTCAGTTGCCGCAGGCCCGTGCCGTCGACGCCGATCTCGTACAGGTGGAAGCTCTTCTCGTCGTGCGGCCGGCAGCAGAAGAGGACCCGCTTGCCATCGAACGAGAGGTCCGGCCGCCAGAAGAAGCCGGGCTTCCGGGGGGCGAGTTTCCGCAGCTTCCCGCCCGGGCCCAGGCCGTCGAGCACGAGCAGCCGCCCGCCCGGCACGGCCATCATGCCGTTGCGGTGGCGGACTTGGTGCGGCCACTCGCGGCCCGCCGGGTACGGGTTGTCGATGAAAAGCACCTGCGCAAAGTCCACCGCCGGATTCGCCAGCGCGAGGCGCCGCTTGACGGCGCGGACGGCGAAGTAGAGCGGCCGCGCGGCCGCCTCGTCGGGCTTCTCGGCGAGGCGCCGCTCGAGGGCGTCGAGCTGGGCGAGCTCAGCCGCCGGGTCGGGCGTCTTGGGGCTCCGCGCGAGGCGGGCCGCCAGCACGCGGGCCCAGCCGATCTCCTCGGCGGCCCGGGCGGCCAAGGGTTTGCCCTCGGCCTGGAAGAGCCAGTCGGCCTCGAGGACGGCGGCCGCCTTGGCCTCCGAGAGCGTGCGCGTGGGCGGCTCCGTCGGCGGCATCGACGGGGCGGGGGCGTATTCCTCGTAGATGCCTGCCGCCCGCGGGTTCTGGGCGAGCGCCGCCTTCACGTCGGCCGGGATCTCCTTGAACGGTTTCCACCTGGCCAGCGGCTCGCCGGCGGCCGCCTGGAGCGGCGGCTCCGACGGCCACTGGCCGCTATAGCCGCCGGCAGGCTGGTCGAGCCCCGCCATGATCGTGCAAACGCCCGTCGGCGGATCGACGAGAACGAGGCCGGCGGCGCCGGCGTCGAGCGTGCTGTAGTCGTTCTCGTGGGTGTGGGCGGCTTCGAGGTTGGCGTAGGCCGTGAGCGTGACGTCGGCGAGCGGCCTGGCGCCCGTGTTGGTGAGGACGAACTCGACCGCGACCGCGGCGCCCCGGGCCATCGCCGCGCGGAGGCGGACCTTGATCGCGCCGTCGGCCGTGGCCATCGTGCCGACCGCCTGGTCCGCGGCCACGGCAATGATCGGCTCGACGATCCGCACGTTCTCGGCCGCGGCGTCGCCGCGGCGACCGATGGGCGTGCCTGCGCGGCGGGGGGCGCCGTCGTTGTAGTGGACGTACCACCCGAAGCGGCTGAGTTGGCCGCCCTGGGGGCCGGTCAGGCTCTGCCGGCCCCCCTCCCAGAAAAAGTGGCCGGGGCCTTCGAGGGCGAAATCGGTGACGGCGTTCTTGATCCACACGGTCGGCTGGGGCCTGGCATCGCCGCGCGGCGGCGGCTCGCGGGGATTCGCGAACTCCTGGCGGGCCTGGTTCAGCACCTTGGCCGCCTCGGCGTAGGAAGGGCCGAAGGCAAACAAGACGACCCGGCGGTCCGACCGGCCGGGCTCGAGCGTCCCCACGCGCCACGTCAGGTGCCCGTCGGCGTTGCCGGTCGAGGAGAGGCCGCTGGCGAGGCAGACGCCCGGGGCGAGCAGGATTGTGGCCAGTGCCGCGATGGCGCTGAAGGCGCGCACGTGTTGCCCCTGTTTCCGTCACGTGCCACGGCCCGCCGCGGCGGGCCGTGGTTGAGAACAGTCTTCTTGCGTTGTTGCGTTCCGCTTTTCGGCCCGTGGCGGACCGCCGGAAGAAGCGGAAGCAACAAGGTCCAAAGTACCATGATAATCACGGCTTGGCAAGCAAGCCGCGGCACGTGAGTCTGCGGTTGCCGGGATACCCCTTGACAGGTTTTGGGCATATGCCTATAATGCGGCAGTCGAGGAGAGTGGGCCGTGCCGAGACCGAAATGTTGCCGAAGAGTGGCCGGGCTGCCGCGGTGCGGGATGTTCAAGCCGGCGGGCATACCGGCCTGCTCGCTTGAGGAAGTTATCCTGACCGTCGATGAGCTGGAGGCTGTCCGGCTCGCGGACCTCCAGGGCCTGTACCAGGAGCAGGCCGCCGAACAGATGAACATTTCGCGGCAGACGTTTGGCCGGATCATCGAGTCGGCCCACAGGAAGGTGGCCGAGACGTTGGTGGAGGGCAAGGCCCTCAGAATCGAAGGAGGAGAAATCGAAATGGCTGAGATGCGCACATTCAAGTGCTGCGATTGCCGGCACACGTGGGGGCTGCCCTTTGGCGCCGGACGGCCGCAGGAGTGCCCCAAGTGCAAGGGCCTGAACATCCATCGAGCGACTGAGGACCGGGGGCCGGCCCGGGGCCGGCGCGGGTGCGCAGGTCGCGGCCGGTGCCATCGTGGCGGACGCAGCGCCTCGGGGCCGAAGCCCGAGGCGCCGCCGGAAACGAAAGAGTGATTCCACGGTATCTTATGTGATTACCAACGAAAGGAAGAATTCCATGAAGATCGCAGTGGCCTCTACCGACGGCGTTTCCATCTCCCCTCACTTCGGGCGGAGCAAGAGCTTCCTTGTGTTCGAGGTGGCCGACGGCCAGATCGCCGGCCGGGAGGTGCGGCAGAACTCGTACACCGCCCATGCCCAGGGTCAGTGCGAGGGACACGAGGCGCACGACCATGCCCAGCCGCACAGCCACGCCGCCGTCGTCAACGCCCTCAGCGACTGCCAGGTCGTCCTGTGTTACGGCATGGGATGGCGCGCGGCCGAGGACCTGAAGCGCGCCGGCATCCAGGCCTTCGTGCTGGACATGGAGGCATCTCCCGAGGAAGCGGTGCAGGCGTTCCTGGCGGGCAAGGTCAAGCCGGGCGGCGCGTTCTGCCGTTGCCACGAGCACTAGCCGACATCTCTGAGCGGCGAGTCGCTGTTCCGCCGGCGCGCGAAGGCCGCGCGGTTCAAGACCGCGCGACGAAGAAAGACGCCGCGGGCAACGGCGACCGTCCTGAAGCAGAAGGAGGTGGTTATGAAGAAGCCGCTATGGAATCTCGTCATCGACGCCGTCATGGCGCTCCAGATCGGCGCCCTGGCTGGCATCGGGTTCCTCATCAAGTTCATCCTGGTGCCCGGCGAGGAACGAAACGTCCTTTACGGAAGGGGCACGGCCCTCCGCCTCCTTG
>Ga0315281_10006348_pt1 | contig 16832 bp, 14 predicted proteins | sample YL17G07_0_MG_FD_204540 | JGI IMG/M metagenome (GOLD analysis project Ga0315281, IMG submission 204540) | Sediment microbial communities from Yellowstone Lake, YNP, Wyoming, USA - YL17G07_0 | ecosystem: Environmental > Aquatic > Freshwater > Lake > Sediment | place: USA: Wyoming | collected...
CGTCGATGCGCGGCAGGCTGAACGGATCGCGCGCGTCGTAGCCGCTGGCAACATCGAACCAGCGGGCGGCGTCGCGGACGCTGCGCGCCGTCGTGCCCCAGTTGCTGGTCAGCGGGCCATTGCGCGCCTGCGGCCCGCGCGGGATGCGCCCGAACGTGCCCTTCATGCCGACGAGGCCGCAGTACGCCGCCGGGATCCGGATCGAGCCGCCGCCGTCGCTGGCGGTGGCGAGCGGCACGAGGCCGCCGGACACCGCCGCCGCGGAGCCGCCCGATGAGCCGGCCGGCGTGCGTTCGAGATTCCACGGATTGCGCGTCACCCCGTGCAGCTTCGTCGCGGTGTAGGCGACGAGTCCGAACTCCGAGGCGGCCGACTTGCCGACGATCACCGCGCCCGCGGCGCGCAGCCGCGCGACGTGCGTCGAGTCGTGGTCGACGATGTTGTCCTTGTACGGCACCGAGCCGTACGTCGTCGGCATGCCCTGTGCGTGCTCGAGGTCCTTCACCAGCAGCGGTACGCCGGCGAAAAGGCCCGGGTCGTCGCCCGCGGCCACGCGCCGGTCGATCTCCCCCGCCTGGCGGCGCGCATTGTCGGCGTCGAGATGCACGACGGCGTTGAGCCTCGATGCGGCGATCGCCGCGAGCGATGCTTCGAGCGCGTCGGCCGCGCGGATCTCGCCGCGGCGGATCGCGTCGGCCAGAGAGGATCCGTCATCGAGCCACGGCGTCGGCGTCATGATGTTGCTCCTTGTGTGCATGCTGACGCCGATTGTAGGGCGATCGCGGCCCCACGGGCGAGGACTTCGCTGCTTGCGGGCGTGGATTGCCTGCCGGTAGAATCGCGGATTCACTCCCGAGGAGGAACCGCATGGGCGAGACACCCGCCAACCTCCATCCCGCCACGCTCGGCGTGCTCGCGTCCACCCCCGCGGCGCTCCGGAGCTTGCTCGCGAGCCTGCCCGCGTCCACGGTCGAGGAGCCGGGCGCCGAGGGCTGGTCTGCGAAAGACGTCGTCGCGCACATGCTCTCTATCGAGTCGCAGGCCCTCCAGGGGCGGGTGATGCTGATCGTCCAGGCGGACGATCCGGCGATCCCGAACATCGACGAAGACGCGACGCTGGCCACGTCGGGCATGCGCGACTGGCCGCTGGCGAAGCTGCTCGACGAGTTCGCCCTCCGGCGGGCGGCTGCGGTCGAAAAGCTATCGGATCTCGGAGCCGAAGAGTTGGCGCGGGTCGGCAGCCACAGCGCCGCCGGTGCGGTGAGCGCAGCCGACGTCGTGCATCATGTCGCGTTCCACGACCTGCTGCACATCGGCCAGATCACGCGGCTCATCTGCGCGCCCATCGACGAGCGGCGCGGCGCCATGCGCATGTTCCGCTAGCGCTAGTCGCGCGGCAGGCCCAGCCCGCGCTGGGCGATGATGTTGCGCTGCACCTCGGACGTACCGGCCGCGATCGTGTAGGAGACGGCCGCCAGGTAGTAGCTGTTGAGCCGCCCATCCAGCGGCGCCGCCGCGCTGCCGCGGCTCAGCATGCCGCCGAGCCCGAGCATGTTCACCGCCGCGCCCGCGAACCGCGACTGCAGCTCGGTGGAGAAGAGCTTGGCGACCGACGCCTCCGAGTTCGGCACGAGCCCTTGCCCCTGCATCCACGCGACGCGATACGACAGCAGCCGGCCGACGCTGAAGGCGATCTGCAGGTCCGCGAGTTGATGGCGCCTGCCCGGCCGGTCGATCAGCCGCCGCCCGTCCGCGCCGCGCCGCTTCGCGTAGCCGATCAGGTCATCGAGCAGCGTCTCCGCGAACACGATGCGCTGGATGCCGGAGCGCTCGAAGTCGAGCGTGGTCGTGGCCACGTACCAGCCGCGGTTGATCTCGCCCACCAGGTTTGCGCGCGGGATGCGCACATTGTCGAGAAAGAGCTGGTTGAACGCGGCGGAGCCGAGCATATTCGTCAGCGGCGTGATCGTGATGCCCGGCGACTTCATGTCCATCAGAAAATAGCTGATGCCCCGGTGCTTCGGCGCCTCCGGATCGGTGCGGGCCAGCAGGATGCAGTAGTCGGCGCGGTGCGCCCCGGACGTCCACATCTTCTGCCCGTTGACGACGAAGTCGTCGCCGTCCTGCACCGCGCGCGTCTGGAGCGATGCGAGATCGGAGCCGGAGCCCGGCTCGCTGAAGCCCTGGCACCAGTTCAACTCGCCGCGCGCGATCGGCGTCAGGAAGCGCTGTCGCTGCTCGTCCGTGCCGTGGAGCATCAGCGTCGGTCCCACCATCGCCACCCCCATGCCGCCGAAGCCGGGGGCGCGGAGCGCCGACATCTCCTCGTTGTACACCAGCTGCCGCATGGGCCCGGCGCCTAACCCGCCGTGCTCGGCCGGCCAGGCGAGCGTCAGCCAGCCCTTGTCGGCCAGCTTGCGCTGGAACGCGCGGGAGGTCTCCGAGACCTCCCTGGGTGCGTCCTCCCGGTCGTTGTAGGCGGCGCTGCCCCAGTCCGGCGGCAATTCCGATCGCACGAATGCGCGGATCTCCTCGCGGAACGCCTGCTCTTCGGCTGCGAACTGAAAGTCCATCCTGAGCCTCTCTCTCGCCGATCGCGATGCTATCACAGTAGACATATGGTCGGCTATGGCCGGGACCTGCGGTTTGATGCCGCAGCGCAGACCGTGTACGCTCCGGATCTCAATCAGGGACCTCGGTATCGAGACGAACGCCACGGACGACGGCGCATGCAGCACGACGACCGCGTCGATGCCGGCCGCAACGAAGGCCGGATAGTTGCCATAGACATTCTGCGCGGGCTCGCGATCATCTGGGTCGTGCTGTTCCACCTGTGGGGCGACATCGAGTTCTTTCCGGGCGCTCCGCAGCAGTATTACGAACAGCTCACCTGGCAGTTCCAGCATGGCACCGGCGCCTGGCGCATCTTCACCTCGTTCACCGACCTGATCTTCCGCGACGGCTTCCAGGGCGTGCCGCTGTTCATGATGATCAGCGGCCTCTCGCTGACCATCGCGGCCTATCGCGCCGGCGATGCGCTGAGCTGGCCGCGCTTCTTCGCGCAGCGCTTCCGCAAGCTGCTGATCCCGTACTGGGCCGGCGTCGCGCTGACCTACGGCGTGATCGCGCTCATCGCCATGCGGCAGGTGTCGTTGCACGGTGGGCGCTTTGGCGATCAGTTCGGCAGCGGCGTCACGATCTCGCTGCACACGCACCTGAGCATCGATGCCGGCGTCGTCTTCGCCAGCGTGGCGCTGCTGCCGCGGCTCACCGGCGCGGACTGGTTCTTCGCGCCGCAGCTGGCCCTCTGGTTCGTGGGGCTGCTCGCGCAGTACTACTTGCTGTTCCCGCTTCTCTTCTTCGCGATGCGCAAGATGGGCGTGCTCGCGTTTGTCGTCCTCACGTTCGCGCTGACCGTCGGCGCGAACTGGTGGATCGTCGACAACTACGGTGCGCCAGAGTTCAAGTTCTGGCTTGTCACCGGCTGGGCTCCGTTCCGGCTATTTGAATTCACCTCCGGCATGGCCATCGGCTGGCTGCTGGCGTCGCCGGATCGATCGCGCTCAGGGGCGCTCGCGATCGCGCGGCATCCGCTCGCGATCGTGGCGATGATCGCGCTCGGCGTCGCCGCGCACACGGCGGGCGACCTGATGATCGGGCGCTGGAGCGTGCGCTACTGGCAGTCGCTGGCGTTGCCGCTCTCGACGCTGGGTATCGTGCTGCTCGCGCTGCCGCTGCTGGTGCGGCGGCCGGGCCGCATCGACGTCAGCGTGCCGGTGCGCGCGCTCACCAGCATCGGCGTCGCGTCGTACGCGATCCTGATCATCAGCGACGCCATGCGCCTGGTCGCGAGCGAGGTCCGCCTCGAGGGCGCGTCGGACGCCGTGTGGTGGACGTTCCTCGTGGCCCTCTACGTGCCGACGAGCTTCGTTCTCGCGTGGCCCCTCGCCCACATGCTCGGGCTGATGCCGGAGCGGGCGCGCACGCGGCGGCTGCGTCCGCGCGTCCGTCCCGTGGAGGCCGGCGCGGCCGGCGTCGCAGAGCCCATCGAGGCCTTCGCCAGCACCTGAGCTCTGACCCTGCGCTCCATGCAGGCGGCGGCTAATTCGGCGTTTTCCTCATTGTTGCGCTCGTTCCCAGCCCCGAAACTGCTGGTGGCGTGTTGCGAATCGCCGCTGCGACGCGCACGGGCCTCCAGTGACTGAATGCGGCCGCGTTCTCGTACTGGCATCGGACAACGGACGTAGCGCCTGCGAGAACTCGGTACATGGGTCGCTCGGCCAACCGGACAGACAAGGATCCTTCCTACACAAGGCTGTCTCCCCAAGACGCATCGTTCCTGGTGTACGAGACGCCCGACCTGCACATGCACGTCGGGCTTGTCGCGATCATCGAGTCCGCCGCCTTCGAGCTGGCGTCGGGCGAGATCGACGTCGCGAAGTTCCGCGCCTACATCGGCTCGCGGCTGCAGTTCGTGCCGCGCTGCCGCCAGCGGCTGGAGCGCATTCCGTTCACGAAGCAGCCCGTGTGGGTGGACGACCGGCGGTTCCGCATCGAAGACCACGTCCTCGCCGCCGGCGTGGAAGCGCCCGGCGACGACGCCGATCTGCAGGCGCTGGCGGGCGAGATCTTCTCCCGCAAGGTGGATCGCTCGAAGCCGCTCTGGCAGATGCATGTCGTGCAGGGGCTAAGACGCCCCGGGCAGTTCGCGGTCATCGCGAAGGTGCACCACTGCATGATCGACGGCGTCGCCGGCGTGGACTTCATGGCGGCGATGCTCACCTCGAAGCCCGTCGCCGACATCGAACTGACGCCACGGTTCGCGCCCACCCACACTCCTTCGAGATTTCGGCTGCTCTTCGACGAGGCGCGGCGATTCGCGTCGGCGCCCCGGAAATTCGCCGTACTCGCGCGGCAGTTAGTACAGGATCCGGACGTCCGCGCGTCGGCGTGGCAGCGCGCCGCGGCGCTGGTACATCTCGTAGCGAGCGGCTTGCGCGGCACACCCGCGAACCCGCTGAGCGGGCCGGCACGCGCTCGCCGCACGATCGGTTGGACCGCGACGGACCGCTCCGCTGAGCGCAGCGTGCGCGCGCGCCTCGGCAGCACGCGCGATGACGTCACGCTGGCCTGCGCGTCGGGCGCGGCGCGGTCGTTCCTGCAGCGTAAGGGCGCGCGACTCTCGCGGCTGCGTATCCGGGCGATGGGCACGATGAGCCTGCGCACACGCGCCGAGCGCGCCGACCTCGGCAATCGCGTCGGCATGCTGATCGTCGACCTGTCCGTCGGCGAGGCCGACGCGCGCGTCCGCCTGCAGCGCGTGGCGGAGACGGTGCTCGGACTGAAGCAGTCGAAGCAGGCGCTCGGCGCCGACGTGCTCGCCCAGATCGACCAGTGGACCGGCACGGCGATGCAGTCGTTCGGGATGTGGCTGGCGAACACGCGGCGGGCGTACAACCTGTTCGTCACGAATATCCCCGGGCCGCCGTCCGCGCTATACGCGCTCGACTCGAAGCTGCTGGAGATCTACCCGATCGCGCCGATTTTTGGGGGGCAGCACGTGAGCGTCGCCACGCTGAGCTACCTGGGTAAGGTCCACTGGGGCGTGCAGTACGCCGGCGCCGAGCCCGCCGAGCTGGGCCGCTTCGTGGCCGACCTCGATACGGCGTTCGCCGAACTCGCGGAAGCCGCTGCGGCGGCGCCGCTGCGATTGCGCGTCATCCGCGCCGGCGACGCCGCCGAGCCCGCGGCGCTCGTCGAACACGACGGGACGGCGGGCTGATCGTCGCGAAGGGCCGTGCTACACTCCGCGCGTGAATCTCGAACTGCTCCGCGAACTCTCCGTCACGAACGACTCCAAGATCTTGATGCTCGTCATCGATGGCCTCGGCGGCCTGCCGAATGACAGCGGGCGCTCTGAGCTGGAGCAGGCCAACATCCCCCAACTTGACCGGCTGGCGCAGGAGAGCCTCTGCGGCCTCACCGTGCCCGTCGCCTACGGTGTGACGCCGGGGAGCGGGCCGGGACACCTCGCGCTCTTCGGATACGACCCGGAGCGGTACACCGTCGGCCGGGGCGTGCTCGAGGCGCTCGGCATCGACTTCGATCTCCAGCCGTCGGACGTGGCGGCTCGGGGCAACTTCTGCACCGTCGACATGGATGGCGCGATCGTCGACCGCCGCGCGGGCCGCATCTCCACCGATCGCTCGGCGCCGCTGTGCGAGATGCTGGCGCAGATCAAGTTGCCGGGCGTCCAGATCTTCGTCGAACCCGTGCGCGATCACCGCTTCCTGCTCGTGCTGCGCGGGGAGGGATTGTCCGAGCGCCTGAGCGAGACCGACCCGCAGCGCGAGGGCGCGAAGCCGCTGCCCGTGCGCGCGCTGGCGCCCGAGGCGGATACCACCGCCGCGCTCCTTAACGAGTTCATCGCGCAGGCCGGCAAGCTGCTCCGCGACCAGCAGCCGGCGAACATGCTGACGCTGCGGGGGCTCGCGAAGCACCCGCCGATGCCGTCGATTGCGGAGATCTGCAAGTTCCGCGCAGCGGCCATCGCCGCATACCCGATGTATCGCGGTCTGGCCAAGCTCGTCGGCATGGACGTGCTGAAGACGGGCGCGACCTTCGCCGATGAGCTGGCGACGCTCAAAGCGCATTGGGACGACTACGACTTCTTCTTCATCCACTTCAAACGCGCCGATGCGGCGGGCGAGGACGGCGACTTCCAGGCGAAGATGGCCGCGCTCGAGGAGATCGACACGTACATCGAGCAGCTCCACGCGCTGAAGGCCGACGTCTTCATGATCGCGGGCGACCACTCGACACCGGCGATATTGGCGGGACACTCCTGGCATCCGGTGCCCTTCATGTGCCACCCAAAGAGCTTCGCGCAGGCGGATACGACCGAGGGGTTCAACGAGAAGGCGTGCTCGCACGGTGTCCTCGGCACGTTTCCCGCGAAAGAAGTGCTGTCGCTGGCGATGGCGCACGCTGGCCGCCTGACGAAGTACGGAGCGTGAGATGACCCGCACGCCGATCATCGCCGGCAACTGGAAGATGAACACCCTGCGGGCCGACGCGATCGCGCTAGCGCGCGCGATCCGGGGGCAGGCGGAGAACATCGCAGGCGTCGAGAAGATCGTCTGCCCGCCGTACGTCTGGCTCGGCGACGTGGCGCGGGAGATCGCCGGCTCGACGATCAGGCTCGGCGCGCAGAACGCCTACTGGGAGGAGAAGGGCGCGTTCACCGGCGAGGTGAGCATCACGCAGGTGGCGGACGTGGCCGAGTACGTGATCATCGGCCACAGCGAGCGGCGCCAATACTTCGGTGAGACGGATGAGACGGTGAACCGGCGCGTGAAGGCGGCGCTCGCACACGGCGTCAAGCCGATCATGTGCGTCGGCGAGACACTGGCGCAGCGCGAGGCGAGCGAGACGGAGAGCGTCCTCTTAACGCAGACGCGCGGCGGCCTCGATGGCGTGGACATCGGCCGCGAGTTCATCGTCGCGTACGAGCCAGTGTGGGCGATCGGCACCGGCCTCGCGGCTGATGGCGCGACCGCCGAGGCCGCGATCGCGCTGATCCGTCGCACGCTGCGCGAGATCGCCGGCGACGTCGCCGGCGACGTGCGGATCCTCTACGGCGGCTCGGTGACGCCGGGCAACATCGCGGAATACATGACGCAGCCGGACATCGATGGCGGGCTCGTCGGCGGCGCATCGCTCAAAGCCGAGAGCTTTGCCGCGCTCGTCTCCGGTACGGCCGCGGTCCGCGCCTGATGCGCCCGCGGCTCGTCGCCATCGTCGGCGCGACGGCGACCGGCAAGACCGCGCTTGCGATCGAACTCGCGCGCCGGCTCGACGGCGAGATCGTCAACGCCGACTCCCGCCAGATCTACCGCGGCATGGACATCGGCACGGCGAAGCCGGCGGCCGCAGAGCAGGCGCTCGCGCGGCACTGGCTGATCGACGTCGCGGACCCGGACGCCGACTTCACGCTCGCGACGTTCCTGGAGCTGGCGCGGGCCGCGCTCGCCGACATCTGGCGGCGCGGCAAGCTGCCGATCGTCACCGGCGGCACCGGCCAGTACGTCTGGGCGCTGCTCGAAGCGTGGCGCGTGCCCCGCGTGCCGCCCGACCGCGCCCTCCGTGCCGAACTCGAGGGACGGGCGGGGCGCGACGGCGCGGCCGTGCTCGTGAAAGAGTTGCGGCGCGTCGACCCGGTCAGCGCGGAGCGGATCGACGCGCAGAATGTGCGGCGGATCATCCGCGCGATCGAGGTAACCCGGGCAACGGGACGGCCGTTCAGCGAGTGGCAGCAGAAGGACACGCCCGAGTTCGACGCCGCGATGATCGGCCTTCGCCTCGGCCGCGACGCGCTCTACGCGCGGATCGATGCGCGCGTCGACGCGTTCATCGCCGCCGGTCTCGTCGACGAGGTGCGGCGGCTGAACGCAGCGGGGTACGGTTGCGACCTGCCAGCCATGCGCAGCATCGGCTATCGTGAGGTCTGCGCGCACCTCCGCGGCGAGATGACGCTCGCCGCCGCCGCCGCCCGGATCAAGACCGAGACCCACCGCCTGGCGCGCATGCAGCACACGTGGTTTCGCGACGCCGACGAGCGCATCACCTGGCTCGATGCCAGCTCGCCCGACCTGCAGGATCGGGCGCTCGCTGTGGCGTCGAGCGGATCCACCACCGAATAGCCTTCCGTCTCGGTCGAGCGCCGTTGTATCCTCCCCCTGATGGATTTCGTCAAGCTGCACGGCACCGGCAACGACTTCGTCGTCATCGACGCGCGATCGAGCGATCGCGACTGGGGCGCGCTGGCGCAGGCGATCTGCGACCGGCACTTCGGCGTCGGCGGCGACGGCATGATCCTGGCCGCGCCCTCAGAGCGCGCTGACGTGCGGATGCGCATCTTCAACGCGGACGGCTCCGAGGCCGAGATGTCCGGGAACGGCATGCGCTGCCTGGTGAAGTTCGCCGCGGACGGCGGCCTCGTGTCGCCGCGCAACGATGAGATCGACGTCGAGACCGGCGCCGGCGTGCTGCGCGTGCGAATCACCACCGAACGCGGCTTCGTGACCAGCGTCCGCGAGAGCATGGGCGCGCCCCGCCTCGATCCGCGCGAGATCCCCGTGCTCGTCGATGCGCCGCCGCCCGTGACGGCGCTCGAGGTGCAGGTCGACGGCCGGGCGCTGACCGTGACGCCGGTGTCGATGGGCAACCCGCACGCCGTGCACTTCCAGCGGGCGCCCGTCGCCGACTATCCGCTGCACACGGTCGGTCCCCTGATGGAGCACCACCCGCTCTTCCCGAAGCGCACGAACTTCGAGGTTGTGCGCGTGCTCGGCCGCGACCGTGCCGAGATGCGCGTCTGGGAGCGCGGCGTCGGCGAGACGCTGTCCTGCGGCTCCGGCGCGTCCGCGACGATGGTCGCCGCCCGCCTGCTCGACCTGGTCGATGGCGCAATGGAACTGAGCGTGCCCGGCGGCGTGCTGAGCCTCGAGTGGGATGGCGAGGGCGATGTGGTGCTGACGGGTCCGGTCGTCGAAGTGTTCCGCGGGACGTGGCCTGACTAGATGCCACTGAACCCCATTCGCCGCCTCACCGCACCAGTGGCTCCCAGCCTCTACCACGAGACCTCCCGCGAGGCGCTGAGCTGCGGCTGGAGCCCGCGCGAGACCGAGAAGACCGAGCGCGAGCATCCCGAACTGATCGTACGGCGCGGCGCCTGCGTGCTCGCCGCGCTGGCGGGCGGCGGGCTGGCGTACGCGTTCGAGAACGAACGCGACTTCGTCGAGCACTTCCCCGCGATGCTGGAGGCGCTGCTGCCGAAGCTGCGCCGCGCGCTGCAGGCCGAGACGGTGCGCTTCCGCCTGCTGCACAACCCGTCGCGGCCGCTGGTGGAGCCGGTGCTCAAGCGGTTGTGGTTTGCCCCGGCGCGTTCGTGGCTGCAGTTCTCGCTAGCCAGGAAGTCGCCGCTGCCGAAGCTCGCCTTGCCGAAGGGCGTGAACATCCGCGAGGGGGGCGTCGCCGACGTCGACGACCTGATCCGGATCGACCGGGAGTCCTTTCCCGACACGCCGCTCCCGTCGGAGGTCCTGCGTTCGCGCATCGCCTCAGGTGACGAGCGCGTGCTCGTGGCCACGGCGGGCGCCGAGGTGGCGGGCTTCGCGATGTACGAGCGGCTCGATGACGAGACCGGCTACCTGGGCATCGTCGCGGTCGCCGAGGCGTATCGAGAGCGCGGCATCGGCGCCGCACTGACCCTCCGCGTAGCGAAGGCGCTGTTCGCGGAAGGCGTCGAGCGCGTCGACCTGAAGACGGACGACGACAACAGCGCCGCGATCCGGCTCTACACGCGCCTCGGATTCCGCCAGACCGCCGCTGGCCGCGACTACGCCCGCCCGACCGATCCGCGCGCCATCACGCAGCTCAAGAAGACGGCCGCCGGGGGAACGATGATCCGCTTCGGCGGCTGGCGCTGAGGCCGTGAGCGTCAGCGACGTGTTTGGCATCCACGCGCCGTTCGCGCAGATCGTCTACCGCAGCGCCATCGTCTACGTCGCCATCCTCATCGGCATGCGGCTCACCGGCAGCCGCCAGCTCGGCCAGATGACGCCGTTCGACCTCGTGCTGATCCTGCTCATTGCCAACGCCGTGCAGAACGCCATGGTCGGCACCGACGTCACCATCCTGGGCGGGCTTACCGCCGCAGCGACGCTGCTCTGCGTCAACCGCTTGGCCGCCTTCGCCACCGACCGCATCCCGTTCCTCCGCCGCGCGATCGAAGGCCAGGTGATGCTGCTGCTCCACGACGGTCAGCTCATCGAGCGCAACATCCAGCACGCCGGCCTGACCGACGAGCTGGTGATGCAGGCGATCCGCGAGCACGGCTTCGAGCGCGCCGACCAGGTCCGCATGGCGGTGCTGGAGATCGACGGCACGATCAGCATCGTCCCGACCGGCGCACAGATGGTGCGGACGCGGCACCGGGTGCGCGCGATCCATCCGGGGGGGAACTAATGTCGCTGCGCAGCGGGCGAAGTCGGCTGGAGAATTGCACCGCAGAGGCGCGGAGGACGCAGAGATACAGAGCGGACCAAAGCGAAGAGCGTCGTGGACGGCGTTCCCCCAGAACGCCGCGCCTCTGCGGTGAGCCCGTCGCCTTCGGTCTGCAGAGGTATTAGCGTCATGCCCGAAGCTGTATCGTCCGGCCTGGGGCGCACGGGGCCCTGGCTGCAGAACCAGTGGCTGCGCGTCGAAACGCGCCAGGACGATGCCACGATCGCGCCCGTCTCGCTCGCCGGCGCCTTCCGCCCCACGGAGCGGGCGCTGGCCTACGTCGACCTCGCCGGCGAGCCGCCCCTCCACTTCGAACGCGCCGATTACGATATCGAGTCCTACGCCGACGAGCTGGGCGCGGGCCGCAAGCTGACGCTTCGCTCGACGCTGCCGCGCCGCGGCGCTACGCTGCGCCGCGAGATCGTGCTGTACGCCGCGCACCCCTTCTGCGTCACGCGTATCGGGATCACGAACGAGCGGTCGTCGCCTCGCGACATCGATGCGCTGCACGTATTCAGCACGCCGCCCGAGGGGCGGGGCAGGCTACAGCTCGATGCGAAGCCGGGCGATTGGCGCATCTACCGGAACGGCTGGCAGTCGTGGGCGCCGACCATGTCGTTCGGCGGCGCCCAGCGCGACGTGCAGAGCCGCCCTCCGCAGCTCTCGCCAGAGCCGCCGCAGACCGAGCCGGGCAGATTCGCCTCGGATGACCTCGGCGTGCTGTACGACCCGGAATCGCGCCGTTCGCTGCTCGCAGGCGCGGTGACGGCGCGCGACTTCATGACGCAGGTGTTCGTCGATGCGCCATCGAAGGCGCTCGACGCGCGTTGCCTCGCCGATGGCGTCCCGCTCGCTCCCGGCGAGACGCTCTGGTCCGAGCGCATGCTCATCGACGTAAGCGGCCACCCGAACGAGCAGCTCGAGCGCTACGGCGACGCGCTCGCCCGCCTGATGGGCGCTCGCGTGCCGGAGAAGACGCCGGCGGGCTGGTGCTCGTGGTACTACTTCTTCACCGGCGTCACGGAGGACGACATCGTCCGCAACCTGCGCTTCCTCGAGCAGCACCGCCGCGAGCTGCCGGTCGATATCGTCCAGATCGACGATGGCTACCAGCCGGACATCGGAGACTGGCTCACGACGAATGAGAAGTTCCCGCACGGCATGGCATGGCTCGCGTCGGAGATCAGGAAGTCGGGTTACACGCCGGGGCTCTGGGTCGCGCCATTCTTCGTCGCCGAGACGTCGACCTCATTCGCCGAACATCCGGAGTGGGTGGTGCGAGGCGATGACGGCGAGCCCGCGCTGGCCATGTACGGCTGGGAGCGCCGCAATTTCGGGATCGACGGTTCCCACCCTGATGCGCGGGCGTCGCTGACTCGGCTGTTCCAGGAGATATGCGACGGCTGGGGCTACGGCTACGTGAAGATCGACTTCCTCTTCGGCGCGGCGATCGCCGGGCGGCGGCACGATCCGAACACGACGCGCGTCCGCGCCTACCGCGACGCCCTGGCAGCGGTGCGCAAGGGCGTCGGCGAAGCGCGCTTCATCCTCGGTTGTGGGGCACTGATGGCGCCGTCAGTCGGTCTGGTCGATGGCAACCGCATAGGTCCGGACGTCGCTCCGTTCTGGCGCAACCTCACGACGGCCGAGCGCGCCGAACCGGCCCCGCGCCCGCGCCGCCCCGACGACAACCTCAGCGCCGAGACGGCGATCCGCAACACGCTGCAGCGCTCATGGATGGACCGCCGCCTGTGGGCGAACGACCCCGACTGCCTGCTCGTCCGCACGGACCGGACGAAGCTCTCACTCGACGAGACACGCACGCTGGCGGCGGCGATCGGGCTGTCGGCGGGCGTGATGTTCTCGAGCGACGACCTGGACAAGCTTTCGCCCGACCGCATCGACCTGATCTCGATGCTGCTGCCGGTGCTGCCGCGCTCGGCCGCGCCCGTCGACCTGATCGAGCGGGATATGCCGGAGCGGCACGAAGTGGCGTTCGATCGCGACTTCGACCCGCTGCGCGTTGTGGGGCTGTTCAACTTCGACGATGCTGCGCGCGACCTGGCGCTGCCGCTGCCTCCCGGCCGCTGGCACGCGTTCGAGCTGTGGGAAGAGCGCTACCGGGGCGTGGTGGAAGGCTCACTCGAGTTCGCCCTCGTCGCGCCGCACGCCTGCCGCGTCGTAGCGCTGCGGCCGGCGGACGGTCGTCCCGTGGTCGTCGGTACGACGGCCCACATCGGCGTCGGTGCGCTCGACATAACGAGTCAAGCATACGATGCCGCTTCGGGTGTGCTGCGGGTCGGACTCTCGCCGGCCGGGAAGCGCGCCCGGCGCGTGTACATCGCCCACGCCGGCCTGGTGCCACTCGCAGCGGCGCTCGACGGCGCCGATGCGCCCGTGACCATCACAGGCGCAGTGTGCAGCATCGAAGTCACGGTCGACGCGCCGTGCATGCTCGAGGTCCGGTTCGGGCACCGATAGCCACGGAACCCCGGCGCGCGCTTCTCCGGGTCACGGGTACCCGTAGCGCGAGACGAACCACTGGAACGCCAGCGACGAGACCTGCTGCCCCATCGGGATGTCGTCGTACTTGCCGGCCACGTTCTCGGTGAAGAACGAGATGGCGTACCCGTAGCGCTCGCCCCCGCGCTCGTACCAGACGATGCCGATGTCGTTGTCGGCCCAGCCCTCCTGGTACAGGAACCCGTTCTTGTGGGAGACGATCGCGTCCGCGCTCGCGCCGATCGGGATCAAGTAGTTCAGACCCGGCTTCACGAGCGTCATCTTGTACAGCAGGTAGTCGCGCCACCACGCGTTGAGCACGCGGTCGCTCCAGAGCGCCTGCAGGCCGCGGTTCACGTCACGGGCCGTGATGCGGTTCTCGCCGCCGCCGAACAGCGATTCTTCCGGGAAGGCTGGCGGGTGATCCATCAGCGTCGACGTCATCCCCAGCGCGTGCGCGAAGTCGTTGACGCGCGTGATGCCCTTCGCCAGGTCGCCGTCACCGATCCAGTCGCGCGTCAGCCGCCGTGCCGTGATCGGGTCCGAGCGGTTGATCGTCTGGCCGATCAGGTCGCCGGCGTCCGGCTCGTCGTATTTGCCCGCTTGCAGATCTACTACCACCCGCATCAGTGCGAAGAGGTTGATCGTGCAGCCCGGCAGCCGCTGCTGGTCGCCGTTCACATCCACCGTCTCCCCCGTCCGCAGGTCCGTGACCGCGACGGCCGTGTTGATCGTTGTGCCGGCGATGGCGTCGGCGATGTCGTTGCGGAGCTGAAGCATGTCGCCCGCCGGCGCCGGACTCGAGGCGCCGCCATCGCACACGGGCGTGTAAAACGCCAGCGTCTCGCTCGTCTTCCAGCCGCCGGTCGTCAGCGTGTTCACGCGCGCGAAGTGAGTCGTCCCTCCCAGCATGCCGCCCCAGATGAAGCCGTAGATCTGCGGCCCGAGCGCGCCCGTGCTGACGAACGTCCCCGGCGCGAAGCCATTGTTGAAGATGCTCAGGTCCAGCCACTGGTTGCCGCCGCGCGATGGCGTCCAGAGGAACGTCGTCCGCGCCGTGCTCCGGGCCGTGCCGAGGCACTGCGCGATCATGATCCCGGGGCCGATCGCGGCCGCGGGCCGAGGCGGTGGACCGGGTGTCGGTGTCGGCGCGGGGCCTGCGGTGCGGGTGGCGGTGGGGGTGGCGGTGTGCGTCGCAGCGGATGCGCGGGCGGTGACGCGGCTGGCGGCGAGCATGACGACCGCCGCGGCGACGGCGACCACCATCACTCCCCAGGCGAGGGCCTTCAACAGCGAGAGTCCTTTCTGTGCCGCCGCCCTGATTCTGCACGAAGCGCGCGGCGTGCGCAACGGCAATGCCTCGATATGGCGCCAGGGGCCGCCGCTGGTACCCTGCTGCTCTATGGATCGGATCGAACTGCGCGTGCTGAAGCTGCGGCCGTCGGCGCTCCTGCCGGCCCGCGGCACGCCGCACGCCAGCGGCCTCGACCTCTACGCCTGCCTCGACGCGCCGCTCGTGCTGGGCCGCGCGCCGTCGCTCGTGCCCACCGGCGTCGCCATCGAGTTCCCCGCCGGCTACGACGCCCAGGTGCGTCCACGCTCCGGCCTCTCGTCGAAGGGCGTGGGCGTCGCGTTCGGTACTGTCGACGCCGACTACCGCGGCGAGCTGTTCGTCACCATGTGGGTCTTCGGCGACCTCGAACGCTACGAACTCCAGCACGGAGATCGCATCGCCCAGCTGGTCGTAGCGCCGCTCGCGCCGCTGGCGCTGCTCGAGGTCGCGGAACTGACGGACACAGGGCGAGGCGCCGCCGGCCACGGCTCGACCGGTCGCTGAGCCCACGCTACGAGGTCCGCCGCCGCGCCTTGACCGTCCGGCGCTTGACCCCCTCTTCGTGCGATTGCTAGAGTTACACAGATTCCGGACGGGTGACCGATGCGCTCTGCGGACGTTCGCAGGGCGTTCTTCTCGCCAGTTCGGTGCCAGCGTGGTGGGCGTGGCCTAGCGGTTAAGGCGCCAGGTTGTGGCCCTGGAGATCGAGGGTTCAAATCCCTCCGTCCACCCCATTCCTTCCCTCGAAAAAGGAGACCTGTGTTGCCTGACGAAACGCACGCCGAGGGCCAGTCTCCCCCGCCAGCCGATGAGGAGCCCACCGCCGCTGACGAGGCCGTGACCTCCGGCGGCTACTCCTACACCGTGGTGGAAGAGGGCGACACCGTGGCGCCCGCATCCGGACCGAAGGGCGGCGTACATCCGCTGCTGCTCGTCGCCGCCGCGATTGTGCCGGCCGTCATCGTCGGCGTGGCGGTGTGGTTCTTCGCCGCGTCCGGCGGCGGCGACAAGGCGCGCGTCAACGCCGACGTCAGCAACGTCGTCAACGCCTTCAGCCAGGCGCAGGGCAGCACATCGACGCGCTACGAGGGCAAGGTCGCGCCGGGCTACCCCGGCGACATCCCGCTCTACCCGGGCGCGAAGCTGATCTCCTCCGTCCTCCAGATCCGCGGCGAGGACGCCAGCTACCTCGTGATCTACGACACCCACGACAAGCGCGACAAGGTGTCGGCGTACTACCAGGACAAGCTCGCCGCCGACCCGTTCCATGTCGACGCCGCGCAGGACAGCCGCGACTCCGCCCTGCACCAGTTCAGCAAGATCGATGACGCGAACATCCGCGGCCTCGTGCTGACGGCGGGCTCGAACGCCGACAACCTGACGACGATCGTGGTGAGCCTGCAAGTGACGTCCGGCGCCAAGGCGCAGACACCCGCCAGGTACGACCCCGGCGTCGCAAAGACCCTGCCCGATGGCTTCCCGAGCGACGTGCCCTCGTACCCGGATGCCGTGCTCGTTGAAACCGGATTTCAGAAGCAGGCCGGCGCTAGCACATTCATCGTCTCGTTCGTCACGAAGGACGAGATCACGAAAGTCATGGACTACTACCGCGGCAAGTTCAAGGACGGCGGCCTCACCGTGACCGATGGAGACGCGAGCCAGTCGGCGCTGGTCGACGCGACGGTCGTGCAGTTCACCGACGACAAGCAGACGCTGGGCGGCCAGGTGACCGCCGGCCGCCTCGCCGAAGACAAGAACTACACCCGCATCGAACTGCAAGTGCGAGCGACGAAGCGGTCCTCGTAGCGGCGAGGGCTGCAGGTTTCGGCCAGCCCCACGGGCGCCCGTAGCTCAGCGGATAGAGCATCGGTCTTCGGAACCGAGGGTCGGGGGTTCGAATCCCTCCGGGCGTACCACTTCCCAGATACAG
>Ga0315281_10006349_pt1 | contig 16831 bp, 13 predicted proteins | sample YL17G07_0_MG_FD_204540 | JGI IMG/M metagenome (GOLD analysis project Ga0315281, IMG submission 204540) | Sediment microbial communities from Yellowstone Lake, YNP, Wyoming, USA - YL17G07_0 | ecosystem: Environmental > Aquatic > Freshwater > Lake > Sediment | place: USA: Wyoming | collected...
AAGATCACTTCCTCTCCGGTCCCCATCTGCAGCTTGAACTCGAGCTTTCCGTTTTCGGGATCTTGGAAAATCTGGTTCTTCGCGCTCAGACCGACCCGTAGACGCGCATTCTTGTCGATCCAGACAGCCGATGGGGTCGTCTCACGATCATCATTGTTCTTGATGACCTCGGCTCTCGTTCCGCGCAGGACGGCGATGGTCGAATTGGTCGTTCCAAGGTCGATTCCGAAATCGATGGTGGATCGAGTCATGAGCGCTGTCTCCTCAGAATCAATCGGCGGTCGATGGTTCGCGATCGGTGGCGGATGCCAGTTCCGGCGTTCCGACAATCACCTCGCCCATCTGCAGCCAGAGGTCCTTGAAGTAGATTGTCGGCTTGATGGTCTCGATAACTCTCTCGCGCTCCAGGCCGGGGGTCGGTTGAAACGCTATCACGTTCAACGCCAATCCAGCGTCGTAGGGTGTGTCGACGTGATCTCGGACTTCAAGGCCGGCCTTTGAGAGGGCATCCCAGACCGACTCGAAATGGCGGTAGGCCTTTCGCATCTCTTCGACGGGGCGATCCGTTCCCGGTTGCACCATCTTCTGACGAAGCCGCCAGAGTCCGGTCCCGATGTCGGCGAGGAAACGAAACTGTTCCTTCCGTAGATCCGCCGAGAGCTCGGCGGTCGTGTTGATCTCGGGTCGAGGGAGAGCGTCAAGCTCGGGGGACGCGGTTTCGGTCAGTCGACGGAGCGCTCCGACGAGCTCCGAAGGAAACTCCGGAGCAGGGATCCGGAATTCGGCCGGGTAGAGCGACTGCCTCAATTTTCCGACGATTCTCAATGAAGCCACGTGGAGATCCTCCGATTGACCGCAATTTGGCGGATCGAATGCTCTGCTCGAACGGCGCACACGTGTTGCCGGGGAGTCATTTTTTCTTCTCCCCGAGTGAGTTCAGGTACGTGATCACTTCCTCCGTTGGGCGGTCGCCAGTTCGTCCGCCCGGGCCGCTCTTCGTTCCTGGCGGGTCAGAACCAAAAAAGGACTCGGAGGCGAGAATCGTGCGAGTCGCCGCATCAATGACCGTAACATGACAATCGACCCGTTTCCCGGCAGTTCCGTCCGAATAAAAACCACGATCGACTTCGACCCAGTAGAGCCAAACGATCGTCCGGACTTCTTCTGGCGAGGTTGCACGGAAGCGCGCTTCGATCTTGGAAAAGAGGGGATCAACGGTTTTATCGTTCTTAGAGACCGGGAGAATACCGTGTCCAATGGGCTTTCGCCTTGACTGGCCCTGGGTGGTAAGAGAGGCGTATTCTGCCGCGCTCTTTCCGAACACGGAATTGAGTTGGTTCGACAAGAGCCGTGCATAATCCTCGTTCCCCTTTTCGAGTCCGAGAGCCCAGCCCGGTTTCAGTCGGTCGAGAACCGGCTGGACTTGATCGCGAGGGAGGCTATTGGTTCGCCAAGCGGCAACCAACTCGGCCGTTATTTTTTCGTCTCGTGGCTCTCCGAAACGAAGGAGGGCATCCGCAAGAGGTAGTAACCGCTGGAAAACATGCGGTTCAGACTCAAGTTGACGCCGCAGTGCTTTCAAAGCCTCCTCCGACTCTGGCGTTTCTCGCCACCGCGGTTGAATCGTGTCGAGCGCCCACATCGCCGTCTCTCGAACACCAGAAACCGAGTGCGATAAATTTTCCATCAACCCGGGGAGAGCGGCCCTCGCGGCATTTGATATTTCCCAGTGAGCATCGATCGACGGCAAAGAGATTTTCGCGGCGTTGCGGACTCCCGAGGCGTCATCGCACAGTGCGACGATGATTTCTGAAAGCGCGGATACCGCATCCTGCTTGGCAGCGCCGAGGGCTCGAACAGCGGCTTCTCTCACCGGTTCGTCGCGGTTGCTCTTCAGGAGTTTCGCGATCTTTGGGACCGCTTCTTGGAGGGCTTCCTTGCGAGGCCACCCCGGAACGGACACCAGCGCCTGAACCGCCAAGCGGCGCCAAATGGCGTCCGAACTTTCGAGAGCCACGAGTAGCTGTCGGGTGGCTAGCTTGCCGTCATTATCCACTCTCGCAAGTTCCTGACCGACAGCATCGGCTCGAGCCGAAGGGTGCTTCAGGGAACCTACGAGAGTCTCGATAGCGGCACCCTGCGAAAGGAGCCCGTGCTGATTGAGCCATCGGACGGTACCTGGCTCATGTCCTCGAACGACCAACAGATAGGCCCGAAGAATCATGAGAGCCGCGAGAAGCGAAACTCCGGCCCCCGCCATGATTCCGAACCGGCGCCGCACCGCCCGGACGACCTCTCGATGCGCGGCGGGATCGATCGACTTTAGGGCCTCATTCGCTGCAGAACGCGCAGGTCTTGTTCGGTCTTTCCTTGCTGCGCGGGCGAGTGCCGGCACGGCCTGCTTCGCCCTCGTCCCCAGCTTCGCGAGTCCACGGGCCGCAGCAATCCTCACATCCGGGTTCTCGTCGACGAGAGCCTTGATCATTCCTTCGACGGTCTCGATACCGAGCTCCATGGCCAAGAGCCGCGGCGAACCGAAGCTCACTCCGAGGTCGTTCGCAATCCCGCGAGTTTTCACGAGGTTGCCCTGAGCGCTCGCGTCATTTGGGTCGAGATCGAGCGACAACAAGAGATCGAGGCCCGCCTTTGCGAGCGCAGAGCGCGTGTTGGCCTTCCGTTCTTCGATCTCGCGATCATCCTCGGCGTTGCACTTCAGGCAGATAACAGTAGGCCCTTCGTCCGTCTTCAGTCGAAAGAATTGACCGAAAATTGACGAGCCGCAACTCATACAAATTTGCGCCGAGCCGAAGCTCACGCGGCGCGCCAGGGCGATTCGCCTCATAATCGCGCGAGGACTATTGACACGCTCGAGAGCGGCGTTGATCGAATCGACGGCCCGGAGATTCAAACAGAACGCCAGCGGCTTCACCACCAGTGGCCGCGCCTTTTGCGTGAGAAGAGGTTTAGTTCGCCCCGCCAAGAGACCCGTCAGAATCTCGATTGCCTCGGCCCAACGCCGCCCCTTGGCGTGATCGCGCGCGCGCTCGAGGACTTCGATCAGCGGCTCGGGGAGATCCCAATAACCCTCTCCGACCCAATCTCCCCCGCTCGTCTCGTTGATCTTGAGAATTCGGAGGTTCTCCTCGATTCGAGCACGGGCCGAGGCGCTGGCCACGACGGGGAGGACCGACTCGAGAAGCTCCCGCGATGTCTTCCAATTCTCCGTCTTTTTCCCGAACGAGAACTGGCAGCCCAACGTCCGAAGCGCGACCTCGTCGTGGGCGGCGTCGCGAACGACGTGACCGGGCGGCAGAAGCGCGTCGAGGACCATCAGAAGCGGCTGGCACTGTTCAAGAAGGCGGCGAGTCGTTCGGTCCGCGTGAACCGGTTCGGCATCCGCGTCCGCTTCGGCGGTCTTCGAGAGGCTCTGAATCCGCTCGCGAACGGGAGCGATGGCGATCTCCAGCGCCTCTTCGATCGCACGGGGCTCAAAGCCCGAGCTTCGAATGAGATCGAGCTGTCGATTCGTCTCGGGAAGATTCCCCTCCTCGCATTTCTTCACGGCGAGTCGCGCGTTGATAAGAAGGAGAGCCTGGGGAAGTTTCCCACGAAGGCGCCGTCCGGTACCGGTGGTCAGGCTCGGATGGTCGAGCTCGCGAATTCGGGCGGATAAGCGGCTCCAGAACCCTTCGTGATCGGCGAGGATCTGCCACCTCCGGAACGCCTCGCTCCAGAGCACGTCCCGGTTCGCGCATTCCTCCGGCCGGAGGCTCCTCCGGCTCATCTCGAGCTCGAGATCGAGCGCCAGGACGTGAGCGAGAACCGCGAGGTTGTGTCGCGAGACGTTGCTCTCGCTCGACTGCATTTCGTGCGCTCTCCAGAGTCCCGACGCCCCCTTCACGTCACCCCGCGCGAGAGCCTGGAACGCCTCGTCAGTCCTCCCTTTCCCGAGCTCCATTGGCCAGAACCAGAAGAACTCATCCACGAGCCGGCGCTCCGGTTCCTGGAGTCGCTGCGTGGCGTCTCGAACGGCGAACTCGTCCGCCGGAGGAGTCAGAGGAAGCGGACCAGTGCGATCTCTTCCATCGCCGCCGAACTTTTGGACCATCCGGAGTCGATCTTGCCGGCGGTTGATCTCGCGCGCGGTGCAATCGACGGAAAGGCCGGTGATACGAAACGCATTTCGTCGATAAATTTCCGCATTGGCCGCATCTACGAGGTAGTCGACCTCCATTGCGAAGACTGCGGTGGACCTCGGCTCAGGCATCGGAGTGAGCCCTTTCGCCTATGCTCGGGCGCCGGTAGAGCCAGCCGCCGAGATACAGACGTGTGACATCCGTTCTCAACCGTGGTCCCGCGCTGCATCCGCTCTGGCGGGAGCGCAGGCGCCTAACACGCGGACGACGCGCCGTCGCCGTCGATTTCGCTACGGACAGCTCGAACAACCTGCCCTTCGAAATCCCGCCGTTCGATTGCATCTTCAGCTCCGCCACGATTCCTCCCGTTGGGGGCGCGGACTTTAGTCAGTACATTATCCCCTTTCGCCAGAGGCGAAGTTGGTGCTCATGCTCATCACGCAAGTCCGGCCAGCGATTGAATGCTTCTTCCATGAGATCCGCTGCGTCGGTGAGTCGCCGGTGTTTCGCCAGCTCAACGGCTTCCCCGGCCATCTTGCGGGCCTTCTGCTCGTCATGAGGTGAGGCAGCGGCGCCGCCGAGAGTGATCTTCAACGTTTGGGAGGACGTCGTTCGCTTCGCTGAGATGGGCTTGTCCGGTCGCTGAGGGCTCCATCGCTCGAGGTCGGCCAGCACCTCCAAAGCGTTCTTGTATCGATCGGAAGGCCGCAGAGCGAGGCAACGAGAGACGATTTGATCGAGCGTCACATCTGCGTCGACGTTGACCCGGCTCGGCGGAGTGATCGGTTTCTCGAACTGCCTCGGGTCGAAGATCGGGCCGTGAATAAGGTCGGGAAAAGGAAGGTTGTCTGTGAGCAGCAGATAGAGCGTCGTCCCGAGCGCCCAAACGTCTCCCGCACACGAGTCGCCCTGGGGATCGCTGAAGGCCTCGGGAGACTTGAAGCAAGGCGTCCCCTTGCTCGAGGCGAGCAGCGTCAACGGATTCACTCGTTTCGCCAACCCGAAATCGCTCACGCGGGCGCGAAGGCCGGCCGCGTCGTAGCCGACCAGAATGTTTTGCGGTTTGATATCGCGGTGAACGATCGGCGGGTTCTCGGAATGAGCCACCGCGAGCCCGCGACAGACTTGGCGGAGGATCTCGACGGCTTCCGCGACCGGCACGAGCCGAATCCCGTGGGATTTCCAGTACTGTTCGAGGCTCCCGCCGGCGACGTACTCCATCGTGAAAAAACCACGAGCACCTTTCGACGTATCGGTGACGTTTGCGTCGAACACACGAACGATGTGCGGATGCCCGAGGCGCGAGAGAAGAATGGCTTCCACGAGCATCTCTTCCGTCTCTTCGATGGTGAGCCCGACGGTCTTGAAGACTTTCATCGCCTGACGGCCGAGGAAGCGGTGCTTCACTCGAAAGACTTCGGCGAAGGCGCCTTGTCCGAGGAAGCGCTCGACCTCGTAGGTGCCGCGAATGATCTGACCTTCTTCGAGGAGGCTCATTCTTCTACTCGAGAACCTTCATCCTGTCCTGGGCGGGGCAACGACTCCTGTCACACTCGGTTGCATCACCGAGCATACTCCGCTTCGATCCAAGCGAGGCGAACGGTTTGCCGATTTCTGCGCCGAGCTCACCAAGAGGTTCTCAGACAACTCGCCGTAACCCGGCGCTGCAGCGAACCCGCTGCAGGGGGAGTCCAACTCGGTCTTTCGTAGTACGATCTTTTTCGACTTGTCGTTCGCGTCACGCCGCACCCAACAACTCAACCGCCGACGGGCCGGCCTCGTGCCGCTTGCGGCCGGCCGGTGAGGTGTACGGCTAAACGGCCTGCTTCGCCATCTGAGATCGGGGCACTTCCCTGATATCTGGACATCACCGCCAAGAACGGAATTGGAAATGGACGATTCGAGCAGATTGGCTGGAACGAGGCGATCACTCAGCTCGCCGAACGGTAAGTTTAGGATTGCTTTCGCCCGTTGCGAGAGCAAAGCTTCCGAAGCGACCGACCCGCTAAGTGACGCTGCTCCTGATCAAAACGCCGCCGTCCGTTTCCGAGCCGTGACCTCTTTGGAAAGGATTTCCAGGTCGTCGGAATTCTAAAGACATGACCACTTACATAAGGTGCCCTCAGTGTGGGAAGTTCAAGTACAACCGCACCGGACAGGTTTGCGAGAATCCCTATTGCATAACGACCTCCGTCTCAGAATTAGGGCAAGCATCCACACTGGAAGCCGCGCCTTCACGGTGGGGATGGTTTCGTTGGATACGATGGTTCCCCAGAACGGAAACCTCGCCGTCCTCGAAACGCGAAGGAATCTTCGCGCACTTGGACTCCAGAAATGACCCGGTGCGACGTAAAGCTGCGGATCGTCTTGAAGAAGACTGCGACTCAACACACGTTGACGCGCTTCTCGATTCGATGACAAGCGCCGATTGGTACGTGCGTTGGAAGGTGCTCGACGTCCTTGGCGGTCTTCGTGAGCCGAAGGCATTTCCGGTTGCTCTCGAGGCGCTTCACGATAAGAACGCGGGCGTCCGGGAAGCAGCCGTAGAGGCTCTTGGAAATATTGGCGATCCGAGCGCGGCTCGGGCAGTCACTGCAGCCCTCAGTGACAATAACGAGCAAGTCCGCGCCAAGGCCGCCCGGGCTCTCGCAAATCTCGGAAAAACAGAGGACCTGAGACCACTATTGAAAACACTGAACGACCGCTCGGCCTCAGTACGGATTGCCGCCGCGCAATCCCTCGTTTCAATAGGGGATCAGCATGCGGCCGCTCCTCTTGGAGCTGCCGCGGCGGAAGAGGCCGATCCCCTAACTCGATGTGCTTTTGCCGAAGCGGCAGCGAAACTGGGTGATTCGTTGGGTCGGACGATTCTCGAAAATCTCGCGAACAGCGAGAACTATTACGCACGCGAAGCTGCCGGGGCGGCGCTCAAGAGACTGTGATCAGGATGCGGCCGAAGAAGGAGTTTGCATCGCTCGAGTTGTAAGAGTCTCGCAAACGGGGGAAGCGATGGGCGTATTCGGGCGTTTTTTCTCGAAACCAGAACCAAGAAGTTTGCCGGAAGACTTCGACGGCCTGCTGGGTATGCTTGCTGAGCAACGGAGACGAATCGACGACGCCAAACGCATCGCGAAGCTCAGCCTGGGTCTGCTCGAGTCGGCCGTTCGAGCGGGTCAAGGGGTTAACTTTTGCGACGCCAGTGGGCCTGGCCTAGTAACTGCCGAGCTCAGTGCATCGGATGCGCGTGCGCTGGCCAAGTCCGGAATCACAGTCTTTTGCAGTGAAGCAAGCAAGATGGTCAACGAGGTCGAGAGCGCCTTGGAACAGCAGGCCCGAGCAAAAACCTCAGTGTCGGTGGGAAGGCTGCTTGCGATCATGGCGAAAACCGGGAAAGATACAACCGCCCTGCGCGAGGCGGCCGGCTATTTCCTGATTGAACGGTTAGGCACCACGGCGGAGACCGCGGTAGAATCGGCGCTAGAAGACGCCGACGCGAACATACGTTTTCAGGCCGCCCATGTCCTGCGATTCTTTCTCAGCGGCCACGCGGTTGACCGATTGATCGTCGCACTCAAAGATCCCGACGGAGATGTGCGCGCAATGGTGACTCGCGCTCTCGCCCTGCAGAAAGACAAGAGAGCCGTGTCGGCGCTGCTGGAAGCGGCCGAGAATGACGCATTGCCGGGAGTTCGCCAACAGGCAAGAGTGGCGGCTGATGCGCTTCAAGCGAAGTAAGGGACGGTCCGGCCCCGGGCCCAGGCGAGGCTGTGGAGTTGCGTGTTGAACTCAATTTTCGGAAAGACCGTGATCCATAGAATTGTGTCCCTCGTTCGTTTCGTCAAAGCATTGACTCCAGCGACAAGGAGAACGAAAGTCGCCCTTGCGCGAAACTCCAGTATCTGATTCGCTCCCTTTCGTGAAGGAGGACGAGATGGCGGAATATTCGTTTGTAAGGGATGAAACGAGAGCAATTCGCGGAATGTGGATCAAGGATCCCGCTGCTCTGCAGAAACCTGGCTCTCTCGAAGTGCTGCTCGTCCTGAACGGCGCCGAGAATTTGCTTTCTGACTATTTGGCAAAAAGGTACAGAGTCGTACCCAACACGTACGATTCTCAAGGCGGCTGTTTCATCATGTTTGGTCTTGTCATGGCCCCGGGTGAAGAAAAGCCGCCTCCGCTTTCAAAGAAGTGGTGGCAGATTTGGAAATAGAGAGTTGGATGCGGCCCGGCCCGGAGGACATGAAGGCGGCTGGCCCTTCAAGGCCAAACGATAATACCGGCGACAGCCGAATCAGAGGAACGAAGAATGAACCGGCCAGCTAGAATGAAATGGATTTTGAACGTGATCGTTTTCATTGCGACCGCAGGATGGATTTCGGCCGACGACTTCGTTCCGCCGCACTCGGAGCCGCCCTCCCAGCCTGCATTGTCCGCCAGCACGTCGAGTCTATCGCCGGAAGGTCTCTGGACGATGAAAGTCGTCGAATCTGTTCGACTCGACACAGTGGCGGTTTACGATCTCCACGGGCCGGCAGCAGCAAACGGGATCGCTAAGAAGGCTCCGTCAGGCAAACAATGGCTACATCTCATTCTCGAGTTCCGGGCCCTACAGGCGACCTCTGAGTTCTCGATCGACAAGATCACGGTCGTTGACGCCTCATCAAGAGCGTACCCGTTAGAGGGAATCACTCTCGTTCCGCGCGAGAAAGAGCTCACCTGTTACAAGGGCGTTGGGTCACTAACAGTGCAACTCGAGCCGAAGGAGACGGGATTCATGTTTCTCGTTCCCGTTGGTTCAAGAAAACTTACGCTGCGGTTCAAGGATGCCCCCCCAACGCTCCTCACACAAGAGTGATCACGGATGGCGACGCTCTTTCGACGTGATCGACAATGGGATTAGCGCGGCAGTGTCGGGCCGCTGGACGCCAAGGCGACAGCGATTCCGAATGGAGGCGAGAGAATGAGATGCTTTATCGGACACAAATGGGGAGGGTGCGTTTGCAAGAGATGCGTCAAGCAGCGAGATGATGAGCACGCCTTTGCTCCAATTGAAGGGAAATGCGTGGAACGATGCGGCGCTTGTGGCAAGGAACGCAGCATGCCGCATCAGTGGAACCGTTGCAGGTGCCGGCGCTGCCCGGCCGAGAGGGACGAGGACCACCAGTGGAGAGATTCTAGTTGCGAAATCTGTGGAAAGACTGATTTCTCCCCTACGATAGAACCGTTCCTGCGAAGAAAGGGATTGCGCTACTCCGAGAAAGATGAAGAGGAGAAAACCCTGGCGCTGGCAACGATTCTCGGCCACGGCGTAGACGGAGAGCGGTTCCTGGTGGACTTCTTGGTGAGAGACGTGACCATCAGCGACAACCGCTTTCTGCTCAAGCAGTACGGTGACTTCGCACACGCCGAGTGGCTCAAAAAACGCACGATCATACGAGCGCTGGCCAACGCCAAGAATCCTTACGTGGTTGAGAAGCTCGCTGAATACTTGATGTGCGTCGGCGCCGAGAATCAGTTTGCTGTCATCCTGCAGCCAGCCGTAGCAGAGACGCTGGGTCGGCTGAATGCTTACGACGCCCTTGAGAGGCTCACCAAGAGTGGCCAGCGCGTACCGGCGGTCCAGCTGTGTAGAGATATTCTCCGTCTCCGCGACGCAGGCGCGATTAACAACCCACTAAACAGGCGCGACAATCTTGGCTATGCCCCACTTCATGACGCGGTTGATAAGAAGGATCGGGCAGTGATTGCCGACTTGCTCGACCGTGGCGCGGACATTGATGTGATCCGATCGGACGGCGACTCGCTGGGCCAGACGGCTCTCTACATGGCCGCCGTTGGGAAAGACTCAGAGATGGTTCGACTGCTACTGAGTCGAGGGGCGAACGCCAATATCCAGGACATGAGCTATTCCTCGCCTCTTCAGCGGGCGAGCGCCATGGGTCTCGGAGAGATCGTCACGCTCCTGGTGGATGGCGGAGCCGATGTCAACATCAAGACCCTCTCTGGGAAGACTCCGCTGATTTGGGCTGAGCAGAATGGTCACAGGCAAATCGCGGACTACTTGCGCGCACACGGCGCGATCTGAACTGAGCCCCCTGTGGCTTTGATCGACACTTGGCCAAGAAACGTTTTGCTAGGGAGGAGCTTTCATGTCGCCGATCGTCGAGTTTCACCAGATGCAACCATCGCGGAATTCTTGCATATCGTCTACATGGCTCCGGTCGGCTTCAGATAGAGCCAATACCATAAGAATTTCCCTTCCGCGGACTTTCGGCGCGATTCTCCTAGCTGCTCTCGCGACAGCAACGTCAACTTGCGCCACCAGTCCGACCGCTGCTTGGGAACGCGCTAAGGGGAAGGATACGATGGAAGCGTACCTCGAATTCATCGAACGGTTCCCCCAAGCCGCACAGAGCGAGGAGGCCAGCTCCAGAATTGACGAGCTTGAATGGGATCGCGTCAAGCGACAAAACACAATCCTGGACTTCACAAATTACATTCGACGGCACCCACGGGGTCGTTTCGCCGAGGATGTGCAGCTCCTGCTCGAGGAACTTGACTGGGCGAAGGCATCCTCGGAGGCGACATTGGGATCGTATGAGAGTTTTCTATCTCACCATCCGAACGGACGACATGCCTTGGAAGCCGCTGCGACGTTCGAGCTTCTCGACCGGCCGGAGGCCTCGAAGGCGCTTGAAGCCACTCGTGGGTACGAAATTTGGCTCAAACAGAGATCGGTCGCCGCTGTGGGAGCGCCCGACTCGCTCCTGGACAGAGCAGCGATCATAAGAGACGCTGGCCCGGCTGTCGCACACGAAGTACTCCCGGAAGTCGCGACAACGGTCTGCCAAGGACGAAAGTCTGCGTATAGATTGCTCCTCGGCTGTAATTCGAAACCAGGCGTGGTGATGGCAAAACGGGACGAACAAGGCTTTGGAGGAGCGGCGTGGAGGGAACAACCGTTGTCGGCAGATGTGGATGCCGAGTCGCCAGGCGAGGTATGCGTTGTTGTCTGCGTGACGACAACGACCGAACAAGTGCAGGAGTGTAGTTACATCCCGGCGGGTCGCCTGACAGTGGTTCGCAGAGCGGAACACTGGAAGATCGAAGCTCGAGATGCGAAGACGTCCGTTGTGATCGCGACAACGAGAATGGAAGGAATTCCGGAAGCCTGTCCACCGCAGGAGACGGTAATCGGCTATCCGAAAGGCGAAACAAGATTCATCACAGGAACGCCAGCCTTGTCGGAAGTAGCCGCGTGGGTACGTCGAACCATGCGGGATAAAGCTGCGGCTGTGACAGACAGTGGGCCGAGCGAGAAGAGTCGATGATGCATGTGCCGATTGAGAAATTCGGAGGCTTTCCTTTTTCAGCGGTGTTACGCTGACTATTCGTTCTAAGAAACTCTTCAAGGAGGCGGAATCATGATTTCCATTCAACGACGACTCCGCGGTTGAGCCAGAAGTGAGGCCGTGATTAGCGCGCTGGCCTTGGTTGTAATAATACTTCACTGCTGTCCAAAAACGCCGAGCCTCGGCCGACCGGTACAATGAATCTGGGATGAAAACGCGGTTCGAATGATTGAAAATCGATGGTTCCGGGATGAGGTCCCCCCTTTCTCAGGCCGTCGCCTGTCCAAGTGCGGCGAATGGAAGGCCGAGTTGGACGGCATCAGGCACCACGGGCGGCGTTCCGTAGGGGTTGTCGAGCCAATCGGTCAAAGGCCGATAGGTGAAGAGGTTGAGACGGAGCATCGTGGCCATGTTCGCAAACGACCAGCCGGCTTTCGACAGGTGATGGAGCCACTTGAGCAGCACCAGGGCGATGAGTGCTGTCCAAATCTGGATCAGCAGGGCGTTCGGGGTGGTGCCGACGAATGTCTTGATCCGGAGATTCTGCTTGAGCGTCTTGAAGAAGAGCTCGATCTCCCACCGATCTTTGTAGATGGCCGCGATGGTCGTGGCGCCGAAGTCGAGGTGGTTGGTGAGGAGCACGATCTCGCGCTCATTCACCTCGTCCCAGACCACCACGCGCCGGAGAACGTGCGGGCACGTCTTGTTGGCGCGGAACCCCGTCAGCTCGATGAGCTGGTCGTCGAGGACGTTGCTCCGCTCGGGAACGCGGAGCTTCTTGACGACCCGGAACACGGCGTTCTCCTTGAGCCGAGTCACGAAGTAAATGCCGCGCTCGGTCCAGGAACCGAACAAATCGTAGTCGTTGTATCCCCGATCCATCACGATGATCGAACCCCGCGGGAAGTCGAGCAACGGAGTGACCTTGACGTCATGCACCGACGCCGTGGTGATCAGCATCCACGCCGGCATGTAGTCGTCGTGGTCGAGCAGAACGTGCGCCTTGACCCCGCCCTTCGCCCGCCGGAAATCGGCCCAGGGAAACAGACTGAGACAGAGACTCATGGTCGTCGAGTCAAGCGACAGAAGCCGGTTCTTGAAGCGGAACTTCGCCTTGCGCTGTCCCAACCCGCCGTTGGCTCGACAGCGCGCGATCACTGTCCACAAGAGATCCTCGTAGAGCTCGGCGGGGCGATGGGCGTTCGCATACGACAGGGTCGAGCGACTCGGCGCCGTCCGCATGCCCAAGTGCGTGAGCTTGCCGAGGCAGCACGACAGGCCGTTACAAATTTGCCGCAAGGAATCAGCGCGCGCCAGTTGACAGAACAGCATCGAGACGAACTGAGTCCAGCAGTCGAAGCCCTTTGCGTACCTCTCGGCGTTGTGCCTCTTCGCCAGACCGGCGAACTCGCCGCGCGGACAATGCCCCAGGAGTTGACTGAACAGGCTGGCCGTGATCATCATTGCAAAGCTCCTCCTTCGTTTGGTGTCTCTTCGAGTCCTCGAACAACCCGAAGTATGCACCGAGAAGGAGGAGCCCTGGCCTTTCAACCACGCGAACCGACGCCACACGCGGCCAGAGAGGCCGACAGATGCCATCGACACTGCTATGTCATCGCGCCACAGTCACACAATGACCGATTTTGGACGGGAGTGCCCCTTCGTAAAGCTTCACGAAAAACGCCTCGGCGGTTTCGCCGCCGTCGAGGACGCTGTCGTCGCTCAATCCGTGACGGCAGTCTTCGAATTTCTGAAGCAGCGAATCGACGAATCCGTCGAGCTCGCCCCCCGACCGCGGCACTCCCCTCACCATCAGGTTGACGATTTTTCCGATGATTTCGTTCATGGCGTCTCGTCAAAGTATACGTGAATCGAAAAAAGCGGTTTCACCTCCGCCGTCAGCACAATAGGACCGATCAACATCGATTCTCGCAGGGGCCGGCCCCCGCGCCGGCCCGCCAGAGACCTTTTCCCATCGAACCATCCCGTCCTGCGCCAGGGCCTAACGAATGTAGCCCAGCGAGCGAAGCCTCTCCCTCTCCGGGCCCGACAGTCTCTTCGGGGACGCCGCCTGGAGCTGCCCGATTGCAGCCGGGTTCCGAAATGCCCGAAGAGCCGTCTCGAGACGAGCCGCCTCGGCGGATTCGGCAGCCGGCACCTGGCCAACGAAGGAACCGTCCGTCGGTCGATACGCCTCGAATCGATTTTCTTTGGTATGGAAGACGATCTGCAGCCCTCCCGCCGCCGAAACCGCCGAGCAGAGATAGCCGTCGGCCGTCACCGCTTCCGAGAAGGCCGGCCGCGGGTCAAGCTGCGGACCTGACAAGTCGCGCCCCGGAAGACCGGCGCCTTTTCCCATTCCCGACTGCGAAAGAATGGTCGGCGCGAGGTCCGCGTGCGACACCACCCGCGGCTCCCGCCCCGCCGTTTCATTTCCGTTCCAAATGAGAAGCGGAACGTGAAGGAGCGGAAGGGCGAGACTCTCGCCGTGCGCGAACCAGTAGCCCTGTTCCCCCATGGCTTCCCCGTGATCGGCTGTGAAAACGATCAGCGGCCTCGCGGTTCCGATCGACCCGTCCATTCCCTCGAACAGTTTTCCCAGTGCGTCGTCGAGGAATCGGATCTCACCGTCGTACTGCGCCCGGTACCACTCCGCTTCACGGTGCCCCGCCAGAAACTGGTAGGAAGGAATGCCTCCCCAACCGCTCGTCGTCGCGTTGACCTGAAGAGCCGCACCCGGATTTCCGGAGTCAAAAAACTGCGCCCCGTACCCCTCGGGAGGCGTGTAGGGGCCATGCGGATCCTGAAAATGAATCCAGAGAAAAAAGGGTTGTCCGCTGTTTCGAGACAGCCAGTCGAGAGCCGCCGCCGCCGTCTTCTCCGCCGTCCGTTCCGGCGCTTGCCGCATCGCCTCCCGGTCGGGAAGCCGGTCGTCGAAGCTCTCGAATCCCGATTCGAATCCCTCGCCGCGCCGAAGGATGTAACTCGACACGACGGCCCCCGTCCGGTAACCGGCATTCCGGAATCGTTCGGCGAGCGTCGCGATCGAAGGGCTCAGATTCGCGTTCCCATAACTTCCGGATCGCTTCGGAGCGAGCCCCGACATGAGACTCGCCATCGACGAGCCGGTCATCGGCGCCATTGAATAGCAACTCTCGAAAATTCGCGCCGACGCGGCCAGGCGGTCGAGATTCGGAGTTGTCGGGCGCCGATAGCCATAACAACCGAGATGATCGGCGCGAAGAGTGTCGACGGTGACGAGGATCACGCTGCGGGCCGAGGCGGAACTTTGGCCGGGACCAGCGCGGGCGACCAGCGACGTCACGATCGCGACCGTGGCGGCCGCGGCAAAGACTCGCAGCAGCCCGCGATCGGCCGCGGTTCGTCGAAGCGAGGCCGCCGCCCGGACGAGAACGAGGAGCAAAATCGGAGCGAAGACGAGCACGCCGAGTCGAACCCAGTCGCGCCGATGCGACGTCGAGCGGAACATCACGGCGTCACAGTTCCAGGCGATAACGAACACGACGAGAGCAAAGGACGTTCCGGCGACGAAGCTCACGAACGAAAAGCGCCCCTGCCGCAGCGGCATCGCCGTCGACGAGACGCGCGGCCCGGTTTCCTGGCCGCCGGGCTCGCGCGCCGGATTCCGCACCGGCCGCCGGGGGTAAAACCCGGCATCCATCATCGCAGCCGTCAACCCGGCGCCCGCCCCGAGCCAGGCTCCGATCTCGATCGCGCTGGCGAGGGTGAGAAACGCGAGCCACGGAAGACGATGGAAGAAAAGTCCGTGCCTCGCAATTTCGATCGCGCCCCGAGCGATCCCCGCGAGAGCACCTGCCGAGAGTCCGGTCACGACGAATGGGGCGCCCTGGCGAAACCACGATCGGTCGGTTGTCACGGCAGGATCGTAGCGGGTCGGGGGGCAGGAAGGAATGACGGAATCGGATGACCCGGAATCACAATCCGCCTCCCTTTCTGCTGCGGCGTTCGTCGACGGAATCACCCCCATCCCGTTTCGAAAAGAAGAGTCCTTTCTGATCGCGGCATCGGCCAGGATTTGCCGCGCCCCGATCGATTATGATTCCGAAAAGTATCGAACCAACGGTTTCAGGAACGAGGAGCCGGTAAGCGATGACCAAACGCGACGGATCGCCCGACGACGAAAAGCTGACGAAGGAGACGCCGATTCTCGGATCCTCCTCCGGACCGGGAAAGGCGAATCCAGTCGCGGCGGGTGCCGGAGCCCAAGGTGCCGATTCCGAATCGCCAACCGTCGTCGTCAGCGCCTCCGCCTACCCAAAAATCGGCGACATTTTCGCGGATCGATATCAGATCGAGAGAGAGCTCGGCCGCGGAGGATTCGGGATCGTCTATCGAGCGTTCGATCGCGGGCCGCTCGAACGCCCGGTGGCTCTCAAGCTGATTCGGCACTCCGAGCTCGGCACGACGGCCGACCTCACGATGGCGCGCCAGCTCTTCCTCGATGAAGCACGTCTGGCGGGAAGCCTCTCCCACAACTCGATTGCAACGATTTACGACGTCGGCGACGTCGCCGGCTGCCTCTACATGACTCAGGAGCTCGTTCCGGGGCGCGATCTTCGCAAGATCATCAAGGACGGCGGCCCGCTCCCCTTGAAGCGGATTCTCGCGATCGTCCGCCAGGTGTGCGAGGGATTGGCCCACGCTCACTCCAAGGGGATCGTCCACCGCGACGTCAAACCGGGAAATATTCTCGTCGACGTCGACAGCGACGACCGGGTAAAGGTCACCGACTTTGGAATTGCACAAAAACTCGTTGGCGGAGACTCGTCCGTCGACCGGATCGCCGGGACGCCCGGCTATATGGCTCCGGAACAACTTCGTGGAGCCCGGATTGACGAGCGGATCGATGTCTTTGCAGTCGGCTGCATCCTTTATGAAGTCCTGACCGGCCGCGCCCCATTCCCGGGCGACACTCTCGCGAGCGTCGTCGAGAAAACTCTCCATGTGGCTCCGCAGGATCCGAGCCGCGTCCGGGACGATCTTCCGCGCACCCTCGACCGCATCGTCGCGCGAGCCATCCGAAAGGATGCCGACGAGCGCTATCAGACCGTCTCGCAGCTCGCACAAGACCTGATCAACTACGAGCACTTCGGCTGGTTGGGCGATGTCGAAAACGCCGCGATCGGAGTTGTCGAAGCGCTCGAGAAAAAGTCCGCGCTGCTCTTTCTCGGGCTCCGGTTGCCGGTGGGCGGGAAAAAGGGGTTCGACACGGCTGAGGGCGGAATCGTCGCGCTCCTCGCAGGGAGGCTCGCCGGCCGCTCGTCCGCGAACCGGCTTCCTCGAGTCGCTCAGGATCTCGAG
>Ga0315281_10006351_pt1 | contig 16828 bp, 15 predicted proteins | sample YL17G07_0_MG_FD_204540 | JGI IMG/M metagenome (GOLD analysis project Ga0315281, IMG submission 204540) | Sediment microbial communities from Yellowstone Lake, YNP, Wyoming, USA - YL17G07_0 | ecosystem: Environmental > Aquatic > Freshwater > Lake > Sediment | place: USA: Wyoming | collected...
GAGGCAAAGAAGTTTTGGAAATCCTGCCACCATCTCGTGTCGCTCAGGGTCATGACATTGGCCGTGAAATAATAGAGCTTCTCGGCGATAATTGGCCCGCCAGCGGATACCTCAAGCTCCGTCAACCGATCCTTCTGCTTGTTGAAGCCAAACAGCCAATTGTCACGCTCGAACCGAACACCGAAGGCGTGCTTGTCCCCACCACCTTTCGTGATCACATTGACCACTCCAGAGAGCGCGTTTCCATACTCAGCATCGAATCCGCCTGTTGTGATCGTGAGTCCGGTGATGGAGCTCTTGGGCAAGTTGGCTCCCAATCCACCGCCGATGACGTCCTGAACAGGCAACCCATCAATTAAATACGCGACCTCCGTGGTCTTGCCTCCCCTCACGTTTCCTTCAATCGTTGTTCCGGGTTGAAGGGCGAGGACTTCTTTGAATGAGGAGACGGGGAGCTTCTCGAGCTTGATATCTCCGATGGAATAAGCCGTCGCGGCGAGGTCTCTCTGAATGAGGGGGCGTTCGGCCCGCACCTCAACTGCTTCGAGCTCAATAGCGGAAACGTCGAGGTCAATGTCAATGCGCGTGCGAAGATCAGGCAGTATCGTCACTTTCTTCATGACCGCGGTCCTGTAGCCTATGATACTGAAGCGGACATCGTACACTCCAGCGCGGACGTTGCTCACACGATACATGCCCTCTTCATCGCTCGCAGCGCCCATTTGAGTTCCGACGATTTGGACGTTTACCCCAACAAGCGGCTCTCTCGTCTGCTTGTCACGCACACGTCCTTCCAGAATGCCCGTAGTGCCGCGCAATGCAGCGTTAAGTCCTTCAGCGCTCAAGAGAAGTTGACACGCGATTATTCCGAAAGCAAGAAACGATCGTTGCATACTAGTATCCTCCACCTTCTCGAGGAAACTTCAACGCCCGGCCAACGAGCGTTTGCCACAGACATCCTTCGGCTCCACAAAGAGCACTCCGAGACATGGCTCGAATCCTTAGTTTCCCGGCGACGGAAAGGGAAAACATGACGGGACCAATTGTGGCGGTCTCAGATTGCATAGTGCACTTGTGATGATCGGCGGGCAGTCTTTTGGATTGATCCATTTCGTCACGTAACAAAAGGAATAGGCTGTCGGGCCTGCGAGGACCGGTGCCGTGCGATCATAGAGCTTCACACTGCCTTTAAGGACAAAATCCTCCGTGAACGCAAGGCATCTCATGTATTCAAGACACGTCGAGTCTTGAATATACGAGAAGAAATCACGACGCAAATCCCTTCCCGTGTCATCGACGAGATTCCACGAGACCCCTAGTCGGAGGGTGTCGCCCGGGTCGATAACAAGCCTCCCTGTTGCACGATCATAGCCTCGCGCCGAGATCACATTCCCCCCACTGATAGAAAACGTCTTTGTCACACTTGGATCTCTGGCTGAAACGATTTCTATTGAGCCTGTCAGGACTCCCTGCCCTTCAAACGTTTCATCAAAGATGTTCGTGACGCTGAGATACACCTTCATCGAATTGTCGATGATCGTCAGGGCATACGCACCTTCGATCTTTCCATCGAATAACTTTTGCGGTTCTTGATAGACCGGCAACGATTCACTGCACGGACCGATTGCCAGGAAAAGCGCGGCACCAAGAATACCCAGGAATGTAGGAGTATTAATTGAGGGCTGAATCATAGTTGTTTGGCCCATTCCGACGTATTAGGGGCTCCCTTGGCACGGCGTGTCCGACAGAACAGGCGGACAAGAAATACCAAACGCAGTGAAGTAACACAATGGGTAAACCACAGGACCAACGAAAATAGGGGCGGTGCGGTCGTACAGGGTAATTACGCCCGTGAGAACAAAATCCTCAGGGTAGGAGCGCATTCTGATATGACAGGACGGGTCCTCGGTGAACCGAAAAAAATCCTCGCGCAAGTCCCTATTCTCGTCATCCACGAAATTCCAGGATACATCGAAACGAATCGATCCTCCAGGATCGATCAGCAGAGTCCCTCCAGCTCTATTAGATCCAGAGGCCTCGATGATGTTGGTACCCGTGAGGAGGAAGGTTTTTTTGATACTGGGACTTCGTGCGGAGACGATCAGGATGCTCCCCGTAAGCTCGGCGGGTCCTTGAAGGGATTCATCGAAGACATTCTTGAGCGTGAAATAGACCTTCAAGGAATTGTCCGTTCTCGTCAGAACATAAGAGCCTTGTAGCCGCCCCTCAAACAGGCCAGCGGGCGCCCGATATGGTGGAAGCGACTCGTCGCAAGAGCCGAGCGCCAACGTGAGAATGACTGCACGGGTGGCAAGTGAGATCAGTTGAGCGCAGTGGATGGAAGTCTTCGAGACCAATCGCCCCAGTCCAACGCATGGCGCGCAGCAGAGTCCCCGTAGGCTCACAGGATAATCTCCTCGTGTCTCAAAAGACGCTAGGACATAACTACTTCTCTGGCTTCATCTGAGGAAAGAAGATGACATCGCGGATGGAGTCGTTATTCGTTAGGAGCATCGTAAGCCGGTCAATCCCAATCCCCAGTCCGGCAGTTGGAGGCATACCATATTCCAACGCGCGAAGGAAATCCTCATCGAGAACCTGCGCTTCTTCATCACCTCGAGCACGCAGTTTCATCTGCTCTTCAAATCGTGCTCGCTGATCGATCGGATCGTTGAGCTCGGAGAACGCGTTGCAGATCTCCTGTCCATTGGCAATCCCTTCGAAACGCTCCGCCAAGCCATTCTCCGAGCGGTGTTTCTTCGCCAACGGGGATATTTCCATCGGATAATCCGTGATGAATGTCGGCTGAATGAGATAAGGTTGTGTTTTGAGGCCGAAGATTTCATTGATGATCGCCCCTGACCCCATCGACGGCTGGAGCTCCACGTGAAGTTCATGCGCGATCGTTCGCAATTCCTTCTCCGACTTCCCGCGCAGATCCTTTCCCGTGAATTCCCTGATCGCCTCGAACATTGTCGTACGCTTCCAGGGAGGAGTGAAATTGACCTCATTTCCGCTCAACGTTGCGGTTGGTCGTCCGTTGACAGCGAGAGCAACTGCATGAACCAACTGCTCAGTCAACTCCATCATCCACCGGTAGTCCTTGTAGGCCACGTACAGTTCGAGCATTGTGAACTCAGGATTGTGCGTGCGATCCATCCCCTCGTTCCGGAAATCCTTCGAAATCTCGTATACACCGTCATACCCGCCGACGATGAGGCGTTTCAGATACAGCTCGTCAGCTATCCGGAGATAGAGGTCGACGCCCAGAGTATTGTGGTGTGATGTAAACGGCCGGGCCGAGGCACCGCCATAGATCGGCTGAAGGACCGGAGTCTCCACTTCCAGATATCCCCGTTCATCGAGGAACTTGCGCATGGCAGTAATGATCTTGGCTCGCTTGAGAAAAACCTCTCGCACGTCAGGATTGACAATCAGGTCGACATATCGCTGGCGATAGCGAAGCTCCTTGTCCGAAAATGGATCGTAGATCACCTTGTTGCCCTGCCCGTCCATCTTCTCCTTAACGACCGGCAACGGCCTCAGAGACTTCGCGAGGAGGTTCAGTTCCTGAGCGTGAACGGAGATTTCCCCCATCTTGGTTCGAAAAACAAATCCCTTCACGCCGATGATATCCCCGATATCCATCAGTCTGAAGGCATCGTAGACCGCACCCAGATCATCTTTCTTCAAGTAAACCTGGATCTTGCCTTGCGAGTCTTGGATGTGGCAGAAGGAGGCTTTCCCCATTCTACGCAGCGACATGATCCTTCCCGCAACGGAAACGACTCGGGCCGGCTCGCCCTCTTTGAAGCTCGCGATGATTGCACCCGAGAAGTCTCTTCTGTCGAACTCGTGGGGATACGGGTTCATGCCGAGCTTTCTCAGTTCTTGCAACTCTTCGCGGCGTCGGAGCATCAGGACATTAAGATCTTCTTGCTCGGAGGCCTGCGAAGAAGCGTGCGGACGTTGGCTTTCAGGCATAGAAACGATGGCTGCTTAAAGGGATGGATGCTCGAACGAGCTCTGTTGACGGAAATCTAGCGTAAATTTGTTCGAGGGACAACCTTTTCGTAACGAGTGCACTCACGGGGTGCGTTTTTCGGACGGATAAGAGGGGAGCTGCAAGCGATCGGGACGAACCCTCCCGAAGAGCGCTGTCATTTCATACATCTTCAGAGCGTGTTCCGGCTTGACTTGATCCCACGAAAACCGCCATTCCCAATTGCCAAAGACCGTCCCGGGGAAGTTCATGCGAGCTTCGGTGCCGAGACCGAGCACGTCTTGAAAGGGAAAGATCGCAAAATCAGCAACAGACCGTGATGCGAGCCGTATCAGATCAAGATGAACCTCCTGTCCGTCAGCGCCGCAATATTTGCGGACGAACGCTCTCTCGCGTTCCGTTGCGGTCTCAAACCAGCCACAAGTTGTGTCGTTATCATGCGTACCGGTATAGACGACGGAGTTGTGCTCATACTGATGCGGCAGAAATGGATTGTCGGTGCCTTCGGCGAAGGCGAACTGAAGGACTTTCATACCTGGAAATTCAAACTGGTCCCGGAGCTTGATCACGTCGGGAGTAATCACGCCGAGGTCCTCCGCTATGATGGGGAGCCTTCCAAGTTTTCTCTGCACTGCTCGGAACAGTTTTGAGTTCGGCCCCTTCACCCATCGACCGCGAACGGCCGTTTTTTCCGCAGCAGGGATTTCCCAGTAGGCTGCAAATCCGCGGAAGTGGTCAATGCGTGCAATATCAACGAGAGTGAATGTCCTTCGAAACCGGTCAACCCACCAGCGGTAACCGTCTTGTTCCATTCTCGACCACCGATAGAGCGGATTCCCCCAGCGCTGCCCTGTCTCGCTGAAATAATCGGGCGGTACTCCCGCAACGAACGTCGCACGCCCGTGCTTATCCAAATAGAACAACTCCGGATGCGACCAGACGTCAGCACTATGATGAGCGACGAAGATCGGAATGTCCCCAACGATGCTCACACCCCGGTCGTTGGCGTACTGCTTGACTCTTGACCACTGGCGGAAAAACCGCCACTGCGTGAACTTCCAGAATCGAATCTCCTTGCTCAAATCTCGACGGGCGTGGGCAAGCGCCTTCGGTTTCCGCTGCGCGCAGTCTTTCTCCCACCCGCTCCACTCGACCCCGTTGAACCGCACGTTCAACGCTTGGAAGAGGGAGAAATCCTCCAGCCACGATTGCTGCTCTTTGCAGAACGACTCGAAGTCGGCGAGGTCGTTCGCAACCGCTTGGCCAAAGAAGCGCTCTGCGGCCCGACGAATCCTCTCCAACCTGTAGGAGATAACGTTCGTGTATTCGACTCGATGCTGAGGAAAACTGGGAGTCGGCGTCAGATCTGAGGCTGAGAGCCATCCTTTGGCGATCAGGTCTTCGAAGCCGATGAGCAAGGGATTTCCTGCAAAGGCCGACAGCGCCATATAGGGCGAATTACCATATCCCGTTGGCTCAAGAGGGAGCACTTGCCACACCTTCTGACCCGCAACAATCATCCAGTCGATGAAATGAAGGGAGACATCTCCGAGATCACCGCATCCGTAAGGACCCGGCAGTGAGGTGGGATGGAGCAGGATTCCGCTGCTGCGAGGAAAGTGCATATGCTCTACGAGATGAGTCCAGCTTGTTGTCTGAGATACTTGACCTCTTTTTGAGTGAGGAATCTCCATCTCCCACGCGGCACCCCTTCGGTGGTAAGTCCGCCGAATGAAACGCGCTCCAATCCCTTCACATCATAGTCGAGGGCTTCAAACATCCTCCGCACCTCACGATTGCGACCTTCTGCGAGCGAGATGAGCACCTCCTTCCGTTTCGTGCCCGGGAGAACAACGACCTCACGAGCCTTCGCAACGCCATCTTCCAGACGAACGCCCCGCTTCAACTTGCTGAAATGCTCATCAAGAATCCCTCGCTCCAACCGAACACGATAGACGCGCTCGATCTCGCCCTTGGGATGCATGAGCGCATTGGTCAGCTCTCCATCGTTTGTCAGAAGAAGCACCCCCGTCGTGTTGCGATCCAATCTGCCAATCGGATAGATTCTGTCCTTCATCCGCACATAATCTAACACCGTCGTTCTCCCCTTTTCGTCACTGACCGTCGTGATGCAGTCTTTGGGTTTGTTGAAAAGAATGTAGTGCTGCTTGGTGCGGATCTCGACCGACTGGCCACGAACGGTGACACGGTCTTTCAGCGGGTGGATCTTCGTCCCGAGCTCTTGAACGAGCTTGCCATTGACCTTGACAACGCCGGAAAGAATAAGTTCATCATTCGTGCGCCGCGATCCGACGCCCGCGAGCGCAAGAAATTTGTTTAACCGAACAGCTTCCTGATGAATCCCTGAATCTTCTCTTTCCACGTTTGCCATCTGGACTTGGGTTGGAGGGTGGTATGTTGATCCGGGGACGGCTCAGTCAGCAACTCGGCGTGCGAGCCCTGATCCGGAACAGATTGGTCCTGAGCGGTTGAGGGGATAACGCTTGATGGCTCTTCGGTCACCTCGACGCCTGATTCAGCCAGCAATGGTTGATCTTCTTCCGTTTGTTCTACAGCCTCTTGCTGCTCAGGCTCGCTGATCGCGCTCAAGGTGAGTTGTTCGAACTCGGGTAGCGCTTCCCGCAGTACATTGGAGTCGCTCCCCTCCTCTGTTGCGTCTTCCATTTCCGGGGGCACTGGAGACAGGATCTCACCATTTGCCTCTGCCTCAGACTCCGTTTCCGATAGATCACTCACGATCGGCTCATCGAAATGCGTAACTGAACCGCCCGCCGCAACGGGCACCGCGCTATCCTCTTCACTCTTCATGGGCTCTTCGTGCGCTACCTCTTCCGGCACAGGAGCAGCTGAGTCTACCGGCAGTAGTTGGTCAAGTCCGGTTGACTGCTCGTCACTCTCGACTTCGACTTCAGGAGCTTGATCTGGAGGCGAGAGAACGAGTTTCTCAATCTTGGGAATGTCTTCTGAGGCAGCCTCGGGAATCTCTGCCGGCGCAGGGATTTCTTCACTGGCCTTTGGTGCTTCGACCGATACCGCGGAGTCCGGTGAGACTGGTGATGCCTCTTCTAGCTTCGTATGCGCCTGATCGTCACCTGAGCCCTCACGTACCTTGATGTCCCGGGTCTTTTTCTTCGGGATGATCTTCACTTCATCATCGAGGCCCGGCTTTCTCTTCGGAATGTGGGGCAGCCGCGATTTGAAATCCTCCTCCTTCTTCTCCTGGATACCTTCTTGAGCCTCGAGCATTCTGCGTTCGGTCTCGAATTGGCTCTCTCCAAGGATCTCCTCGATTTCCCGCGGACGCGGCAGATCGGTGACATCATTCAGACCGAAGTGCTTGAGAAACTCCTTCGTCGTTCCGTACAGTAGTGGGCGTCCAACCGTCGTCGCACGACCGACAATCGTCGCGAGCTCTTTCTCCAGAAGGGTCTTCAGCACATAGTCACAGTTCACTCCCCGAATCGATTCGATCTCGGGCTTCGTGATGGGCTGTTTGTAGGCAATGATCGCAAGGGTTTCAATCGATGATGGCGAGAGCTTCCTGCGAGCCTGTTCTTTGTACAGCTTTCCAAGCCACTCGGCGTACTCCGGCAGGGTCGCGAATTGGTAGCCGCCGGCAATCTGAACAATGCGATACGGGTTCCCCGACGCCGCGTACTCCCCGTTCAATTCCTCGACAATCCGGGTGATCTCCTCCGGCTCGATTCCGCGCGACTCGCCATTGAGGCCTCTGTACTCGTACATCGCCTGGATCTGTTTTACGGCCAGCGGTTCCTGTGCCGCAAAGATCAAGGCTTCGATGAGGCTCCTCAGTGTGGTTGGGACCTGAAGAACAGTCGCTTCCGTTGTCGTGTTGGTCTCAGCCATCGGTCCTCAGTTGACGTTGCGCATGATGGAGACCTCGCTGAACGGCTCAGCCTGCCGCACGATGATCCTCTTCGCTCGAACCAATTCGAGCAAAGCAACGAAGGTCACCACAATCCGGATTTTTTCCGGCATGTCCTTGACCAATTCATAGAACGTTGCTTCTGAACGACGCGAGAAATAGTCAAGGATATATTCGATCTGTTCGTCGATCGTGACGTTGAGTCGAACGATCTCGTGCACAAACTTTTTCGGCATCCGTTCAAGAGCGAATTTGAACGACGCAATCAAGTCAAAGAGAGAGACATCCCTCAACGAGCTATCCTCCTCTTCTTCCGTCATCACCCGGGGATCGGCTTCGCAGTATCCCCGATAGAACACCTTGCGTTGTTCCTCCTCGCGTACGGACATCGCCGCGCCGGCTTCCTTGAATCGCTTGTACTCCACCAAGCGCTTGACAAGGTTTGCCCGCGGATCCTGCTCTTCCTCCTCGCCCGGCTCTGGCGGCAGCAGCAGCTTCACTTTGATCTGCATCAGTTCCGCCGCGATCACGAGAAACTCACCGGCAATCTCCAGATCCAAGGATTCCATGTAGTGGACGTAATCCAGGAACTCCCTCGTGATGCGCGAGATCGGAATGTTGTAGATGTCCAGCTCGTCCCGCTTAATGAAGAACAGAAGCAGGTCTAACGGTCCTTCGAACTCGTGAAGCTTGATGGTATACATAGCTTCTTGGCTGTCAGCTTTCAGCGATAAGCTGCTCCGATCCTCAATTGACAATGGTAACTTGACAATCGCAAATCCCTACCCCTCAATCCGCACTCCCTGCCCGCTGTTGGCGGTCAGCCGGGCAGAATTCGAACTCTCCCCATTTTTCCTTCTTCACCGTTCGTTTTTCAATTTTCCCTTTTTCATTTTGCATTGATCACCCCATCCCCATTGCTTCGTGCACTTCGTGCATCGTCTGCTGCGCGACGGCGCGGGCTCGTCGCTCTCCCTCGTTCAAGATAGACTTCACTTCGTCGAGGTTCGATTCATAATGTGCCCGCTTCTCACGATGAGGAGCCAGCGTCTCGATGATTCTGTTTGCGCAATTCATCTTACAGTCAACACATCCGAGCGCCCCACTTTCACAGCCTGTGCGGATTTCAGGGACTTGCGCGGCGTTGAACTTGTTGTGATACGCGAAGACCAGGCAGATGTCTGGCCGGCCCGGATCGCCTTTACGGACTTTCAGCGGATCCGTCACGGCACTCCGCATCCTTTGCCTGATTTCTTCTGGGGAATCAGCAAGCAAAATCGTGTTACCAACTGATTTGCTCATTCTCCGGCCGTCGAGCCCTGGTAACCGTGCAAATCGTGTGAGCTTTCCTTCAGGCTCCGGAAAAACCGGTTTTTCGGGAGAGTATAAGGCATTGAAGCGCCGGGCAATTTCCCGCGTAATCTCGATATGTGGCATCTGATCTTCGCCGACCGGAACAACCTCTCCCTTGTAGATCAAAATATCGGCTGCCTGGAGAACCGGATACCCCAGGTGTCCGTAAGCGATATTCTCCATCTCAAGGTCTCGAACCTGTTCCTTCAGGGTCGGGTTGCGCTCGAGACGGGAAGTTGTGATCAACATCGAGAAAATCAAATGCAGCTCGGAATGCCCTTTGATCCGCGATTGCCGGAACATCGGGCTAAGGACTGGGTCGAGGCCCGCGGCAAGCCAATCGATGAGCATTTCAATGGAGTTCTGATAGATCTGCGAGCTGTCGGGATCCGTTGTCAATGAATGATAATCAGCGATGAGATGGTAATTCTGATACTCAGTCTGAAGAGAAACCCAATTCTCCAGCGCGCCGACGAGATTTCCAAGATGGAGCTTTCCCGTGGGACGCATGCCGCTGAGGATGACCTTTTTCCGTTGACTCAACGCGCGTTCCGAACTCCTTTCAAAGCAGCACTCAGCGTTCAGCGTTTAGCTTTAAGCCACAACCAGGCACAGCTTTTCGCAGACCGCTCAGTGCCGAAAGCCGACAGCTATACGCTGACTGCTGACCGCTCTTCAATTCATAAACAGATAGGGCTTCCATCGGTCATCGACGCTGCCGACAAAATCCCGTATAAACATGACGTGATTGGGGCGAATAGGCTTACGAACGAGGCTCATTTGCGCTTCGCCGGGAAGCCGGTCCCCCTTCTTGTTGTTGCATCGCACGCACGCGCACGCGAGATTCTCCCACGATTCCTCGCCGCCCCGCGCTTTCGGTACAACGTGGTCGACAGTTAATGGGACATCCCCCCGACCGCAGTACTGACATCTATGCCCATCGCGCCGAAGGATGTTTTTTCGTGACAGAACGATTTTCTTGAAGGGGACACGGACGTAGATAGAAAGGCGAACGATGCTGGGGAACGGCATCGTCATCGAAACGGAATGCAGAAATCTACCATCAGAAGCTTCGATCAATTCAGCTTTTCCGAGGTATAGAAGGATGACTGCTTTCTTGATGTTGCAGACGCTAAGAGGCTCGTAGTTGTGGTTCAAGACGAGCACCTTCCGGTTCATCTTTCCGTTTGAATTTGCAGTTTGAGCTGCTGCGCTGAAGTCTTTAGCACCTCCTTAAGTCGGCAAATATAGTCCTGAACTGAACAGTTCCTTGAAGATTCTGTGATTACCCCTTGCAAAATATAGCACATTCACGGGAGAGAGTCAAGGTTGGAGAATGATGAAAATCTGAGAAAAGTCCCGCCCCTCGGCACAATCCAGCCCGCCCCGACCACATGCCGGTCGAGTATTGCATGAACTCCCACCGTGCCCGGCGTGGAATCGAAGGCGAAGTCCTCATGACCGACAAAGCACACACCCTCCATCCCCTCTCGACCGTTGGCTCCGCTTCTTAGAATCCCGTCAAAGCACTCATTGATGGCATGAGCAAACAGATCAGAAACGACGAAGGGCGTAAAGCTGATCCGCCTCCGGCGGAAAAGCCCTACGCCCTCTCTAATCAATGGTCGACGACGCAGTTACTTCTTCGGAATCTCAATTGCCACGAACCGCACCGACTTGTTTTCGCCCTTTACCCTCATCAGCACCGCATCGCCTGGTTTCTTCTTCTTCAGAGCTTGTTCAAACTGGGCCACGGACGAAACCGATTGGTCCCCCACGCTGACGATCACGTCGTTTGGAAGCAGGCTCCGCTTCTGCGCTTCGCTCAAAGGTTCAACGCTCTCGACCAACACTCCGCCTTCCACATCATATTCCTTTCTCGTCTTCATATCCAAATTCCGAACGGTGAAGCCAAGATTGTCGAGCTCCAGGCGGGCAGGTGCAACGCTCTCCTTTGGAGCCTCTTGTTCTTTCTTTGTGTCCCTGGCAGCAACAACGTCTTCGTCATCGTCACGCGCCTTCAAGACAACCTTTTTCTCAATGGTTTTGCCTTCACGAAGCATTTTCAGCGTCACAGTCTCCCCGGGATACTTCGAGGCAACAATTGTCTGAAGCTGATTGGACGTATTGACTTCTTTCCCTTCTACGGACAGGATGATGTCGCCTCCCTTTATTCCTGCCGCCTCACCCGCACTTCCCGCGTTGACCTGTTGGACGAACACACCGGTCGGTTTCTCGAGGCCGTTCGCCTTCGCCATCGTTGCATCGACGGTCTGGATCATCACACCGATGTAGCCACGACGCACTTTTCCGTACTTGATAAGGTCTGTTGCCACTTTTTTTGCGAGGTTGATCGGAATGGCGAAGCTATATCCTTGATAACGGGCATTCGTCGTCGCAATCGCAGTGTTGATCCCGATGACTTCACCACCGATGTCCACGAGTGGGCCACCGCTGTTACCCGGGTTGACCGCGGCATCGGTTTGAATGAAATTCTCGATCGAATATCCTGCCTCCTGCTGATTAGCCAACTCGCTTCCTATGATGCCGAGTTGACCCCGACCTGTGGCACTGATAATTCCCTGCGTCATTGTCGATGTCAGACTCAAGGGATTGCCAAAAGCGAACGCGATGTGTCCCACCTCGACGTCATCCGAGTTCCCAAGTCGCGGCACCGGAAGGCCGCTTGCATCGATCTTGATGACCGCGAGATCTGTGTACTTGTCTGTGCCAACCAACTTGGCTTTCTTGAAAACCCGGTTGTCCCAAAGGGTGACCTCGATACCATCGGAGGTCGCGTTGTTCACAACGTGGTTGTTCGTCAGGATATACCCGTCGGATGTGAGAATGACACCTGAACCCGCGCCGATTTCCGGGTGCGAGCGCGGTTGTCGGAACTCCGGACCAAAGAACCTGAAGAACGGAGTCCCTTGATCATCTGCATCAGATCGCGAGCGCGAGACTACCGTAATATATACCACTGCCGGCGTGACATCTTTCGCAACCGCATGGTACGCCTCATTCAAAGCCTGAAGAGCAGGATAGGCAGTTGATCCCTTCGACTGAGCGCCGAGCTTAACGTCCTGGGTTGCAAAGGTCAGATCGACTCCCTTGAAGCTCGACACCAGTGCTACTCCAAAAATGATACCCAATGCAATCAACAGCATAGCAACAACAACCGACTTTGTGGACATGGATATTCTCCTCAACACAGTTGTACTCCTTAACCAAAATTAATGTTTGAGAGCTCGTTTTGTGCGAGGATCTACGCCTTCAGAAGAATTCAGAATGACACTATTTCTGAGTAATTCCTGAGATTTCAATGGCTTCAGATCCTCAAAATGTTGACGCAAATACAAACGCAAAGTTCCATCGATTTCGTTCCCAGTTGCAGTCGAATACTCCAGGGAAGCCACGCTGTCCAGCTTTGCCGTGAACAGTCTCTGTATCACCTTCAGCCCCCTCACCGAGATTCGGACATTCGCCTCACGCCTACCAACCATTTCTCCCTTGGAGGATGACGGGGAGTTGGGGAAGACGTTCGCGACAGAGCGGAGCTTTGCCAGCTTGCCGCAGTGCTGGCAGAGGATCCCCCCTCTGGACAACTGGAAAGTAACCGATCCCTCGCTCGCGAACTCTTCAACCTGCCTTCCACAGTGGCTACAGGCGTCAAGCGCTGGTCCGAATCCAAACAGGCCGGTCAGACGCAGCTCGAACGCGTAGAAGAGGTTCATGAGGTTTTTTGAAGCGCGCTCCAGCTGGTCGAGCGTCTCCACCAAGAGAGCATAGAGTGGAGGATTCTCTTCCTCGTCGTGGGCAAGCTGGTTTATCAGCTCAAGAACCGACAGCGCAACGGTCATCCGGTCAAACTCGCTGTTGATTTTCTTGTATGCCTTGATGATATCACACTGTGAAATCAGTTGCAGATCCCGATGCTCCTTTTTGTAAAGGACCAGCGATACGTTCGTCATCGGCTCGAGGGCAGCACCGAATTTACTCTTGATCTGACGCGCTCCCTTGGCAACACCCTTCAGTTTGCCGTATCGACGGGTATAGAAGGTCACGATCTTGCTCGTGTCACGGAATTTCATCGACTTGATAACTATCGCATCGGTCTTCGTCAGCATCGCTCGCTCTCACCGAAATACAGCTTTTCGAACCATAGAAGAGAGATCCTTCTTGATCAACATCTCCATGGCCATACGGAACGGACTTCGAAGAACCCCCTTCTCTGTTATGATCGCCGCGACAAGTTCGTTGGGAGTAATATCAAATGCAGGCGCGTACACATCAACATCCGCCGGGGCAATTTGCCTGCCGGCAAGTTGCGTCACTTCTGAGCTGCTCCGCTGCTCGATTGGGATCTCCTTGCCCGACGTCATTTCGAAGTCGATGGTCGATGTCGGTGCAGCGACGTAGAACGGGATACCGTGATATTTGGCCAGAACCGCCAGACCATAGGTTCCCACCTTATTTGCCACATCACCATTCAGCGTTATGCGATCCGCTCCGACCACAACCACGTTGACCATTCCCCGCTGCATGACAAACCCAGCAGTGTTGTCGGTGATGAGTGTGAAGGGGATTTGGAGCTTCTCGAGCTCCCAGGCGGTCAATCGTGAACCCTGCAGCAGCGGGCGCGTTTCGTCGATGTAGACGTGTCTGAGCTTCAATTGTTCCCACGCCGTCGCGATAATGCTTTGGGCGGTCCCCGTCCCACCGGTGGCAAGACTTCCAGTATTGCAATGAGTCAACACGCTAGCGGCGGGCGGCAGCAGCTCCGAGCCCAGCTGGCCGATCGCACGGCACATCTCTTCATCTTCTTTGTGCATGGCCTGTGCTTCGGCAAGAGCGCGGGCTTTCATCTCATCGAGCGGCGTACCGGCAACATCGATGACCGCATGCCGCATGCGATTGATTGCCCAAAAAAGATTCGCCGCAGTGGGACGAGTGGAAGAAAAAAGGCTCGTGGATTTCTCGATCCACGCTACGATCGTGCGGCCATCATTCGATTGCAGTTTATTGAACGCGAGAACAAAGCCGTAGGCTGCCGCGATGCCGATGAGCGGCGCGCCGCGAATGGCAAGGGACTTGATGGCCTGCGCAACCACCGCCTCATCATCTGTCTCGACGTACACCTCTTCGAGGGGAAGTCTTGTTTGGTCGAGAAAGCGGACCTTCCCCTCCCGCCACTGGATTGCTCGCACGGTGTTCATTTCTCATCGAAGCGCGAAAGCTGCATGAATGAACGGTAACGATCTTGTATCTGAAGGTAGGTGAGGTCTCTGAGGCCGTCGATGCTGAATTTCTCGACACAAAAAGAGGCAAGGGCACTTCCATAAATTACGGCTCGTTTGAGGTTCTCGGGCGACAGGTCATCGGTGCGCGCTAGCCAACCGACAAAGCCTCCTGCAAATGCGTCTCCGGCTCCAGTGGGGTCATAAAGGTTCTCAAGCGGGTACGCCGGGGCGGAGAAAATAGTCTCCTCCGTTACGAGCAACGCTCCGTGTTCCCCCTTCTTGACGATGACGATGCGCGGCCCCATACCAATGATCCGTTTTGCCGCTTTGATCAGATTGGGTTCGTGCGCCAACAGGCGCGCCTCAGATTCGTTGACGACCAGAACGTCCATCACCTTCAGCGTCTCTGACAGTTCTTTGGGCTTGCTCTCAATCCAGTAATTCATCGTATCGCCAACCACAAGCCGAGGCTTGCTGAGCCGATCGAGCACCTGACGCTGTAACAGGGGGTCGATGTTGCCCAAACAGACGTAGGCGCTCCGTTTGAAACCGTTCGGAATTGTGGGGTTAAACTGCTCAAAGACGTTCAATTCGGTGTAGAGAGAGTCTCGCATGTTCAGATCATAGTGGTAGCGTCCTCCCCAGCGGAATGTTTTCCCCTCGCGAATGATCTGAAGTCCATCGAGATCGATGTTTCGCTCTTCCAGAAACTGCATGTGATCCTTCGGAAAATCTCCTCCGACAACCGCAACCAGCCGTACCGGGGCAGTGAAGTAGCTTGCCGCCACCGAGATGTACACGGCAGATCCTCCAAGTGCGTCTTTCACTCTTCCGAATGGCGTCTCCACCGAATCAAAAGCCACAGAACCGACGACGAGCAGGCCCAAGGGTGACTCCTTCTATAATGAGACTTGTGTCAAGCGAGCAGCTTCTTTTTCGCCTGTTATGTACTCGTGAACAACCTCCAGGCCCCGGCGTTGTCCAGGCCACACGAGCAGATGCCGCGCGCGCTCATACAAGCACCAATCAAAAGCTTGATGTTCACTCGAAAGCCGCGGCTGCCCGTCTGCTGAGACTTCCGCTGCAAATAATGGGCTGAGATGAACGGTATCGTCAGCCACGACATAGAAGGAATTGACATGAGGCACAACCCAGAGGCGGGTCGGCTTCATCCCTGTTTCTTCGGCCAACTCCCGCACCGCAGCTTTCAACGCGCTCTCCCCCTCCTTCAATGATCCTGTGATCCACTGCCAAATGCCGGGATAGATCTTGTCGATATCCGATCTCTTCAGAAGAAGATATTTCGGAATCCCGCTGTCGAGCTTGAAAACACAGATCTCAATGATTCGACTGACTACTCCTGCCATTCCGGGATATTCTCGCTCATTTGCGTTGGAACCGCTTTGCGAGGTATGACGCCACGCCCTGCCCAGCTTGAAAAAGATAGCTCAATTTCAAATAGAATCCAACGAGACCGATCTTCGATCGATGCGCTCGTGTTCGTGCTCACCCTCCACAATCAAGAACCCTTTGGACCCTCTCCCTGCAATCCAGGCACACCGCCCACGCTGCGCGCCGCCCTCACCGCCCTGCGTATCGCTTCTCCAGTTAGCAGAGCGGAGACCTCCGCAACGTGGTCGAGATCGGCCTGCAGATCACCGCAGGACAGAGCGAACGAAACATCCCCGTCGTATGACGTGTGGACGGGAACGATTGCACGCGCCATGCCATCGTGAATTCGCTGGGCGATACGGAACAGTTCTAATTTCGTGAAATTCGCGTTTGTGGCAACAACAGCGAGTGTCGTATTGGCAGCCCCGAGTACCTTTCCACGCGCCAGCGGCCGGTCTTGCTTCTGGTCGCCGAGGAATTCACCATTCCCTGATCGTGCGCCCGCAATCACCTTACCGGTTTCGTCAACGACGTCACCGACCGAGTTGACGACAACGAGAGCACCGACAATCAACGAATCATTACGTGCGGAAGCCGATCCTACACCCCCCTTCATCCAGAATTCGAATCCCATCCATTTTCCAACCGTGGTTCCGGTGCCTGCTCCGACGTTTCCTTCCTCGACGGATCCATCATTTGCCACCTCGCACGCTTTGTATCCCGCAGCGGCGGTTGGGCGTACCCGAGAACTTCCGACATTGAGATCGAACACAACGGCGGCGGGAACGATGGGTACCTTCGCCCACGGGGTTTGATAACCGATATCATGCTCCTCGAGCCACTGCATGACTCCTTCGGCAGCGCCGAGTCCAAACGCACTGCCGCCCGTGAGAAGCACAGCGTGCACTTCCTGCATGGACTTTTCCGGGGCAA
>Ga0315281_10006352_pt1 | contig 16827 bp, 12 predicted proteins | sample YL17G07_0_MG_FD_204540 | JGI IMG/M metagenome (GOLD analysis project Ga0315281, IMG submission 204540) | Sediment microbial communities from Yellowstone Lake, YNP, Wyoming, USA - YL17G07_0 | ecosystem: Environmental > Aquatic > Freshwater > Lake > Sediment | place: USA: Wyoming | collected...
GAGGCCGAAATCGGCGACTTCCATGGCCGCCCGCTCGGCCGGCGTGATGACGATGCGGGCGGCCTCGAGCATCCGGGCGGCCCCTTCTCTGGCGCGTTCGGCGTCTTCCTGTTTCATGGCGTTTCTCCGGGCCGATTATAGTCCAAAAAAACTGTCCGTCTCAACGGCGGCCGGGGCAGCGGAGGGGGCTCCAAGCATAGCCTGGGGATCCTTTTCCGCAGTACTCGCCCATGCATTAGAATCAGGGGTGAGTGCCCCAGGCTTTTTGGGGATCCGCTCCCGCCGCACTCATCTGGGCTAAGAACGCGGATGGGTGCGGACGATCTTGAAAATGCGGGCGTCGCCGGGGCGCAAAAGGAGAGCGGCCGTCTTGGCCGGCGCGTCCTCCGGCCAGCGGATCACGGCCGGCGGGGTTTGGTCTTTAGCGATCTCGATGAGGCCGCGGATCCCTTGATCGAATTCGACGACCGCCAGCCCATCATTCTCATAATCGCGATGGACGAACATGACGAAGGAATCCGCGCCGTCCTTGAACAGCCCGATGACGGCCGGGGCGTTCCTGACGGCCCGTACGGGCGCGTCGGAGGGAAGCGCGCGGGTCCCTTCGGGCAGCGGCTCGCTGTGGTAGACGGCTTCGGACGTCCAGCGCAGGACGAGCTTTTCGATGGCCCGAATCTCGGCGTTGACCTGCCGGGCCAGATTATGGGACGGCGTGGGATTTCCCTGCGCGTCGATCAGGGCCGGTTTCCAATCGTAATCGTTTCCGGTCGGCGTGGCATAGGTGAAATATTGAAGCCCTCGGGCGCCGTAGGCGAGGTCGCTGAACAATTGCAGGCGCAGGCGGCCGGCGGTGGGCGGAAGATAGATGGCGTGGGGAACGCTCAGGGTGAAGGCCCAGAACTGGAGGACCTGTTCATGGGCGGCCCGGCGGATGATCTCCAAGTTGCGGTAGTAATCGGCGCGCAGGCCTTTATCGGTGATCGGATAATGATCGTAGCTGACGAATGCGGGCCTGACCTTGGCCAGATAAGCGGCTACGTGTTGTTCGTAAGTCTCCGTCCCGAGCTGCTGGGAATTGGCGTATGTGGGGAAGAGGTTGATATACGCGGGATGAAGGGGATCCTTGGCCGCAAGGTGGCGGACGATCTCTCCCAGCCGATCGAACTTCGAGGCGTTCGGCTCATCCAGGACGTAGTAGCCGTAGAGCGCGGGATGGCTCTTGTAATCGGTGACAACCTCGTCGAGCGCGGCTAGGGGCAGGGAGGCATCCTCCACGAGCTTGGCCACTCGATCGTCGTAGATCATGAGTGTGAGGCCGGCGTCCCGGGCCAGATCGAGGGCCTTGAGGTTGGACGCCTTGTCTCCCAGAAAGGACATATTGATCGAAAATCCGGCATCGGCGATCTTTTTGAATATTTCGGCCGTGAGGAGGTCTTTGCCCGGGCCCAGCCAGGTCATGATCGGCAGCGTTTGCGGCGGCCATTCGGGTGCGGCCCAACCGAGGGGCGCGAACGTTGCCGCCAAGCTGATAACGACGAGCGCGAAGCGTCCAAACCGATTGTTTTTCATGGGTCGTCCTTCCCCGGGAAGATCGAAGCGGCTCCATTGTATGCATCCAAGTGCTTGAAATCAAAAGGCCGGGGCCAATGGGCGCCCGGCGCGGCGGCCGATCCGGTCCTTGACGGAAATAGCGACTTCGGGTAATATAGCCGAGCTTTTTCCCCGGTGGGGCTGTAGCTCAGTTCGGGAGAGCGCTTGAATGGCATTCAAGAGGTCGCCAGTTCGATCCTGGTCAGCTCCACCACCCAATATCCCCTGAAAATCCTTTGATTTCCCTGATTCCCCCAAGTTTTGTTCGATTTTGGCTTTAGGCTCCATTAAGCCAAGTTAAGCGAGATTAAGCGAATTCTGTTACACAGTTGTGACACGGGGATCGGTCTGTCTTGGCGAAGGGAAATCGAAGAAATCGTAGAGGGAACCTATATATTGATATTGAAAGATTGAAAGGCGGATACTTTTGAAATATTTCAGAAATGTCTAAGTTTCATAATTCTATAATTTTCATTAAGCCTCACAGCTCACTTAGAGGCTTTACGCCACGCCAGTTCGTCGAAAAGTTCGAGCCACGAAGCCTTGTGCTCTCCCGGATGCCATCCCAGACGGCGAGAAGCTCTTTCGTATCGTCCTCCAAGGCTCCCATGAGGACCAGAAGACACGGCCGCTCGGGATCCAGCCGGACGTTGAAGTAGATGCCGTCCGCCCACCAGTAGACGTATCTTTTCGTCGACAGATCCCGGGCCGCCCAAGCTTCGTAATCGGCTTTCCAGCCTTCTTTCAATCGGACGATGTTCGTCGCCGAAAGCCCCGCCGCGTTCGAGCCCAAAATCGCCTCCAGCGCCTCGTTGAAGTCACCCGTCGAGATGCCTTTCAACTACAACACCGGGATGAGCGCGTCCACACTCGGCACGCGCCGCAGAAACGGCGGCAGAATCCGACTGGAAAACCGGGTTGCCGTTTTTCAGTCCCGGACTCTCGGCTGTTTTATGCGCAAAGGCCCAGCTCCGCTGAGAATGTCGCGTTCCGGAGAATGTCCGTTGCGAACGATCTCCCGCAGGCCATCTTCCATCCTCCGGCACTTCATCCTCTCGATGAACTCGGCCACTTCACGGTCCAATGCGGACTGGAGCATTTTCCGCGCGCCTTCCCGAATCAAATGATCCTGGGCCGTCTCTGCTGCCGAAATCATTCGACCTTCGTACGCTTTTGCGGTAGTCTTCTTCATGAGCGTATCCTTCCGGACCCGGCAAGGTCCTTGTTGAATTTGGTGATCCATCATAGGATACGCTCGTTCCTTTCATACACAAGTTTCGGTTATACTAAGCCGGGCGGAATATAGTTGACCCCGGATGTCTTTGTCGCCCGGCTAGTACTCGGGGAGCAGTAAGGATTATGTAACATATTTACTGCTCCCCGTAGTACCTCTCCCCCGCATCCACTCGCCCCATTCCTCACTACGCTTGGCGTGACAGGAGGGACAGAACCCCGGGTCTGGCTGGAGAAGGCAAGAAGATGCTCGGCCCGGCAGCGCAGACAGCGGTATGGCCGGAGAAACACGCGGAACGAATTCGGCCGGCGTTCAGCGATGGCGCGCCGTGTAATTGGATTATAGATCGTGTTGTTTCGTTGACTTTGCCGATATTTTCTTCTTCCGTAAATTCACAACCTTAGAGTTGATGTTCTTTAATTGCGTCAATATGTTGGGGTCAATTTTATAAATCTGCCCAAGTAATTTCTTAATGGGAACGTTTTCCAATGGCTTTGAAAGCAGCTTTGAAAAAAGTTTTTCCCTGTTTTCCGGATTTAACGAACGATTGTTGATAATTTCAAACGGGTCAAGGCACGATATTTTAGGAATTGACGATATTCCTTCGTTCCCATCAAAGGCGGCACTAACATAGTTAAGGAATTTCCTGGATATGTTTCGTTCCATATGAGCTAGCGTGCATTGCTGGAATGAAGGCGTGTTTATTTCTGAAGTCAATTTCTTATTGAGATAAATGCATCGTTTACAATGATAGGCGTCACAATTACGGCAAATGGGGGCATATTCCAACTCTAATAATTGACCATTCTTAACTTCAATTTTGTCTTCCAGATGTCCGAGGCAATTGTCTTCATTTTCATAGTAGAAGGCGGGGCATAAATAAAAATTGCCGTTGGGCGCGATTGTTAAATGCTCAATTCCCGCATTGCAATTGTTCATATTTGTCAAAAAGACCCGGTCTGTAACAATATTGATTTCTATGAAATTGCCGTTTCGATATTCTTTCTTGAGAAGGACTCTGATATCTTCCAATTGACTTTCGTACGTTGAGAAAGAAGATCGTTCGAAATTGTCAACATCTTTCCATATGACATTGAGTCTTTTAAACTTTCCGTTGAGTTGTTTGACGAGAAAAGAAAGCGATTCAAGATATTCCTTGCTAATACGAAGGATGATGTTATTGAAATCACTGTTCTCTAGACTATCGATGCGGTGCGCATCTTTTTCGGCATCGATTATGAAAACAGAATTATCATAAGGACGATTAAGTCCCAAGGGTATTAATTTAATATGTCCGATCGTATTGATGATTTGTTCATATTCAGGCGGTACTATCGTATCGCCATATAAAAAATTGATGGTAATGTTGTTTTTCACAGCATAATCGACGATATTTTTGAGCAACTTTATTGATAGGAGTTTGCTTTCTTTATTGGGACTTCTATCGTAATAACAAAAAGAAACGGAATTGTGTTCTAAAATCACGATTAAATAATTTATCATAACAATTTCTTCACGGGCTAATTATCCTATTTAGTTTATGCCAATAATAATTATTGGCTCTGACTCTCGCTTTGTGCATTTCACATAAATATGTCGCCCTTTGAAAAATCGTATCCGTATCGGCGGAGTCGAAATTCGTTCCCTGACACCAGGCGCAGCCTGTCGCGACTTTGCACTTGATACATTCTTTGGGACTCTGTGTCGATAAATCTAGGGACAAAAAGGGACGCAATTTATTATCATCGATTCCCTCAAAACAATTGCCGATGGGAACCGCTTTCCTTTGAACCAACGAGAATGGGGTGAACCTGTGACAGGGATAGAAATTCCCTTTATAATCGACGGCCAACATTTTGCCGGCACCGCACCAGTTATGGTTGTCTATTATCGGCTGACCGATTGTTTCCGAAAAAAAAGAGCAGGTATGATCTTGGAACAATTCTTCATCAATGATCCTATCAGCAAGTTCAATGAGTTGCTTTTCAAAAATGGCCTCATCGCCTTCGCGCCAGACATTTTCAAAAACGACATTAATGCTGATATGTTTAATGCCGAGGTTATATAAATGTAAAACACTTTCCTTGATATAGAGTAAATCGGAGCTGGTAACAGTGACTTTTGTATGACCTACGGGGAATTGTTTCAGCCATAATGGAACATTTTTAACAATATCGTTATACGAACCTCTTCCGGAAGGATAAACCCTGTGCATATCATGTTTATTGGGAGTCCCGTCAATAGTGATTCTAATGCTTAAATTTGACTTATATTTGTTTATATATTTTTGAACTTTTTCGTTGTCGTATAAAATCCCGTTGGTCGTGAAACTGAAACGATGGCTGTCAAGCCAGGGATGCTTTGCTGAATACAGCTTGGTTTCGATGTAATTGCTAATTTGGTCAATTAATTCGATTTCTAAAAACGGTTCGCCGCCGATGAATTCCCAGATTATCGATTTTTCGGGGAAGCGGTCTCTATTGTCTATGATGAAGTCAACGGATTGCTTGGCTATAGCAAAACTCATTTTATTTTTAGAGTTCTTTCCGGCCAAATAACAGTAATGACAGCGCAATTGGCAGTCTTCCGTAACTATCAGCATAACGGTTTTGGCAAGGGATTCCTGCCATATGGCAGGTTGTTTCGCCACATTTTTTTTCATATTAATCATTTACTAAGCCGGGCGGAATATAGTTGACCCCGGATGTCTTTGTCGCCCGGCTAGTACTCGGGGAGCAGTAAGGATTATGTAACATATTTACTGCTCCCCGTAGTAATATTGAGTTGAGGGCTAAAACGTTCAATTCATTTTTGAGCATCCCCCGAGCGGGGGAGTGAAGGACTTGGTGAAAAATCGCCTTTCACCCGTCACCCAAGGCGATGACCCCGTCCGGAGCAATCCCCCTTCTCATAAGACGCCGGCTTCGGCCTCGGCCGAAAACACGAGAAAAAATCTGGATCGAGCCTAATTGCTAACCGTGATACATTCATCCTTACAGCCGGATAAGCATTGTCCTCCGCATCCGCCTGTACAGTCCGGTGAAGGAGCGCCTGCTCGTGCCCCCACATTGATTCTGCGTGTCCCTAAGCCTACAAATGCAAATGCAGGCAAGGTCTTTTTGGCTGTATCGCCGATCGATTCCTTACGGAAATTTTTTTGAATTTTCATAAAAACCTCCATTTTGGATATTTATATTATTAATTTAAATCCATAGAATGTCAATACTCGAAATCCTTACATATCCGTTTTCTGACCTCAAAACGACACCCCCGATGGAGCCGTGCGATCCGTGCCCCGACGAGCTGGACATCTAAATATTAAAAACTGGAAATGGATGTCACAATGGATCGTTCAATTTTCCCGTACAAATACATCCCTTAAATTGTCGACGGCGTATATTTCCACCTCGCTATGTCCCTTGATCGCCGCCGATCCCAGAGATCGGGCGATGACCCTTTCCCGTACGCAGTCATAGGCGGCATCGCTTATCAAGATGGTCTCGTGAAATTCCTTAGTTAGGCCTTCTAAGCGGGAGGCAATATTGGTATTGTCGCCGATCGCCGTGTAGTCCATTTTTTTTGTCGACCCGATGTTCCCAATGATGACATCACCGAAATGAATTCCGATTCCGACCCGGAGGTTCTCCATTCCGTAGTGCATCCACTCTTGCTTCAAACCCGCAATCCTATCCTTCATCTGCAAGGCTGCGCTTAGGGCGGCGAATACCGGATCGTCCTTCCTCTGAGGGGCGCCGAAGAAGGCGAAGATGCCGTCTCCCGTCAGCTGCGATACGGTCCCCTGATTGCCGACAACGATATCCGTCATCTCCGTGTGATAACGATTAAGAAAATGGACGACCTTTTGGGGGTCGTTTTTGTTGCTTTCCGAATAGGAGGTGAATCCCCTTATATCAATAAACAACAGGGCCAATTTTCTTTGCTCGCCTTCGGTCAGTTTTTCTATATCGGCATCCACAATCTGATCGATGATGTCGTCGGGCACATAACACGCGAAACGCTTCCTTATTTTTTTTCTCTTGCATTCTTCCGCATAAAAGCGGAAAACCGCCGTCGCGATGTAGGAGAGGATAATGGCGGACAGCAGCGGCATCAAACGAACAACATAAAGATGATTGAAAGCAAAAATGGATAGGACAAAAAGGATCCCGGTTTCTGCCAGACAGAGGAAGGCCGCGGAAACGGGTCTCCTTTTATAACACAGCCATGTGGTCGCCAGAGTCATGAGAAAAATATAAAAAGCTCCCAACAGGATCCCGGGCTCACGGAAAAATTTTCCCGACAGCAAAGTCGCCAAGGTCGCCGCTTGAATGACGATGCCGTCCGTCATTTTTTTGTTCAAAAAAGACAAAGGCGTCGAATGTTTGTCCTCAAACGACAAGGACGCGCCGATTATGACGATTCCGTTTTCAAAGGGATTCCCCTGAATATGGCGCCGCTTTTGGCTCAGCTCATAGATCTCATGAAAGGAATAGATCGGGATATCCTTGGCCAGAGAGTAATCAATGAGGATCGTTTGGCCGGGCGCCGACAGCGGCGGGTTGGTAAAATTCCTGGCCAGCAAGAAGGACAAGGAGAGGTATCTTTTCCCGCCGTCGTCAACGTACAGCTGCTGCCTCCTGATATAATCATCCGCATCTTCCGTCAGGTGGAATGTCGCCAGATTGGCTTCTCCGGCAGCCACCAAGTAGCCTTGAAGGGGAGCATGATCCCGTGATGAAAAACCGATTACGACGTTGGCCCCTTTTTTCCTGGCTGCCAGAAAAGACCGCATATAGAGGCTCTCATACCCTCCCGTGATTTTGTCTTCAAGAGAGATGGAAGGGAGCTCCATATCCAAACCTATGGTCTTGACTCCCCTTTCGACCAGATAATCGATGACTTCAGAAATATAGGTATGATATAAAATCAACGGTTGATTTATTTTTTTATAGTCTTGCTCGTCAATGGCGATGACCAGAATCTTTTTTGCCGCCTCGGTCTTGGGTTTCGCCTTGAAAACGAATCTATAGTCGATTGACCGCAGCTCCAACTGATTCCATGTGCCTTTCCCGGGAATAATTCTATGGTCCGTGAAGATGACGAAGAGGCTGACAAGCAAGACTATCAAGGCATAAGGGAAGAGAGATTTTCGAAATAAATAAGCACTTTTCAAAAGAAAGCCTTACCTGCGAAGGACCGCCGGCCCCGCGCTGTACGCCGAGAATGCGGATTCAATAAGTTCGACAATCTGAACTTCTGAGATTGACAATTTTCACCCGCCTATCTTTCAAAGAGCCGCTTTCTCCAAGTTGTTTTTGAAGGACGCCGTATTGCTCCAACGCGTCATCGAACAACGCGCGCTCCTCCAGGAAAAAGGCAAAGCGAAGCCGGGTCGCCGTGTTTGAGGAGTCGGCTTCCAATTGCGTCCGATAGGAATTGACGCCTTTCTTGATCTCCATCAGTTCTTGACTTGAAGGAAGGCTGAAACAGCTCCACTTTTTGGCGACGACCGATCCATCGTCAAGGGCTTCAACGACCCATCGATATCTTCCTCCGGGACTTAAAGGCGGCACATCCAATGGGAAAGACAAGGGACCGTTAATGGCCGTCCGCTGCCAGATAAGCTCATGTTCACCCAAAAGCCATCTTAGCTCATTTTCAGGAAAACGATATAATTTGACTCTATACTTCTGGGCCTTCCGAATAGGACTCCAGCGAAATTCTGGTTTTTCTTCGATCGTTCTGGTATTCGAAAGACCCGCGACCTCAAGATCGACTTCTTCCTGCATCTCGGCATCTCCCAAGAGGTTTTTCATCGTCGTTGCGCCGGCTTGCAGCGGCGATTCAATGTCCGGCAAAACGATTCTCTCAATCATCTTCATTTGAGCGGGAGCTGGATGGCTGCCGTCTTTTTCGACAACGAACTTCGCCTCTCCGATCCAGTGCTCCTCCCGGCCCGACTCTAGATAATTGACGGTCACCAAGGCGTCTTTCGTCGTCTCCACAGAGTCTCCCGAATAAAGCACGCATCCCAGGTCAATGGCCTTTTTCACTCCTGCGTGGAGCACAAAAGCCTTGCCCTTCACGTCCAATACGACGGCGCGATACCCGACCTCCCCGGCCGCGATCATCCAAGGGATCATTGAGAATGCCAAAATCATGACGAAGACTCGTCTTGAGTATTGGGCCACATTATCCTTCATGCGGAATACTCCTCATCAGCCGATTTTCTACCCGGGCGAATCGTTCGGTGATGGCCTTGAGCATTTCGATGCCGACATCGGGAAACGCTCTGATAATTTCGTAGAGCTTTTCCTTCGAGATCACGGAGACCAACGTCTCCTCAACGGCTTCGACCGAGGCCGTCCGCAAACCGTTGCCAAAGAGCGCCATTTCTCCAAACATACCCCCCGGCCCCATTTTATTCAAGCGCATAAGCTCGCCGGCATCCGTTTTTCTGAATACTTCGACGGAGCCCGTAAGAATAATATACGCCTCGCCGCCTTCTTCTCCTTCCTTGAGGATCACTTCTCCCGGCTCGTAAATGATGTTTTCCGTCGTCAGGGCGATGATCTTGAGCTCTTCCTCTTTCAGGGTATGGAAGAGCGGCGTCGTTTTCAGCCGTTGGATTTCTCCTGCCAGAGAAATCTTCATTCAATTGCTCCCTTGGATTAAATTATGAAATAATCCGTTCAGCTTAATCAAGTCCTTAAAAGTGCCCTGTTCAACGATCCGCCCCTTGTCAAACACCAGGATCTCGTCGTAATCCTTGATGACATTGAGCCGGTGAGCGATCGAAATAACCGTCTTATCCTTAAATTTTTCCGCAACAAGGCCATTGATGCGGGCCTGCGAGCCGGCATCCAGAGACGCGGTGGCTTCATCGAGAATGAGGATTGCCGGATTTTTAAGCAATATTCTGGCAATAATCACCTTCTGCCTTTGCCCGCCGGATAATTTAACGCCCCGCTCCCCCACGGCGAACTCCAGTCCGCGCTTAATGACGAGCTTTTCCAGTCCGGCGTCTTGAACGAGCTTTCTGACTAAAGCATAAATTTCTTCATTGGCCCTTTTCCGCATAGGATCGATGTTGCCAAAAACAATATTTTCCATGAGACTCAGGGATTTGTTGAATGCGCGGCCATCATAATAATCGATATCCCCTATGGATTTTTCCAAAAGAAGTCTTTTTATATCCCGTCTCAAACCGAGGATCTCATTCCTCATTTTCTCTTCCAAGACGCGTTCTTTCGATTTACCAGGACAATGGTTGAAAGCCAGCTCGATAATTTCTTCGACAAGCGCGGGATCGGTTTTCTCGATTCTCGCGCAGGCATCGCCGCCCAGGGCCAGCCTTTCGCTTATCTTTTTTCTGCTCTCGATTTGTTTTTGATCGAATTCCATATAATCCAGCAGGGGAGACTTATCTTTATAAAGCTTATCCAGGAGTACGTCATTTGCGCGGACCAGCTTGAGTCCGACGTTGAAGAGGCTTTCCATCAGGCCCTTTCCCTGAAGGGCGTCATGCAAATGATCCTTGGTGAACCGTCTCAGGGAGCCGAATTTTTCGATGATGGCCGCAGCCGGGCAAAAAACGATATTTTCAAAGATCGTGCAATATTCCAAAAATCGATCTTCCCTGAAAAACTCGACATATTCGCTATGATGCTGCGCGATTTCTTTCCCAAGCTCGTTTCTGGCCTGGACGATTGCATTTTTGTCAGACGCCGTGATCTCGCCGGCTTTCGATTCCAGTCTCGAACGCAACCCGATATTGACGACATCCTCAAACAACCCCACATCCTTGACGATATCAAGAATCCGTTGCTCCAGCGTTTCCATGCCCTCGATATTGTCGAACAAGGAAAAATCCACCCATGTCTCGATATGGTCCTCATCGCCGGCAGGCTTCCGCAGCAAAGCATAAAGGATATTATTCCTGATCGTATCATTGAACAGAAAAGGAGTTTGATTGACATAGCCGATCTTCGTTCTGAGATCATACAAGGAGCCAGCATCGGTTTTTATCCCGCCGATCGTGATATTCCCGCTGAGCGGCTTATAGATCGTCCCTAAAAGAGCGGCTGTCAGGCTCTTGCCGGATCCGGAAGGCCCGACGAAAGCGACCTTTTTGCCAGATTCCGCGATAAAATTGATATCGTTTAACAGAATTTGATCCGCCGTGAATCCGAATTGAACCTTGTCGAATTGGATATCCCCCCCGGAAACCGATCGGCATTCATCGGACGGGAAAATGCCGTTTTCAGATTCCGATTGAAAGTATTCATCGAGTTTCTCAAGACGGACACGGACCTGACGCCACTCCAAAATGATGCTTATAATGGCTACGATCTGATTGTATAAAATATTGACAATGGCAATGGACGCGACCAGCGTTCCCACCGCCAGGTCTCCCTTCAGGCAAAGACTGCCACCATATAAATAGAGTGATAGCGGGGCAATCAGCATAATGGTCTTGATCAAGGAATCCGATCCGCCGCCGGCTTTGTCCATTTTCAGGTTTTTATCGATATATTCCCTGATTTTGTTCTTCAGACGCGATTCCTCGAAAAAATACGTCTGACCGGCGCGAATATCCGCTACGCCGTTAAACACCTCCTGAAAGTGGCCGGTCAGGTTTCCATAACTGTCGATGCTCTCGGCCGTCAGCTTCTCCATCCTCCGGTTAATTTTCGGGACAATGATGATGTATAAAGGAATGAACAGGATGCCGGCGATCGCCAGTCTCCAGTTCAGCTTAAATAAATAAACACTATAGAAAATGGTCATGAATATCTTTATCATCGGCTGCATAAATACTTTCGCGAAAAAACCTCCGATCGCTCCGGCTTCGTTCATGATTCTGTTTATGATCTGTTCCATAGGATTCTTGTTAAAAAAATCCTGAGGCGACTGGAGAAGATGATTGAAAAGCTTCACGCGGAGATCGCTGACAAAAGCTCGGTTGAAGCGCGAGAAGATAACAATCGACCCATATTGACCGGCTCCGCCCGCAATCGCCGCCGCCAACAAATAAAGGCAATAGATGAGGAGCCGCTGTTGCCCCCGCCCTCCGTCGGAGGCCGGCGCCGAAATAAGGTTGATAATTCTGCGGCCTATTTCAGTCTCCGCTATTCCTATCAAAATAACGGCCACCGCGATAATGAGCATCAAAATCAAGGTGCCCTTATATTTATTGAGCAACTCCCTCAGAATTTTACTTTTCATGATTTGTCACCCTGTCACTCCGCATTCCCATCTTCCCCTCAGGGCCGTCTGACCTGCCGCCCCGTCGTATCTTCTCCGGGCTTTCCCGAAACGATCCATTCCCCGGCATCCGCATCCATCCGGGGATGAAAGACTCTTGGGATCTGGAAATAGACCCTGCGGCTTTCCGGAGATGATCCGGCTGTACGCACGGTCTTCACGAAAGGCGGAACGATTCCTCTTGTCTTCGGGCTCTCCGGAAGCCGGGGCACTTCAAAAGCGGCGAAGTCGAGCCAGGCGCTTCCCAGAAGCCGGCCTTCGTTCCTGGGCGCCCCGCTGAAGCCTTCCAGAAGCGCATATGTCAAAAGGCCGTGCCCGAGACTTTTCATTTCCATGGCGAATTGATCGCTCTGTGAGGCCGTGAGAATTTCCATCCCCTTCTCCCAGGCGAGCTGGGCCAGACCCCGGGAATTCATGGGCCCCACTCTCCACTCATCGGCCTCGAGCACCTGTCCCGAATGACAAGCGTCGATGATGAGGGCGATATGCCGTGCCCGCAGGCCTCCTCTTCCTTCGCGCCCCGTGAGAATCTCCTGCAAGTCCTTGTCGCTGACGCCGTGGGCGCATAAATCCTTCAGAGATGCGTCCTCCCGTCGGCCCAGATCATGAGGAAACAGGTAGAACGTTTTTCCGTAGATCGCGCCATGCCCGGAATAGACAACGATGACCGAATCTTCAGGCTCGATTATTTTGACAAGGTCGCCTATCGCTGCAAGAATTTCTTCTCTTGTCGCCTTTTCATCGAGCAGAAGGCGCTTGACGATGCTCTCCGCGGGGTAGGGCAGGTTCTTCTCCAATATGGCAGAGAGATCTTCCACGTCCTTGACGGCAAACTCGAGATTCAAGCGCTTGAGGGAGTAGCGATTGATTCCCACGGCGAGGATGAAGGCTCGAGGCGGCCGCCTCAGCGAATCGGATCCTCTTACTTCGGCCCGGGCATCCCTGCTTTTAACGTTGTCCTTGTTGAAGGCGTAGGCGAACAGGGAGTTCGATCCCTGGACGATCGGGATTTCGCAAGTCAATGACGAGCCCGATGCCTGCTCTCCTTCCCATTTGGCGACAAGGGTGCCGTTCCTGAAGAGGCGCACGTCCTTTACGCGGGAGCCGGTCCGGTGCGCCCGGTCGGCGGGAGCCTCGGCCACGCGCAATTTCACCGTGACCGTTCGGAACGAGCTCTCGAGCGGCGCTTCAATGGAGACGACGGGCAGGCGGCGGTCCTTTTCGCCGATCGTCAGGGAGGCTCTCGGATCGTCTCTTTCTCTCAATACATCGCGGATCGGCCTCCCGCGTCTGAATATGTCTTTCAGGAGTCCGGGTTGATAAAACTCGCTGAAATATTGTTCCGGCTCCGCGGTATCGAAGATATCGTCCCCCATGCGCCAGACTATTTTCTGCCAGCCGCCGGCTGTCCCGTCGAAGAATCCTTCCGGAGAGATGACCAGCCAGTCGCGCCCGGCGTTGAAATCGATCGCCGTCGCCAGCAGGACTCCCGTCGCGGCATCCCAAAGCTTGATCGTGGTGTCGATGCTGGCGGAAGCGAGCCATCGCCCGTCAGGGCTGACAGCCAGGGATCTGACGGCGCCGCTGTGGGCGGAGAGCGAAAAGACGAGGCGGCCGGTGTCGGCGTCCCAAAGGTTGATCATGCCGTCGTCGCCGCCCGTATAGATGACGTGGCCGTCCGGACTGAAAACGACGCAGTTGGGCTCTTCCAAAAGCGAGATCCGTATGCCGGCAAGCCGGCTCCAGAGGACCCCTCCCGCGGCGAACGTACGTCCGGCCGGGTTGAAGACGAGAGAATAGTATCCGCTGGACCAAACGACATTCGAACTTTCTCGGAGTTCCGTGTGGAGTTTTCCCGTACGAGGCTCCCAGACCTGAACGATGTGCGTAAAGCCTCCCGTAGCCAGCCATTTTCCATCCGGGCTGAAGGCGACGGCCCGCATATGGCCCGCGCGGCCCTGAAGACTCGTGAGCAATGAGCCCTTCACGGTGTCCCATACGCAAGCCGTGTCATCATAGCTCCCGGCGGCCAGGAGAGAGCCGTCCGGGCTGAAGGAAAGAGTGGAGATGGGACCCGTGTGCCCCTTCAGGACCGTCCGGAGCCGGCCGGTGTTCGAATCCAGGAGCACGACGGCGCCGGATTGGCTCCCCGTGGCGAGGGTCCGCCCGTCGGGGCTGAACGCCGCCTGGGTCACCGCATCTCCCGGTCCGGAGAGGGCGAATCGCGGCTTGCCGGTGTCGGAATCCAGCACCTTCGCCTCTCCGTAATATCCCAGGGCGATGAAATCACTCCCGCCGGGAACGAAGACGATGGACGGCGTGATCGATACGCCGTCTTGAAGGGCGCTGAAGGAAGAGGACACCGAGGCGCTCAGGAGCCGGCCGGAATCGAGATCCCAGACTTTGGCCGATCCGTCCATGCTTCCTGCAGCAAGCCGTGATCCGGCGGAATTAAAGGCCAGAGAAAGGACGGGCCTGGATTGAGCCTCCCTGAAAACGCTCACCTCTCTCCCCGAGGCAAAGTCCCAGAGTTTCACGGCGCTTTCTAATCCTCCGGCGGCCAGGGTTTTGCCGTCGGGACTGAAGGCCAGAGCGGCGATGAAGCCTCCCGGCTTGGCCAGGGTGCTGCCGAGCGTCCCTTCCGGCACGCTCCAGCTTTTTACCGTCCCATCCTCGCAGGCGGTTACGAAGGCTTTCTCATCGGGGCTAAAGGCGATGGAGGTAATGGAGTCGAAGAGGTCGCCGTCGAGGGGATGGGGCCTGCCCAGGCAGACCGAGAGGGCGGCGGATCGGCTGTCCCAGATTCGCGCGGTGCCGTCCCGGGATCCCGTGGCCAGATACCGCCCAGAGGGGCTGAAAGTCAGACTCTGGACGGATCCCAGATGTCCCGCCAGCGTGGCGAGATGTCTCCCCGAGGGCATCTCCCAGAGTCTGGCCGTGTCGTCGTGCCCCGCGGTCGCTATAGTCCTTCCGTCGGGACTGAAGGACAGGGCGATGATCCAGTTCGTGTGCCCGGCCAGGGCAGCCAGGAGCTTCCCCGTGTCCATGTCCCAGACGCGCGCCAACTTGTCGTTGCCGCCGGCCGCCAGCATCCGTCCATCCGGGCTGAAAGCCAAGGTCACGACAGGATATTCCGATGCGTTCCCCAGGGTTCCGACCAGCTTGCCGTTGGAGGTATTCCATATTCGGACCAGGCCGTCGGCTCTCCCCGAAGCCAGTCTCGAGCCGTCGCGGCTCAAGGCTATCGCGGACCCGGCGTCTTCCAGAGCATATCGGCATATTCCCCTGGCGACGTCCCAGAGCCTCGCGATCCCGTCATCGCCTCCCGAGGCGAGCATCGACCCGTCGGTACTGAAGCAGAGGGACTTGACCGCATCCGAATGACCGGTCAGCGTGGCCAGGAGCTTTCCGGAAGCCGCGTCCCAGAGCTTAATGGTATGGTCGCCGCTTCCCGTGGCCAAGACTCGCCCATCGGGACTGTACACGAGGCAGAGTATGACCGTAGCGTGTCCGTTCTGAACGACGGGCTTGGGCGCGCTCTCGAGAGGAGGAGAAGGCCCTGATGCTGCGGCGGATCCTTTCTGCGACGAAGCCGATGCCGCTAGCAACAGGAAAAGGGATATGAGGGCCGCGGCCCTGTTCAGGAAGAGCTTCAATGGATGAATATTCCTTTTAGGCGGCGTCCTCCCGCGGATTAGAAATCAAGCCGATTTCCCATTACATCTCTAGTAACAAGCATAAATTCCGCTTTGGAAGATGTCAAGGGCACAGGAGGTTGTGTCAATGCAACGTGAAAATATCCTAATCTCTGCAATATAACAATGTCCTATTCTCGTCCGGGCAGTTGAGTGAACGAGATTCGTTTCCAGGGATGCGTCGGTGGAGGCGTGAATTTAGGGCGCCTCCTTGGAAGTATAACGGAGGAGCAGATCGCCTTTGCTCTGCGGCGAGCCGAAACGGGGACCCGGGTACCCGAGGCTTGCCGGAAGATGGGGATCTCGGAGCAGACCTTCTATCGCTGGAAGAAGAAGTACGGAGGGCTGGTAGTATCGGAACTTCGTCGCTTAAGGCAACTCGAGAAGGAGAACCGGCGGCTCAAACGCATGGTCGCTGACTTGAGCCTGGATAAGCAGATGCTCCAGGATGTGCTCTCAAAGAAATTCTGAAGCCAGCCCAGAAGCGTGACTGCGTGGAGCATCTCGAGGAGGCCTATTGGGTCGGCGAGTGACGAGCTTGCCAGGTTGTTGGGATTTGGCGCTCGTCTCATCGTTACTTTTCGCACCGCAAGGACGACCGCGCCTTGCGGCTACGGATTCGGGAGATTGCGGAGACACGGGTTAGGTACGGATATGGTCGGGTTCAGGTGCTGCTTCGGCGCGAGGGCTGGCGCGTCAATCACAAGCGGACCTATCGGATATATTGCCAGGAGGGGTTGAACCTGCGGACCTCATCCCTGTGACTATTGACACCGCCAGGCGGCCGGTCCTACACTTCCGGCATGGATAGGCGGGGAGATTCATCGTCCGAAGCGGGAATTCGCCACGCTGCGGAAAAAGGAAATCATGAAGGTGACGAGATGACGGGACAAATCGAAGTTCGAGAATTCTCAACCGGCCCGGCGCGGAGGCGCCGGCTTCGGACGGCCGCCTCGGCCGTGGGGCTGGTCCTGGCCGCGACAGCCCTTCTTCCCCTTTGGGGCCAGGACCAGGAGGAAAATCCAGCGCGGCCTTCAGCCA
>Ga0315281_10006353_pt1 | contig 16826 bp, 14 predicted proteins | sample YL17G07_0_MG_FD_204540 | JGI IMG/M metagenome (GOLD analysis project Ga0315281, IMG submission 204540) | Sediment microbial communities from Yellowstone Lake, YNP, Wyoming, USA - YL17G07_0 | ecosystem: Environmental > Aquatic > Freshwater > Lake > Sediment | place: USA: Wyoming | collected...
TACATTTATTCATTTAGAACTAATTCATAAACTATGCAAGAGATAGGGACAGTCATTTCTACTCTGGAAGGCCCTAGCAGCAACGAGTTCTGCTTTGTGATTAAAGATGTGAAAGGAATTCCCATTCGCAAAGGCCAATTCATTCAACTGCAAACTGAGGAAGGTTTGCTGATAGCAAGGGTGTCAGAAATAATCAAAACTAATCGATATTTCATGCGGGCAGAATCTGTGAGCGAATATGAAAAGTCTGGAAGGCCTTTGATGGATGTGTTCCCTGTTGACAGATGGGAGTATTTGGTTGCACATGCCACTCCTTTGGGAATTTATTCTGATGGCAAGCAGAAAAGAGTCAGCTTTCCTTCTTCCCCAGGCCAGAAGGTTTATGCCATAGATGAAGAGATTCTTTTCAAGTTCCTTGGTTTGGACCAAGAGAAGGGATTGGCAATTGGCGAAGTCGAATTTCACAATATCGGCACTCGTCTGAATCTGACTAAACTTTTCCAAAAGCACTGCGCGATTCTCTCTCAGACTGGATTCGGTAAAAGCCATTTGGTCTCAGTTTTGATTGAAGAGATTCTTGAAAGAAAGGAAGAATTCGGAAAGCCAGCTGTTATAGTTGTAGATCCACACGGGGAATATGTTGGCTTTTCTGAAGATGAAAAATTTTTAACAAGAACAAAAGTTTTCGATGAAAAGAATATATCAATCGCCACATGTGGCTTGTCAACAAGTCAAATTTGCGAGTTCCAGCCTTTCATCTCCTCAGTGGAGAGAAGAGAGTTAAGCAAGATAATAGAAAAAATGAATGAGAGAAAGAATGCATATGATCTGAATGAGCTGATAGCTGAAGTGGAGATAAGTGAAATAAAGCCAGTGACGAAAGCTCCGTTGATTTCCTGGCTTTCTGACTTGAACTCTGCTGGTTTTTTCAAAAACATTGATTCACCAAATGTGGAAGAGCTTGCTGTAAGCGGGCAGTTGAGTGTTCTAGATTTGTCAGAGTTCATCCATCTTCGGGACAGGCAAATAATTGTTGCGAACATAGCAAGGAAGCTGTTCGCTGCAAGGAGAAAAAATAAAATCCCCCCGTTCATTTTTATCGTGGAAGAGGCCCACCAGTTTGCGCCTGAGGGAGAGGAAAAGTCTGGAGCCATTTCTAAAAACATCATAGAAACCATTGCAAGGGAAGGGAGAAAATTCAATGCCTGTTTGGTTTTAGTCAGCCAGAGGCCAATTCAATTGTCCACAACAGCTTTGAGTCAGTGTAACAGTCACATCATTCTCCGTGTCAGCAACCCGTATGATTTGGACCACATAGGAAAAAGCTGCGAGGGCGTGACGAAAGATGTGCTGGAGATGATGCCGGGGCTGAAGGTTGGAGAGGCTTTTGTAACTGGTGAGGTTGTCAATTATCCTCTGCTTGTAAAAGTTAGAGAAAGAATTAGCAAGAAATCCGAGAAAGGGAGCGGGCTGGAAGATGTCTTGCTGGATTTCAACGAGAGAAAAATAAAAAATAAAGAAGACTTGAAGCAGTTCATGTAGTTATTTTTGCATGGCAGGAACTTCTATAATAATAGCAATCTTTATATACTATTAATTGTTACTATAAAGTAGTGATAATATGGTTGTTTCAGAATTGAATTGTTCAAGTTGTGTAACTACCTCAACAGGAAGATTAAACTGGGGTTACCATTTAGTTGAGCCACCAGTGTTAGACTCTCTTTCAACATTGTCCAGAATACCTAACAGGAGAGATTTAATGGTAGTTGGTGGAACAGCTCTTTCATTATATTGCTATGAAAAATTCCCTACAGGGATAAGAGAAACTGATGATGTTGATGTTTCTTCAAGAGAATATTTAACTCGAAGCCAATTCAATGCTGGTATAGGATTGGAGATTTATCATATTTTAGAAAAAATGGGATACCAACCGAACATAATGAGAAGCCATAAAGATTTCACTGTAAGAGTTGTTGAACAAACTGAACTTAATGATGCTTTTTACATATGTGTTTCAAGGAGATCTAGAAAATATAGGGAAATTGCAGAAAAAAGAATTTTGAGAGAATTTGAAAATGCAGTTGAACTAAATGTTCCAGAGACAGAAAATAAAGTTTTTGTTGCAAGATTTGAGGATGTTCTAGCCCCAAAAATTCAAATGATGAGAGAGAAAGATGTAAGAGATATAAAAGCGGTATTAAAATTTGGTCCTGAACCTGATATGAAATATTTGGAAGATGCGTTAGTAATTTGGTCTGGGGGATCAGAATTAACTGCGAATGAACATCTTGAAAAGTTCAAAAGAATAAAAACTGAAGCAAAATAATATCAAAACTTAAAGGTCAAAAAAATAACTTTACGAACTTTGAACAACTTTCGTCACACCATCTTTTTCTTTTTCCCTTTCAAGCCTGTACAAGCTGCCAGTAACTGCGTCTTCAAGCTTCTCATCATGAGTTATTAAAAATATCTGGTCAACAAATTCTCCAATTCTCTCCCTTAAAGTCTCGGCCAAATCCTCTACTGATTTTGAATCCAAGTTGTGAGTTGGTTCGTCAAGAACAAGCCACCTCAACTGAGGAGCTAAAACTAAAGCAAAAGCAATCCTCAAAGCCAAGCAAGCTATAGAACGCTCACCACCAGAAGCCACACCCTCAACATTAACCCATTTCCCATCTCTTTCCTGCAATTGCTGTATATAATCTCCTTCCTCCACTGCCAGCTTGACTCCGATAAAGTCTTTATAAGGGTACAAAGTGTCCCAAAGTTTGTTCATGGAATAATTTACAGCCTCAATGAACTCAGTTCTCAGTTCGACCTGCGTCAGCTCTAATGCCTTTTCAAAAATTTTCAAATCTTTTATCAGTTTGCCCAGCTTTCTAACCTCTTCTGCCTCTTTCAATACCTGCTTCAACTCTCTCTCATACTCATCAATCCTTATTTCTCTTTCCCTCACCAGTTGATCGGAGCCAGAAATTTTCGTTTCAACCTCTTTTTCCTTTCCAATCAGTTCTTTCAGTCTATTCTCCATCTCAGTCAAATCTTTTTCAAAAATTTTCGCCTCAACTATCTTTATCTCCTCTTCAAATTTTATCCTTTGTTCCATCAGTTCGTTAAATCTTCCAAGCTTATCCTCGTATTCTTTTTGTTTCATTGATAAAATTTCAAAAGCATGATTTCTTTCAACATTTTCTTTAAGCTCGCTCGAAATTTCTTCTATTTCATTTCTTAGCTGAGAAAGTTGGTTGTCAGTTTTGACAGTCAATTCACTCAATTCAGCAAACAATCTTTTAGAATTTTCCAAATCAGTCCTTTTCACATCAAAATCTCTTATCTCTATTACCATCTCATCCAACTTTTTAGCTGCTTCCTCCAGTCTTTTCAGCTCTCTCTCACTCAATTCCTTGCTTTTACCTGCAGACTCGAGCTTTTCCTTCAGTGCTTTAATCTGCAATTGCTTTTGCTCTATCAGCAGGTTTTTCCTTTCTTCTGTCAATCTAGAATCGCAGATGGGGCATTTGCCTTCAAGAGTTGAAAGCTGCTGTATGATTTCATCCAAGTCATTAATCTTGGATTTCAAATCTTGAACTTCACATATCAGCTTCTCATGGAAGTTGCCCTTCTCGTCCAGTTGATTAACGACATCATCGCCAACAATGCTTCTCAAATGCTCAAAATCATTTTTTATCCTTAACTTTTCCTCTATTTCATCCCCCAGCTTTTCAATTTTCTCTTTTTTAAGGAAATCAAGGTTTGCCTTTAACTTGGAAATCTCAGAAGCGATATTCTCATAGCCGGCCTGCCTTTCTTTCAAAGTTTTTTCAAGACTTGCAATTTTTTCTTTCAGCTCGAAACTCTTTTGCTCTATTGCTTCCCTGGTTTGATCTTTTAAAGAAGCTTCCAATGACATTAATGATTTTTTTGTTTCATCAATTGCAGAATTTGCACCCCTTTCTTCTCTCTTCAGCAGCCCTAGCTTTTCCTTTATAGACTGCAGCTCAGAAACTTCTCTTTCTAGCTCAACCTTCTGGACAGAAACTTCGTTAAAACTTTTTCTCAGCTCTTCCTTTTCTGTAAGCATCTTAGTTAAAGAGTTTTTTAAAAATGAAATATTCTTTTCCAATTCAGCCAAGTCTGCTTTATCGATCACATTCTGCCTAGCGAGTTTTCTCTCGGCCAGCTTGTTGGTCAAGGTTACTGCGCATGATCTTGCTTTTTCAAATTTGTCTATCATCAATAGCTCGTCGATCTTTTTCATCCTCTGCCCCTTTGGTATCGTTAAGAAATAATCCAAGGCATTCTGCTCGGAATAGATTGCTTTGCTGAACAAATCATAATTGACTTTCAAAATTTTTTCAATAGACTCGGTAACCCTTTGCGAATTGGGTGATTCAATCAGCTTTTCATTCTCCCTTATTTCCGAGTAGGTGGTTCCCTTTCCTTTTTCCACAACTCTTCTTACAGTATAGTTTATCCCATTCAACAGAAACTGAACTTCAACCTCGGCCCTGCTTTTCTCAGTTGGTTTTTTCATTATTATATCGTCAAGTTTTAGTTTTTTTGACTGAATTTCTGGGAATGTGCCGAATAGGCCAAAGCAGATTGCATTCATGGTAGCAGTCTTCCCGCTCCCCATTATACCGATCAAAGCATTAGTTCCGCTAGAGAAAGTGAACTCTGACTCCAAGTGAGAACGCCAATTTTTCAATTTAACCTTTCTTATCATATCACTTCGACCAATTTTCTAAACCAGATTTTCTCTCGCTCTTCAGAACACTGTTTAGAGTCCCTTGATCACCAATCAGAATGTTAAAAAATCTTTCTGTCTGGCTGTCGCTCAGCAAGTTGAATGCCTGCTCGAAATCGAAACCCGAATCAAATTTTAGTTCTTCCAGGCTTTTCTTCAGTATTTGAGTGCCAATCTCCTCGACAGAAAGATTCTGCTCTCTAAGATTTCTCAGAAATTCTATCTTCTTGGCAATTCCTGGAGTATCCAATTCTTTAGCAAAATTGATTATTGCTTGGCCAGAATATTTCCTTTCCACATCCCGAAGTTCTTGATTTAAAACTTCGGCTTCATCTCCTGAAATCCTCAGTTTGATGATTGGTTTCTTTGAAAAATTTTGGTTCAATATTCCGTTGATTTTGCTTTCAACCTGATCCCTTAGTAAACCTGTCTCAATCTTTATTTCATCATAGAAAAACTTTCTGTTCCCTTTCAGGGGAATGAAATTGATTTTCAGTTCCTTGTCAAATTCGATCTGGTAAAATCCTTTTTCTGCTTCTGACTCATTCTTCTCTAGCTGTGTTGTAATCGTGCTTCCAGGAAAAAGTATGAGAGTGCTGTTAGCTTTCTCCTGCCCAGCCAAGTGGAGGTGGCCATCTACAATCAAATCAAATCCTTTTGGCAGATTAGATAAATTCAAAGTTGGCGGGTCTAAAGGAGAATAGATGAATGGTTCGATGCTTTGATGCAACATTAAAATGTTAAAACATCCTTCAATTGGCTTTGGGCCCCACTGGTACAATACATCCTTCGCAAACCTTTCAGGGACTCCTGACATCCCATGAATAGCAACTTTTATCCCATTTTTTTCAAAAACAATACTCTGACAATGCAAATGAATTAGCAAACCAGCGTTTTCCAAGGTCTCGACTGCGTTTGTCTCGCCTTTGCTCCTCCTCTCATGCGTACCGTGAAGAGCTACCACTGGCAGATGATTTAAAGTCCTTTTTGAAATTTCTTTCAGCTGTTTGCTGCTCTGGACTAATTTTACTCCAGTATTTTCCTTCAGCAGGGGTTTGACAAGAACTTTTATCGCACTTGACCAGACCCCTGTTCTTGGCAGTCGCGAATCAAAAATATCTCCAGCCAGCAAAATAATGTCAGAATCAAGAGCTCTCTGAACAGCCTCTTCAGCGTTCTCAAAACTGTCATTTTCTAGTTCAGAATTGTATGCAAAGCCAAAATGGAAATCTGATAATATTGCTATTTTCACAATAAATCTATAGCCTTTAACTTATAAAAGTTGCTGGTGATTTTAATAATATTTGACCAAATAATATTTAAGTGATAAGATGGCTGAAGTGAAGCAAGAAGGAATAACAGTAAAGAAATCGGAAAACTTCTCTGAGTGGTACACTCAGGTTGTGCAGAAGGCTGAGCTAGCCGACTATGGGCCAGTGCAGGGTACAATCGCAATAAGGGAAACTGCCTATGCAGTTTGGGAGAAAATACAAAATGTTTTTGACGAGAAGATTAAGAAGACTGGGCATAAGAATGCCTACTTTCCGTTGCTGATACCTGAAAATTTTTTGAAGAAAGAGGCAGAACATTTCAAAGGATTTGTCCCGGAAGTTTTTTGGGTAACACACACCGGTGAGAACAAATTGGGAGAGAGACTGGCGATAAGGCCGACATCAGAGACTATAATCAACACATTCTATTCTAAATGGATTAGAAGCTGGAGGGATCTGCCTGTTTTGCTGAACCAGTGGTGTAACATCCTCAGAGGTGAAATTAAATCGACAAAACCTTTTATCAGAACAAGTGAGTTCCTTTGGCAGGAAGGTCACACTGCTCACGCGACTGAAGAAGAAGCAGAAAAAGAAATGTTGTATATCTTGGATGAATACAAAGATTTGGTTGAAAATTATTTGGCAGTGCCTGTTCTGACAGGAAAGAAAAGTGAGATGGAAAAGTTTGCTGGGGCAAAGACTACCACAACAATGGAAGCACTGATGCCTGATGGGAAGGCTCTGCAAGCCGGCACATCACACAGCCTGGGCCAAAACTTCTCAAGGGCTTTTGAAATTAAATTTTTGGACAAGAATGGGAAGCAGCAGCATGTGTGGACAACTTCCTGGGGAATTTCCACTAGATTGATCGGGGCAGTTGTTATGACACACGGTGATGACAAAGGACTGATCCTGCCTCCGAAAGTTGCACCTGTGCAGGTTGTGATTGTTCCGATATTTTACAAAGCCGAAGAAAAGAAAAAAATCTTGAAGAAAGCTGAGGAACTTGTTGAAAAATTAAAAGAAAATGGTATTTCTGTTTTCATTGACGATAGGGAAGGTTATACTCCAGGCTGGAAATTCAACGAGTGGGAGATGAAAGGAATACCGATGAGGATTGAAATCGGGCCGAAAGATGTCAAGAACAAGCAGGTTGTGATCGTGAGAAGGGATAACTTCAAAAAAACATTTGTTAAAGAAATGGAAGTTCTGAAAAATGTTGGAAAAGTGCTGGATGAAATTCAGAAAAATCTGTTTGTAAAAGCGAAGAAGTTTTTGAGTGAAAGTACAACTACAGCAAAGGATTATCAAGAATTCAAGAAAACATTGGAAAGGAAAGGTGGGTTATTGAGGGCTTGCTGGTGCGGTGAACAGCACTGTGAAGAGCAGGTGAAGCTAGAGACTGGTGCAACGATAAGGATAGTTCCCTTCAAGAAAGAAAAAATATTTGGAAAGTGTGTTTACTGTGGGAAGGAAGCGAAAGAAGTTGTTTATTTTGCCAAAGCTTATTAAACCATAACTTATTTAAGTTAAGCAACTCAATTAATTTTAGCTATTTTTCGGTGAATGTTTTGAAACTAGACGAAGAAAAACCTGAAATAAGAAAAACAGGAACAACCACAGTCGCCCTGGTATGCAAGGATGGAGTAGTGCTAGCTGCAGAGAAAAAATCAACCATGGGATATTTGGTAGCAAGCAAGGAATCAGAAAAAATCTTGCCAGTAGAAGATCACATCGCCTTAACAATTGCTGGTGCTTCTGGTGATGCTCAGGCTCTTGTAAGATACCTAAAAGCAGAGCTAAAACTTTTTGCAATCCAAAACCGGAGAAAGATTTCCGTGAAGGGCGCTTCCACACTTCTCGCAAACATTTTGCAGAACGGCCGTTGGACTTATATGCCTTACATGGTTCAATTGATAATTGCTGGTTATGATACCGGTCCTGCAATATTCACTCTCGATGCGATAGGTTCAGTTGAGGAGGAGAAAAAATTCTTTTCAACTGGCTCTGGTTCACCAATGGCTCTTGGAGTCTTGGAAAACAGATATAAAGAGGGAATGTCAATTGAAGAGGGAAGCAAACTTGCAACAGACGCCATCAAATCTGCAATAGAGCGTGATATAGGATCTGGCGGAAGAGGAATAGATGTAGTTGTTATAAATAAAGAAGGGACTAAGAAAACATCGCACGACTTTGAAAGAATACTCAAATAAATAACTCCTTAAGTGAAAATAATGGAAATTCTAGAAAAAGTAAAATCTTTATTACCAGCTAACGTGGTGAGCAGAATAGAGCTGGAAGGTTCAGAAATAATAGTATACACGAAAGACAGAGACTTCTTTCTTAAATACGAGGATACTGTTAGAAAAGTTGTGGAGCAACTGAAGAAGAGAATTGAAATCAGACCTGAGAGCAACCTAACCATCGACCAAGAGGCGGCCAAGGAAAAAATAAAAGAAATCACCCCAGAAGATGCGAAGATAAAAGCAATCTACTTCGAACCTGAGAGGGGTTTGGCAATAATAGCTGCTGAAAAGCCTGGCCTTGTTATCGGAAGAGGTGGAGAGACTTTCAGAAAAATAAGGAGTGAGACTTTATGGATTCCGAGAATCGAGAGAGTCCCTTCAATCAAATCAGATATAATCGAAGGAATAAGAAAGGTTATTCACACAGAAGTTAAATTCAGGAAAGAGTTTCTCAACAGGATTGGAGAAAATATTTTCAATGAGAGAAAAACAAACAGGGACTGGATAAGAGTCATTGCTTTGGGCGGTTTTAGGGAAGTTGGTAGAAGCTGCATGTTGGTAGAAACTCCAAAGTCAAAAGTGTTGGTTGATTGTGGAGTGAATGTGGGTGGAACTAACAGTGGGGTTTATCCTTATTTTCAAGCAAAAGAGTTCGACTACAGTGAGTTGGATGCTATAATAATTTCTCATGCACATCTGGATCATCTGGGCTGCGTGCCGATGCTTTACGAACACGGGTATGATGGTCCTCTTTATTGCACAACTCCGACTGTTGATTTGGCCACGCTGTTGTGGTTGGATTATATTGATGTCATGCAGAAGAATGCAGTCAACCCTTTATTCACAGTAAAGGGAGTGAAAGATGCTGTAAAGCATTCCATTCCATTGGAATATGGGGAAGTTTCTGACGTTGCTCCTGATGTTAGGCTGACCTTGAATGATGCTGGCCACATTCTAGGTTCAGCAACCATTCACTTGCACATAGGTGAAGGTCTTCACAATATAGTCTATGCTTCTGACATGAAATTCGGTAGAACACCTCTGCTTGAGCCGGCATTCACAGATTTTCAGAGAATCGAGACTCTTGTTTTGGAAAGCACTTATGGAGGCATGAATGATATAATGCCGCCTAGGCAAGAAGCAGAGAGTCAACTCATGAGTATAATCAACAGGACAATGGATAGGAATGGAATTGTTTTGATTCCATCCTTCTCTGTAGAGAGAGCGCAGGATGTAATGGCGATACTGACTGAAAACAATTTCCAGCACCCGGTCTTCATTGATGGGATGATTTGGGATGCAAATGGAATTTTCACCGCATATCCTGAATATATGAACAGGGACATCCAGAAGAAAATATTTAACAATCAAGATCCTTTTATTAACGAAATATTCAGAAGAATAGCTTCTCCGAGCGAGAGGGAGAAAGCATGGCAAGAAAAACCTTCAGTCATCATTTCAACCTCTGGGATGCTGATTGGTGGTCCTGCGATTGAACATTTGAAAGCAATAGCAGAAAATCCAAACAACACATTGATCTTTGTCGGATATCAGAGCGAAGGGACACTTGGAAGAAGGATACAGAAAGGCTGGAAAGAGGTGCAGATGAAAACAGAAAATGGAAAGCCATTTGTTTTGAACTTACAGATTGAGGTCCAGACTGTTGATGGAATGAGCGGTCATAGTGACAGGAACCAGCTGCTGAATTTTATTCATAGGCTTCCTAAAAGACCGGACAGGGTGATTTCCTGTCATGGAGAAGAGCAAAAAGTTGTTGAAATGGCAAGAACCATTCACAAACTTTTCAGAATAGAAACAATTGCCCCTAGAAATTTGGAATCAATAAGACTAAAATAATTTTAGTAGGGGTATCCCAAACCCAAATCAAATTTATACACTTCGTACATGTCAGCATTCTTGATGTTAATGTAAGGAGTCATATAGCCAATACTCACGCTCGGAATAGAAGGAGTTGAAGGCCTTTTGTTTGAGGCAGCCAAAATAATTGATGTCAGCATTTTCGTATGGTTCGCGTCGAAAGTGGTGTCAGTAAAATCTGCCATCCATGCAATCCTTGTGCTGTTGAAAATAACACAAGATGCAGGAAACCCTATGTCACTGTCAACTTGAGCAAGTACCCTGTTCCTGTCTTCGTCTAAAGGAACTATTTTTTTGATTGTTTGCGGGTATTTGCAGAATTCTGTTATGGTGTTGTTACCGCCCAGTCCGTTTAGATAAATCTTATATGCTTGATACGTAGTACTGTCAGCAGTTGTTGGCTTGCGAACAATATCATAAGTTGGACTGCCCCAAGCCCCACCGTCTTTCAAACCAAAAGTACTGTTCTGAACATAGTCGAGCTTTCCTGAAAAATCTGCGACTTCAACTATCCCTCCATCACCTTTTAGATATTCTCGCAGGGTTTTGTTGTAAATGGAAAGATCCTTATTATTCTCAACCCATATCACCAGAACATCTGAACTCAACATACAGGGATTTATGGAATCTAAATTCGTGAAACATTGAATAGCATTAATCCGCCTTCCATTTATATTCACTTCAGACATCCAACGAGTTAAATTAACCATCTGTTCATTTGTGCAATTACAAGCCATAACAATTTGACTTTTTATAGCTCCATCTGTGTCTGACCACGAGATGATACTCTCATTTGAAATTGAATTGATCAAAAAATCTTGCAAAGCACCTTGATTGAACGAATAATCATAAAGCTTGCCAATTCTATCACTTGTAACGATAAGATCACGGGCATTTAACAAAAGAAGTGCCTCGCTCCATTTGTTTTTGTATGAAAACCCTGGGAAGAAAATGCTGAAAGCAATGTAAAGAACTATCACTACCATTATCATCTCGATCATGTTGGCAAAACTTTTGTTTCTCATTCTACCACATCTGAAGTATCAATTCTCCATAGGAGGGTCCGAATGCGACTATCCTTCTGACAGTCACGTTTATTCCTTGGGAGACTATTGCCTTGTTGTAGCATCCTATTTTCAAAGCTCCTGTTGATTTGTCAGTCAAGAAAATTGAAAAATCGTTTTCAGCCCCAATCCATTTTTTGACCTTGTAATAATTAGATGCACATTGGGAATCAAAGGCGCTTATTTTAGCCAAAGACAAAAGATTTGTTTTGTTTGCAGTCTCATCCGACAGGCCTGCTCTCTGAGTGAGTGATGGATTTGCATTCCAGTTTACAGGATAGCCTGGATCATTTACTAGTAACTCGGAAATCTGATATGCTTCTGATCTCAACCTTTCATTTTTAACTTCATTTAGGTAGGTTGGCCTCAAACTCAAAAACTGGAAGAAAAAATAAGCAACAAAAGCAATGAAGATACTTAAAGAAATCAACTGCTCCATCCCAAATTGGCCTTTCATTCAAACTCCCAACAGTTTTAGTCGTACAAGGATGCTGAAAGCTCCGAAGGTTACAGTTGTCATTATCACACTGTGCTTTATTCCTGCTGTCATAGAATTCTCACTTATTTGGCCAGCAACCAGGCCGCAGCACATTGCCTCAATTATGCTCATGAAAAAGAAAAGGGAAGTGTAATATGCAGCTATACTCCCCAGAGGTATCTTGAAAACCATTGCAACAGAATCAAATAATTTACACACCGTAAATGAAAATCCAGAAGATGAGCTGCAAGGATTAGAAATAAGTTCCTGTTCCACACCCATTACAGTAGAAGTTTGAAATATCGGTATCATGATCCTGTTTATTGCAGCAACTATTCCAACGAACATGAAGCAGATTGCGTACATCAATACAACATACTGATTGAGCAAGCTCTTCCTCTCTTTCTCAGATTCTTCAAGAATGGTTGAATTGTCTGCAACTGATTCCAAAGTTGAAGCAACATCGCCGCCAGAGATGTAAGTTTCTTTTATAGTTTTTAATGCGACATTCAATCTCTTGCTCACTTTCACTCTTTCTGAGAATTGGTCAATAACCTCATCGAATGGCATACCCCATGATATTTGATTTGCCATCTTTTTTATCTCATTCGATAGTCTTCCATAATCTAACTTGCTAGCAACCAAAATTGTTTGGTGAAAAGGCATGCCTGATCGAAGGGATTCTGTCAAATCTCTGAGGAAAATGGGGAACTTCTCCTCCATCTCTTTTATTGCTTTATATTTTTGGTATCTGAACAGAAGTTGTGGAATTAACATGAGAAATGTTGAGAGGATTATTGCATTGCCTAGTACTCCTAAGTCAGAACTAATTATACCTAAGACAATCAAGGATGCTGAGGTAGTTGCACAAACCAACAGCATTTTTACCTCAAAGCTCAATTTCATCTTAACTACTCTCCTCCTGGAGCTGATGACTTTATCAAAATGATAAATGCCATGGAAATTAGGGGAAGGAAAATAAAAATCAAAAGGAATTGAAGAACAATTATATTTCCTCCTGTATTAGTTATCCCACTCATTATGGATGTTAATATGGTAAAAAATATTGCACCTACCACAACTGCAGTGAGATAAATTTCTATCAGAATTGTCAATTGGTGTGAGAATTCGTAAAGTTTTCTTCTATATTCGTTGATAAAACTTGAGGATTTCTCTTTAAGATAAATGTTCAAATCTCCACCAGTCCTATTTACTGAAAGAATTCCCCAGAGAAGCTCTTTAAAATTTTTTGAGGGTGTTCTGTCAATCGCCCTCTCCAAGGCTGTATTGACGTCTAGGCCAAACACATCCATGTCATTTCTTATTGCTGCAACCTCCTCGGATATCTCACCATACTTGCTAAACTTTGAAAAGATTTCAAAAGTTTTATAGAGTGGTAGTTTAGAGCCTGCAACTGTTGAGAGATAGAGTGAAGCAAAAGGGAGGCTATTGTCTAGATTTTTCGACTTCTCTTTCATTATAACTCTTGGGTAGTTGATGAAAACAAGAAAAAATATTACTGTCAGAAAAATTGAAATCGTGAAGGAAGTGATGAAACTTAATAGAAAGCTTTTAAGGAAAATTGCTAGTATGAATGAAAGCAAAGGGAGCTCGAATAAAAAAATTAAAAAGCTCGTCAGCATCGCCATGCTTATGTATTCCTGGATTGATATCCTTAGCCTGGCTTTTTTCAAGTTGAGCTTTATTTCTGAAAAGTATGGTATGACTGCTTCACTGGGATTTCTAAATAACCTCATAGCCACCTTTGTATAGAAACCCATCAGATTTCACCTTTGATAGACGACAAAACTCTTTCCGGGTATGTGTAATACATGTTCAGGACGGTGAAAACATCTTTATAATTAACAATATTCTTTTCTTTCATCCAATTGAGTACAAACATCCTCCTCTCAAGTTCGTCTTTCAATTGCTGCTCGTTCAAGCCGGTCATCTCTGAAATTTTCTTAAGCAGTACACTCTTTCCTGCAATTTCAAAGTTGTCATTAACAGGGTTCCATTTAAATACAAGGTTTGTTATAGGTGTTTTTGTTTGGGCGTCTATACCGACCATTTCTATAACCTCATTCACCCTTCTCACATGCTTGTCTTTGTACCTGACTCTCAAAAGAAATACAACTGCATCCAAGCTTTCAACAAGACCAGCCGGTAATGCTATGGGTGGTGTTGTCAGCCTGTCAATAAGCCTTGGCATGTTTTCTGCGTGTATTGTTGATAGTGATGGGTGACCTGTTGCCATCTCTTGAAATAGAACAAAAGCCTCTTTCCCCCTGACCTCACCTACGACTATATAATCTGGCCTCTGCCTCAAGCTCTCTTTCAGTAGGTCGAACAAATCAACCTCACCCATCTTTTTAACTTCTTCTGCAACCACAGTCCTTGCAACAGTCGGTATCCAGTGCGGATGAGGAAGCTTCAATTCTGGAGTGTCTTCGATTGAAACAATTTTTTTCTCGGGCCTGATGAAAAGGGAGAGAACATTCAACAGGGAAGTCTTTCCGGAAGCAGTTCCTCCAGAAACAAGAATGTTTCTACCATAATCAACAGCCAACCAAAGATATGATAATATCTGAACATCGAGTGTGTGGTAAATCAAAAGATGAATTGGCGTGAGTGGCTCTTCTGTGAATTTCCTGATTGTAAAGTTGCTACCTCTTCTGGCAATGTCTGTTGCAAGTGTTGCCTGAAGCCTACTTCCATCAGGCAAGGATCCTTCAGCAAGAGGTGAAGTGACTGAAATGGATTTACCGCAAAGTTGGGAAATTTTTCGGATGAACGAGTCCAACTCTTCTGAATCGTCAAAAGAGATGTTTGTTACGACTGAACCGAGAGTTGGGTTTCTGTGGAAAACAAAAATTGGAATTCCAGTACCATCACAACTGATATCCTCTATTCCATCATCGTTCATCAGAGCTTCTATCTTTCCAAGGCCGATGAAGTTTCTTTCTATATAGTAATGCAAGACTTTTTTCTCTTCTTCACTTGCTTTAAGATTGAAATATCCCAAGAGCTCGTCAACACTTTTGTGCAGATAGTCCACCGCTTCCATTCTTTTCAACTTTGAAAAATCAATGTCCAATTTTTCCTCTAGAAGGTCTTTTATTTTTTTAAGCAAATCTTTTAATTTGTCCGAGATTTCTGGCTCTACAAGCTGATAGAAATATCTGTTGGCCTCAGAATCCCAGGATATCTTTGCATAAGCGAAAATAGGTTCGTTCTTAGCTGGTTTTTTTGGTATCAGGGGATAGACAAGCGAAATTTTCTGTTGCTCTTCTTCCTCTTTCATCACTTTTCCGATTCTTGCCTCTGTAGGAAGGAAAGAAGGCATTTCAAAACCTTCTAACTCTTTTATTTTCTGCAGCTTTTGAAGTTTAAAGGAATCCATCCCCATTTGTTGCTCCATTGAAATTGGGATGACGATTGGCTGCACAAAAGGTTCAAGCCTTATCGGTATTGTTGTCGGTGACACTTCAGGGTTTATTTGAGCTGTTATTGGGTAGGCTACTGGCAATCTTTGGGGAGTGTTGACAATCCTATAGCCAACAATCATTTTCCTAACCAAGTCCTTTAGCATAATTTTATACCATCCCTAATTCATTTTTAGTTCTGTTATATGTTAAATATATTGTTTTTGCAGATGAGCTGTTGCCAGTAAGGGTTGTAGAATAATTGAGGTTGTGGATCGAGCTGACGGACTGCAGGCCTCCCCAAGAGGTCGAGACGTTAAGCCCTTGGCTATTTAAATTGTCAAGAAAAAAATAACCAGCTGTTGTGTTTTCAACATTTATTTGAATGGAAGCATAATCGCAACTCTTACAGGTGTCAATCAGCCCAACAGCAAAAGAGGAAAGGTAGCTGTTAGCCAGTTTAATATTGTATTCTGTAGACTCGATTCTAAAAGCGTCCGACTGGTTTTTAAAAAAACTGCCTATGGTTATGAATAAGGTGAAGCCTATAATGAAAAAAAGGATGAACTGCATTATCAAGGACTGAGCTTTCTTCATTCCTACCCAAGTAAAATTTTTATTTCTGTAGTAATTAAGTTTACTTCTGTATGGACAGAACCACGCGAAACTTTTACAGTTTTTCCTGAAGAGATTGAAGGAGTAGTCTTGGCCAAATCTAAGTCATAGATCTTGTTAGTGACTGTATTGTTTAACCCCCTGAGCCAAACCTTGTAGGTGATGTTATAGCCTCCAGGTGCAGTGTCCGCCCTTCCAAAAACAACGAATGATTCATCAAAACCCTGAATACCGATTGGGCTTGTGCTGCCAGAACTCAGAGGAATCCAGCCCTGATCGGCTGCCAGATTTGATACTTTGGCTTGAAATGAAAATTGGACTGAATTGTTTTCTGGCGTTGTATCACTGGCAGGGTAAAGGTACCATATGCCTTTGGTGTCAAGAGAAAAAATGTCTTCACCACCATGATTGGAGATGTATACTATAGCCTTTGGTAGAGAGTTTTCATTTGTATTGGCATCGAATGCTTTATATGTTCTTTCAACGAGGCTTGTGTCTGCTCTCTTTTCTATTAGAGGAACTCCCCATGTGTAAGCAACACCAACCAGAGCCAAACCCATCATAACAATCAATACTGCAGAGATTATGTCTGCTTGAGCTTTTCTCATGCTAAATCCTTTTTACTGTATTGGCCTTTGCATCGGTAGCATCGGTTTTCTCATCGATGGTAATGCTGGTTTGACCAATTTCCTGCTTATCGAATCCAACTCAGATAGAACTGCTTGATTGCTCTCAACTACTTTTTTGTTTCCTTCGACTAGTTGGTCAAGCTTGTCTACAAGAGGTTTAAAATTTGGAGATGAAACACCTGTTTCTTCCATTGCTGATGCTTTGATATAAGACAACATCTCATTCAGGCTGTTGACAAGATTTTCTATCTTTGAAGGTAATTTTGATATTTCAATTCTAAGAGCATCATTGGCTTTAGCAAGCTCGTCGACAATCTGCTGGTTCATCCTGACTATGTCAACTATCTCTCTGAAAAAATCTCTTGTGTCTACTCCAGGCGAAGATTCCAATTGGTCAATTCTTTTTTCCAGTCTTCTTAAAGGAGACATTGGAATAAGCTCAAACTCTTCCTGTTGTTTCTCAACTGCCATAC
>Ga0315281_10006355_pt1 | contig 16822 bp, 15 predicted proteins | sample YL17G07_0_MG_FD_204540 | JGI IMG/M metagenome (GOLD analysis project Ga0315281, IMG submission 204540) | Sediment microbial communities from Yellowstone Lake, YNP, Wyoming, USA - YL17G07_0 | ecosystem: Environmental > Aquatic > Freshwater > Lake > Sediment | place: USA: Wyoming | collected...
GGTTATAGGTTTTTGCATGTCCGTTGAAGCAGAGTATTTATGAGCAACCCGGTTATGGACTTCAGTCGATGTTCGAGATACCCACCGTCCTGACAGCAGACGAGATCCTTGACAAGGCCTTCAAGAGAGCCTCCAAAGTGGACTGGGAAGGACCGACAAGGCTCGAGACGGTCCGTGAGATCAACATCTCCAAGCTGAAGTCCTCAAGCGACACCATCGTCAGCACGATGGGGAAGTACGTGAAGGCGTTCCCCAGCATCGACAGGCAGAGCCCGTTCTACGCTGAGCTCATAAACGTCACGATCGGCAGGGACAAGCTGAAGAAGGCGCTCGGTGCGATCGACTGGTCCAGGGGGAATGTCGCGAGGATAGCCAGGGAGGCGACTAGACAGATGGCCTCAGCGAGGAAGATCGACAGGATAGACGAGCTCAGGCGGGCCGCCTACGGCAGGATATCGTCTTTCGTGAAACAGGTGGGCAAGGAGCTGAAGTTCCTCTCGAAAGCGAGGGACATCATGAAGAAGTACCCGGCCATCAACCCCGAGCAGCCGACAGTGGTCATCGCGGGCGCTCCCAATGTGGGCAAGAGCCAGCTAGTTGCGAAGATATCCACGGCGAAGCCAAGGGTCGCGGTCTATCCGTTCACGACTCAGGAGATCTCCGTCGGCACCTTCGAGAGGAAGTACTTCAGGTACCAGGTGGTCGACACCCCGGGACTCCTGGACAGACCTCTGGAAGAGCGAAACAGCTTCGAACTGAGGGGGATCCTCGCATTGAAGCATCTCGCCGACCTCGTCATATTCGTGTTCGACCCGACGGAGACCTGCGGTTACCCCATGTCGGAGCAGGAGCACCTGTTGAAGCAGATACGGGAGCAGTTCTCAACCGTTCCCATCATCGAGGTGGAGAACAAGGCGGATCTGACGAAGAGCAAGGACGAGCGTTTGAAGATATCTGCTTCGTCGGGGTACAATGTTACGAAACTAGTCGACAGGATTGTCGCGGCTCTCAAGGCCGACCAACCCTTATAGTCGCAGCGACGATTATCTGCCGGGATTGCACATCTAATCATTCCGAAACGTGATGGGATGTCGTCATCGGCTTCAGGGGGAGCGTCATGAAGACGGTTGTCTGCAGTGAATCCATGGAAGAGTACTTCTCGAGCCTCCAGCGCGAGGTGGATTCCTGCTACGATGTCGCCAGACGGGCCAGGATGAAAGGTCTGGACCCCGAGATCGATGTGGAGATCCCCCAGGCTGCGGACCTGGCGGAGCGCGTTGAGAAGCTGCTCTTCGAATGGGACGTAGAAGGCATCGCCTCTCGGATAAGGGAGCTGAGCACGGACCACAACCGAGAGGAGGTCTCCATACTGATCGCGAAGGAATACGCCAAGCTTCCAGCGAAATCGATCGAGTTCGCGATGGAAAGGGCGATCAGGGCTGGTTTGGCGGTCCTCACCGAGGGAATACTTGTCGCGCCGCTCGAGGGGATAACGGGGGTCAAAGTTGGTAGGAACCACGACGGTTCCGACTATCTCACGGTGTTCTTCTCGGGACCGATACGGTCTGCTGGTGGAACAGGCCAGGCGATGAGCGTTCTCATCGCCGACATCGTCCGCCGAGAGATGGGCATCGGAAGGTATCTTTCAACCAACGGCGAGGTCCAGAGGCTGAAGGAGGAGATCCCTCTGTACAAGTCCTGCCAACACCACCAATACACTCCGACCAATGAGGAGATAGAGCTCATCGCGAAGAACGTCCCTGTGTGCATCGACGGCGAAGGTACCGAGGACGAGGAGATCCGAGGCTTCAGGGACCTTCCCCGGGTACAGACGAATCGTGTGAGAGGTGGAGCGTGTCTCGTCGTCGCTGAGGGGCTCTGCCTGAAGGCCCCGAAGATCCAGAAGCATGTCAAACGGCTGGCCATCGACGGCTGGGAGTTTATAGACGAATTCCTGAATCTCAGGAAGAAGGGGATAGAGGAAGGAGGGGCCGAGGTGGCGCCCAGTTCGAAATTCCTCAAAGACCTCATCGCAGGAAGGCCTGTGCTCGCCTATCCCTCGAAAGTGGGGGGGTTCCGCCTCAGATATGGCAGAACACGGGCGACTGGATTGGCCGCCCTCGCGATGAGTCCTGCCACCATGCAGTTGCTCGGGGAGTTCGTCGCGATAGGCACGCAGATCAAGATCGAGAGGCCGGGCAAGGCAGGCGCGATCACTCCCTGCGACACCATAGAGGGGCCGATTGCTCTTCTGGACAACGGGGACCTTGTCTATGTCAGCACGATCGAGGAGGCTAGGGGCCTGAAGGGCCGCGTCAGCGAGATAGTCGATGTCGGCGAGATACTGGTCCCCTATGGGGAGTTCGTCGAGAACAATCACCTGTTGATGCCAGCCGGGTATTGCATCGAGTGGCACAGGGAGGAGCTGCTCGAGAGGTGCAAGAGCCTTCCGGAAGGCTGGGAGGACCCAACCTTCGAAAGGGCTGTTGAGATGAGCCAAGAATTCGGCGTTCCTCTGCATCCCAAGTTCAACCTGTTCTGGAGCGACGTCGCTCTCGAGGATATCCTGGAACTGCGAGACCATGTCATCAAGAGTGGCGCATTCGACGGGATATCCCTCGTGATCTCAGGAGATCAGAAGACGAAGAGCATCCTCGAATCGCTTGGCGCCCTGCACACCGTCGCTGGAGACAAGTTTGTCCTCTCGAAGTGCGCCAAACCTTTGTTGCTTGGATTAGGTCTCGATTCTTCCGGACCTACAGTTCGTGCGAACGAAAGAGCAATCCCGAAGTGCGCCAAGTCGCTAGAGCTGGTTTCCGCTCTATCGGGAATCGACATCCGCGCGAGGGCCATCACCCGCATAGGCGCCAGGGTTGCCAGACCAGAGAAGGCAAGGGAGCGGCGCATGAAGCCGCCTCCGCACGGGCTATTCCCCATAGGGACGGCGGGAGGGCCGCAGAGGCTGGTCAATCTCGCTGCCGAGGTCGAGGCGATAAAACTGGAGCTCGGCGAGCGAGTGTGCGCAGAGTGTGGCAGGAAGTCATTCATGTCGCGGTGCGGATGTGGGGCTCACACGACTCCGACGGGGAATGCGAGCATACAGGACGTGCCAGTCGGTCGGATCTTCATGTCCGCCCTCGAGAGCCTGAAGGAGAAACGCTCCCTGGATGTGAAGGGTGTCCAGGGGATGATATCCAAGAACAAGACCCCTGAGGCGATCGAGAAAGGGATACTGAGGGCGAAGCACGAGGTGTTCGTATTCAAGGACGGCACGATAAGGATCGACGCCACGGACGTCCCACTCACGCATTTCACTCCCAAGGAGGTGGGGATCGATGTCCACACCGCTCGAGCCCTTGGATACGCGAAGGACTTCCAAGGGGACGAGCTCGAGAAACCTGACCAGTTGCTGGAGCTCAAGGTCCAGGACGTTGTGATACCTGATTCCTGCGTCGATTACCTCATCAACACTTGCAGGTTCGTCGACGATCTGCTGGTCAAGGTCTATGGTCAAGAGCATTTCTACAACATTGAACGGAAGAATGACCTGGTCGGACACCTTGTGGTCGGCCTCGCGCCGCACACTTCTGGGGGCGTGCTCGCACGCATTGTGGGCTTCTCCTCGGCACACGCCGGCTACGCCCACCCCTACTTCCACGCAGCCAAGAGGAGGAACTGTGACGGTGACGAGGATTCGGTGATACTGATGCTCGATTGCCTCCTGAACTTCTCACGCTCGTTCCTCCCCGAGAAGAGGGGTGGACTCATGGATGCTCCGCTGGTCCTCACCACGAAGCTTGATCCGAACGAGATCGACAAGGAGGCGCACAACATTGATGTAGGTCCGAAGTACGCCCTCGAATTCTACAGGGCTACTCAGAGGTACGCCCACCCGAAGGAGGTCGAGTCGATCATGGACCTGGTCAGTGGCAGGATAGGGACGGTCCTCCAGTACGAGGGGATAGGGTTCACCCATCACATGAGTGACATCTCGGGCGGCCCGACCACCTCGGCCTACACATCGCTGGAGACCATGGACGACAAATTGAAGGCGCAGATCAACCTGGGCGTGAAGATCCGGGCGGTCGACGTCGCGGACGTGGTCCACAGGATCATCACCAAGCACCTTCTGCCGGACATACAGGGCAGTCTCAAGAGCTTCACGGGACAGCAGCTGCGGTGCACCAAGTGCAACACGAAGTACAGGCGTATACCGCTGAAGGGCAGATGCTATTGTGGGAACAAGCTGACGCTCACGGTCCATGAAGCTGGCGTGAGCAAGTACCTGGAGAAGGCGAAGGAGATCGGGGACGCGTTCAACGTCCCCGCTTACACGAGGCAGAGGATGGACCTGCTTGAGAACGCGATAAACTCGCTCTTCCAGTCTGACAAGATAAAGAATCCGAAGCTGGACGAGTACTTGTAAGATCACTCTTCGAGAGATGCTATCTGCTCTCTCAACCCGTCGAATCTCTCCTCTAGGAGCTTCAGGCCGTGTATCAGGACGTCCTTCGCAGGAAGCGCCCCGTCGGTCTCGAATCTGAAGAGTATCTTTGTGGGGTCGCCTGTGACTTTGATGACGCCGGCATCGCAGATATCGACGCAGCTGTTGCACAAGTTGCACTTCTCTGGGTGCTTGGCGACGATCTTCCGGTCTTCCTTGGAGAGCACACCCTTGGGGCATACCTTGACGCAGCTCCCGCCGATGTCGCACTTGGAATGTTCGATCTCGATCTTCGCGAAGTATCTGTACCCTGCGCCTGTCGCGGCCTGCCACTTGGCATGCTGCTTGCCGGTGCCGAGCTCGGCCGTCGCGTAGATCAATAGCGCCTGGTCCTCTGCGAGCTTGACGATCGGGATCAGGTCGTCCTTCATCCTGAGCTTCTGGTCCCCGATAGGCTCGAGGTCTCCAGAGTAGACGGTCGCGGGCCCTTTCTTGTTTATCGAGTACATGATGGTGCAGCTGGGGCAGCCCTCTCCCCCACAGGTGCACTTCGCGCGGAAATTGTAGTTGTCAAGGTTCGTCGGCACCGGCACAAGGCTGAGCCTGTGGGCGACTATCTCGTCGAACATCGGGGACACGCTCTCGTACGCGGTGCCCTTCTCGTCCATGATCGGGCCCAGGTGGAACTCGACGTTGTCTATTGCCATCTTCGGCACGTCGGAGACGATGGTCCTTCTGAGTGCGTTCGCGAATGTCGGGTTCGTGTCCGTGATTACGAACTGCGCCTTGGTCGGCGTCATCTCAATTATGTCGATCTTCATTCAGAATCACACTATACCCTACGTCCCCTTCTGCCGCCCTTCTTCTTGGTACCGTCGTGCGGCACTGGGGTGACGTCCTCTATCCTTCCGATCCTGAGCCCGGCTCTTGCGAGCGCTCGGATCGCAGCCTGCGCTCCCGGCCCGGGGGATGCGGATTTGTTGCCTCCAGGAGCCCTGACCTTGACATGGATGCTGTCAATGCCCTTCTCCTTGGCTATCTCGGCGACCTTCTCCGCGGCCTTCATGGCCGCGTAGGGAGATGCCTCGTCCTTCGCAGCCTTGACAACCATGCCGCCGCTGGCCTTGGTGATGGTCTCCGCCCCGGTCACGTCCGTTACCGTGATGATGATGTTGTTGTAACTTGCGAAGATGTGCGCGATGCCCCACTTACCCATTCGATTCACTCCTTGTCCTCAGGTGGAGCTTCCGGCGTGGCAGTCTCTATGTCCGCCTCCTTCTCCTCCTTCTCTTCCTTGAGCTCTTCCGTGACGAGCTTCTTCAGCTTGGGCTTGGCGACATGGACCTCTTCCTTCTCCGTCGCCTCCTTCTTGGCCGCTTCCAACAAAGCCTTCGCCTGGAGCTCCTCCGGCTTTGGTCTCATCGGGTGCAGCTCGTTGGATATCGGGGAGGCGACATAGTACTGGATGTGTTCCTCCTCGCCCCTCTTGACCATATATCCTGGGATCGTGATCTTCCTCGCGCCAATGGCCGTGTGGCCGTGGACGATGAACTGCCGGGCCTGCTTGGGTGTGTACGCGAACCCTTTCCTGTAGATGATCGTCTGTAGCCTTCTCTGCAAGACAGCCTCGGTCGTCAGTGTCAGAATGTCGTTAAGGGTCGCACCTTCCAAGGGCAACAAGGAGAGTCTCGCGCAGCGTTCGAGCAGCTGGTCCGTCTCGATCTTCGCTTGCGGGTCCCCTATCCTGAGCCTTGCCTGGAGCTCTCGGCTTTGGGCCCTCAATGCTCTTACGAGGGATTGTGCCCGCCACAGCTCCTGCTTGTTCTTGAGGCCGTACTTCATCAGAAGCTCGTTCTCGGCCTTGATGCGCTCGCCTTCCCACGGGTGGGCTGGAGTCTCGTACTTCCTTCTAGAAAATTTCGGGTCTCCCATGGGTCACACTACTCCTTCTTCTTCTCGCCCTCGCCTACAGCTCCTGGCTCAAGCTTCTTCCTGATGACACCCATGGTCATGCCGGTCCTGCCGTTGGACCTCGTCCTCTGGCCCCTGACCTTCTGACCCTGTTCGTGCCTGATGCCCTTGTAGCATCTGATCATCTTCATGAGATTGATGTCGTCCCTTCTGTTGAGCTCGACGTCGACCCCCACCAGGTGCATATCCGCGCCCGTGGACCAGTCGCTCTGCCTGTTGACCATCCAGTGCGGGACCTTCTCGGAGTAATCGTTGATGAGCTTCTCGAGCTCCTCCGTCTTCGGCTCTGGAAGGTCTCCGATCTTGGTCTTCCTTGGAATGCCAGCGGCCCTCGCGATGACCTCAGCGGTCCTTATGCCTACTCCCTTGACTCCTGAGAGGCCTATGACGATGCTCTTGTTGCCGTCGACGTCAGTGTTCACGAGTCTGACGATGTACCTGAAGTTCTCGTCCCTCTTCACGACGGGCTTCTTCTCCTGGGGCGGCCCCTTCTTGCCTTTGGCTTCCTTGCCTTCCTTGCCTTCCTTGGCTTCCTTGCCTTCCCTGTCCCTGGGCGCGCCTCTCGATTTGGTCTCTCTCTCCTTCTCATTGGGCAAACGTGAACCTCCGCTGTAGTCTCTGACAGAGTCGCCTCCAGACCAGACAATAAGCGCTGACTGGAGAGCATTCTCCCCGACACACTAAGGCCTATTAAATACTTATGCTGCTGGCGCTTCGCAGGTTAGCCAGAAATCGAGTCTTGCCAGTAACTATTTTTCGTCTCTCGGTTGAAGTTCTCCGGCCGCTGCTTTCGAGTGCTTATGATCATCCTCACGGCCTCCGTGGACGTGCGTGTGGATGTGGGCATGAGCGTGCTTTCCCTCGCGATCCATGACCCTCGTGAGCTGTTCCACCGCCTGATCCAGCGAAACTGGAAGGTCATCAACGGGATATCCCATGGCTTCAAGAGCCCCGAAGAGCTTGGAAATCGGCGGGAGCTCCAGCCCAGCCTCATGCATGAGGTCCCGGGCCAAAACGAGCTCCCTCATGGTGCCCTCCATCAGCATCCCCACGTTCAGCACCACTGCCTTGTCGACAATCTCGGCCGCCGCTTCAAGGTCGTGCGTCGCGATCAGCATCGCCCTGTCCATCTCCTTCAGGAGCCCGATCAGCTCCGACCTCGATCTGGGGTCCAGGCCCGAGGTCGGCTCGTCAAGAAGAAGGATGGCAGGGTCCATCGCCAGTACTCCTGCTATCGCCACACGCTTCTTCATGCCGTAGCTGAGTCTGTGCGTTTTCCTCTTGGCGATGGACTCTATTCCGGAGCTCTTCATTCCCCTGGCAACCCTTCCCTCGATATCGTCCAGTCCCAGATTTCTCGGACCAAAGGCAACATCCTCCTCGACGGTGGGCATGAATATCTGGTCATCTGGGTCTTGGAACAGCAGTCCGACCTGCTTCCTGAGGTCGTCGGCGCTGGACTCGTCGAGTTGTCTGCCTTCAATCGTGACCTGCCCCGAGAAGGGCATCCTGAACCCGGCTATCAGGTGCAGGAGAGTCGATTTGCCAGCACCGTTGGGGCCGACCACGGCGACCTTCTCGCCTTTGCCAATGGACATGGACAGTCCTTTGAGTGCGACCGTGCCGTCCTCGTAAGTGAATCCGACATCCGCGATCTCCAAGGGCTTCAAGCGATCACCCCGAGCTGGACAATAAGGAGCACTCCCGCAACAGCTGCAAGGCCCGACGCGAGGAGGATATCTTTCAGAGCGACCTTTGATCTCCTCCAGGGGGTCATCTCCTGGCGGAAGCCCTTGCATTTCAGCCCCTCGTAGATATCATCGGCCCTGTCGAAGGACCTGACAAGGACCATGCCAGCGGTGAACGCGAGCACCTTCAGCCCGTATCTGTCCAGCAGGTTCCTAGCTCCCCTGAAGCCCCTCGCCTTTCGGGCAATCGACATCCTCGAGAGCTCTTCCGAGAGCAGGAGGATGTACCTTTGTGTGAGCATGAGCAGCGTCGTGATGACGGCAGGGACATGGAGTCGTCGCAGTCCCGCGAACAGGTCAAAGGTCTCCGTTCCCGCTGCGAGGACCAGCAAGGGCAACACGCATGCCGATGTCCTCGCCCACATCTCGATTCCACGCTCCCAACCACCGAAAAGGAATACCGACACGGATGCGAAGAGGATGAACGGTAGCGCGGTCAAGTACATCCTGGCAAGATGGAAGATCGGCAGCCTGCTAGCGACCACAAGGGTCAGTGCGACGGCAAGCGAAACGAGCACCAACCCAAAGTCCGTCAGAACGGCTGAGACGATGACGAACACGAATATCCCCACCAGCTTGGCCCTGGCATCCAGCCTTCCGAACCACACGTCCCCCGCATATTCTCCAAGGTGGGTTCTGCCATGACCGCCGATGTGAGCCATTGTCATGGTTCCGTGCCTCGGTCTGTTCTCATTCTGACCAACTTGAGGATCGCGGTCGCGACGAGGGCCACGGCAAGGAAGCCAAGGGTGCCTGCGAACAGCGCACCGAAGTAGTCCTGCCCATATCCGAACGGAGTGGAGATCATCGGCTTTCCCTCGGCCGTTCCTGCATTCTGCATCACCTTCTCCAATCCGTCCTTACCCTGGCTCGAATAAAGGAAATAGAGTGGCAGGGTCAGCGCGAAAACGATGATGATTGCGATGGCCGCCCGTGCCGTGTCGCTTGAAATGGCCCCCCTCAACCCAGGAAGCGTCTTCCTGTCCAGGTTGGCCGATGTGATGGATCCTGGGGACACGCTCCACAGATAGGCCATCACGCCCGCAGTGATGAAGGCCTCCCCGATGCCTATGATTGCATGGACGCCGAGCATGGCTGGGACAGCTACGGTCGCCGCTATGCCGTATGTGCCTGATGAGACCGCATAGCTCACAGCCAGCTCGCCAGCGCACGCCGCGGCGGCGACGAACACTGATGCCCAGGCTGCGGCACCCACGACAACTCCTTTGACGACGTTCCCGGGAGCACCGTTCCTGGCGGACAGTCCATTCAACAGAGAGTAGATTCCCCATCCAGTCAGTGGCGCGATCACAGCCATGTTGATTGCGTTCAATCCCAGTGCGGTGATGCCGCCGTCACCAAACATCAGGCCTTGGATGAGCAGCACGACTGTCATTCCTATCACCGCGATCGTGGGTCCCGAGATCATGGCGAACAGCGCGCCACCGACGAGGTGGCCGGTCGTTCCTCCACCGATGGGAAAATTGAGCATCTGCGCAACGAAAATGCCAGCAGACAGAATTGCCACTCTTGGCAGGCTTCTCTCCTTGATCCTCTTGCCTGAGAGAAGCAGGACCGCGGCGAATACAACCAGGAACTCGATCCACCCGACCAGGCTTACTACCGGTGCCATCAGTCCATCTGGTATGTGCATCTGACTCCCTCAGTAATACATTCTGACGTTTTCGTAATACCGTAAGGAGCTCCTTTATTTAGCATCTTCCACCGAACTCTGGTAATGCTTATCAGGCCGGAGCACTTCTCGGAGGCGATGCCAGACAAGACACGGATTTCACTGAGCGTCTCCGAAAGCTTGCTCAAGGAGTTCGACACGCTCTCTCGCAACCTGGGTCACACGAACAGGTCGAAGGCCGTAAGCGAGGCCATGCGCGAGTTCGTCGCAGGCAGGAAATGGGACCTGGCGAAGAAGGGTGAGGTCCCGGGCGTGATCCTTGTCACATACGATCATCATTCGAGAGGGGTGAACCGCGCTCTGACCGAACTGCAGCACGATTATCCCGATGCGATCACAGCCACGATGCACATTCACCTCTCCAAACACACGTGTCTCGAAGTCATCGCCTTCAAGGGGCCCGCAGATAGGGTAAGGTCGCTGTCGAGGACCCTTCAATCTCAGAAGGGTGTCCTCGACCTCAAGGTCGCAACGTCTCCTATTTGACTTGTTGAATTATTAATGTGCATCAAACTTAGGGGACTCCCCCGATTACTATCAATATAATGGCCGTTGCTAGACCCGCTATGACGAACCTCAACCCTGTGTAGAATATCATCTCCTTGATGAGGCTGCCGAGGTAGGCCCCGAGCACGAACAGGAAGCCCAAGGTGAGGCCTATCGCCGTGACGACCGCATCGTTCAGAGGGAGGAAGAAGAATGGCAATAAGGGGACGAACGCCGCCACCAACGGTGCCACGCCGTGGGCCATGGCACTGACGGATATGCTGACCTTCATCGCATCCACGCGGTCGCCCTCCACGGGCCGGAGCATGGCTTTCTCGAGATGTTTGTGCTGCAGCATGTGCTCGACGCGCTCTGCCTCGTAAGCCCCGACCGTGCTGGATATGGATAGCGCGATGCCTCCGGAGAACCCCGCGGCGAGTATCAAGTGGCGCGCAAGATCTGGATGGTCGTGACCTTGAGATGCGTACGCTCCGATGATCACGCCCAGGATCGTCAGGGCGCCGTCGAACGCGCCTATAACGAAGTACCTTCGAGCGATCGCCCCTGACTTGGTGAGCCTGAGGTTGGACCGCAGTTTCTTCAAGTATTCCGAGAAGTTCGCCATCTAGTGCTCACTTCTCTCCAGGGTCTCCTTTGTCAGTTCGAGGATCCGGTCCAATGCCGATTCTAGCTTGGAGGCGTCGGTGCCACCGCCCTGGGCGAAGTCCGACTTGCCCCCACCCGAGCCACCGACCATCGACATCGCCTCGTTGATGAGCGGCCTGCAATCCAGGTCGACATCTGGACTCCTGGCTACGACTACTTTCGCCCCTTTCTCGTCTGACCCGAGGAGGGCGACGGTCTTCGGGTGGCCTATCAGGAGCTTCGCGAGTCCGACGAGGTGTTTGATGTCCTCGGACTCGACATGTCTCACGATGCTGACGCCCCTGACCCGGACGGCCTTTCCGATCAGTTCCTCGACAGTGTCACCGACTCTGCCTTTCTTGAAGGCGTCGAGCTGCTTCGTCAGTTCCTTCCGGTCGGCCATCAGCTTGTCGATCGCTTCGCCGATCTTCTCAGGCGTGGAATTGAGCTTGATGGAGGAGGCGCTCACCGAGTTCCAGAATCCCATCATCTGCTCGACCTCTGGCATGCCAGCTACGAACTCCAGCCTCACGACGCCATCCTGAATCCTCTTCGTCCTGAGTATCTTGATCGCTCCCACATCGAAGGTGTTCTTCGTGTGGATGCCGCCGCACGCCTCGACATCGAAATCGCCGATGCGGACCACCCTGATATCCTTGCCGGGGACCGCTCCGCCTTGGTACAGCCTGAAACCGTACCGCTTCTCGGCCACGTTCCTCTCCATGAATGTGCTCTGGACCTTCGTTCCCGAGAGAACTGTCTCGTTCGAAAGGAGCTCGATCTTCTCGAGCTCATCGGGTGTCAGGTCGGCGTAGTGAGTGATATCGAGCCTAGCCATGTCGGGGCCTTTGTGCGCCCCTGTCTGCCAGATGTGATTTCCAAGTATCTTCCTCGCGGCGCCGTTGATGATGTGCGTCGCGGTGTGGTGCCTCTGAAGCCTCTTCCTTCGGTTCGAGTCGATCAGGCTGGTGATGAGCTTGCCCGGGACCGCCTGCATCTCGCCCTCGACCTTGTGAACGACGACGTTGCCGACCTTGTCCACGTGGACGACCTTCATGTCCTTCATTGTGCCAGTGTCGCTCTCCTGGCCGCCGCTCTCGGCGTAGAAGTATGTCTTGTCCAGAACGACCAGGTCGTTCTGCACCGCGAGGACCTTCGCCCTGAACTTGTACTTCGAAGGATCCTTGTAGAACAAGAGCTTGGTGGGAGGAAGGCTCTCTCGGAGCTTTGTTTCAGGAACAGCTTCCTCGCGCTCGACCTTCGAGTGCCGGGCGGCGACCTTCTGGTAGAAATCGTCCGGGACTTTCACCGGGCCTGATGCGAACTCCGCCACCACCTCGGGGTTGAGTCCGTGGGAGTCGTACAGCTCGACCAGGTCGTCCTCGTCGATCCTTTTCTTTCCTCCTTCGGACGACTCGAGCCTCTGGACGATGCTTCTGCCCTTGACCAGAGTGTCCTTGTACTTCTCCTGCTCGACATCGACGAGCTTGATTATCTCGTCCCTGTTCTCCTTGAGGTCCGGGAAATCCTTCGAGAAGTAGTCCACTTGCTTCGCGACTATGTCGGACAGTTTGAGGTCGAGGTTGAGCTGGGACATTTCCCGGAGGGCTCTCCTGACAAGCAGCCTGGCAAAGTAACCCTGCCTCACATTTGATGGCACGACTCCATCGCTGAGCATGAACATGAGAGCTCGGGAGTGGTCGCAGACGACATACATGCTCTCGAAGGGTTTCACCTGCTTCATGAAGTCGTCAAGGCTGACGCCGAGTCGGGCGGCAGTGTCTCCTCTGAGCGTTCGGACGTCGGCGGCGTTCTCGATCTTCATCGATCCGGCCACTTTGGCATACTCAGCCAACACTTTGTCATCGATGCTCGTCCCCGAGAGCTTCTTGAGCTCCTCCAGCACGTCCCCGAAGACCGCTTCGTACGCCGACGGCGTGCCCTGCGATATCCACGTGAGCCGTTCAAGACCGTACCCGGTGTCCACGACCCTGATGTCCATGGGCCTCTGCTTTCCGTTCTCCACGGCATAGCTCATGAAAACGAGCGTGGCGACCTCGACGCCCCCGAGAAGCACCTCAAGGCATGGACCCGCGTTGCCTCCGCCCTCCCACCAGGCCTCCGAGTAGTTGACCAGCTTCGGGTCGAGGCCATGGACCTTCGTCAGGAACTCATGGCACAGCTCCGTCGTCCGGTCCTTCCAGTAGATCTCCTTGTCCTTCTTGTTGAAGACGTGGTGGGCCATCATCTCGAACATCGTCAGGTGAGATCCGGTCTTGCCCACGTTGTCGATGTCATTGAATCTTACGCAGGTCTGTGAGATACCGAGAGGGTTCGCCGGCGGTTCGACCACTCCCTGTATGACCCAGGGCTGGAAGCCGTAGATGCTGGCCTGCGTGAAGAAGACGTCGTCCCTCCACCTCGCCGTGATCGGGTATCTCGAAACTCTCGTGTGGCCGTTCTTCTCCAGGAAAGACAGGAAGCTCTCACGCATCTCGTGTACGGTCAGCTTCTCCTTGAAGAGTGGCTTTCCGATGAACGCGTACTCGACGCAAGGAGCTTCTCCACAGGTGTCTGAGTCGCCCAGCGTCCAGAAGAACTTGCCGCAGCTCTTGCATTGCCTCCGCTGGAAACCTTTGGTCTTGAAGAAATCGAGTTCGTAGTCCTGCGTGTCCATTCACTTTCCACATGAGTCTTCAGGATTTAACGGTTTTTGCGAAATGGCCAGTCCAAGGGTGTGTATATGTATGTCGAGGCGGATTGCTCCTTCGTGGAGGAAGAGACTTCGATCTCACGGCGATGGGACGCTCAATTGAATGTGTATGAGGGATCGTGCAGTCGGTCCTTGATGTCCTCGATCGGCGTTCCCTCCTTGATGAGCTTGGTCACCTTCACGACTTCTTTCTTGGTGCCTAGGAGGATTGCCCCGACCATCTTACCGTCCTTGATCACGAACTTCTTGTAGATCCTGCGGTCAGCAGTTATGGCCCTGATCTCCTCAATGCCAGGCTCCGGTGGTTCGTGGAGCGACTTTACCGTCCCTATGGATGCGAGCTCGAACCCCGCGACCTTGAGCGTGTTGGAAGGCACGGTGCCCGCGTAATCGGGAGATGGCTGGTCAAGTATCCTCCTCGCTGCGGCCCTCGCCTCGTCCAGTGCCGGGGGTATCATGGCCCAAACCTGTCCGTTGAACTCCGCCACGTCACCCAAAGCGAAGATGTCGGGGTCGGAAGTCCTGAGAGACGGGTCGACTACGATTCCCTTGTTCACCTTGAGCCCCGCCTCCTTCGCGAGTCGGAGGTTCGGCCGTGTGCCAGCCGAGACTACTATCATGTCGCCGTCTATCCGCTGGCCATCCTTCAACAAGACGCCCACTGCCTCCGAACCATCGCCCAGTACCTCCGCGGTCTCCGCCCTTACCAAGACTCGCGCACCAGTCTCCTCGATCCAACCTTGAAGTATGTCCGCTCCCTCGTGGTCCAGCTGCCGTCCCAGGAGATGCTCCCCGCTCTCCAGGATAGTGATGCGCAGCTCGGGAAATGCAGAGCACAATCCCCTCCCAGTCTCCAGTCCCAACAGCCCTCCCCCGATGACGATCATTCGCTTGGACTTGGCTGCAAGCTCCCTTATCTTCTTTGCATCTTGGAGAGTCTTGAGCGTGAAAACGTTCTCCTTCGGAAGCCCGAGGAAGGGAGGAACGAACGCGCTCGAGCCAGTAGCGAGGACGAGCTTGTCGTACCCCTCCCACCTGCCCTGAACCTGGATTCTCTTCTCCGGCCTGTCGATTCTCTCGGCTCTGTGGTCCAGATGGAGACCCAACCTGTGGGTTAGGTACCAGTCCAGCGGATAGAATGGAATATCTTTCTCCTGGACCTTGCCTTCGAGGTAGTCGATGAGCCTCGGCCTGGGGTAGTAGGGGGTCGTCTCCTCAGAATAGAGGTCTATCGCTACATCTGGGTCGGCGTCTCTCATGGCTTTTGCTACGGTCGTACCAGCCACATTGTTGCCTACTACGATCACCCGCACGAGCCTCACCTCAGGCAGCAGCTGTTCGTCTGTATGCTCTTGATTGCGTGTGCCATCATTAAGATTGCGCGGAATTCCTGAATGACTATTGAGCCCGGCGGGGCGAATCGGGGATGGGACCGTTCGCCATCGGCTCTGTGATGAGCTTTGCCTGTCGTGCTGGTCGCTCTGTCAAGGGACGAGTTCGAAGAATGGGACCACGCCGTCCTAGGTCCAGTCCAGGTCGACCTGCGCACCATCTGTCGAGAAAAGATTATGGCTGGATACGAGTTCACTGAGCCGGGGCAATCGCCATGACGGAACCTTTCCATAAAGACCGGCGGGACATCTTCCTCATTCTCGGCGCCATCTTTACGATCATCGCGGGTGTCCTGTCCCTCGTGAATGGAGCGGAAGGACTCCTCGCCCGAACCCATCTGTTCTCATTCCTGCCGAGTGCGGGAGAGAGTTTGGTGCCTGCTTGTGGCATCCTGCTGGTCATGTTCGGTGTAGTTGCGATCGCAGGTGGTGCATACGCGCTTAGGCCCAGGGCACACCTCACACCTGTGCTACTCGGTGCGGCTCTAGGGATGCTCGGGGGTGGGGTGTACGGGTTCTTCCTGGGTTTGGCGGCGATTTTCCTTTTCTGGCTGGCCAACGTGGATCTGTGAGTCCTTGTTCCTCGATGGACCAAGAACAGTTATATTCCGCCAACTTGTTATGTGCACCTGAGTTGCGGGAATGGCAGAGTGTCCACAGTGTGGTGCGACAAATCCATCATATGCGGTCTATTGCGGCAGGTGCGGCCAGGAGCTCCCTGAAGAATTCAGGAAGCGGGCAGCGCAGGAGCCCACTGCAAATGATGCTCGGCTTCCTGGCCCTCCTCTGGATTTCAGCGGTCCGGTGCGAAGAGCGTCTCCCCCTGTGCGCTCATCAGGCGAGAGGCTTGATGTTCCGCGTGCGGTTTTGACCCCCGTTCCCTCGCTCTTCGGGACCAAGGAATCCCGCCGCCGAGGATTCAACCCGAATCCAATGATTGGAGGCGCGTGTGCCATTGCTGCGGGATTCATGGGCATGATACAGGGCATAGTCCTGATTGCTGGAGGACCCTCACTGATAGATTTCTCGGCCAGCTCCACCGGATTCCAGATACTGCTCGGGTTGGTGGGGCTCGCGTTCGGATTCCTCTCTATAATCGGCGGGATTGACGCGCGCCTCTGCACGAAGTACAGGCAATCGTTGACCCGAGCGATCCTGGGCATGGTCGCCTTCGGCTTCGGGATCGGCGCGTTGCTGGGGCTCGTGGCGGTGATCCTGATAGCGCTCTCTCGGGATGAGTTCGACGGCTTCGGAGAATAGCGCCCAAGCCGGCAAAGATAAAAATGGATAGTGTGGAAGGATACAGCAGAGCTTCATGTGCGATACGTATAACGGCTGAGCCGAAACTACCAAATCGGCATGTTGTTTAGCGACTACGACGGTTAGTGGCCGCGGACTGAATGTCTCGGCGGACCTTGACACTTACATCCCGGCTCTATCAACGCCATCATGTAATGGCGGTCGTAAGATGCCTCGTTTTCGGGTTGGCTTCAAGCTTAGATGCTTTCAGCTTTTATCCATTATCGCGTGGCTGCTCAGCATTGCCTTGCCAGACAACTGATAGACTAGTGGCGACGAAACCCCGTTCCTCTCGTACTAAGGGTTCCTTCCCGTCAGGCATCAAAACACTTCCAGCAAAAAGCAACAAACCTGTCTCACGACGGTCTGAACCCAGTTCACGATCCCTTTTAATGGGCGAACAACCCCACCCTTGGCAGCTGCTGCACCACC
>Ga0315281_10006357_pt1 | contig 16821 bp, 10 predicted proteins | sample YL17G07_0_MG_FD_204540 | JGI IMG/M metagenome (GOLD analysis project Ga0315281, IMG submission 204540) | Sediment microbial communities from Yellowstone Lake, YNP, Wyoming, USA - YL17G07_0 | ecosystem: Environmental > Aquatic > Freshwater > Lake > Sediment | place: USA: Wyoming | collected...
CTGTTCCACCGTCATGTGCGGAAACAGCGAATAACTCTGGAACACGACGCCCATGTCGCGCTTGTGCGGCGGCAGTGCTTCGATGGGTCGTCCGTCGAGCCGGATCGTGCCGGCGCTGGGCACCTCAAAGCCCGCCAGGAGCATCAACGTCGTCGTCTTGCCCGAGCCCGAGGGGCCGAGCAGCGTCAGGAATTCACCGGCCTCGATGTGCAGGTTCAGGTCGTCCACCGCCGGCGCGGTGCTGCCGGGGTAGACCTTGCGCAGGCGATCGAATTCGATCAGCGCCATGGGATGGCTGCGCTCAAGCGCCGGCGCGCACCCAAGCCAGGGTATCGGCCAGCGCTTGTTCGGTGCAATCGAGCAAGCGGTCGATCTCGGCCTCGGTGATGATCAGCGGCGGCGAGAACGCGATCACGTCGCCGCCCAGCACCCGGGTGATCAGGCCATGTTCCTGGGCGCGGCGCACCAGGTAGGCGCCGACGCCGCGCTTCGGGTCGAACGGTGTGTGCGCCGCCGGGTCTTGCGCCAGTTCCAGCGCACCGATCAGCCCCATGCCGCGCACCTCTCCCACCAGCGGGTGGCCGGCGAAGCGGCGCAGGCCCTGTTGCAGGCGCGGCGCGACCTCTCGCACATGGCCGATCACGTCGTCCGACTCATAGATGCGCAGCGTTTCCAGCGCCACCGCGCAGGCCAGTGGGTGGCCGCTGTAGGTGTAGCCGTGGCCGAAGGTGCCGATCGTGGCACTCGCGTCGGCAACCACCTGATAGATCGCATCGGAGACATAGAGCGCCGACATCGGCACATAGGCCGAGGTCATCATCTTCGCCACCGTGATCATGTCGGGCTGCAGACCGAAGACCTGGGTTCCGAACCACTGCCCCAGGCGGCCGAAGCCGGTGATGACTTCGTCGACGATGAACAGGATGTCGTGCTTCTTCAGGATCGCCTGCACGCGTGCGAAGTAGCCCGGCGGCGGAATCACGACGCCGCCGGCGCCCTGCACCGGTTCGGCGATGAAGGCGGCCACCGTCTCGGGCCCTTCACGCTGGATCGTATCTTCGAGTTCCTGCGCCAGCCGCTCGACGAACTGCGCTTCGCTCTCGCCCGCCTTCGCGCCCAGGTAGTAATGCGGCGCACCGACGCGCACCACGCCGGGAAGGGGCAGGTCGAAGTTCTGGTGCATCGAAGGCAGGCCGGAGAGCGACGCCGCTGCGGCGGTCACGCCGTGGTAACCCCGTTCACGGGCGATGATCTTCTTCTTCAACGGCCGGCCGCGCGCATTGTTGTAGTAGCGCACGAGCTTGAACGCGGTGTCGTTCGACTCCGAACCTGAATTGGCGAACAGCACCCGCGCCATCGGCACCGGCGCGATCGCGATCAACGCCTGCACCAGTTCCGTCACCGGCCCGGGCACCTTGCCCGAAAACGAGTGGTAGTAGGGCAGTTGCTGCATCTGCCGTTGCGCCGCCGCCACCAGGCGCGGTTCGGAAAACCCCAGCGACGCGCACCACAGCCCGGCCATGCCCTCGATGTAGCGCTTGCCCTGCTCGTCGAACACGTGCACGCCCTCGCCGCGCACGATCACCAGCGGCCCTTCTTTTTCGAGCTGGCGCAGCTGCGTGTAGGGGTGCAGATGGTAGGTGCGGTCGCGCTCGGCGGCGCGGGTCAACGGGGGCAGAGCAGCATTCATGGGCTTGGTCGGGTCAAGCATGGGATGTGAAGAGTACCAACGGTAGGGAGGAGATTCCCTCGTGAGCATAGCCTGCCGGCGATGCTTTGCGTCCAGTTCGCGGAGGTTCGCGTCTCTGTTGCGCGTATTCCCGCTTGCCCCATCTTCAACCCGACGCAGACCCGGCGTGCCGGTCAGGCAACACGCGCGATGGGTTGCACGGCAGCGTTGTCAAGCTCAATCCTGAACGCGATGCGGCGATTGACCTGGGAGCGCCGTTCAGTACACGTGCTCGGCCAGGATGGCTTGCGCCACGCTCGACCGCGTGTACCCCCAGCGCGACAACATGCGGTCGTACAGGATGCTTTCGAGCTCTTCGATGCGGCCATCGGTGGCGATCAGGCAGCCTGCAAGGCGGCACAGCAGGAGTCGATTCCCGGCGTCGTGCACGCCGTCCAGGATGCGGTCGACGATTGCAACGTCATCGGCGTGCAGCCAGTCGTGACCCGCGAGCGCCTGGCAACTTCCGGTGCGGTCCTGGCGCGCGATTCGCAGGAATTCCGGCTTCGACATACCGATGCGCCGGAACGCGTCGAGCCCCTCCAGCATGCGCAGTTCGCGCGGGTCGAGGTCCGGCTGGGTTGCCATGAACATTGCCACGACATGGGCCATGGCGACCGGGCTGTCGTTCGAACGGTGATCAGTGTGCGTCGTCATCGAGCCTCCGATGTCCCGGTTGCCGGGAACTCGCGCTACTCGCGATAGTACCCGCGCGGTGGGTTGCCGAACAGTGGGTCCTCGACCGGCGCCACGGCGCTGCCCACAAGGCGCCAGTCCTGCGGCCCGGGCAGACTCGCCGCGCGCGCCAGGCTCCGATGCACGAAGCTGAAATGCGCGTTGGCGAAGCTGTTGTCCAGCCCACGCAGCGGGTTCGTGCCCCACGCCTCGTAGAACTGATGGGGGCAACCGGGTGTCGATGGCTGCGCCAGCTCGCAGGCGTGTAGAGCGCCCTCGGCCGTTGACCTGCGGCAACACCTCAGGCCTGCGCACACGCGGCAATGGGTCATTTGGCGCGGGGCAATTGCCCCGCGCCGGGTTGCATGCCCCGCGGCCTCGGCACGAGCGCAGTGCGGGCGCAAATCGCACATGGGCAACAAATGCCAATTGAATCAAGGCTGCGGATGGCGCGTCGTGAGCATGCGAGCGGCTTGGCACGGGCCCTGCATGACCCACAGGTGGTCGGCCGCGTCAAGGCGACCCCCTGTCAACCTCAACGTGGAGACCTCAATGACGCTCAACGACAACAGCCACGGCCGCACGAAGCAGTCTTGGCCCGCCGTACTGGCCGCTCTGACAGTCGGCGCCGCAGCGTTCGGTGCGCAGGCGCAATCGATCGTGATGGCCGGCAACTACCAGAACTTCGACGTGTTGAACAACACCGGCAGCGTGGTGTACGGGTTCGAGATGGAGGTCTACGGCGTCAGCAAGTCGCAGCTGACGCGAATCTTCCCGTCCAACTTCTATCCGACCGTGATCCGCTACGGCTTCGGCAGCGCCACCGACTTTCCGGGCGGCGTGCGGGTGCGCTGGGCCGCGACCTACGACGCGGCCATGGGCGCCTTCTCCACGGCGACCCCCGTGCCGCCATCGATGACCACGGTGCCCGGCGATTCGTGCTGGACGCTGGGCATGCCCAACGGCGCGTACGAGCGCTCGGGCTGCGAGCACTTCGGCATCAGCACCACGTACAACGTCAATCCCACGACCATCAATTACTACTGGTTGGTGGCCGACCCGGCCAACCCGGGCACGCTGACCCCGAACAACAGCTACATCTACCTTCCCGCGCCGGTGTGGACCGTGCTGCCTCCGGCCAATCCCGCGCTGCCGCCGGTGGTGGTGGCCGAGGTGCAGGCGCCGCCCGCACCGCCGGCACGCTTCGGGGATGCCCAATGGGTCAAGGTCTACAAGAACGAGGTCCAGGGTCAGGTGCAGCTCGAAGACCTGGTGGGTGACAACCACGTGGCCGTGCCGGCCGACGCTGCGCACCTCGAATTGAACTGGAGATTGCTGCAGCAGGACCCGCCGGGCGGCAACCAGCGCCAGCGCGGCAAACTGGCGAACCAGGGCAACGCCGGCAATGGCAACCACGCCGTGGTGCGGCGCTACGAGTACTACAACTACGCCGGCGTGTACGACCCGCTGACGCATGAAGCGCTGTGTGCCGACCTGACCTGCACGTCACCCGGTCCGGGCGAATTGGGCGACGCGATCGGCGCGCAGAACGCCGCCGCCAACCTCGACCTCAATGCACTCACGGTCACTGTCGGTGGCGGTGGCAACGTCTCGTCTTTGGACAAGGTCATCAGCTGCGGGAACAAGTGCTACGGCGTCTACAACCCGGGCAGTGCCGTGACCCTGACGGCCAAGGCCGATTCGGGCAGTGCGTTCTCGGGCTGGAGCGGAGCCTGCATCGGCAACGCGTCGACCTGCGCAGTGACGCTGGACGCCGAGTCGGCCGTTACCGCGACCTTCACGACCATCGTGGCCGGTGGTGGCGGTGGCGGTGGCGGTGGCGGTGGCGGCGGCGCTGGCGGTGGCGGTGGCGGCGGCGGGGCCGGTGCTGGCGGCGGAGCCACCACCTTCACGCTGTCGATCGGCAAAGCCAACTCGGGCACGGTGACGAGCACGCCCGCGGGCGTCAATTGTGGCAACGCCTGCGCGGCCAAGTTCGGCGCCGGCAACGCCGTGGCGCTGGTGGCGACACCACCGCCCGGCTTGGCCTTCGTTGGCTGGAGCGGCGCCTGCACCGGCGTCGATCCGAACGCCTGCACGGTGACGATGAACGCCGACACCAAGGTCCAGGCCAGCTTCAGCAAGTAGGCCCCTCCTCGCTGCAAGGCCTCCCCGAAACCGCGGGGAGGCCTTGGCCATTCTGCCGAGCGGCTACAGTGACAAACCTTCGATGAACGCAGTCATCCGATCCATGACCTGGAATACGTCACGCTGGATGCGCGGCTTCGTCGCCCGCAGCGCCTTCGGCGACAGCCGCTTCGCGCTGACGCGATGGTTCGCTGCGGTCGGGGCGCTGGCGATCGGTGTCTTCAGCCTGGCGATGGGTTGGCTGCTGAGCAGCTTTCTCGAGGCGCGCATGCTCGAACGCGACGCCGCGATCAGCCGCGACTTCGTGCAGAGCATCGCCAACATCCAGCAGGTCGTGGGCTTCTTCCGCGATCCCAACGGCGCGCCGGCGCCCTCGGTCACCGAGTTTTTCGCGCACGTGGCAGCGATGCCGGACGTGTTGCGTGCCAATGTCTACGCGCCCGACCGTCGCGTGCTGTGGTCGAGCCGACCGGAGCTGATCGGCAAGACCTTTCCGGCCAACGACGAGCTGGATGAAGCGCTCAAGGGCCGTGTCGTGGTCAATCGCGAGGTCGATGAGCAGCCCGACACCAAGGCAGAGCATCAAGGCCTGGCCTCGCCCGGCAATCAGTTCGTCGAGAACTACCTGCCGGTGTTCGACGACAAGAGCCACGGCCTGATCGGCGTGATCGAGGTCTACCGCCAGCCGGTGGCGCTGTTCGCGGCGATCGCGTCGGGCCAGCGCCTGGTCTGGTTGAGCTCCGCCGGCGGCGGCGCCTTCCTGTTTTTCGCGCTGGTGTGGTTCGTGCGCCGCACCGAGCGAGCGCTGCAGGAACAGCAGCGCCGCCTGGTCGACGCCGAAACGCTCGCCATCGTCGGCGAGATCTCGGCCGCGGTGGCGCACAGCATCCGCAACCCATTGGCGTCGATCCGCACTTCGGCCGAGTTGCAGCTGGAGATCGGCGGCGACGACAGCGGTGTGTTCCGCGAGGTCGTGCGCAACATCGACCGCATCGAGCACCTGGTGCGCACGCTGCTCACGTACGCCGCCGACCCGTCCGACCACCAGGCCAGCGCCGACATCGGCGCCGTGCTGCGCGACGCCGCCGAGCGTTTCGCGCCTGACCTGCGCACCGGCGGCCGCGGGCTCGAACTCAATGTCGCGAACGACCTCGGCACCATCGGCGCTGACCCGGTTCTGCTGGCACAGGTCTTCAACTCGTTGATTGCCAATGCCGTCGAAGCCATTGCCGCGGGCGGCCACGTGCGCGTCAGCGCGCGGCGCGAAGGCGCGCAGGCATTGATCGAGGTTGCCGACAGCGGCGCCGGCATCCCGGCCGAGCAGTTGCAGGACATCTTCAAACCCTTCTACACCACCAAGCCGCGTGGCCTGGGCCTGGGCCTGCCGCTGGCGCGGCGCATCGTGCAGCGCCTGGGCGGGCAAATGCAGATCGAGAGCCTGCCCGGCCGGGGCACCACGGTGGCCCTGCGACTTCCGTTCGCCGCACCGACCCCATGAGCCAAGAGAACACGCTCGTCGCGCCGCCCGCTGCGCGAGACCACCCGGAGCCGCGCGGCCAGGGCCGCGCGGTGCTGATCATCGACGACGAAGCCACGCTTGCGCGCAACGTCGCGGTCTATCTCGAACGCCTGGGCTGGGCCACGCAGGTGGCGGGTTCTGCCGAAGAAGGCCTGGCGCAGTACGGCGAGTTCCGCCCCGATGTCGTTCTGCTCGACCACAACCTGCCGGGCATCAGCGGCCTGCAGGCGCTGGCGCGGCTGCGTGCGATCGACCCGCAGGCCTGCGTGGTACTGATGACGGGCTTCGGCAGCATCGACCTGGCGGTGTCGGCGATGCGCGAGGGCGCCGCCGACTACCTGGCCAAGCCGCTCGCGCTCAGCGAGCTCAGATTGCTGCTCGATCGCCTGGGCGCGCAGCGCCGTCTGGAATCCGCGGTTGACTACTACCGTGGCCGCGAGGCAGTGGGCAGCGGCACCGACAAGCTGCTCGGCGCATCGCCGGTGATGGTCACCCTGCGCGAGCGCATCGCGATGCTTCTCGACGCCGAACGCGGCCTGACCGACCGCGACGCGCCGACGGTACTGATCCAGGGCGAAACCGGCACCGGCAAGGAGCTGGTTGCGCGCGCCCTGCACTACGGCGGGCCGCGCGCCGCCATGCCTTTCGTCGAGCTGAGCTGTGGCGCGTTGCCGCAGCAGTTGCTCGAGGCCGAGTTGTTCGGCTACGAGAAGGGCGCCTTCACCGACGCGCGCCAGCGCAAGATCGGCCTGGTCGAGACCGCCGAGGGCGGCACGCTGTTCCTCGACGAAATCGGAGAGGCCGATCCCTCGACCCAGGTCAAGCTGCTCAAGCTGCTGGAAGACCGCCGCTACCGTCGCCTGGGCGGTCTGCGCGAGCAACAGGTCAATGTGCGCATCGTCAGCGCGACGCACCGGCCGCTGGAACAGATGGTCAAGGATGGCAGTTTTCGCGCCGACCTTTACTTCCGTCTGCGCATCGTCGAGATTGCCGTGCCGCCGCTGCGCGAGCGCAGCGGCGATGCGGTAATGCTGGCGCGCCACTTCCTGCGCTGGCATGCGCAGCGCTATCGCCGCGCGGAACCGGTGCTGGCACCGCAAACCGAAGGCCTGCTCGCGCGCTACCCCTGGCCGGGCAACGTGCGCGAGTTGCGCAACGCGATGGAGCAGGCGCTGCTGCTCTCTCGCGGCCCCGCAATCAGCCAACGCGAATTGGCCTTCCTGGCGCCCGACCAGCCGCAGGCACCGACCGTGGTGGCGGCGCCCACTGACTCGAAGCCCGGCGAGACCGACCTCAACCTCGAACGCGCCGAGCGCCGCCTGATCGAGGCCGCGCTCGAACGCTCGGCCGACAACGTGACGCAGGCCGCTCGCCTGCTCGGCATTTCGCGCGACACGCTGCGCTACCGGCTCGAGCGGCTGCAGCTTCGCGGCGCCGGCAGCGACGGCTGACTGCAAACACGCTTCATCCTCGACCGCTGGGCGCTGCGCCGCCGCCTGCGCCAGGTCGAACGGATTCAAGAGCCTGGCGGTGGCGAACCATTTGCCTTCGGTGATGAGTCTGCATCGTCGTGAATCGCCCTATGCCCTGGTTACCAGGAACTCGCGCAACTCGCGATATTGCGCGGCCAGTGCGTCGCCGAACAGTGGGTCCTCGACCGACGCCACGGCGCTGCCCACAAAGCCCCAGTCCTGCGGCGTGAGCAGACTCGCCGCGCGCGGCAGGATCGCCCTCTCCTCTGTTGCCAGGTGGTGCCGGTAGTAGGTCAGGTACAGGGCCGCCGCCGCCTCCACGCTTGCGCGCATCATCACGTTGCCCACGATAACCTCGTTCAGGCGAGCCACGAACTCGTCCCCCGCGACAGCGATCGCGCGGTGCTCCTGCAGCAGCCGGTTGATCGGCAAGCGCAAGGTCGGATCACGCATCACGAGGCGCGTGAACGCCGCGTCTTCGCGCGGATGGTGAAAGCGGTCGGCAAACTCCCGAAGATACGAGACGATGTCGAACATCAGGCCGAAAACCGGCCCTTCCCCCTCGTGAAACTCGGCAACCTGCTCGTCCAGGACGTTCAGGAGCCGAGAGAAATTCGCATGCTCGGCATGCCATAACGCAATCAGATCGGCCATGCTGAGCCCTCCCGGATTCGGTGTGGCCTGCGCAGCCTAGAACGCCGGGCGCCAGAAAGACGCCGGCGGCGACTTGGCTGTCGATCTGCATCAAATCATATGTCGCCCGGCTGTTTGCTGGCCAAGCCTGTATGCTTTGCGCCAGATCAAGGGAGGCGCAAGTTCACGGCGCACCATGCACGATGGCGTCAATACGCCTGCCGAGCAATCGCGGGGCAAGACCCGCGCCGGCGGTTCACTTCATCACACTCCGAAGGGGCACAAATGAGCGAGACCATCAAGTACCTGCTCGACGAGGGGCAGCTTCCGAAGTCCTGGTACAACATCCAGGCCGATCTGCCCAAGCCGGCACCGCCGGTGCTGCACCCCGGCACGCACCAGCCCATAGGACCGGGCGACCTCGCGCCGCTGTTTCCGATGGAGTTGATCATGCAGGAGGTGTCGACCGAGCGCCAGATCGACATCCCCGAGCCGGTGCGCAAGATCTATCGCCAATGGCGCCCGTCGCCGCTGTACCGCGCACGCCGGCTCGAGGCGGCGCTGCAGACACCGGCGAAGATCTACTACAAGTACGAGGGCGTGTCGCCGACGGGCAGCCACAAGCCGAATACCGCGATCCCGCAGGCCTTCTACAACCGCGAGGCCGGAATCAAGCGCCTCGTCACCGAGACCGGCGCCGGGCAATGGGGCTCTTCGCTCGCTTTCGCCGGCGGCGTGTTCGGCCTGGAGGTGCAGGTCTTCATGGTGCGCGTCTCGTACGACCAGAAGCCGTACCGGCGCGCGCTGATGGAAACCTACGGTGCATCGTGCATTGCCTCGCCGTCGGATCAGACGCAGTCGGGCCGCGCGATCCTCGCGCAGCGCGCCGACCACCCGGGCAGCCTGGGGATTGCGATCTCCGAGGCGGTCGAGATTGCAGCACAGCGCGACGACACCAAGTACTCGCTCGGCAGCGTGCTCAACCATGTGCTGATGCACCAGACGGTCATCGGCCAGGAGGCCATGCTGCAGATGGAGATGGCGGGCGACTACCCGGACGTGATCGTCGGCTGCACCGGCGGCGGTTCGAACTTCGCCGGCATCGTCTTTCCGTTCCTCGGCGCACAACTGCGCGGCGGCAAGAAGCTGCGCATCGTCGCGGTCGAACCGGCGGCCTGCCCGAGCCTGACCCGCGGCAAGTACGCCTATGACTTCGGCGACACCGCGCACCTGACGCCGCTGACCAAGATGCACACGCTGGGCTCGACCTTCACGCCACCGGGTTTTCACGCCGGCGGGTTGCGCTACCACGGCATGGCGCCTCTCGTCAGCCACCTGCTGCAACTCGACCTCATCGAGGCCACGGCGTACCACCAGATCGCCTGTTTCGACGCCGGAGTGCAGTTCGCGCGCGCCGAGGGCATCGTGCCCGCGCCCGAGGCCAACCATGCGGTGAAGGGCGCCATCGTCGAGGCGATCCGCTGCCGTGAAGAAGGCAAGTCGCGCACCATCCTGTTCAACCTGTGCGGCCACGGCCACTTCGACATGCAGGCCTACATCGACTACTTCGCCGGCAAGCTGAAGGACCTGAACTACGACGAGGCCGAACTCGCGATGGCGCTCGCCGGCTTGCCGTCGGTGAAGGAAGCGGCGTAGGTCGCCCGGGCGCCGCGCTGCGCGCCGGGAACGGCGGCAATCAGGATCGGGCCAAGCGGACCAGCACCGCCAATGGCGATGCTGGTCCGAGCTGTTTGTTGATCATCGCCGGCGCGGTGCGGCGCGGCCATGGCGAGCCGCTGGTCGTCGGCCTCAACGCTGTTGGCGTGGTGACGAGCGCCGGGACCTGAACCGCTCAGGCGAGCCTGACCGCGACACGCCATTCGGCCCGGAGTCCTGCTCGCCCCCACGCGGCAAACTCGGCGCTACCAGCACGACCGCGAAGCACATCAGATACGCGACGAACGCCGCGGCCCACAACAGCGCGGCCAGTGCCACCACCTGCGGGGCCAGGCCATGCACCGTCGCCGCCAGGCGCAGCGCAGCGGCGGCGAACATGACCCACGCCGCGGCGCGCATCAGCCGCGGCACCGCGAGTGCACGCCCGGTGTGGCGCAGCGACACGCGCGTCATCAGGCTGAGCATCATCAGCCCGAGCGCGCCGACGGTGAACGCGTGCAGCCAGGCCGCTTCCGGCACCGGCCCGCCCAGCTCGGCGATCGCCTTCAGCACGAACGCGAGCAGCAGCCAGGCAAAACCGAGGTGCATCGCCGGCAGCAGCGGCTGGTCGGCAATGCGCCAACCGCGCCAGCGCGCGACACGAATTCCGTGCAGCAGCGCGCAGGCGAGCGCGAGCGCACCCGTGAGCCTGTGCGGCGCGCCCGCGAGGTCGGCCACGGCACAGGCGACCAGCAGCACCAGCGCCAGCGCCTCGAGCGGCATCAGGAAGCGCGCCTGCTCACCGCGCCCCAGCTCGCGCAGCGCGTTGCCGGTGAAGATGGGGGTCAACACCCCGCCCTTCAGCGTATAGAGCACGACCAGCGCCCAGACCGCTGCGCGCAGCGCCTGCTCCGCACCCGGCGCATCACCCGCGAGCAGCGCCGCGTGGTACGCCAGGTTCGCCGCCATCAGCGCGAGCAGGATCGGCAGCAGCAGAAGGTACAGGCGGTTCGGCACGCGCCACAGCGGCGGCGTGAGCAACGCGAGCAGCCCAGGCCACAGCAGCAGGTCGGCGAGCGCGACCACGCTCGGCGGCAACCAGGGCGCGGCCCAGAATCCGATGCGGCCGAGCAGCCACGCCAGCGCCAGCCCCGCGAGCGGCGCGCCTTGCAGCTCGGCGATTCCGGCCCAGCTCGGCAACGCCGTGAGCAGTGTGCCGACGACGATCGCGCAGGCGAAGCCGAACAGCATCTCATGCCCGTGCCACAGCACATGCCCGAGCGACGGCCCGAGGTCGACGACACCGGCGAACGCTGCCGCACCGCCGACCGCGAGCAGCGGCGCGTAGAGCGCGCCCAACAGGTAGAACGCACGGAAGCCGCTGGCGAAAAGCGGCAGCGCGACGAGGCGCTGCGGGGTCATGCTGGATGCCGATCCTCGGATCCGGCCCGCCGCGGCATTTCGCGCGGGTGAGATCTGCCGGCGCCGAAGGCTGGCAGGTTCATGCCGCGTGCGCCAGCGCCACGCTCGCTGCCGCGCCAGCCTCGTACGCCGCAAACAACGCCACCCGGCGCTGGCGTGCGAGCTGCACGCTGCGTAGCTTCACCTCACCGAAGCCGCGGATGGGCTCGGGCCATCCGGCGAGCGCGACCGCCGCGTCGAGGCCGCTCGCATCGAGCCGCTGCAGCAGACGCTCGATGCTCGCTTCGTACTCCGCCGCCAGCGCGCGTTCGAGGCGCCGCTGCGCACTCAGGCCGAACGGGTCGAAGGCTGTGCCGCGCAGGTGCTTGCCGTGCGCGAGCCAGCGCAGCGCATGCCGCATCCAGGGGCCGAACACCTGCTTGCGCGGCTCGCCGTCGGCGCCCGCTCGCCGCCACGGCGGCGTCAGATGGAAGCGCACGCGCCAGTCGCCTTCGAAATGAGTCGCCAGCGCAGCATCGAAAGCGGGCGCACTGAACAGGCGCGCGACTTCGTATTCGTCCTTGTAGGCAAACAGGCGATGCGCCTGTCGCGCCACGGCCAGCGCCAGGCGCTCGCTGCCGCGCGCCACCTGTTCTTCGGCGTTGCGCACGCGCTCGACGAGTGCGGTATAGCGGTGCGCGAGCGCCTCGCCCTGATACGCGACGAGTTCGGCGCGCCGGCGTGCGATCACCTCGTCCAGGTCGCGCGACAGGCGGTGTGACTCCGGCTGCGGCTCGGCTGCCGCGGCCAGCCGCTCGACCTGCTCCGGCTTGGCGGCGGCGCGCCTGCCCCAGGCGAACGCGCGCCGGTTGTCGTCAGCCGCAACGCCGTTCAGCTCGATCGCGCGCAGCAGCGCTTCGAGCCCGAGCGGCACCAGCCCGCGCTGCCAGGCGTAGCCGAGCATGAACAGATTCGTCGCGATCGAATCACCGACGAGCAGCGACGCGAGCCGGGTCGCGTTCACCTCAGCCAGCGACGGGCCGCCCCTGGCTGGCTGAGCGCCCCCCGGGGGCAGCGAGCGCAGCGAGCTTGGGGCTGTCATCTCCATCGGCGCAGCTATCGCGCCGCGCAGCAGCGCCAGCGTCGCTTCGCGCGGAAACACCAGCTCGGGGTGACGCACGAACTCGCCGGTGATGACCTCTGCGGTGTTGATCACGGCGCGGGTGCGCCCGCGACGCAGGCGCTGCAAACTGTCGGGGCCGGCCGCGACCAGGAGGTCGCAGCCGAGCAGCAGGTCGGCGTGCACGATGCGCGGCGCGTGCAGCGCCGTCGGATCGGCGGCGATGCGCACATGCGTGAGCACCGCGCCGGCCTTTTGCGACAGGCCGGTCTGGTCGAGCACGGTGACGCCTTTGCCCTCTAGATGCGCGGCCATGCCAAGCAACGCGCCGAGCGTCACGACACCGCTGCCGCCGACGCCGGCGATCAGGATCGAATATGGTGCGTCCAGCGTTGCGAGCACGGGCTCGGGCAGCGCGTCGTCGCGCAGCGGCAGGCCGTGGCTTCTCCTCGGCACCCCGCCTTCGACCGTCACCATCGCTGGGCAGCGGCCTTCGAGGCAGCTCATGTCGTGGTTGCAGGTGAACGGGTCGATCGCGCGTTTTTGCCCGAATTCGGTGGCCACGGGCACCACCGACAGGCAGTTGGACTGCAGGCTGCAGTCGCCACAGCCTTCGCACACCGCATCGACGATGAAGACGTGGCGCGTCGGCGCCGGCAGCTCGCTGCGCTTGCGCCGGCGGCGCGCTTCGGTGGCGCAGGTCTGGTCGAAGACCAGCACGCTGACGCCGGGCACCAGGCGCAGCTCGCGCTGCACCGCGTCGAGCCGCTCGCGCGGCAACACTTGCACGCCTGGCGCGAACTCGGCGTCGCTCGGGTACTTCTCCGGGTCGTCGGCGAGCACGACGATGCGTTGCACGCCCTCGGCGCCGATCTGGCGCGTCAGGCTCGGCACATTCAGCGGGCCATCGACCGGCTGGCCGCCGGTCATCGCCACCGCGTCGTTGTAGAGGATCTTGTACGTGATGTTGACGCCTGCAGCGACCGCGGCGCGGATAGCGAGCAGCCCGGAATGGAAATAGGTGCCGTCACCCATGTTGACGAAGACGTGGTTCGGGCCCGCATGCTCGGCCATGCCGATCCACGTGGCGCCCTCCCCGCCCATCTGACTGATCGTCAGCGTGCGCCGCTCCATGCTCACCGCCATCAGGTGGCAGCCGACGCCACCGAAAGCGCATGAGCCTTCGGGCACGCGCGTCGAGCGGTTGTGCGGGCAGCCCGAGCAGAAGTACGGTGTGCGCTGCAGCGGGGCCCGCGCCGGCGCGGCAGCGCCGACGCTTGAGAGGCCGTTCGGCGCGGCAGCGACGGCGCTTGAGAGGCCGTTGGGCGCGGCGGCGACGGCGCTTGAAAGACCGTTCGGCGCGGCGGCGCTTGGAAGACCGTTCGGCGCGGCAGAGACAGCGCTTGAAAGTCCGTGCGGTGCGGCAGCGCCTGCGCTTGAAAAACCGTACGGTGCGCCAGCGCCTGCGCTTGAAAGACCGTTCGGCGCGGCGGCGCCGGCGCTCGAAAGACCGTACGCAGCGGCAGGGCCTGGAGCATTCGGCAGGGCCGCGACCTGGCCAGCCAGCGCAGCGGCGCGCGCTTGCCATGGCCCCTCGGGGTCGATTCGCGCGAGGCGCGAAGCGATTGCGCGCGCGACGATGATCGGCGTCAACTCGCCCGTCGGCGGCAGCAACCACTGGCCGTGAGGCGCGGGCCATTCGCCGGCCTCGTCGAACTTGCCGATGACGCGCGGGCGCACGTCGTCGCGCCAGTTGTAGAGCATCTCCTTGAGCTGGTACTCGATGATCTGGCGCTTCTCCTCGACGACCAGGATCTCCTCCAGGCCGGTGGCGAAACGCCGCGCGCCGTCGGCCTCGAGCGGCCACGGCATGCCGACCTTGTAGACGCGCAGCCCGAGCGCTTGTGCGGTGGCCTCGTCGATGCCCAGTTCGTGCAGCGCCTGGCGCAGGTCGAGCCAGGCCTTTCCGCACGCGACCAGGCCGAGGCGCGCCCGCGGGCTGTCCCAGACCAGCCGGTCCAGGCCGTTCGCCCGGGCATAGGCTGCAGCGGCGTAGATCTTGTAGGCCTGCATCCGGTGTTCCTGGGCCGGCTGCGGGTCGGGCCAACGGATGTGCACGCCATCCGCCGGCAACTCGAAGTCCTCGGGAATCCTGACCTGCAGGCCGAGCGCGTCGACATTCACCGTCGCCGAGCTCTCGACGATGTCGGCGCAGACCTTGAGCGCGACCCAGCAGCCGGTGTAGCGCGACATCGCCCAGCCGTGCAAGCCGAAGTCGAGGATGTCCTGCACGCTGGCCGGCGCGAGCACGGGAATGGCGCAGGCCGAGAACATGTGTTCGCTCTGGTGCGCCACTGCGGAGGAGCGCGCCGCGTGGTCATCACCGGCGACCACGAGTACGCCGCCGTGCGCGCTGGTGCCGGCGTGATTGGCGTGTTTGAAGACGTCGCCGCAGCGGTCCACGCCCGGCCCCTTGCCGTACCACATGGCGAAGATGCCGTCGCGCTTTGCGCCGGGCAGCAGACGCAACTGCTGTGTGCCCCAGATCGCGGTCGCGGCCAGGTCTTCATTCAGCCCCGGCTGGAACTGGATGCCATGCACCTTGAGAAAGGGCTCGGCCTCGTGCAGCGCGGTATCCAGGCCACCGAGCGGCGACCCGCGATAGCCCGAGACGTAGCCTGCAGTGTTCAGATTCGAAGCGCGGTCGCGCTTGCGCTGCAGCATCGGCAGCCGCGCCAGCGCCTGCACGCCCGTGAGGAAGACACGGCTGCGGTCGAGCCGGTATTTGTCGTCGAGCACGACGTTTGCAATGTTCATTTTTGGATTGGAAACATTCTTCGCCGACTCAGAGGTTGAGAGGCGATCCCATGCACGCGCGCCGCGCACGCGGCGGCGCTTCGCCGCGATGACCTACTCCGCGCCCTGGGTCGCACTGTTTTCATCCTGTGGGCCCGAAGTCGGGTTCGCGGTGCTCGAGGAACGCGGCGATGCCTTCGCGCGCGGCTGCGGTGCACGCGGCTGCGCCGAACGCGCGATAACCGACTTCGAGCGCAGCCGCGAGCGTGGGCGCAGCGGCAGCGTCGCGCACCGCAGCGGCGATCAGGCCGATGATCGACGCGCTCAGCATCCGCCCATCAGCAGTGCGCGCTTCAGCCACGTCGAGCGGCGGCACGACCACGCGCCCTTGCGCCATCGGTTCGAGCCGGCCCGCGAGCGCGTGCACGCGTGCCACTGCAAGCCGGATCAACGCGTCGAAGTCATCGGCCAGGTCATCCACGACGCCGATTGCGCTGGCGCTCCTGGCGCTCAGGCGCGCCGCGCGCGCGAGCATGGCGTGGAAGACCGGCGCCGCATTCGGCCAGCGACGATAGGGCACGACCATCGCACCGATGCCGGGCAGGATGCCGAGCGTGACCTCGGGCAACTGCATCCAGGCACTGCGCTGCGCGACGCGTGCGTGGCAGCGCAACGCGAGTTCGAAGCCGCCGCCGAGCGCCATGCCGTTCAGCGCGGCGATCACGGGCTTGCGCATCGCGTCGAGGTGCACCAGCAGGCGCGAGCAGTCGCGTGCGTACTGTGCCGCGGCTGAAGCGTTGCCGAGCAGCGACGGGAAACGCCCGATGTCGGCGCCGGCGCAGAACGCCTTCGTGCCGTAGCCGACGATGACGAAGCCGGTGACCGCCGGGTCGTCTTCGTGGCGGCGAATCACGCCCAGGATCTGATCCGTCATCTGATCGTGCAGCGCGTTCAACGCCTCGGGGCGGCGCAGCGTGATGATCTTGACGCTGTCGATCGCATCGACCAGCAAGTCGCTTGCGCTCGGCTGATACGTGCCGAGCGCGCGCTGCGGCATCGGCATGCCGGGCCGTTCCTGCGCGAATCGCGCCAGCATGCGCGAGCTTTGTGCGTCGCCGAGTTCGCGCATCAGTTCGAGCGGCCCTTGCTTGAAACCGAGCGCGACGCGGCAACCCAGGTCGAGGTCGGCGGCTTCGCCGATGCCGCGGTCGAGGATGTCCACCGACTGCGACAACAACACGCCGAGCAGGCGCTCGCGGATGCACGCGCGCTTCTCGGGTGTGACGTCGGCCGGCTGCTTCGGTGCAGGCGTGACCCAGCGCTCGACCGAGCGCAGGATAGGCGCCGGCCGGTAGTGCTCGCCCTCCGCGTCGGCCTGCAGCGTATTCGTCTCGACGATGATGGGGTTGCCATGCGCGAGGTTGAGGACGAAGAACGGCCCGGCGTGCACGAACTCCTGCGCCACGCTGTCGATCTCGGCGGCGCTCGCGCCGTCGAGCAGCAGCGCGGCTTCGTTGCACCAGTTGTCGAACACGCGGTCGAGCATGAAACAAGGCACGTCGCGGGTGATCAGCGGCAGCTTGCCGGTGGCGCAGAAGAAGTGCCGCAGCCAGACTATCAGTGCGCGATCGGCGCGCGGCCAGTCGATCACCTCGACCACGGGGTTGCGCCA
>Ga0315281_10006358_pt1 | contig 16821 bp, 10 predicted proteins | sample YL17G07_0_MG_FD_204540 | JGI IMG/M metagenome (GOLD analysis project Ga0315281, IMG submission 204540) | Sediment microbial communities from Yellowstone Lake, YNP, Wyoming, USA - YL17G07_0 | ecosystem: Environmental > Aquatic > Freshwater > Lake > Sediment | place: USA: Wyoming | collected...
CGCCCGGGGCTATACCGAGGAGCAGGCCCAACGGGAGGCCTCCCGCTGCCTCAACTGCGGGGTCTGCTCCGAGTGCATGCAGTGCGTCACCGCCTGCCAGGCCGGGGCCATTGACCACAGCCAGAAACCCGAGGTCAAAGAGGTCCAGGTGGGGGCCATCCTCATGGCCCCGGGCTTCCAGACCTTTGATCCCAGCCGCTGCGAGACTTACCACTACGCCAAACACCCCAACGTGGTGACCTCTCTCGAATTTGAGCGCATCCTCAGCGCCTCCGGGCCTTTCGGTGGCCACCTGGTGCGCCCCTCCGACCACCAGGAGCCCAAGAAGATCGCCTGGCTCCAGTGCGTCGGCTCCCGGGACGTCAAACACCACTCCTATTGCTCGTCGGTGTGCTGTATGTACGCCATCAAAGAGGCGGTGATCGCCAAGGAACACGCGCCTTACGATCTGGACGCCGCCATCTTCTTCATGGATATGCGCACCTTCGGCAAGGACTTCGAGCAGTATTACAACCGGGCCCGGGAAGAACAGGGCGTGCGCTTCATCCGCTCCCGGGTGCACACCATCGACCCGGCCCCCGGCGACCATCTCTCCATCCGCTACGAGGACGAAGCCGGGGAGCTTAAGTCCGAAACCTTCGACCTGGTGGTCCTGTCGGTGGGTATGGAGGTGAGCGCCCAGGCCGCGAATCTCGCCCAAACCCTGGGAGTGGACCTGAACGGCCACAACTTCGTGGCCACCGCGCCCTCCGCCCCCGTGGCCGCCTCCCGGCCCGGGGTGTTCGTGTGCGGGGCCATGCAGGGTCCCAAGGACATCCCCGAGTCGGTGATGCAGGCCTCAGCCGCCGCCGGCGCGGTGAGCTCCTTCCTGGGAGACGTCCGTTGGACCCAGACCAGGACCCGGGAGGCGCCGCCGGCCAAGCCCATCAGCCCGGAAGACCAACCCAGGATCGGGGTCTTCGTCTGCAACTGCGGCATCAATATCAGCGCCATCATCGACGTGCCGGCGCTGCGGGACTACGCCGCCACCCTGGCAGGCGTGGTGCACGTGGAGGACAACCTCTTCACCTGCTCCCAGGACACCCAGGTGCAGCTTACCCGGGTCATCGAGGAAAAAAACCTCAACCGGGTAGTGGTGGCCGCCTGCACCCCCATCACGCACGAGGCCCTGTTCCGGGAGACCATGATCGACGCGGGCTTGAACAAGTACCTCTTCGAGATGGCCAACATCCGCAACCAGGACTCCTGGGTGCACATGAAGGAGCCGGAAAAGGCCACGGCCAAGGCCAAGGACTTGCTGCGCATGGCGGTGGCCCGGGCCTCGCTCCTCAAGCCCCTATTGGAAAAGCCCCTGACCATCAACCAGCGGGCCGTGGTGGTCGGCGGGGGCGTGGCCGGCCTCAACGCCGCCCTTAACCTGGCGGACCAGGGCTTTGAAACCGTGCTGCTGGAAAAGGAACCCGAGTTGGGAGGCATGGCCCGGCGGGTCCACCGCACCATCGACGGCCTGGACGTGGCCGCCTACCTGGATGAACTCATCGGTAAGGTCAAGGACCACGACAAGATCCAGGTGCTCACCGGGGCCCTGGTGGTAGGCTTCAGCGGCTACAAGGGAAACTTCACCACGGAAGTGTTGGTGGGACCCGGCATGTATGAACGCAAGATCGACCATGGCGCCCTGGTGGTGGCCACCGGCGCCCAAGAATACCGGCCCAAGGAGTTCCTCTACGGCGAGGACGACCGGGTCATGACCCAACTGGAGTTGGGTGATTTCCTGCACCGCAGCCCGGCCGAGGCAGCCGGGTGGGACCGGGTGGCCATGATCCAGTGCGTCGGCTCCCGGAATGCCGAAAACCCCAACTGCAGCCGTATCTGCTGCCAGGGGGCGGTGAAATACGCCCTGCAATTAAAAGAACTCAATCCCGACCTGGAGGTGGTGATCCTCTACCGGGATATGCGCACCTACGGTTTGCTGGAGGATTACTACCGGGAGGCCCGGGACAAAGGCGTGCTCTTCTCCCGGTTCGACCCGGAGCGGCCCCCGGAAGTGCGGGAGGCCGGCGGGGAGCTCGCCGTCACCTTCGTGGACCATGTCCTGCAGATGCCGGTGCGCATGCCGGTGAACGCCGTGGTCCTGAGCGCCGCGGCCCTCCCCAACGATGTGGAGGAACTGGCCTCACTCCTCAAGATCCCCCGGAATGCCGCGGGATTCTTCATCGAGGCCCATGCGAAGCTCAGGCCGGTGGATTTTGCCTCCGAGGGCATCTTCCTGGCCGGCATGGCCCACGGCCCCAAGCTCATCAGCGAGAGCATCGCCCAGGCCATGGCCGCGGCGTCCCGGGCCGGGGCCTTCCTGGCCGACACCCACCAGACCATCAGCGGCGTCACCGCGCACGTGGAGCCGGACCGCTGCGCCGCCTGCCTGGTGTGCGTGCGGACCTGCCCGTATGGGGTGCCCCAGATCAACCGGGACAACGTGTCGGAAATCAACGAGGCCCTGTGCCAGGGCTGCGGCACCTGCGCTTCGGAGTGTCCGGCCAATGTGATCCAGGTGGCCCATTTTGAGGATGACCAGCTCAGCGCCAAGATCAAAAGCCTGTATCAAAAGGGAGCAATCTAGCCGCAGGTTTGAGCCTGCGCCGGCACAGGCTGGAAAGCCTGTGCCACCAAGAACCCCTTGATGGATGGCTAGGTTTTTCTGGTTCCCAAGCTCCTGCTTGGGAACTCACTTGGAGGCAAAGCTCCTGCTTTGCTATAATCGGCTAAGTGACCGAATTTTTTATGATAATAATTTTAAGGTGCCCAAGCGGAGCCTGGGCTTACAATCCCGTTCCCAAGCAGGAGCTTGGGAACGAGATTTAAAAAGAATGTAGCCGCGGGCTTTTCAGCCTGCGCTCTTTGAGGTCTGAAACTCGAAACTCACCAGATGGAACTCAAGAGGAGCGGGATGATGGAATTTGAGCCGAAAATTGTCGGGTTCTGCTGCCACTACTGAGCTTATTCCGCCGCGGACCTGGCAGGTTCGATGCGCTTGCAGTATCCCCCCACCGTCCGGATCATCGAGGTCCCCTGCACCGGCAAGGTGGACATCATCCACCTGCTCCTGGCCTTTGAGCAGGGGGCGGACGGGGTCATGGTAGTGGGGTGCATGGAAGGAGATTGCCACTATATGCGTGGCAACCTGTTCGCCAAAAAGCGGGTTCAGCGGGTCAAGGACATCCTGGACCAGGTGGGCCTGGGGGGCGAACGGGTGGCCATGTACAACCTATCCTCCGGCATGGGGGGCAGGTTCGCGGAGATCGTCAGGGAAATGACCAGCAAGATAATGGAACTGGGCCCGAGCCCCATCAGGATCGCCACCGGCACGGTGGCCCGGGCCGCCGGGGAGGAAGCCGCATGATCAAGGCAAAGCCGAAACCACTGGAAGAAATCCTGGAGAACGTCAAGGATTTCCGGAAACTGCTCATCGCCGGCTGCGACGGCTGCGTCACCGTGTGCGAGGCCGGGGGCCTGAAAGAGGCGAAGGTCCTGGCCTCGTCGCTCAGGCTGTACTTCACCCAGGCGGGACAATCGGCCCAGGTGGATGAGACCACCCTGACCCGGCAGTGCGAGAAGGAATACCTGGCGCAACTGTCGGACAACATTGACCAATACGACGCGGTGGTCTCGCTGGCCTGCGGCTGCGGCGTCCAGTACCTGGCGGAGATGTACAACCAAAAGATCGTCTTCCCGGGCGTGGACACTTGCTTTATGGGCGTCAACGAGGAGCGGGGCCTGTACTCGGAGCGCTGCCAGGCCTGCGGCCGCTGCATCCTGGCCGAGACCGGCGGCATCTGTCCCATCGCCCGCTGCTCCAAGCGCATGCTGAACGGCCCCTGCGGCGGCTCGGAAGGCGGCAAATGCGAGGTCAACAAAGACATCCCCTGCGGCTGGGAATTGATCTACGAGCGCCTCAAGACCCTGGGGCAGTTGGACCGCTTCGAGAAACCCATCGATCCCAAGGATTGGACCACCAGCCGCGATGGCGGGCCCCGGAAGATCGTCAGGGAGGACTTACGGATATGAGCGCCACTACTCCCAGCAAACTCCAGAAGATGCTTATGGCCGGCCACCTGGCCGTGACCTCCGAGGTCGGCCCGCCCCGGAGCGCCGACGGCGCGGTGATCGAACACAAGGCCAAGATCATCAAGGACTATGTGGACGCCATCAACGTCACCGACAACCAGACCTCGGTGTGCCGCCTGTGCAGCTTGGCCGCCTGCATCCGCATCAAGCTCATGGGGCTCGAGCCCGTATTGCAGATGGTGACGAGGGACCGCAACCGCATCGCCCTCCAGAGCGATATCCTGGGGGCCTCGTCCTTCGGCATCAACAATATCCTCTGCCTCACCGGGGACCATCAGCACTTCGGCGACCATCCCACTTGCGCCAATGTCTTTGACCTGGATTCCGCCCAATTGATCCAGACCGTCCGGATGATGCGGGACGAAGGCAAGCTCCTGGGGGGCTTTGAGTTCGAGGTGCGGCCCCAGATGTTCATCGGCGCCGCCGCCAACCCCTTTGCCGGCCCCAACGTGGCCATCCGGGTGGCCCGCCTGGGCAAAAAAGTGGCGGCCGGGGTCCAATTCGTCCAGACCCAGTGCATTTATAACCTGGACACCTTCAAGACCTTCATGCAGATGGTGGTGGACCGGGGGCTCGATCAACAAGTGGCCATCCTGGCCGGCATCACCCCCCTGAAGAACGTGGGCATGGCCAAGTACATGCAAAAGCGGGTGCCGGGCATCGATGTCCCAGATGAGATCGTCAAGCGCATCGGCGGCGTCCCCAAGGAAAAACAGGCCGAAGAAGGCCTTAAACTGGCGGTGGAGCAGATCCAGGAATTAAAAGAGGTCCCGGGGGTGCGGGGCTTCCATATCATGGCGATTGAATGGGAAGAGAAGGTTCCGGAAATCACCCAGGCAGCGGGGCTCTACCCCCGGCCGAAGTTGGATTAGGGCCTGCTCGGAAAGTTTCTGTAAGGGCGGACCCAAGGAAACTGTCTCAAAACCTGTCATAACGAGGCCATGTCATTCTGAGCGAAGCGAAGAATCTAGTCATATCAAGGAGTTCTAGATCCTTCACTTCGTTCAGGATGACAAAAAAACCGTTTTGAGACAGTTTCCAAGTGTCCGCCCGAGTTTAGGGCGCTCACGCGGGTGCTCCCCTACAGTTGATAGGCCCCGGCGGGGGGAGGGGCCAGCTCTTTTCATGATCGAGTGATAACTGCCTTGTAATTTCCCTCTATCGAGTTCATAATGAAGAGGATTATTTAGAAAGGGGATAGCTCATGGCTGATAAGAAATACGTGCTGATCGTTGACGATGATCCGGATCTGGTGGAAACCGTATCCATGATTTTGGAAAGCAAGGGCTATGATGTGGGCAAGGCCTATGACGGTATTGAGGGCGAAGAAGCCATCAAGAAGCGGCGGCCCGACGTCCTGGTGCTGGACGTAATGATGCCCCGGAAGAACGGTTACCAGCTCTGTAAGGAATTGAAATCCAACAAGTGGACCTCGGACATCCCCGTCATCCTGCTCACCGCCGTGGGGGAGGCCGTGCCCACCACGACTTACACCCATGCCGAGGGCATGTCGGTGGAGGCCGAAGACTTCATCCCCAAACCGGTGGACGCCAAGACCCTGGTGGAGGCGGTGGAAAGATTACTCTGAGCTTCAGAAAGGCACGTGCCTAGCGACCGTTGGAAAAAATCGAGCGGATCAGGGTTGGGGGCCTCAAAGTCCTGGAGGGGGGCGCCTGCGTGGTGTCCTCCTCCCCTTCAGGAGGAAATCGCCTGGGCGAGAAGATTTGCGCCCCGCTGGCCCTGAACCGGATCAACCTCAGCCTGTTGGCCCACGTGGCCGGTGACCGGGAAGTGCTGTGCACCGCCGCCCCGGAAGGGGAATCAGCTCTCAGCCGGTTGCAATTCCACGCCGGCCCTGACAGCTCTCTGGAGTTGCTCCCCGGCACCATCGTCCTCGCCGTCTATCCCCACAGCAACCGCCCGGAAATCATCGGCCATTTTATCCGCAGCCTAGCCCGGGGGCGCATCAAAATTCACGCCCTGGCCAGTTCCCCCTCCGCCATTTCCGCGGTCCTGTCTTCCAGGCGCAAAAAGGCCGCCGTGAACCAACTCTTTGAGCATTTCCTTTTCCCGTCTTTTGACTCGCCCAGGGATTTCTTCTCCGCCCAGGGCCCCCCGGAGGAATATGTGCAGAAAGTGGTGGCCACGTATCAGGAAAAGGTCATCAAGGTTTACGCCATCATCCCCCGGCCGGATCTGGACCTCTGGGGGATGAGCGTGCCCTCTGCGGACGTCCTGGAAGGCTTTGCGAGCGCCCTGATGGACCTGGCGGGACTGGGATTGAGCGTGCCCTTCCTGGTGGCCATCCCGGGACTGGGAGGGAAGGAATTTCTCCTGTCCTTCAGTCTGGCCGGACCAACCCCCGAGGCGGACCATGGCCCGGAAGTCCGGCGCTTGCTCAAAAAACACCTGCCGGACAGCCGGCCCATGCGGCTGACCCCGGTCGCGGGAATTTTCCTCCACGGCCCCCATTTCGGCGATCGTTACGGCATCGCTTACACCTTGCTCCAGGCCCTGGCCCAGGCCCGGGTGACGCTCCTGGCTTTGAGCTGCACCATCTCCTCCATCTCCCTGATTATCCGGCAGCACGAACTGGCATTGGCCCAAATGGTCCTGGGCAAGACCTTTGAAGCCCAGGTGGAATGAACGGAGGTAACCGGTCATGAAACGAAGCCACCAAGACCCGGCTCCTGACTTCCCTGCCGATCTGGCCAGAAATCTCCTAAAAGGCTGCGCCCAACCGCTGCTCCAGGATTTTCCCGACCCCATCGTTATCGCCGACCGCCGGGAAGAGGTGGTTTTCCTGAACCGGGCCGCGGCAAAACTCTTCGGGGACACCCTGGCGGTGGGTGACCGGTGCCGGATATGCGGCAATTTGCCTGCCGAAAACCCGCTTCAGCCTGAGCGCTGTAAAAACGGTGAGGGCTTGCACCGGGTGCCCATCCTGCTGCCCCAGGGGGGGCCCACCATGCCTTTTACCATCACCACCACCCCGATAAAAGGCGAAGACGGCCAGACGGGCGGCTGTTTCGTGGTCCTCAGGAACGAGACGGGGTTGCTGGCCCACCCGGTGGTGGAGCTCCAGATGGCCACCCTGTCCGGCATCCTGGAGAATTTTCCCATGCCCTTCTTCATGGTGAACCCGAACCTGATGGTGACTCACGTCAATGAGCGCATGGAGCGGCTGACCGGTTACACCCGGGAGGAAGTCCTGGGGAAGATGACCTGCGGGGCCATGCTTAACACCGTGCAGTGCGACACCTGCGACTGCATTCTCAAACAGGTCATGGAGCAGAAAAAGCCCATTTCCGGATTGCGCCGGGTGGTGCGGGACCGTCAGGGCCGGGAGATCCAGGTGACGGTCTCGGCCTCCATCATTACCGACCCCGAAGGCCGCGTGGTGGGGGGCTTCGAAGCCGTCCGGGATATCACCCCCATCGTGGAGGCCGAGCGCAAGATCGTCATGCTCACCGAACTGACCCAGGAAGGCATCCTGATGGCGGATGAGAACCAACAGGTCCTGTTTGCCAACCCCAAGATGGCGGAAATCGCCGGCCGGCCCAAAGACGAACTCATCGGGATGAGCCTGGGAGAGGTCCTCACTCCTCAGCACATGAAAATGGTGGCGGAAATGCTCCGGCAGGAGGGCCGGGAACTCCGGCAGGGAAGCCAGTTCTGCAGCACCTTGGAGCCACCGGGGGCGGACCAGGGGGACCACCGGGTCTTCGAAACCTGCATAGCCGTCTCCCGCCTGGGGGAACGCGCCCTCAGTTGCATTTACCTCCGGGACCTGACGGAACGCATCCAGATCGAACGGGAATTGCAAAAGGCCATCAATTTTTTGAACAACATCATCCGCTCCTCCGTGGATGGCATCGTGGTGGTGGACACCAAGGGCGTTCCCCTGATCTTCAATGAGGGGGCCGAACGCATCCTGGGTTACAAGGCCGCGGAGGTTATCGGCCATCCTGAAACCTTCCGCCGGTTCTATCCCCCCCTGGTGGCGGCCGAGATGATGCGGCGCATGCGCGGTCCCGAGTACGGTCCCCCCGACAAACTGAATACCACCCGGCTCGCCTTTATTAACAAGGCCGGCGAAGAGGTGCCGGTGAACTTCTCCGCGGCTCTGATCCGGGAGCGGGGCGAGGAAGTGGGCAGCGTCGGCATCTTCTCGGACCTGAGAGAGCACCTGCGCGTGCACCAGGAACTGGAGGAGACCCAGGCCCAGCTCTTCCAGGCGGCCAAGATCGCCTCCCTGGGCCGGCTGGCCGCCGGCGTGGCCCATGAGATCAACAATCCCCTGGCCGGCATCCTGATTTACGCCGAGCTTCTTCAGCGGGACCTGGACCCCGAATCGGAAGCCCGGGAAAATGTCGAGGTGATCATCACCCAGACCATCCGCTGCCAGCAGATCGTCACCCGGCTCCTGGATTTCAGCCGCCAGTCCCTGGGCCAGAAGAAGCTGTTTGACGTGAATGACCTCATGCGCCGCTGCGTGGACCTTATCGGCCACCAGACTATCTTTCACAACATCCGGGTCTACCTGGACCTGGACCAGAGGCTGCCCCAGATCATCGGCGACCCCGGCCAATTGCAGCAGGTCTTCGCCAATCTCCTGCTCAATGCTGCGGACGCCATCAGTGGCCAGGGGGCCATCACCATTACCAGCCGCCCGGCGTACCACCAGGATGGGGTGGTCCTCACCTTCAGGGACACCGGTTCAGGCATACCCCCGGAAATCCGGGACAAGATCTTCGAACCCTTTTTCACCACCAAACCTCCGGGCAAAGGCACGGGCCTGGGTCTCCCCATTGTTTACGGGGTCATTGAGCGCCATGGGGGCAGCGTCGAAGTGGACTGCCCCCCCGGGGGCGGCACTATCTTTACCCTGAGGCTGCCCCTGGATTCCCAGGAGGCCCTGGGGAAGTTTGACCTGGAGTAGCGGTCAGCCGTCAGCTTACAGCGTCGAAGGAAACTCATAGGGCGTGCCGTGCACGCCGATTTATGGCGGCCATGGGCCGCCATAAATCGGCGGCGTGCATGGTGCGCCCCATTCTACTGTTAAATAAATTATCTTCATTGTAGGGGCGGGGGCTCCCCGCCCCTCTTGGCGAGCGGCTGGAAACGGGCGGGGAGACCCCGCCCCTACAGACCCGTCGAAGAAACAACCCTTCTGCTTGGGAAACTTCGCACCCGCTTCAAAATAATGTTATATTAGCTACTTAAAAGGGCGAATATGACCGAACCATATACGGTGTTAGTGGCCGACGACGAAGAAGTCCTGCGCGTGGGCTGCGCCCGGGTCCTGAAATCCGAGGGCTACCGGGTGCTGGCCGCCGCCAACGGCCGGGAAGCCCTGGATCTGCTGGCCGCGGAGCCGGTCAACGTGGTCCTCTGCGATCTGAAGATGCCGGTGATGGGGGCCGTCGAAGTCCTGGAAGAAGCAGGCAGCCGGTACCCGGATATCCCGGTGATCATCATCACCGGGATGGGGACCGTGGACGACGCGGTGGAGTGCATGAAGAAGGGGGCTTACGACTTCGTCACCAAGCCCTTCAGCATCGACCACCTCACCCTGGTGGTGCGGCGGGCCCTGGAAAAGCAGAACCTGGCCTGCATCGCCCGCCAGCTCCAGGAAGAGCGGGCCCGGAATCTCTACAATCTGGCCATGGAGCAGAGCCGGATGCACGCCATGGTCAACTGTATGGCCGACGGGGTGTTGGTAACCAACCGCATCGCCGAGGTGGTGCTGGTCAATGACGCCCTGCAGCAACTCTTGGGCCTGTTGGGGGCGCCCAACCCGCACAGCCTTCTGAAAGACTATATCAAGGACGAGGCCCTGGACGAGGCGGTCCAGGAACTGCTGGCCTCTCCCCCCGGGGAGACGGGCAAGCGCCTCTCCCAGGAACTCAGCCATGGGCGCACGCATCTCAGGGCCCTGTCGGCTCCCTTCCTGGGGCCGGACCAGGAGGTGCTGGGAACGGTCACGGTTTTCCACGACATCACCAGCTTCAAAGAGCTGGACGAGATGAAAAACGACTTCGTCCGCATGGTCTCCCATGAGCTGCGCTCCCCATTGGCGGCCATCAAACAACAACACGCCGTGATCCTGGACGGCCTGGCCGGAGACCTGACCGACAAGCAGCGCCATCTCCTGGATCGGGCCCATGCCAAGATCCAGGGTCTCCTGGACCTGATCAACGATCTTCTGGACATTGCCAAAATGGAATCCGGCCACCGACCCATGGAACTGCTGCCCCTGGAACTGGGCCCGGTGCTGACGGAGTTGGTGGACCTGCTGTCGGCCCGGGCGGAAGAACAAAAGGTGGCCCTGGCCCTGCGAGTGCCCCCGGACCTTCCGGTCATCCTGGCCGACCGTCGCAGCATGGAGGAGGTCTTCACCAACCTCATCAGCAATGCCATCAACTACTCGCCGGATGGGGGCGACGTCACCGTTTTGGCCCTCTCCCACGGAGACTACGTGGAGGTCACGGTGCGGGACACCGGCATCGGCATCGAGGCCGGGGAGATTTCCAAGATCTTCGACAAATTCTACCGGGTCAAACACCCCAGGACCCGGCAGGTCATCGGCACCGGCCTGGGCCTGTCCCTGGTCAAAGGCATTATCGAAGCCCATCGCGGTGCGGTGGCAGTGGAAAGTGAACTGGGCGTGGGCACCGCTTTCCGGGTGCTGCTGCCCACGGCTTCCGGGGGCCAAGGTCTTGATGCCGGCGCCTGATTTCACCAGGCAAATCCTGGTGGTGGATGACGACACCGCGGTGCGCACCGGCATCACCCAGGTGCTGGAGCGGCAGCACCTGACGGTGTGCTCCGCCCCAGGCGGTCAGCAAGCCCTGGAACTCCTGGCCCAGCACCCCTTTGCCATCGTGCTCCTGGATATCAAGTTGCCCGACCTGGACGGGGTGGAAGTCCTGAAGCTCATCCGCCGGGATTACCCCGAGACCGCGGTCATCATGATCACCGGTTACCCCACCATCCAGGGGGCGGTGGAGTGCATCAGGCATGGGGCCCTGGATTACCTGGTGAAACCCTTCCGCATCGATGACCTGGAAGCCGTTATCGACAAAACCAGGGAGCTTCTAAAGCAACGGGGGAAAAAACGCCCCGGCGCCGAAGGCGAAGAAGGCGACGTCCAGGGTTTTGATTTCATCATCGGCCAGAGCCCGGCCATGAAGAAGGTTTTCGCCAAGGTCCGCCGGGCCGCCCCCAGCGACAGCACCGTGCTCCTCACCGGCGAGTCCGGCACCGGCAAGGAACTGGTGGCCCGGGCCATCCACAACCTGAGCCCCCGGGCCGGCAACGAGTTCGTGCCGGTGGACTGCTCCGCCCTGGTGGAGACCCTGCTGGAAAGCGAGCTCTTCGGCCACGTCAAGGGCTCTTTCACCGGGGCCCACCAGACCAAGCACGGATTGTTCGAATTGGCCAACCACGGCACTTTTTTCTTTGATGAGATCACCAACCTCTCCCTGAACATCCAGGCGAAGCTCCTCAGGGTTATTCAGGAGCGGGAGTTCATGAAGGTGGGGAGCCAGAAGCGCACTAAGCTGGACATCCGCATCATCGCCTCCTCCAACCGGGACCTTACCGAAGCCATCAAGGAAGGTGCCTTCCGGGAAGACCTCTACTACCGCCTCAGCGTGGTGCCCATCCACCTGCCCCCCTTAAGGGAGCGTACCGGCGACATCTCCCTGTTGGTGGAGCACTTCCTCCAAAAATACAGTCAGAAGGCCGAGCGGGAAATCTCCGGGGTTTCCAGCCGGGCCATGAAGTTGCTCTCGGCCTACTCCTGGCCGGGCAACGTCCGGGAACTGGAGCACACCATCGAACGCATCCTCATCCTGGAAGACTGCGATGTCATCCAGCCGGAGCATCTGCCCAGTTTCATCTCCCAGCGCCAGGGGGAGTTTCAGGTCTTTTCCGATGAAGACTACTCCCTGGAGGAAATGGAAAAGCGTTACATCCAGTTCGTCCTGCACCGCACCCAGGGCCGGCGCCAGGAAGCCGCCCGGATTTTGGGCATCAACCGCAAAACCCTGGGTCACAAGATCGAAAAATACCGCCTCCGGGTGACCTTTTAGCCCGGCGGTGGCACAGCCTTTCCAGCCTGTGCAGGCGCATGCTAAAGCCTGCGGTTACCACTAGAATCTTTTTCACCTTGTTGCCAAACTGAGCTTGGGAACACCCTTCCCGCCAAGCTAAGCTTGGCAACCAGTCTCGTTCCCAAGTACAACTTGGGAACGAGTGGATAATGTAGAACAGCCGCCCTCGGCTGTTCTTAGGCAGGCGAGGGCGCCTGCTCCACACCTCCATCCGCCCAACCGTTATCTATCTTTCTGAAAACCCCTTGGCATCAGGCTCGCTAATATTTGACTTATCCCCACCCCTCGGATATTTTTAACCACAAAGCCGCCCGAGTCCCCAATGTCTCCCTCTCCACCCGCTTGCGGGGGGAGAGAGCCGGGGTGAGGGGGGCCCTGCAATTGGCGATCTTGGTGTCCTTGGTGCCTTTGGTGGTGAACTTTTCGGAAGAGGAGAAGACTTGGCTTCCCGCTACCGTTCGCTGTTGCTGCTGGCCGCCCTGGTCCTGGGTCTGGGCATCCTGTACGTGGTCTTCAACCTGGTCTATGCCGAATTCATCGTGGACTTGTGGTGGTTCCAATCCCTGGGCTATGAGGGCTATTTCTGGCTTCGGCTGATTTACCCTTACGTCGTCTTTGCGGTTTTCACCCTCCTCTTCTTCCTGGTCTTTTTCCTCAATTTTTGGGTGGCCTCGCGCTTCCTGGGGACGGCGACGCCTGTGGAGCCCTCTTCCCGTCGGCGTTACCAGGAATTGCTACAACACTTCCGCACCGGGTCTCTCAAGGTCTACACCCCGTTTTCCCTGCTCCTGGCCGTGATTATCGCCCTGCCCCTTTACCGGAGATGGGAAGAGACCCTGCTGTACCTCTTCGCCCCGGCCGCCGGCCAGGCGGACCCGGTTTACGGCAAGGACCTGAGCTACTATCTCTTCAGCCTGCCCATTTATCTGCGCCTTTTTCAAGAGCTGCTCCTGGCCTTTATTCTGCTCTTTTTGGGCCTGGCCCTGCTTTACTGGCTGGAAAGCCGGCTCCTCACCCGGGAGGCCCGCCACCTGCCCCGGGGGGCCCGGGTCCACCTGAGCGTCCTGGTGCTCCTCGTCTTCTTCATGGGCGTCTGGCATTTCCTGTTGCAGCGCCACCAACTCCTCTATACGGACGTTAACGCCCCCCTGTTCTTCGGACCAGGGTTCGTGGAGATGCGGGTGATTCTCCCCCTGATCTGGCTCTCCCTGATACTCCTTGCGGCCACGGCCTGTTCCCTCATTTTCTACATCCACACCCGCAGAGGCCTCCGGGTCTGCCTGGCCATCGCCGCAATCTTCTTCCTCTGTCTCGGCGCCCGTTATTCCGCTTTCCTGCCCGGGGTGGTGCAACATTACATCGTCAAACCCAACGAACTTTCCCGGGAAAAACCCTATATCGACCGCAATATTCAGGCTACTCTGGCCGCGTACGGCCTTGACCGGATCGAAACCCGGGAGTACCCCATCGAAGAGACCGCCTGGGACACCAGGGCTCCCCAAGTCCGGGCCAGTCTCCGCAACATCCCGGTTTGGGACAAGGAAGTGCTCCACGAGGTCTACCAGCAGCTCCAGGAGCTGCGCACCTACTACAACTTCACCGCCGTGGCGGTGGACCGCTACACCGTCCGGGGCGTTTATCAGCAAGTCTTCCTGGCCCCCCGGGAACTCAACCTCAAGGAGCTGCCGGCCGGGGTGCGGAACTGGACCAACGAACGCCTGAAGTACACCCACGGTTACGGGGTGGTGATGACCCCGGCGGCCCAGGGGGGCGAAGAGCCCATGACCTGGTTCATTCAGGGGATTCCACCCAGATCCGATTACGGCTTCCGTCTGGAACAGCCCGACATCTATTTCGGCCTGGAAGCATACACTCCGGTCATCGTTCCCAATGCCAGCGGGGAAATGGGCCACCCCACCGAAGGCGGGGAAAAGTTGACGAATTATCACGGCCAGGGCGGCGTCCCTATCTCTTCCCTTTGGCGCAAACTCATCTTTGCCGTGTATTTCCATGATAAAAACATCTTTTTCACCACCCAGACCATCCCCCAGAGCCGCATCCTCTTCCGCCGGAACCTCACCGAGCGCATCAAGACCATCACCCCCTTTCTCGTCTTGGACCAGGAGCCCTATATCGTCGTCACCCCCGGTAGACTTTACTGGATTCAAGACGCCTACACCGTCTCGGACCGTTATCCTTACGCCCAGACCTACCACGAGCAATTCAATTACCTGCGCAACTCGGTGAAGATCGTGGTGGACGCTTACGACGGCCGGGTGGATTATTACGTCGCCGACCCAAGGGACCCCATCGTCAAAGCCTACGCGCGCATGTACCCCGGCCTGTTCCAGCCCCTGGATCGCCTGCCGCGGGAGCTGAAGCCGCATCTGCGCTATCCCAAGGACCTGATGGACATCCAGATGACCGTCTACGCCAAGTACCATCAGACCGACCCGGAAGTCTTTTACAACCAGGAGGATCTGTGGGAATTTCCGGAGATTCGCCATGGCGCCGAGCGCTCCCAGATCAAACCCTACTACCTGACCCAGAATCTCATCGACAAGGATAAGTTTGAATTCCTCCTGCTTTGCCCCATGATTCCCAAGGCCCGGGCTAATCTCCGGGCCCTGTGCCTGGTGGGCTGCGACGGCGACAACTACGGCAGACTCATCGTTTACAGCTTTCCCAAAGGCGTCATGGTGTACGGGCCGCCCCAGGTGGATGCCTTCATAGAGCAGGACACGGTGCTTTCCGAGCAGTTTACCCTGTGGAACCAGGTCGGCTCCCAGGTGATCCGGGGCAAAATGATTGTCCTGCCGGTGCGCGGCGCCATCGTCTATGTCCAGCCGGTCTATCTCAAGGCCGCCGGCGGCGTGAAGATCCCCCAGCTGAAGCGCCTCATCGTCAGCCAGGGGGAGCTGGTGGTGATGGAGCCCACCCTGGAGCAGGGCCTGGAAAAACTGAGTGGACGACTGCGGGGCAAACCGCGGCAGGGCGAAGCTACCGCCAAGCCGCCGGCCCCCTGATCGCCGCTGCGTGTGCCCGCCCTCGGGCGGACACATAGAAACTGTCTCAAAACGGTTTTTTTGTCATCCTGAACGAAGTGAAGGATCTAGAACTCCTTGATATGACTAGATTCTTCGCTTCGCTCAGAATGACATGGCCTCGTTATGCCAGGTTTTGAGACAGGTTCCGTAGGTCCGCCCCTACCGGTGCGGATTTGGAACAGGTTTTTTTCTGGTTCCCAAGCTCCTGCTTGGGAACCCTATTGGAAGCAAAGCTCCTGCTTTGCTATGATCGGCTAAGGGAATGATTTTATTGTAATAATCGTTAAGGTGCCCAAGCGGAGCTTGGGCTCACAATTCCGTTCCCAAGCTGGAGCTTGGGAACGAGATTTAATGGTGCAATAACCCTTCCAGACATTACCGATCTGGACCAGGATGCATTAATGCTTATGATAGAGAAACCGGCTATAAAACCCCGCTCCCGGCTACGGACTTGGGAGCGGAAAAAATAAATCCTCGCAAAGGAGATGAACCATGGCAAAGGTGGCAATCAATGGAATGGGACGGATTGGCCGGGCTGCCTTTAAGATCATACTCGACACACCGGAGCTGCAGTTAAAGGCGGTCAATGACCTCATGGCCCTGGATAATCTCGCTTACCTGCTCAAATATGACACGGTCTACGGCCGGTACGGGAAAAAGTTGTCCACCAGCGGCAACAACCTGATGGTGGACGGGAAAATGTATCAGTACCTGAGCGTCAAGGACCCGGCCAGCCTGCCCTGGAAAGACCTGGGCATCGACATCGTCTTCGAGTGCACCGGGCTGTTCACCAACGTGGAGGGGATGAACAAGCACATTCAGGCCGGGGCCAAGTTTGCCATCCTGTCGGCCCCCCCCAAGGGCGGCGAGGTTTGCTGCATTGTCCACGGCGTCACCACGCCGCCGGAGGGAGACCGGGTGCTCTCCTGCGCCAGCTGCACCACCAACTGCATCACCCCGGTGGTGGAGGTCATCGGCCGGCGCATCGGCATCAAAAAAGCCATCATGACCACCATCCACGCCTACACCTCCACCCAGGCCATCGTGGACGGGCCCAACAAGAAATTTCGCCGGGGCCGGGCCGGGGCGGCCAACCTGGTGCCCACCTCCACCGGCGCGGCCGTGGCCACCACCGATACCCTGCCCCAGTATAAGGGCAAATTCGACGGGGTGGCGGTGCGCGTGCCGGTGCCCAACGGGTCCCTGGCGGATATCGTCTTTCTGACCGAGAGACCCACAACCAAGGAAGAAGTGAACGCCATCCTGCGGGAAGAGGCCCAGGGCCGCTACCAAGGCATCCTGGGGGTGGCCGAAGACGAGATCGTCTCCTCCGACATCATCATGGACTCCCGGGCCTCCATTGTTGACCCTTACATGACCCAGGTGGTGGACGGCGACCTGGTCAAGGTGATGACCTGGTATGACAATGAGTGGGGCTATACCAACCAGATGATCCGAGAGGCAGTGCGCCTGGCCAAGGGGCTATAAGGAAAGTGTTTTGAGGGAGGGGGCCAGGGGTCGCAGACCCC
>Ga0315281_10006359_pt1 | contig 16820 bp, 9 predicted proteins | sample YL17G07_0_MG_FD_204540 | JGI IMG/M metagenome (GOLD analysis project Ga0315281, IMG submission 204540) | Sediment microbial communities from Yellowstone Lake, YNP, Wyoming, USA - YL17G07_0 | ecosystem: Environmental > Aquatic > Freshwater > Lake > Sediment | place: USA: Wyoming | collected...
CTCACCACGCGGCCCTCATGCAGCGCGATCACCCGCCGCGGCACAGCGTTCACGATCGCCGGGTCATGCGTGGCCACCATCACGGTAGTCCCTTCCTGGTTCAGTCTCCCCAGCAGCTCGATCAGACTCGCGGAGGACTGGGGGTCGAGGTTCCCGGTAGGTTCATCCGCCAGCATGAGGGGCGGCCGCAGCGAGAGCGCGCGGGCCAGAGCCAGGCGCTGCTGCTCTCCTGCTGACAGCTGCCCAGGGAAGTCATCGGCCTTGTCGAGCAGGCCCACCTCGGCCAGCACCTCCGGGACGCGACGCAGCACGGCTCGATAGCCGCTGCCCGTGGCGTGCAGGCCGAAGGCGATGTTCTCCCAGGCGGTGCGCTGCGTCAGTAGCCGGAAGTCCTGGAAGACCACCCCGATCCGGCGGCGCAGATGCGCCACTCGCAAGGGCGAGAGCTTGGCCACGTCCCAGCCTGAGACCAGGACCTGTCCCGCGGTGGGCAGCTCCTCGCGATAGAGCAGCCTCAGGAAGGTTGACTTGCCGTGCCCGGTCGGCCCCACCAGGAAGACGAACTCCCCCTCCTCAACCGTAACCGTAACGTCGGAAAGCGCGCGCACGCCATTGGGATAGGCGACGCTCACGTCCCGCAGCTCGACACAGCTCGACATGGTGAACGCATTATAGCGCCCGCGCCTGCCGTCCGCAAACCCTTCCTACCTCGGGGTCTGTAGGACGCGAGCCCGCACTACACCGAGAGGAAGGAAAGGAATCGGAAGGGGGAGGGTCCTGCCTCCCCTTCCGAAGCGCTCTGTGGGAGCCCCGTCCTCGGGGCGACCTGCAGTTCGTAGGGCAGGAGCAAGCTCCTGCCGAACGGAGGAGGCCAGAGGCGATCTGCAAGCTGAGCGCAGAGACCAACGTTCGGCAGTCATACCCACCAGCGCCTCCGTCTTGACATCCCGCCACCTCCACCGTAGACTAACGCTCGGCGGAGAACAGAGGCCTGTCTAGCTCGGTTGCATCGAGCTGCCGCGCCCCGTCGTCTGCGGGCTGGCCTTGCCGCCGCCTCTTCCCCGCGATACCGCGTGCCGCGCTCCCGCGCGACCGCACACATGGAGGCGAGGGCCGATGAGACAGTCGTTGGTTGTGCATACCCTCCTCGTAGCCGCACTGCTGGTATTCGCTCTTGTTGCCTGCCCAGGCGCTGCTCCGCCCGCCAGCGCCCAACTGGGCACTACCGTGATCTTCTTCGATAACTTCGAATCCGGTCAGGGCGACTGGTACGCGGACAACGGCGTCTGGCAGATCGGCCACCCTAACGGAGGCCCAGGCGCTGCCCACAGCGGACAGAACTGCTGGAGCACCGGCCTCGATGTCTACTTCCCCGCGAGTGTTGACAGCCGCCTCATATCGCCTGCCGTCTCGCTCCCTTCCCTAGGGGCGGAGGACGAAGTCTGGATGCAGTTCTGGGCGTGGGCTGACTACACCAACAACTCCTCCGCAAGTGTGCAGGTGAGCTACCAGCTGCCTGGCGGCGACTGGTCCCCCTGGTACAGTTGGTACACCGGATGGAGCTACTATGGGAACACACAGTGGAAGCTGGTCCACACCGACCTGACATACTTCGCGGGGAAGACGGTGAGGATCGGGTTCCTGCACCATGGCGGCACCACGATTTCCTTCGGCTGGTTCGTTGATGATGTGCAGATCGCGGTAACGACGCCGCAGTTCGCTAGTCCCGAGGACTTCGAGTCGGGAGGGGACGGCTGGTATGCGGAAGACGGCGTCTGGGATGTCGGAACGCCGACCGTCGGCCCAGGGGCCGCCCACAGCGGATCATCCTGCGCGGGCACTATGCTCGACAACGGTTTTGGCCGTCTCGTGGCCCCTACCGTGCAGTTGCCGACTCTGGATCCGGGCGAGGAGCTCTGGCTCGAGTTCTGGATGTGGGCAGACTATTCCGGTATGAGCAACTGGCGCGTCGGCTACGTGCATGTTGGGACCAGCCTGCCGAACGGGGCCTGGTCATGGAGCACCGTCGGCTCGTACTGCTGCACCTATCGGGAGTGGCAGTTGGCACGGTTGGACCTGACCAAGTACGCGGGGAAGAGGGTCAGGATAGCGTTCTACCAAACCGCCGTGCCAATCCTACCTCCTCCCGGCTTGGCCGCCCCCGTCAGCTGCGGGTGGTACATTGACGACGTGCGCATCCTGGTCGAGACGCCGCACTTCCGCCAGCCCGAGGACTTCGAGCAGGGCTGGAGTGGCTGGCACACCACGAGTGGGGTCTGGGAGGTCGGAACACCGACGGCCGGGCCGGCCGGCGCCCACCGAGGCACGGGCTGCGTCGGGACCGTGCTCGACGGCACCTATCCGGGAAGCGTCGCGAGTAACCTCATCTCCCCCGCCGTGGTGCTGCCACATGCGCGGCCGGGGGAGAGCATACGGCTTCAGTTCTGGAGCTGGGCAGACTACTTCGACCCCTCTTGCGGCAAGATACGGCTCAGCTATAGACTGCCCGATGGGTCGTGGTCTGGGTGGCAGGCCCTCACCACCGATTACAGCTTCAACGACCAGAACTGGAAGCCAATCTCGGTTGACGTCAGTGTGTATGCTGGTAACACGGTGAAGATCGCGTTCGCACACACTCCCCCGTTGTACGGCGGGGGCACTTACGGGTGGTACATTGACGACGTGCGCATCGCGCGTCACACCGACACCATCGGCCTCTACAGCCCGGCCGCGGGCACGTTCTATCTGCGGAACAGCAACACGGCCGGCGCGGCCGACCTGACCTACCGGTTCGGTCCCACGTCCAGCTCCTGGGTGCCTCTGTCCGGGAACTGGGATGGTGACCACGACGATACTGCCGGCCTCTATGATCCCGCCGCCGGGAAGTTCTACCTCCGCAACTCCAACTCGGCCGGGGCGGCCGACCTCACCTTCCGCTTCGGACCCGCCGCCAGCACCTGGAAGCCCCTTGTCGGCGATTGGGACGCGGACGAGACCGAGAGCATCGGCCTGTACTCTCAGTCCACCGGAACCGTATACCTCCGCAACTCCAACTCTGCGGGGTCCGCCGACCTCACCTTCCGCTTCGGCCCCGCGCCGACCACCTGGCTCCCCATCACCGGCGACTGGGATGGGGATGGCGTTGACACGATCGGCCTTTACTCCCAGGCCACGGGGACCTTCTACCTCCGAAACTCCAACTCGGCCGGCGTGGCCAACCGCACCTTCCGCTTCGGCCCCGTGTCCAGTACGTGGCTTCCCATCGCCGGCGACTGGAACAGCGACGGCGTTGACACCATCGGCCTCTACGATCCAACCGCGGGCAAGTTCTACCTTCGGAACGCCAACTCCGCGGGCGTAGCCGACCTGACCTTCCGCTACGGCCCCGCGCCCAGCACCTGGAAGCCGATCGTCGGGGAGTGGCACGCCGACTAGGCACGCTGCCGCACCAACTCACGCGAGCATGACCGAGGCCAGCGACTCAAGTCGCCGGCCTCGACCGCATCAGTCCCCGGACCTGTTGACAGAGCGTATCGCCGAAAGCTACAGTCGGCAGGCGAAAGGCGGCCGAGGGTTCGCAGCCAGCCGGGGAGAATCCAATGGCGGCGGGCCTTCCCTTTCCGTCCTGGCCAGCCCGAGGGAGGTGCAGTGAACTTCAGCCCACATACCCAGGAAGACATTGCGCAGATGCTCGGCGCGCTGGGCTTGCCCGAGGTGGATCGCCTCTTCGACGAGGTCCGGGCGGCCCTTCCGCCGGGCGCGGTGCCCGACCTTCCTGGCGCCAGCGAGTACGAACTCCGCCACCATCTCTGGGACATCGCCCGGCTGAACGGGCGCCCCGACCAGACCCCATGCTTCCGCGGGGCCGGCGCCTACGAGCACTACGTCCCCGCCGCCGTCTCTCACCTCATCTCGCGGGGCGAGTTCCTCACTGCCTACACCCCCTACCAGGCCGAGATCAGCCAGGGCTCACTCCAGGCGATGTATGAGTTCCAGACCATGGTCTGCGAGCTGATGGGAATGGAGGTGGCGAACGCCTCCATGTACGACGGCGCCTCCGCGCTGGCCGAGGCCGCGCTGATGGCCATGCGCATCACCCGGAAGCGCCGCCTCCTCGTCTCCTCCGCCCTCCATCCTCACTGGCTCGAGGTGCTCAGGACCTACACGGCTAACGTTGACCCCGAGATCGTGCCGCTGGCCGCACCGGGTGGTGTCACCAGCCCGGAGGAAGTGACCCGCTCGCTTGATGACCAGACCGCGGCGGTCATCATCCAGAACCCGAATGTGTTCGGGCTGATCGAGCCCATCCGAAACCTGGGGGAGCGCGTCTCGGCCTCGCCCGCACTCTACCTGGTTGCCGCCTATCCGATTGCCCTGGGCCTGCTCGCCAGCCCGGGCGAGGCGGGAGCCGACATCGCGGTGGGAGAGGGACAGCCGCTCGGCATCCCGCTATCCTACGGGGGACCCTACCTCGGCCTCTTCGCCACGCGCATGGAGCACGTCAGGCAGATGCCCGGCCGCATCTCGGGAGTGGCCTATGACAGCCAGGGCCGCCGCGGCTATGTCATGACTCTGCAGGCCCGCGAGCAACACATCCGCCGCGAGCGCGCCACCTCGAACATCTGCTCCAACCAGGCGCTTTGCGCGCTCGCCGCCACCGTCTACCTCTCTCTGATGGGGCCGGTCGGCTTCCGGGTCATCGCCGAGCAGAGCTTCGCCATCGCGCATCAGCTCGCCGAGCGGCTTGCTGCCCTGCCCGGCTGCTCCCTCGCCTTCGATCGGCCGTTCTTCAACGAGTTCGTGCTCCAGCTTCCAGTGCCGGCCGAGGATATCGAGCGTGAGCTCTGGGACGACGGCATCATCTCCGGCCTGCCGCTGGGTCGCTGGTGGCCGGAGCGCAGCAACCAGATGCTCTTCTGCGCTACGGAGGTCATAGCCGAGGCCGCCATTCACCGTCTGGTAGCGGCGATGGAGGAGGCACTGCCGTGAGCGCCCGCACCATCTTCGAGAAGAGCCGCTCCGGCCGCCGCACCAGCTACGTCTCCGGCCGCCCCTGGCCGGCCGACCTGCTCGACCAGCTTCCGGCCGGGGCGCGGCGAGAGCGTGCTCCCGCGCTGCCCGAAGTGACTGAAGGCGAGGTGATCCGTCACTATACCGATCTCGCAAGGAAGAACTGGGCGGTAGATGTCGGCTTCTACCCGCTCGGCTCCTGCACCATGAAGTACAACCCGCGCCTGTGCGAGCAGATCGCCTCCTGGCCGGAGTTCGCGGCGGCGCATCCCCTGCGGCCCGTGCGGGCGGCCCAGGGATGGCTGCGTATCATGTACGAGGCCGAGCGCATGCTCTCCCAGCTCTGCGGGGTGGCCCGCTTCACCCTCCAACCCGCGGCCGGGGCCCAGGGAGAGCTGTGCGGCATGCTGATGATTCGGCGCTACCACGCCGCGCGCGGCGATGCCCGCAACACGGTCATCGTCCCTGACAGCGCGCACGGCACCAACCCCGCCACCGCCGCGCTCGCCGGATTCGAGGTCAAGGTCTGCCCCTCGAAGGATGGGCTGGTTGACCTGGACGCGCTCCACCGGCTGCTCGACGAGCGGGTGGCCGGCATCATGTTGACGAACCCCAACACCCTCGGCCTCTTCGAGCGCGACATCCAGGAGATCTGCCGCCTCGTGCATGAGGCAGGCGCGCTCGCCTACTACGACGGCGCCAACTTCAACGCGCTGGTGGGCCGCTTCCGTCCTGGCGACATGGGCTTCGACGTCGTCCACCTCAACCTCCACAAGACCTTCGCCACGCCGCATGGAGGCGGCGGGCCCGGGGCCGGGCCGGTGGGAGTGGCCGAGAGGCTGGAGCCATTCCTCCCCGTGCCCCTGGTCCGCAAAGGACCGGAGGAGTTCGAGCTGGAGGAAGACCGCCCGCACAGCATCGGCCGCCTGAACGCCTTCGCCGGCAACTCGCTGGTGATCCTTCGGGCTTACGTTTACCTGCGACTCTTGGGCGCGGGTGGCCTGCGCGAGGTGAGCGGCAACGCCGTGCTCGCGGCCAACTACCTCAAACAGCGTCTGGCCCACGCTTACCAGCCCTCCCAGCCCGGCCCGTGCATGCATGAGTTCGTCCTCTCGGCGGTCAAGCAGAAGGCCCTCGGAGCTCGCGCCCTCGACATCGCCAAGCGCTTGATTGACCTCGGCTTCCATCCACCGACCGTCTACTTCCCGCTCACCGTGCCAGAGGCGCTGATGATCGAGCCCACCGAGACCGAGACCCTCGAAACCCTCGACGCCTTCGCCGAGGCCATGCTCACCATCGCACAGGAGGCTGAGACCACGCCGGACGTGCTCCATGCCGCGCCACACCACACCCCCGTGGGACGGCTCGATGAAGTCGCGGCCGCCAAGGACCTGGACCTGCGCTGGCATCATTCGTCGCGCGCCGAGAGAGAGGACGCCGGTGCGTGACTCGCCGCTGTTGACGACTCACCAGGGGGCAGGCGCCAGGCTCGTCGAGTACGCCGCCTGGCGCCTGCCGGTCGAGTTCACCTCGGTAGCGGAGGAAGCGCGGGCGACCCGCCGCGCGGGGGCCCTGTTCGATGTCTCGCACATGGGTAACCTCGTGCTCCGCGGCCCCGGCGCGGTGAGCTTCGCCAGGAAGGTCCTGACGCGCGACATCGCCAGCGTCCCTGTCGGCTGTTCCGCCTACGCGCTCTTGTGCGATCAGGCCGGCTGCATTCTCGATGACCTAATCGCGATGGTAGTGTCGCCAGAAGAGGTCCGCCTGGTGGTGAATGCCTCCCATCACGACCAGGACGTAGCTTGGCTGAAGGAGCATCTCACTCCGAGTGAAGACGTCCAGATCGAAGACCTGCGCGGGCGCAGCTTCGGCCTCGCCTTGCAGGGCCCGCGGTCTGAGGACATCCTCGAGAGCGCCGGCCTTAGCGGCGGACCACCTGACCTCTTCGCGACCTTCAGGCAGATGCAGCTCGGGCAGGCCGCGCTGCTCGTCTCGCGCACCGGCTACACCGGCGAGGACGGCTTCGAGCTGTTCGGGGCAGCGGAAGACGCACCGGGGTTGTGGCAGCTGCTGCTCGACGCGGGCCGAGAGCACGGGCTGGTTCCTGCCGGTCTGGCGGCCCGCGATGTGCTGCGCCAGGAGATGGGCTACCCGCTGGCGGGACACGACTTCGACGAGCAGACCACGCCGATGGAGGCCGGCCTCGGCTGGGTGATAGACCGGAACCGGGATTTCGTCGGGCGCAGCGCGCTGGAGGGGTCAACGCCCGCTCGCCGTCGAATCTGCTTCGCCATGCAGGAGCAGGGCGTCGCGCGCCGGGGAGCGGCCATCCATCTGTGCGGAGAGCAGATCGGCACGGTGACCAGCGGCACTTACTCCCACAACCTCGGCGCGGCCATCGGGCAGGGCTATGTCTCGACCTCAGCCCGGCCTGCCCCGGGGACCGAGGTCGAGATCGTGGTCCGAGGCAAGTTGCTGAGGGCGCGATTCGAGAGGGCGCCCCTGATACCGAGGAAGACGCGGCCGAGCTGGGTGGCGAGGCAACGGAGGGAGACGCCGTGAACATCCCGGACGATCTCACCTATACCCGCACCCATGAGTGGATGCGGCGCGGGCCGGACGGCGTTAGTATCGGCATAACCGACTACGCTCAGGGGGAGCTGACCGACATCGTCTTCGTCGAGCTTCCCGCGGTCGGCCGCCACCTCACGGCGGGGGACGAGATCTGCGCCCTGGAATCGGTTAAGGCCGTTGCCTACGTCTACGCTCCCGTCTCCGGAGCAATCATCGCGGTCAACTCGGAGCTGTCAAAGCAGCCGGAGCTCGTCAATCAGCAGCCCTATGGTGAGGGATGGATCGTGCGCCTTACCCCGGATGACCCTGCGCAGACGGTGGAGCTGCTAGACGCCGCGGCCTACCGTAAGCACATCGAAGCCTCCGCCTCCACTCCGCCCTCGGGAGGCTGATCGCGGGGCTAGTCGTAGCCCTCGCGTCCGGGCTCTTTGCCCGGCTCGAGCCATCTCTTCACGGTGGCCCGCCGGCCCAACCCGGCCAGCAACTGCGGGACATCGGTCACCAGCGCCAGGCCCGGCACCCACGCGGTGTAGGGCACCTGCCCGATCAGACCGGGCGCGTCGCGCAGCGTGCGCGCCATGCCATGCAACTCGATCTGCGGCAGCCCGGGCTCGACGCCCGCCGCGAGGCAGGCGACCATGCTCGCCTCCCCGCCGAACGCCACCACTCTCGCCACCCGGGGCCCCTCCCTCTCCAGCCAGCGCACGGCCGAGATCAGGTCTGTAACGCGGCCGCCCGGCAGCGGCTCACCTGCATAGGCGGTGTAGTGAGCCGCGCGCTGGTTCCAGCTATCGTGGCTTGGGGCGGCCTCTCCTTGGCCGCGCCAGTCGAACGCTGCCACCGCGCCCCGGTGGGGGCGGAGTTGTGCCAGCGCCTTCTCCTTGCCTCGGTCAGAGATGGCGACCGTCACGGCGCCTTCTGCCTTCCGGATCAACAGTGGCAGTACCGCGCCGTCACCGGTTCCGAGCAGGACTCGCGACCACCCCCTCTCCTCCCGCCGCACCAGGCAGCGGGCCTTGCGCGCGGTCGCCGGCCGGCCAAGCAGTCGGTTGAGCTGCGTCGCGTTCACCCGCTTGGGCCGCACGCCGCGCAGCCGCGTTCGGTAGAGATCGGCTATCGTCACGCGACGACGCGGCCGCTCCGGCAGCGCCCGCAGCCTCGGATCGGAGAGGTCAATGTCATCGCCCTCGTCTCTCGCGCCGCGGAGATCGCCGGGCCGCATCAGCGCCTGCTCGAAGAACCGGTAGACACCCTCACGGAAGTCCGCCGGGCAGGCGTGGTCGCAGTAGTGCTCCTCGATGCTCACCAGGCCTCGCCCGCCCAGCGCGCGGTAGGCCGGTTCGGCCTCCTGCACCGCGCGCCGCGCCCCGATGATGGGGAACAGCGGGTCGCGCATCCCTGCGAAGACCCGGAGAGGCCGAGGCGCGAAGCTCGCCAGCAGATCGTGATACTCGACTCCCGCGCCCACCAGCCCCGGCACAGCTTCGCAGTGGCAGTAGGCGCCAGAGCCCGAGTTCGCGTGCTCCCAGATCAGGCAAGGCGCGTTGCACGGCGCGGCTGCCGCCGGCCGATCATCGGCCGCGCAGAAGAACACCGTCTGGTTCCCCCCTCCCGAGCTACCAGTGATCCCGATCCGGTTGCCATCAACAAAGGGCAGCCCCGCCAGATAGGTGAAGGCTGCCGAGTTGTCCGCCACCATGATCCCTTGCAGCGGCATGTTGGCCAGCACCGGATACCAGAGCGCGTGGCCAGTCGGCTCCCGCTCGCCCGCGCCCGGAAAGTCCACAAACAGCACCACGAACCCGCGCCGCGCCAGCCCGCGGCATCGCCGCGCGTACGCTGCTGAAGACTTGCCCTCATACGAATGGCCGTGCACGTGCATCACCGCCGGCGCGGGCCGACCGAGACCGTCGGGCACGTAGAGATGGGCTGTGATATGCCAGCCTGCGCCTCGCTCAATCACCACCGGTCGGATGGAGAATCCGTCGTACCTCACTGCGGCGCGCTCGTGCACGCGCGTGGGTTTGGCCGGCAACGCCCGGGGAGCAAGGCCGAGGCAACGTCTGACCGCTCCTCTGGCAGAACGCAGCCGCGCTTTCAGCTCGGTCGCGGTCTTCCCCCGGTAGTCATAGCGCGGGTGGCGCTCGAGCGCTTGCCGCGCCAATTCCTTCAGCAGGCCGGGATACGGAAGCTCCTTCGGCTCCTCTCCCACCTCTGGCTCTCTCAGCAGACTCGTCATCGTCGCCGCCATCTCGCACCTCGCATCAGGATGGTCGCTCACGCGAGCAGCTCATCGTCTGGTTAGACATCCCGCTCGCGGTCCCTCTCGCCATCGCCCGACACGGGGGGCCGCTACCAGGCCCGGCGCTTGCTTGACTCCGACCAGCCCCCGCCGTACTATGCACTCACCATGACCGGCGAGATCTCGCTCGATCCCTCGCTGGAGCGGCGGCGGGCCTGGCTGATCGGGCTCGCGCTGCTCTGCTGCTATGTCTTCTTCTTTTACCGCGGCGGCAACTGGAACGTGGAGGCCAGGAACGCCCAGATCGTCGCCCTCGCCGATGACCACACCCTTGCCATTGACCCCTACCACCTCTGGACCGGCGACGAGGCCTACTACCGCGGCCACTACTACAGCGACAAGCTCATCGGGCCCAGCCTGGTGGCGGTCCCGTTCTACTGGCTCAGCCGAAAGCTGCTGGAGGCGGCCGGCCTGGCGCCGACCTACGCGCTCATGCTGGCCCTGAGGATCGCCAACGTGTTCGCCAACGCAGTCCCGTCCGCCCTCCTGGGCGGCCTGCTCTACCTCTTCCTGGCAGAGCTGGGACTGGCGCCCGCCCTCCGCGTCTGGCTCGCCCTCGCCTATGGATTCGGCACTCTCGCCCTCCCCTACTCGACCTCGCTCTTCGGCCACCAGTTTGGCGCGGTGTGCGCGTTCTCGTCGTTCATGCTGCTGTGGCGCCAGCGCCAGGGCTGGTCGGCCTCCCGCGTCGTCGCCGCCGGCGCGCTCGCCGGCCTGGGGGCAATCTCCGATTTCACCACCATGCTGATCGCTTGCTTCCTCGGGCTCTATGCCGTCTGGGTGTCGTCGGGCCGCGCCGCGGGGGCGCCGGTGGGCTTCGGCCTTGCGGTGGGCCGCGTCGCCCTTTTCGGTCTGTTCGCCTTCCTCCCTGTCTCCCTGCAGCTCGCCGCCAACTGGTCCTCCTTCGGCAGCCCCCTCGTGTTTCCTCACATCTATCATGTCCAGCCCAGCTTCCGCGCGCGTCACACGTCGGGCCTTCTTGGCGTGCATCTCCCCCGGCTCGAGCCCCTCTATCAGCTCACCGTCGGGTGGTGGCGCGGTCTCTTCTGCGCCAGCCCGGTGCTGCTGCTAGCCCTTCCCGGGTTCTACCTGCTCGGCCGCGCCCGGCGAGTCGAGGCCGCCCTCATCGCCGCGGCCTGGCTCGGCGTGCTGCTCATGAACGCGGGCTATGAGAACTGGACCGCGGGCAGCGCGTACGGACCGCGCTACCAGATCCCTGCTCTTCCCTTCCTCACCGTCGCCGTCGCGCCCGCGGCCCGGCGATGGCCGTTCGTGTTCAAAGCCCTGGCAGTGATCTCGATCACGTTCACCGCGATCGTCACGGCCCACAGCCCGTTCGTCCCCGAGAGTCTCCGCAACCCGCTCGGCGTCGCCCTCGCCGGCTTCTCCAACGGGGAGGTCCTCCACGGGAATCTCGGGAAGAGCATCGGGCTTCCAGGCCTCGCCAGCCTGCTGCCTCTCGTCGCAGTGGAAGCCGCCTTCCTCTACGCGCTTGCCGGCCTCTCTGCGCGCGAGCGGTAGCCTCTTCCACGCCCAACTGCCCCCCGAAACCAACTGCCGTTTCAGGCGGGCGGTGCGCGGGGCAGGGAATCGCCCGCTCTGCTCCGAAACTACCGAAAACCAGACAGGAGGCGTGACCACGATGAAGATCGGTGCGATGACCACGTCGTTCCGCAAACCGTTCAGGGAAAGCCTGGAGGCCGCGGCCGCCCTCCACGTTGACGGGGTGCAGATCTGGGCCACCAATCTCACTTACTACGACCCAAACCATCCGGTAGGCGAACTGGACCCCGACCTCACCACCGAGGCGCAGAAGAAGGACTTGCTGGCCACCCTCGAGCGCCTGGGGATGGGCATCTCCGCTCTCTGCGGAGACCTGGGACGCGGCTTCGTGAAGCCCGACCACATCGCGGAGGACGTGGCCAAGACCAAGCGCATGATGGATCTGGCGAAGTCCCTCGGCGTGAAGGTGCTCACCTCGCACATCGGCCGCATCCCCGACGATCCCAAGAACCCAGGCTATCGCGTCGCGACCGAGGCGCTCGAGGAGATCGGCGCCCATGGCGATAAGATCGGCGTGCTCTTCGCGAGCGAGACCGGGCCGGAATCGGGCAAAGCGCTGGCCGACTTCCTGCGCGCGCTGAAGACCAAGTCCATTCGAGCCAATTACGATCCCGCGAACATGGTGATGAACGGGCTCGATCCGGTGCAGGGCGCCCAGGACCTGGGCGACTTGATCGTCCATACCCATGCCAAGGACGGGATCGGCCCTCGCGGTAAGCGCGGCGAAGTGCCGCTAGGTGAAGGCGAGGTGCCCTGGCCGCGTTACCTCCGCGTCCTCAAGGAGATCGGCTACGACGGCTACCTCACCATCGAGCGGGAAGTGGGCGAAGACCCCGCCGCTGACATCGTCACCGCCGCCAAGTTCCTGCGGGAGCAGTTGGCCAAGCTGTAGCGGGCCAGAGAGGGAGGGGGGTGATCGGAAGGGGAGGGTTGTCCCTTCCCTTCCGAATGCGTCAGGCTGATCGCCCTCCGGCCACTTCGCAGGGGAGCCCCTCGGCCGGCTCCCAGCGGTTCGGCCCTATGCGTGGCCGAGGCCCTGAGCAGGGGTCAAGCTCCTGACCTACGCAACCATCCCGCGCCGGAGCGATGTAGAGCGAGAACGCCATAAGCCGTGAGCGCCGAGTTCCCGGCGCGCTCCGCAGCTTCGCGGTGAGCCGTGAACCGCCTCTATCCACCCCACAGGGGCACTCAGAGCGTTTCCATGTCTGCACACACGATCCTCTCTGTCGCAGCGCAGACGCGAGAACCCGGAAGCTAGTTAGCGCTGTATGACTACAGCGCATCCCATAGCCCCAGACCTGTTCCCCGCACCGTCCGCCGGCATGAAATGCGCGGCAGGACATGCCGGTCCCGGAACGCCATCTCCCGTGCGATGCCTGAGTTGACTCATCGCGACGGGCAGTGGACCAGACCAGCGAAGCGATCAGAGACACTACCGCCCCATCTCGAGCGCTCGGGTCAGCTACAGCATCAGTGTTCTGATGGACCAACCATTCTGAAATCGATATGGCCTCGCTCGACGTCTACAGATACCAGTTGCACGCTGATGCGGTCGCCGACATCAATGCCGCCGAACCCACGCACTAACCTGCCCTCGATCGGCATCCTGAGAAGCCGGACCCAGGTGCCCTTCGAAGATGCGCCGGTGACCAGGGCGTCGAACTGCTCTCCGATTCTCGATTCCAGGAGAAGCGCAGCCGCGGATTTGCCGACCTGTCGTTCGACCTTGTTGGCGGCATCCTCTGCTTCCGTGCAGTGCTGAGCCAGCGTGTCGAGTTCATCCTTGCTGTACGGTGAAGCTCCCCCTCCGATGGCGGCCTTCAGTAGGCGCTGTACGACCAGATCGGTGTAGCGGCGATTCGGAGCCGTGGAGTGGGTGTAGTCCTTGACCGCGAGACCGAAGTGTCCCGAGACAGAGTCGCCAGGAAGCTCAGCAATGTACTCCCCGGGTCCCAAGAGCTTGATAACCGCGAGCGATAGATCGGGGAACCGAAGCGGATCGGCGGCCTTCCGCTTCGTCAGGAAGTCCTCCAGCGCTCTGGAGTTCGGGCTATCAGGAAGCCTGGTCCCGTGCGTGCGTGCGACCTCGACGATCCGGTCCCATCGTTTTGGCGTGCGGACGACGCGGCGGATCGACGGGGATGATCGTGACGAGAGGTACCGAGCGGTCACGCCGTTGGCCGCGATCATGAAATCCTCGATGATGTCCTTGGCGCGATTCCTCTCCGCCACCTCGAGGTCACGGATCTGGCCGTCATCGAATACTGGCCTCGCCTCCTCCGTCTCAAGGCTGAGCGCGCCGTGGAGATGCCGCAGTTTCCTCATGCTTTGCGCTGCCCGGTCCTGCCTCCGCAGATTGTCGTCCAGTCCATCCACGGCGGCGATTGCCTCGGGCCTAGTGCCGCTCCCCTCCAGCCATGCGGCCACGCTGTCGTAGGAGAGCTTCGCGTGATTGCAGACATGCGCCCTGTAGATACCAGAATCCTGCAGGAATCCATCCGCGCCGATCGCCATCTCAACGACAATGGAGAGGCGCTCCTCCTGCGGATTCAGCGAGGTGAGGTCGGTGCACAGCTTCTCAGGAAGCATGGGGAATGTCTCAGCAGCGGTATAGACCGACGTCGTGTTCTGCCGAGCGTGTTCGTCAATGGCTGACCCTTTCCCGACGAGTGAGTCCACGTCAGCTACGGCAACTCGGATCGTGACGCTGCCGCGTGGCATCGCTTCGCCAACCGTGAGCTGATCCAGATCGCGGGAGTCATCGTTGTCGATGGACGCCCAGGGAAGCTCCCTGAGATCACGGACCGACCCATCGGACGTGACTGCCGGCGTCGCGATCCTGCTGAGTTCAGAGAGCGCTTCAGGGGAAAAGTCAGGCAGCAGTCCTCTCTCGAGCATGACCCTGCGGGCGATGTCTTGCAGAATCGCACGGTGCTGTCCGTCATTGTCGTTCATGGTATATCCTTCTCGCTTTCCTGCAGAGATCCGGCGCTGTCAGAGCTCATGCACCGGCGTCCGAGAGGCCTGGCCGAAGCCGGTGTGCAGCCGCATGCTCTCACTCATAGTTTACGCTGACGGGCATGGACTGCCTACAGCGCATTTCATGGCCCCAGACCTACTCCCCGCACCATCCGCCGGCATGCCCGGCTGCGGCGTCGTCAACCGCAGCCGACGCCGGGAATGCGCCCGCGCACACAGGATGATACTGTCCCGCGAAGAACCAGACCCGCGACGGGTGCTCGATCAGCGACTAGCATGGGCACGGGAGCCAGGGGATGACCCTCAGAGAGGGGCGCGAGTTCTGGCAGATCCCGCTCGACCAACTGCTGGTGGAGCTCGGGGCCACGCCGCAAGGTCTGGGAGCGGCCGAGGCCCAGAACAGGCTGCGCCAGTTCGGCCCGAACAGCCTCGCCCGGGAGTCGCGGTTCGCGCCGGTCGCAGAGATCCTGTGTCTCTTCCTGAACCCCCTCGTCCTGATCCTCTTGGGCGCCGCCGCCGTCTCCGCGGTCACAGGCGAACGCGTCAGCGCCGCCATCATCATCACCATCGTCCTTCTCAGCGTGCTCGTGAACTTCTACCAGTCCTTCCAGGCGCGGCGGGCGGTGGAGGAACTGCGGAGCCAGATCGCCGCCAAGGCGAGTGTGATTCGCGATCGCCGGGAGCAGGAGATAGCGGTCGCGGGCCTCGTGCCCGGAGACGTGGTCGTCCTGAACGCCGGCGACTTGGTGCCCGCGGATGCGCGCCTGCTCGAAGAGAAGGACCTGCAGGTGCGCGAGTCCGCGCTCACGGGGGAATCGCTGCCAGTCGAGAAGGAGGTGGCCGATCTCACGGGCGGCTCTGTGAGCATCTCCGAAGCCACCAATAGCGTCTTCCTGGGCACCACCGTCCAGACCGGCCTGGCGACGGCAGTGGTAGCCCGCACTGGCGCGGCCACCGCGTTCGGGGCGATCGCGGCCAGGGTTTCGCAGCGTTCACCCGAGACCGAGTTCGACCGCGGCATCCATCGGTTCGGCGTGATGGTCACGCGCGTCATACTCCTCCTGGTCGTCTTTGTCTTCGCGGTGAACGTGTGGTTCCACCGTCCGCTCCTGGAGTCGCTGCTCTTCTCCATCGCCCTGGCCGTAGGGCTGACCCCCGAATTGCTGCCTGTGGTCATCTCCGCGACGTTGGCCCAGGGCGCGCGCACCATGGCCCGCAAGCAGGTGATCGTCAAGCAGCTGGCCTCCATCGAGAACTTCGGGAGCATCGAGATCCTCTGCAGCGACAAGACCGGCACCCTCACCGAAGGCGAGATCGTGCTCGACCGGCACCTGGACGCCCAGGGCAATGACGACGACCGCGTGATGCAGCTTCTGTACCTGAACAGCTTCTTCGAAGCCGGTATCAAGAGCCCCCTGGACGACGCCATCCTCAAGCATTCGCACCCCGCGATCGACCAGTACACCAAGCTCGACGAGATACCCTTTGACTTCGGCCGGCGGCGCCTCTCGGTGGTCGTGGAGCGGGGCGATGAGTGCCTCCTGATCACGAAGGGCGCCGCGGAAGACGTATTCGATGTCTGCACGTCGGTGAGCATCAACGGCGCCGAGCATCCCTTCGACGCGGCGCGCCGGAAGACGGCGGAGGCCGTCTACCAGGCCCTGGGGGCCGAAGGCTACCGCGTGCTCGGGGTCGCGATCAGGTCGGTGGAGAAGCAGCCGGCCTACACCCGAGGCGAAGAGCGAGAGATGGTGCTCGCCGGGTTCGGCGCCTTCCTGGACCCGCCGAAGGAGGGCGTCCAGGCGACCCTTCAGGCGCTCCACGAGGACGGGATCGCAGTCGTCATCATGACCGGGGACAACGAGTTCGTGACGCGGAAGATCGCCCACGACGTCGGCCTGCCCGCCGAGCGGATCCTGGTCGGGCCTGATGTAGACGCGCTGGACGATGCCGCCCTCGCCTTCCAGGCGGAGCACGGGGCCATCTTCGCCCGGGTCTCACCCGAGCAGAAGAACCGGGTGATGACCGCACTACGAGCGCAGGGGAGAGTGGTGGGGTTCATCGGCGACGGGATCAATGACGCGCCGTCACTGCACGTCGCCGATGTCGGGATCTCGGTGATGAATGCCGTGGAGGTGGCGAAGGACGCGGCCAACATCATCCTCCTGGAGAAGGATCTCCGCGTGCTTCACGACGGGGTGGCGGAGGGACGCCGCAGCTTCGCCAACATTCTCAAGTACATCATCATGGGCACCAGCTCGAACTTCGGCAACATGTTCAGCATGGCGGCCGCCTCGCTCTTCCTGCCGTTCCTGCCTATGCTGCCGACCCAGATCTTGCTCAACAACCTGCTCTATGACACCTCGCAACTCAGTATCCCCACGGACAACGT
>Ga0315281_10006360_pt1 | contig 16817 bp, 5 predicted proteins | sample YL17G07_0_MG_FD_204540 | JGI IMG/M metagenome (GOLD analysis project Ga0315281, IMG submission 204540) | Sediment microbial communities from Yellowstone Lake, YNP, Wyoming, USA - YL17G07_0 | ecosystem: Environmental > Aquatic > Freshwater > Lake > Sediment | place: USA: Wyoming | collected...
AGAGAAGCCTCGTTTCAAACGGCTCCCTTAAGCCCGGCACGTCGAGCGCGAGCGGCCACATGCCTCCGACGAGCGATCCGGGTCTGCCAAGCCTGAACGAGTAAATCCTCCCTCCCGGCGCTATGATCACTCCCCACACGTCAAATGCGCCCTCGACCGTCTGCACGGTCACATCAATGGTAAAGGGGTCACTCACCGATGGGGAATCGCTGCTCGGGATTAGATCAAGGAGCGGATGTTTTTGAGCAATACATTGGAGTAAGCCCGGCCTCGCCCCAAAGTAAGCGAGAGAACTTATATAAATCCTGCTATCGCTTCCGAGAGCTGGAGACGCGACAACCCACTCCCCCATATCAAAGCTCCACGCGAGCGCGCCGGTCGGGTTGACTGCGTAAAGGGCATAGTCCAACGAACCGACGTATATCACCCCATCGCCTCCCACCGCGGGAGACGAGGGAATTTCGTCCCCGGCACGATAGCTCCAGCCGAGTGCACCAGTAGAGGCAAAGGAATAGAGATTACTGTCCGCAGAGCCAATGTATATCCTCCCATCATCTGCCACCGCAGCACAGGATAATGGTCCGAATCCGTTAGCGCTTCCTTCCCCGAAGCTATAGCTCCAGCAGAGCGCACCTGTTGAAGCGAACGCGTAGAACCGGCCATCGGAAGAGCCTATATACACCGTATCATTATTCCCCATTGAGGGGGCAGAAAGCACACTATCTCCAGTCCTATAGCTCCACCCGAGAGATCCGTTCGCAGCGAGCGCGTACATATTATTGTCGTCAGAACCGAAATATACTCCACCGGCATTCCCCACCGCGGGGGAGCGCGCATCGGAATGGGCACGATAGCTCCAGGCGAGAGAACCCGCGGCAGTGAATGAATAGAGCCTATCACTGCTGGAAAAACCAGTGTAAATTATCCCGTTGCTCGCTATCGCCGGAGCACCGAATGACATATACCCTGCCGCATAGCTCCATACGAGTGATCCATTCGAGCTGAAGACATAGAAATTACCACCCCCGCCCCCCACACATACGCCTCCGTCATCCCGCAAGGCAGGAGAAGAAAACACATTGTCTCCGGTTGCATAGCTCCAGGCGAGCGCACCTCGAGAGGTGACGGCGTACACATTGTTGTCAGACCCGCCGACATACACACCGCCGCCGCTCCCCAGCGCGGCAGAGGATATAAATCCACCGACAGGAGGATCAAACCCGGGCCGGTAGCTCCACGCGATGGCGGGTGCCGATGGGCCCATGTAACGGCTCACACCGGTGTGCCGCGCATCGTGATGGAACATCGGCCAGGGGCTGTCGGCAGGCTGGGCGTCAATCGCGGATGATGGGATAATTATGGCAGGGAAAACGAGCGCATGGATAAGCCTCATAATAAGTCCTCCATAGACTGGTTTGTGCCGCGTGAACCGCACGACGTCCCGTATCCAAAAACGCAATGACCTTCCGGCGGTTCACAACCTCATCTAATGAATTACCACCGTCTCCTGATCCACGAAGTCAGGGATGGCATTCGCCAGCGTGGGACTCAGGCCGGTGGGCACGAGCCCCACGATGACCCTGTAGCTCCCGGCCGCTCCACTGGGAATCCCCGGGATCGAGAGAAGCCTCGTTTCAAACGGCTCCCTTAAGCCCGGCACGTCGAGCGCGAGCGGCCACATGCCTCCGACGAGCGATCCGGGTCTGCCAAGCCTGAACGAGTAAATCCTCCCTCCCGGCGCTATGATGACACCCCATACGTCAAATGATCCTCTTGCCGCCTTCACCGTCAGATCAATGGCGAACGCGTCACCCACCGAGGGAGAATTGCTGCTCAGAATAACATCCAATGACGGCGGCCTCTGCGCAATGCAACTGAGCCCTGTGTTCCGACCACTCCAGCGCCGAGACATGGTGCCAACATATATCCTCCCGCCGGAATCAAGCGCGGGGGATGATACTACCATGTTCCCTGCATAATACGTCCAGCCAAGCAAGCCCGTGGACGTGAATGCGTATACACTACCATCCAGAGATCCGACATATACCATTCCATCGCTCCCCACCGCAGGAGAGGACTGTGCTGAGAAATAGGGCCACGGCTCAATACTGTAGCTCCAGGCAAGCGAACCCGAGGAACTGAAAGCGTAGAAACTGTTATCAAGAGAGCTGACGTATATCAGCCCACCGCTCCCTATGGCGGCAGAGGAATCTACATTCCCCCCCGTCACATAGCTCCAGTTGAGCGACCCATCAGCGTCAAAGGCATATACATTGTTATCGTCAGAACCGGCATATACCTTCCCGCCACTCCCCACAGCGGGAGAGGAAATCACATTGCCTCCAGTCATGTAGCTCCACAGGAGCGAGGCGCTGGGAGCAAAAGCATAGATGGCGTGATCGTTAGAGCCGCAATATATCGCGCCGCCATCGCCCAGCCCGGGAGAGGAAACCATATCGCCACCGGTACGATAGCTCCAGGCGAGCACGGCATTGGAGGAGAAGACGTAGAGATTGCGATCGCTGGAGCCCACATATAGCCTCCCCTCATCCGAGAGCGTGGGAGATCCTGACATCTCAGATTTAGCCCTGTAGCTCCACGAGAGCAAGCCGCGCCTGGCGAGGGCATAGATGTTATTGTCTGCTGATCCAATATAGATCAGGTCGTTGCTCCCTATGGCTGCAGAGGATTGCATGAACTTCCCAGCAGCATAGCTCCATAGGAGGGCTCCGCTGGAAGCGAAGGCATACACGTTGTTATCAAACGCTCCAATGTACACAGTTCCGTCACTTCCCACTGCGGGTGAAGAAATCATTCCCGTATATGAAGATGCAAGCCCGTTTTGATCCCCGGCCAGATAGCTCCATTTGATGGCCGGAACCGATGGTCCCGTGTAATGGCTCACGGCGGTGTGTGACGAATCATGGCGGAACATGGGCCACGGAGATAAAGCGGGCTGGCCAAAAGACACGCAGTGCCAGGATAAAACAGCCATTGCAATAAAAAAGGCATCCAGAAACCGTTTCATGACGAGGCCTCCTTACGGGGACTTTGCTCGGGTGAATGGTGAGAAAAATAGAGGAAAAGTTTCTCTGAGAGATTCATGCATAACCCCCTGCATCTCCACCGCAAAGGGTAACACATCCACACCGCGCAAAGGAAATGTTTTCCTTGTGAGTAGACCTGGCCCCGCGAATGGCCAGGCACACACAATGCACAAACGCCAGGAGACATTATTATCTACCGCGCGCGTATCTCTTGAGGGAGCTAAAAACATGCAGCTGGTGGGGTTGACAGCGTGAGGTGCGTCTACGCCGGATGCATGAAAAATTGGGCTCTTGCCGGATTTTTGTGAAAACACAGATATTGCATGATGTGTAACATATTGATCCTGAGTATAATACAGGCGACTCAACTCTAATCATACCCTCTCCCCTTGTGGGAGAGGGCAGGGTGAGGGGTGCTTTTGCACAATTTTATTTCCCACCCCCACCTAACCTTCCTTCGCCCAGCTCAGGACAAGCTCCCCATCAGAGGGGGAGGGATATAGTGCATGTTTTTGGGCGCACAAAAATCCGGCTTGAGCCAAAAATTGTGACATAAGCGTTGTTGCGCCCACCATCCCAACCTCAGCCCATTAGGCTTGCTAATAGAACCACAAAATAAATATGTCTGGAGCGATACATCCAGGCCGCGGAACCGGTATACCAGGTCCAGCCGCCCTGACCGACCCGTTCCGGCAGGCGATAGACGTCGCCGACGGCCACGTACGGCTCGACCCTGTCGCGTTCCACCGCCTCCGGAGAGCCGGAGCGCCTCGGCAAAGCGAATTTATCCTGAGCAGCGTCGATCCGCCCATCTCCAAACCGGGGGAAAGCCGTGAATGAGTACGGATCAGCCGATGCTGCGTAACCATCCCATGTAGGCATATGTTTGAGGATTTTTATTCGCCATCTTCAAGGTTTTCTTGACATAGAAGTAGAGAAGCATTTTTCTCAATGGATAAAGCCACTTCAATGAAGATACCGATTTGAGCGCTGTTCGAACAGATTCTCTGAAAGAATAGAATTCCCTGTACATATCGAATATGACCTCTTGCAGCCGATAGGGTGTGAAGTTCTTGGGGCTCAGTACCACATGTTGCGCATCGTAAAGATGAAAATTCTCTGTCAGGACCCGGCCCTCCCTTTTCATGGCCTCTCCAAATTTCGTGCCTGGCATAGGAGTCGGCGTTAAATACTGGACGCTGTCAAGATTGTGCTTGGCCCATCGGGCCGTCTCCATGAGGCTCTGCTCCGTATCGCCGTCTCCGCCGATCATCATCATGCCGTGAATCCAGATGCCGGCTTCCCGAAAAAGTCTCACCGCTTCCTTGTTCCGTTTGGCATCGACCTTTTTATTCAAGGATTTCAGCGTTTCGTCGCTGATGGATTCAATTCCCACGAACGCTATGGTAACTTCTGCCTCTTTCAGAAGGCGCAGCAATTCCCTGTCAAAGGCGGCGGAAGCGCACAACTGGCAAAGAGACACCTCCCTGTTGAGGCGTCTCTCGATCATCATACGCAGGAGTTGCTTTGTTTCTTCCGGCTTGCCGGCAAAATTGTCATCGGTAAAAAAAACAAATTTCGGCGATTCGGCGTGTATGCGTTCCAGATCATTGATGATTGATTCGTTAGACCTTCTTCTATAACGTGTTCCATACAACGATGAGACCGAACAGAAATCACATTGCATGGGACAACCCCTTGAGGTATGTACGGGCCAAACCCACGCATGTTTCCTGGTATTATCATCATAGTGCGGCGCCGGCAATTGCGATAATTCATCTTCGGTCAATGGCTCCGCAGGTTTCGTATGTACGATCCGTGCGCCTCTTTTATAGCTTATACCATCCACGCCATCGGGCGAGCCGTTATTCATCAGTGTCCTCAGCAATCGGGGAAGCGTTTTGTCCCCCTCTTTCCTTACCACAAAATCGGCCCACTCCAGACACTCTTCGGGACGGTATGTTACGTGTGCCCCGCCTGTAATGACGGTCCCTCCGGGATTGAGCCTTTTGTAGAGGAGCCCCAACTCCCTGGACTGCGAAATTGTCCTGGAGATGGTCGAGATTAGCAGAAAATCGGCCACGGCAATCCTCTCCATATCTCCTGGATTCAACCGTCCCTGGGGTTTATTGAAGGCGGGATTGATGCTTACCACATCCGCGAACCCTTCTCGCAGCAATATCGCATGAAGCAGGGGAATAGCTCGTGCAGGCAGCTTGAAACCGCAGAACACATCCTCCACCGGTTCGCCGTTTAGTTGCCCGAACGCCATCGCCGGCAATTCAACAAGCGTGATTGCCCTATTGTCCACTCTAACAGCCTTTCTATTTAAATTCGAGTATATATGAAAAATTGAGCGGCGTCCAGCGGCTGGAGTTCCACAGAGGGGATTGGTTTGCAATATTACGATAGACCCTGGATGGAATTGGGTGCCTATGACCTGCCCTCCCCCAAAAAACAGTGCCATTGCAATTGAGGAGGTGTTGGGATTTTGATTCGATTCTGACAACGCCCTACCCTTACGGCGCGCTGGCTGTATGCAGTGGAAAGACAGGGAGCCAAAGACATGCAGAGGCGGCTGTTATCATGATTCCATCCCGGCACTGCTTTCCCAGAGTGCCGTCGGGTGTGCTAAAACCACGGCTTCATTATCCGGTCGTTAGGACAAATCGTACCTGTGGCCCTGTTGGCGCTTGAAGTCCGCGTATGCCGTGTAATCCATAAGGCTGTTGCCCCTGTATGAGAGATTGCCCACCAGGCTGATCAGCGGCTTGCGGCGTTGCCACACGCTGCTGCACACCCTGCGCAGAATGCGCGGCATGGAATAGAAGTTCCGGTTACAGGAGATATTTTCCTGGAGGACGCCGCCCAGCGACAAATGTTTATACCGGGCCACCGGGAAGGTCAGCGTGTAGTATTTCCAGTCTTCCGGGAACAGATCGAGGGCGATGCGGCCCTCCGATTTCATCTGGTCCCACAGGCGCGTGCCTGGCAAGGGTGTCAGAAACAGCGCGTTGAGATGGTCCACGCCGTACTGGCTGGCCGCCTCGGCGATACATGTGCCGATGCCCGGTTCGTCTATGTCCAGACCTATGATAAAGGAACCCACGACCAGAATGCGGTGCCGCTGTATGCGCCGCACGGAGGCGCGGAAGTCCCTGTTTTTTAGCAGATTGAATTTCTTGCCGAGCTCCCGGAGCCCTTCCGGCGTGGGGGTTTCAAAGCCGATAAAGACGCCGCTGCAGCCGGCCTTCGCGGCCAACGCCAGGAGCTCTTCGTCATCGGCGAAGTTTATGGTGGCCTGGGCAACCCATTTTTTCCGCAGGTTCGCCTTGGCCAGGGCGCGGAACAGGTCCTTGGCGCGGGCGATGTGTTCGGGGCGCGTGCCGATGAGGTTGTCGTCCACCACCAGAACATGTTTCTCACGGATTGATTGGAATTCCCGCACGACATCCGGAATGGGTCGCTGCCGGTAGCGGGCCCCATTGAACGCCGGCACGCTGCAAAAGCTGCAATTCAGCGGACAGCCGCGCGTGGTCTGAATGGCCCCGAAGGCATATCCCGTAGCCAGCAGATCATGGCGGGCGAGCGGTACGTCGGTCATCCTGACGTGACCCCCGTCATACCGGCGCTTCAGGCTGCCATGCCGGGCGTCCTCCAGGACCCGCGGCCAGATGCCCTCGGCTTCTCCCGTGACAACCGAGTCCACACGCTCCATGACCTCGTCCAGGCACATCGTTGCGTGAATGCCGCCCATGACGACGGGCACGCCCAGACGCCGGAACTGAGCGGCCACTTCATAGGCGCGGTTCGCCTGCGAGGTGAAAGCGGTAATGCCCACCAGGTCCGGCCGTGGCATGGCCGCATAGTCCGGCGCGTCGAGGTTCTCGTCCACGATCGAGATTTCCCACTCCGGAGGGGTCACGCCCGCGAGAACCATAAGGCTGAGCGGTTTCCACACGCGGTATCGGTTCCAGCGGCCCTTTTTGACTTTGACGATGCTGACGATCGGGTTGGAGGGGTTGATCAGATATAGTCGCATGGCGTGCATTCACTCATAGCTGGGGGTTTGCTTTTTCTCGTCCCATTCTTCGATGCTGGTCTAATGAAAGGGATCCGGCGGCCTGCTGCCGCTTAACGTACAGTATATATAATTTTTGTAATGGCCAACAGGCTGAATGGTTGTACGGCCTCAGTCACAGGGTGCCCCCTTGCCCATCCGCACGACAACCTTGTGCTTGATCGATATTTCTTCCAGCGGGATGAGAGATTTCTCCAGGCGCCGGCCATCCATCTCCACCCACGCCACACCGCGGCGTGCCCCCTCGGGGTTTTCGACGGCAATATCATATATGGCCTCGCCCCGGCGGTAGCGGATGCTGAACTGCTTCCAGCCGGACGGGATGACCGGATCGATGACAAGCACCTGGTCACAGATCTTCATGCCGAGCACCTCCTCGATCCAGACGCGGTACATCCAGGCCGCGGAACCGGTATACCATGTCCAGCCGCCCTGACCGACCCGTTCCGGCAGGCGATAGACGTCGCCGGCGGCCACGTACGGCTCGACCCTGTAGCGTTCCACGGCCTCCGGGTCACGCGCGCGCTCGATCGGGTTGATCATCCGCAGCAGCGAAATCGCCCGGTCCCCGTCGCCCCGCCGGCAGAGAGCCATTACCAGCCATAACGCGGCATGTGTGTACTGGCCTCCGTTCTCCCGGACGCCGGCGGGATACCCCTTGATGTAGCCCGGGTTCTTCTCTGACCTGTCGAAGGGCGGGGCGAGCAGCAGTACCAGATTCTCGTCTTTGAGCACCAGCTGTTCACAGGCAGACTCAACTGCCCGCGCCGCTCGCTCGGGGTCGGCCGCACCGCTGAGCACCGCCCATGATTGAGGCAGCGAGTCAATGCGGGCCTCCTCGCTCGCCGCCGATCCGAGCGGCGTACCGTCATCAAAAAAGGCCCGGAGGTACCATCCCCCGTCCCAGGCGTGTCGCTCGACGGCCTCGGCCAGCTGTCGGGCCCTCTCGTGGTATGCAGCCACATGCTCCGGGCTGCCGTGCAACTTCGTCATCCCGGCAAACTCATTGAGCACCCCTATGAGAAACCATGCCAGCCAGATACTCTCGCCGCTCCCCTTGATGCCTACCCGGTTCATGCCGTCGTTCCAATCACCGCTGCCGATCAACGGCAGGCCGTGGGGCCCCGTTCTCATCCCCCGCTCAATCGCTCGGCGGCAATGTTCGTAGAGCGTGGCGCTGTCCAGAGACTCGTGCGGCGTCATAAAGGCCTCATGCTCCTTTTCCTCAAGGGCCCGGTCCTCGATGAACGGGATGTGCTCGTTCAGGATTCCCGCATCGCCCGTGAAACGAACATAATGGGCTACCACGTACGGCAGCCAGAGCATGTCATCGGAACAGCGTGTCCGTATACCGGCGCCGGACGGCGGTTGCCACCAGTGCTGAACGTCTCCCTCGCTGAACTGGCGGCCCGCCGCACGCAGTATATGCCGCCGGGCGATGGCAGGCTCCGCGTATAACAGTGCCATCACGTCCTGGAGCTGGTCGCGGAATCCGAACGCCCCGCTGGACTGGTAGAACCCTGTCCGTCCCCAGATCCGGCAGCTCAACGCCTGGTACAGCAACCAGCGGTTCAACAGAATATCCGCCGACTTCTCCGGGGTGCTGACCTGGATGCTTCCCAGCAGCCGGTCCCACCATGCGATCGTGCGATTCAGGGATTCCTCAACTTCAACGGGATCGCGGTATTTCTGGACCAGGCGATCGACCTCTTCGATCGAGCCTGCCTGCCCGAGCAGGCAGGTCACCTCCGCGCTGTCCCCCGGCGGCAGGTTCAGCACCACTTGTACGGCCGCGCACGGGTCGAGCCCCGGCCAGACGCGGCCGGACAAGCGGATGCGCTTCATGGCGGCGGGCGCGGCCAACGTCCCATTGCGCCCGAGGAAGCCGGTGCGGTCGGCGGTATAGCTGTGGGGCACGGGGCTGATCGTGGCGAAGGCAACGCGGTCGCCGCAGCTCGGGTGGTAGCGGTTGCGGGCCAGCATGGTTCGCATCTCGCTGTCCCACTGGCTGATCACATGCGCCTGGCTGTCCTCCCTGTTCTCGCCGAGAGTCCACTCGACGTAGAAGGTGACCGCCAGCCGCCGTATCCGCGATGAGTCGTTGCGCAGCCGGAGCCGCTGCACGCGAACCGGTTCTCCGCCATTTTCATCCATCGGCACAAAGGTGGTCAACTCCTGCTGGATGGCGTGGCTATTGTGTTCAAAGACGGTGTAGCCCGCGCCATGCCGTGCGCGGTAGGCGTCCATCTCCCTGATCGGCAGGGGGGTGGGCGTCCAGAACTTTCCCGTTTCCTGGTCACGGATATAGAGCGCCTCGGACGGCGTGTCGGAGACCGGGTCATTGGACCAGCCCGTCAAGCGGTTCTGCTGGCTGTTGCCGTACCAGGCGAAGCCCGCGCCCGACTCGCTGACCAGGGTGCCGAAGCTCGGGTTGGCGATCACATTCACCCACGGCGCCGGCGTGCGCGCGCCGGGGCCGAGATAGATTGCGTACTCGCGGCCGTCGGGGGTGAAGCCGCCCAGCCCGTTGAAGTAGGCGAGCTCCATGAACGGCAATGGGAGCGAGGGCTCTTCGGGGATGCGGCGCACGGGCAGCGCATCGGGGAGCTCCGCTGCTTCCGTCGGCGCGCCAAGTTGCTGGGGCAGGGGGCCGCGGGCGGCCACCAGCGCCACGCGCGCGGCGGAGAGTATCAGCGTCAGGTCTTCATCGGGAATATGGTCTGCGTTTCGCAGGTAGATTCCGCCGGGCTGAGCAATGCCAACATGCATCGAATGGGCATGAACGAGCCGCTTCAGTTGTTCCTGCAACGGCTGCTCATAGCCGCTGGATTCCTCGTTGAGTATGACCAGGTCCGCCTTCAGGCCGTGGAGGCGCCAGTAGGTGTGTGCCTGGAGCATCTGGCGTACAAGGCTGATGTCGTCCGCCTCCCCGATGCTGACCGCGGCTATCGGGAGGTCGCCCGAGATGCCATAGGACCACAGACGAGACTGCCCCAGGCGGTTCTGCCGCAGGCGATCCCATGCCGGCCGGAGATTGGAACTGGGATACAGCATGTAACTGGCGAGCTGCTGAAAGCGGCGGGCCTCGTCCGGCTCGATGCGCAGGAGGCGGAGCTCTACCTGGGCATACGTCCACGCAAGATCGAGCACCCGCCTGATCGCCTGAGGATCGCTATACTTCTCGATCAGCGCCAGGGCGTCCTTGCGTGACTCGGCGACGCAGAGGACAAGGGAAAAATGCACGCGCTTGCCCGGTTCCAGCACCACTGTGCGACGCAGACTGAAAATCGGATCAAGCACATGCCCGGCGCTATTTGACAGTGTGCCGGACAACGCGGCAGGATTGCCGGTGGTGCGGCCGCGCCCGATGAACCGCCCCCTGTCCGTTTCGAACTGAATCGCGCCTTTCATCCCCGTCTCAAATGTCAGAAGGTGCGCCGCATAGATCGGCGGGTCGTCCAGGTCACGCGGGCGCCGGAATGCGAGCAGCGCATCGCGCTTTGCGATCGCCTCCGTGCACACAAACATCTTGTTGAATGCGGGATGCTGGCGATCCACGCTGTGCGGGGCAAGGGCAAGCTCCATGTAGCTGGTCAGCTCCAGCTTCCTTTTGCGGCCTGAGCGGTTGATCAGGGTGACGCGGCGAATCTCCGCGTCGTCTTCGGGCGATACAACAATCTCGGTCTCGGTATCGATGTCACCGTCCGAGCGGCGGAACTCGGCCCGGTCCACGGTGAAGCTGACCGCGTACTTGTCTGTCGTGCCACAGACGGGGTGATACGTGTTGCACCATACCCGGCCGCTCCGCACATCACGGATATAGCAGAACGCACCCCACCCATCGCACGTGGAGTCTGCCCGCCAGCGCGTGATCTCAAAATCCCGCCATCGGCTGTATCCCCCGCCCGCGCTGGTCACCATCAGGCTGTAACGGCCGTTGCAGAACAGCTGCGTCTTGGGCGTGACCGAGTGTGGCGTTTCAAACCTGCCGGCTGCCGGCGCAATCTCTGCGGGCATCACGCGCGACGCGGCTCGCTCGCGCATCGGCACCTGATAGAGCGGGGGCGAAATCGGAATGCGCTCATAGAGCAGCGGCTCGGTTGCCCTGACCCGCGCGTCGGCGTGAAACCGCCGCTGCATCACAGAATCGTTGATGAAATTGTCAATCGCCAGGAACCCCATCGCCTGGTGGTGCGCCATGTAGGCGCGCACAATCACTCCGCGGTCACCCTCGCGGCGGCGCTGCCTGGTGAAATCGATCGCCTCGAAAAATCCGTAGCTGCCGTGAAGCCCAAGCCGCGCAAGCCATTTCAGGTTGCGTACCGCCGCCACCGGATCCACCAGCAGCCCCAGCATTGATGCATACGGGGCGACAACCAGGTCGTCTTCAAGTCCACGTTTCAGCCCCAGCCCCGGCACGCCAAAGGCCTGGTACTGATACGTCTTATTGGCATCCATGTCGCTGTAGGCCGACTCTGAAATCCCCCAGGGCACGCCACGCCGGCGTGCATACTCTATCTGCGCGCCGACTGCTTCGCGACAGGCCCTCTTTAACAGCGAATGGGGAAATACGCGCTGCAGCAGCAGCGGCATCAGGTATTCGAACATTGTACCGCCCCAGCTGAGCAGCACCCGGCGGTTTCCGATCGAGCCGAACGGCCTGGCCATCGCCAGCCAGTGCGCGCTCGGGACGTCGCCGCGCGCGATCGCAACGAAACTGCCCAGCCTGGCCTCACTGGCAAAAAGGTCATAATACGAGGTGTCACGCCGTTGCTCGCTGGCATTGAAGCCTATGCTGAACAACCGCCGGTCGGGATCATAGAGGAACCGCATATTCATGCCGTTGCCCAGATCCCTGCTGTGTCGGCGGAGATCCTCCGCCCGTATACACAATTCGCCGGCCAGCCCCTGCGCCCGGGAAAAAGTTTCGCCGAACCGGTCTATCCATTCCCCGAGCGGCGCGGACAGCGCGCCCGCCTTCCCTCGTACGGCCCGGAGGGCTGCGTGGAGGGGAACGGCACCGGCCGCAAGGGACCGCGCAGAGGGAGCCTCTTTCAGCGCCTGTTGACGGGCGTCACACACCTCAGGCCCGAGCGGGATCAAAACCTCTTCCGGTTCAGCAGCCAGCATGTCCACCCATGGTAGGTAGCGGTCGATGACCGCACCCCAACCTGATACCTGTCGCTCGATTTGCTCCGCCCAGTAGGAGGGCTCGCTGTTGGCCCCGGCGCCTTGCCGCAGCTGATGTGCAACTATCCCCGCCGGCGCTGCCGCCTGGCGGATCCGGCGGATGATCTCGTCGAGCCGTTGTGGGGGATCGCCCAAAAGGTGTTCGAGTACCCCCATGGCCTTGAGGAGAGAGTCATCTGGGTGAGTCTGGATTATTATGTCGTGCAGAATCTGGAGAGCGTCATACAACCCCCGGATGGCCTGCGGGCCGATCAGCGGCCTGTCGGTCAGATCACCGATACCGTGCTCCATGGCCCACAGGCAACCGAGCAGGTTGCCGCTGTCCACTGTCGAAACATAGCGCGGCTCAAATGGCGTGCGCGTTTTCAGGTCGTACCAGTTCAGAAGGTGGCCCTCGTATCGCTCGAGTTCGCCGAGCGTTTTGAAGGTCTCTCCCATGCGCCGGATGACTTCGTCACCTGTCAGGTAACCGAAATCGTATGCCGCGACCGCGCTCAGCAGCCACAGGCCTATATTGGTCGGGCTTGTACTCAGGGCAAGCCTGTTATGGTGGGAGACTTGATAGTTATCCGGGGGGAGCCAGCTCGTTTCAGAGCCGACAAAGTCGTCAAATAAACGCCAGGATTGCCGGGCTATGGTCCGCAGCATCTGCGCATCGCCCCGCGAGACCAGCGCCCGCTGCGGCTTCCGGCGGGGCTTGACACACAGGCGCCACACGATCAGCGGGCTGACCAGCCACAGGGCCAGAAACGGCGCCGCGATATGGAGTTCGGCCGGCTCACGCAGCCACACGGCGATTCCGATGCCGAGTGAGAAAAGGCTGATGAGACTCATCCGCGCCAGAAAGGAGGGGGCGCGGCCACTGGTCTTCCACTTTGCTATCTGCGCCGGCGTCCACTCAAGCAGCTTGCGTTTGCTGACCAGGCGGCGATACCAGACCCGCACAATCGCATCCATGGCGAGGATTGCCTGGTGTGGCACAAGGGCCGCCCCGACGATTGATCGGGAGATGCCATGACCCAGTTCGCGCCATGAGACATTTCCCGATCCCGGTGCCGTCGTCACCCAGGTGAGGAGCCGTGCGAGAGGCGAAAAGATCAACAGCAGGGCGATGAGCATGCCGGCCGCTGTGCCCAGCGCCGGCGAAAGCAGCCAGGATGCGACAAGGAGCGCGGCCGACGCAACCGGCACCAGGCTTCGCCTGAGGTTGTCAAATATCTTCCACCGGTTCAGCATTGAAAGGGGATTGGGCACGCGCGTCCCCTCGGGCGTCGGCACACGGGGCATGCACCAGTCGGCAATCTGCCAGTCACCGCAGATCCAACGATGCTGCCGGCTTATGTAGGAAATATAATCCGGAGGGAACTCCTCGTACAGTTCGATATCGCTCGCCAGCCCTACCCTCACGTGCGCGCCCTCAATAAGGTCGTGGCTGAGAAGCAGCTGTTCGGGGAACCGGTCGGCGAGAACGCGGTGAAACATCCGCGGTTCGTAGATCCCCTTGCCGAGATAGGAGGCCTCGCCCGCCAGATCCTGGTACACGTCGGATACGGCCCTGGTATAGGGGTCGGTGCCGACTGGATCGGTGTACAGACGGCTGAAGGGGGTCGCCGTGGCGCTGGGCAGCGAGATGCTGACGCGCGGCTGGATGACACCGTAGGAGCCGATGACCATGCGATCATCCGGGCAGAGCCTCGCATGATTCAGCGGATGAGAAATGGTCTCGATCATGCGCAGGGCGCTTGCGCGCGGCAACTGGGTATCGCTATCGAGGGTGATCACATAGCGGACGTTTTCAAGCTTTTCGGGATCACCTACGTGAACGATCTCCCGGCCGCCGCGGGGTGGAGCGCCGTTCAGCAACCGGTTCAGTTCCTCCAGCTTGCCCCGCTTGCGCTCCCATCCTATAAATCGACCCTCCGATTCAACCCATTCGCGCTCGCGATGAAATAGATAAAAGCGGCCCTCGCCATATCGCGTGTTGAGGTCGGTGATTCCCTCGACGGCCAGGCGCAATAGACCTGCGTCTGTGTCCTTGTGCTGCGTGTCCGCATCGGGCAAGTCACTGGAGAGGCCGAACAGTATATTCGATTCCGGATTAGCACAATAACGGACTTCCAGCTTGTAGAGCTCCTCGCGGATGGTTCGGCGATCCAAAAGGAGCATCGGCACGACGACCAGCGTGCGGAACTCATCAGGGATGCCTTCCTTCTCGAACGACATCTTCGGCAGGGTCTTCGGCGGCACAAGGCGGGTCACGAGGTAATTGACCACCTGGACAGCGAGTTCACTGGCCGGAAGGAGAGCAAGGAGTGCCGTGACCACGGTCAACCCTAACCGCCCGGGCATCCAGATGCCGGATCCGGGAATGGCGCCGATGATCAGGGCGGTTGCCGATCCTATGGCTGACAGATAGAGCACGGTGTGATAACGATACACCCATTGCAGCACCCTGTACCGGCGCTTCTCATGGCCCTGCAGTCGCGAGACAAGCGCGTGACGGCCTTCGTCAATCAGGTAATAACCGACATGTCTGTGGCGCGGATCCCCCGTAGCGCCGTCTGAGTGCCCTGCGGCCATATCTATGGCGGCCTGGGCGACATCCTCCTCCGATTTTGCTGAATTGCGGGAAATCTCCTCAACCGCGTGGCGATATCTGTCCTTGGTGGCAAAGTCCATGCGCTGATAGACGCCTGCCGGGTCGTTGCACAACATCGCCTCGACCCGGCTCTGACGTTCAAAGATCTCACGCCAGTCCAGCCTCGAGAGTTGCCTCATGCTCGTAATCGCATTGCCGATGGAGACCTGGTCGGCAGCCTGCCGGGACTGTTCCTGGATGATGATCTCGCCGAGGGCGCTGCCCAGCTTGCGTTCCAACCAGCCCTTGACCGGGACCAGCGCGGCCTCCGCATCGTACAGGGGGCCGGTGAGCTGAAAAGCGAAATGCGCGCTTGGTTCGGGCTGCTCATGGGCCAGTTCGGCCAGGATAAAGAACAACTGGTTGGGATCGCGCCGTGCCGCGGTGAGCAGGCGGTTGGCCCAGAAGTCGGCGCGCTCCTGTTCACGCAGCCGCTGGTCAATCTGCTCGGTAAATCGTCGCAGGATATCAAGCAATGCGATTCGCAGCATCAGTGGCGCCGCCCAGAGTTCACCGATCGTCAGCGCCGAAATCGATTGATAGGCTGCCAGGAATTCATTTATATTGTTGCGGTCCAGGAAGCTGTTAGCGTGCTGGATCAACTCTGTGGCGAGGTGGTAGATCCGCGGCTCGCCGCTGCCGGGTTCGGACGCAAGGACCGGTAGCTCGTGATAGAACTTTTTTGGCAAGTGCAACCTGACGTCATCAATCTGTCCCTGTATGATGTAGGCATTATCAAGGATCCACTCTGCCGTGGCTGAGATGGTTTGCTCCATGCGAGAGGCCTCGGCAAGTTCCTGGCGTACATGTTCGATAACCTTCTCGCACAGGTCGAGCTGCTGCAATAGGGGCTCTTCGCGCCTGACATCAACCCTGACGCGGTGTGTGGATGCAAGGTGCCGGGCGTGCCGTTGAAGCTGAGTGGCGGCCAGCGGTTCGCCCTGGACCGGTTCGCTGTCAACCGTGCCGCCGCGCCGCTGGTGAATGATGAAAATAGCGGGCGGGCTCTCCCCTATGCCCCGGAGTATAGAGATCGCCCTGCTCATCTCCTCCGGAGAGTCCTGGACGATGACAACGGTCTCATCGGCCATAAGCCAGCGAGCGTGATTCTCCACCAGTTTCTCGTCGACACTGAGACTAAACCTGCGGATGGAGAACAAACCGATCATCCCCCCGGCCAGCACCGGCATGCTCAAAGCGAAGTAGCCCGCCATGCCGCTGAACAGCCACGGCAGACGCACCATGCCTATCCCGGAGAGAGCGCCACACAGCAGGCCGCTGACAATACCCCAGAATACACCATGTCGCAGGGAGCTGCCGTCGATGCGGATGCGCCCCTCGGCCGACTTATGGATGGATGCCGAGCGCCTGAACCGCTTATGACGCAGCTGCCGCAATGCCTCACCGGCGTCTTTATCGTTCAAATAGAAACTGAGCAGGATGGCCTGTTCACTCATATGCGCTCTATAACCCTTCGTGAATCGGTAACCATCCAAATCATATAATTCGGATTGGGTATCGGCTTCTTAGATCTGCGTGATTCTCCCCTCCATCAATGGTGAGATTTTACCACAGGGAGGGAAGCAGAGAGATGTAAAAACGATGGACCAACGCCGAGGAGAAGTTCCAGTAGGGTAGGGTCAAATCTTTATCCTTGACATTTCACCTTCCCGTGGCAGAGTAAGAGCATGACGCGGCCACTGAGAATCCACTATGCCGGTGCCTATTATCATGTCACCTGCCGTGGGAACGAGCGGCGGAGCATCTTTGCGGACGAAAAGGATCTATCCCTATTCCTGGATAAGCTTGCCCTCTCCCTGGAGATATACAGTGTAATCCTCCTCGCGTACGTATGTATGAG
>Ga0315281_10006361_pt1 | contig 16815 bp, 13 predicted proteins | sample YL17G07_0_MG_FD_204540 | JGI IMG/M metagenome (GOLD analysis project Ga0315281, IMG submission 204540) | Sediment microbial communities from Yellowstone Lake, YNP, Wyoming, USA - YL17G07_0 | ecosystem: Environmental > Aquatic > Freshwater > Lake > Sediment | place: USA: Wyoming | collected...
CCAGATCGTAGACCGCGCGCAGCGAGGCGGCGTGGCGACTGGCGAAAGGAGCGGATTCGTTGGCGAGCGAATTGCGGCCGACATTGATGGTGTAGGTGTCGCCGGGCGAGGGCACGCGGACATCGAAGAATTGCGCCAGTTGTGCCTGGCGGCCGAAAGGGCGGTGTTCGGACAGCGCGAAATGCGTCTCGCCCCAGCGCCATTGTTTCCTGTCCTCGCCATAGCGGCGCTTCAGGTCGGCCAATGCCAAATCGAGCGCGCGGGGCAATAGATCGGCGCAGCTTTCTTTCGCCGGCGTGCGTACGTCGTCGCACCAGCGGCCCTGGCCGCCGGTGTCGGCAAGCACGTTGCGCATGAACACGGCGCGATGTTCCCACGCGCCGTCGAACATGTCGCCCAGCTCGTCGGCATAGATCAGCCGGCCCAGTTCGCGCAGCCAGGCGCTGACGATCAGCGGCTCCGCGCCTTCTACCGCCATGTCTGCATTCCATTGGGCGAGCTGCTGCAGCACCTGCTGCGCTTCCGCACCCTGCGCTTTGGCTTTGAGCAGCAGCGGCAGGATTTCGCGCACCTGCAGCGACACCGTATCGCCCTGGATTCCGGCGAAGCTCTGCGGCGTATGCTTCGCCGTCGCGGCCAGCAGTTGCGCGATGCGGTCGGCGCGATAGGGCAGGAGCCACTCGCTGGTGAGGTAGTGCGGATAGCCTTCGGGCACGATCTTGTGATTGGCGGTCATGATCTCGCCCGAGGCGGGGTTGTAGCTTTGCGGCAGACCCTCGAACGCGATGAACCCATCCCAGTCGTATTTCGCCTCCCAGCCGGGCGCGGGCGCCTGGCCCTGGAGATCGTTGTCGGGCTTGCGCACGGGGACGCGGCCGGGTGCGACGAAGCCGATGTTGCCTTCGATATCGGCATACACCATGTTTTGCTGTGGCGAGTGAAAATCGCGCGCCGCCGCGAGAAATTCGTTCCAGTTGTTGGCACTGGCGAATCTGCCGAATGCTTGCATCGTCAATTCATCCTCGCGCAGCGCAGTCCAGGCAAGCGCCAGCGCGTAGCCTTGAGGCAGCGCGTCGGCCGCCGGCTTGAACACATCGGAGATCAGCGGCCCGTGGCGCGACTCGCGCACCGTCAGCGCGACGTCCGCCTGCCCCTTGACCTTGATCACTTCGCTGCGCGTGGCGAGCTTCTGCCAGCCTTGCGGCGAGAGCACTTGGCCGGCGGCATCGACGCGCTCTACATACAGGTCCTGCACATCCGGGCCGGTGTTGGTGTTGCCCCAGGCGATGCGTCGGTTGCGGCCCAGCGCCACGAAAGGCACGCCCGGCAGCGTCGCCCCCATCACGTCGAAGCCCGGCGCCGACAGATGGGCAAAATACCAGATGGCAGGCGCGGCCAGGCCGAGGTGCGGGTCGTTGGCCAGGAGCGGCTTGCCGCTTGCGGTGCGACTGCCGGCCAGCACCCAGTTGTTCGATGCGCCGGATTCGGAAAGGCCCGGAAGCGCGAGTGCGGCAAGCTTGCTCGCGTCGAGCTGGCGGTAGAGCGCGCCGTAATCGGCAATCGCGAGCGGCGCGTCGCCCGGATAGGGCGGCAGGAATTCGCCGATCTGCGCGGTGGAGAGCTTCTGCGCCAGGCGCAGGCGCAGCAACTCCGAGCGCCAGTTGCCGCCCAGGTCCCAGGCCATCATCTTGGTCCAGGCGACCGAGTCGGCGCTGTGCCAGAGTTCGGGGCTGACGCCGGTGAGCAGGAATTCCGGCGGCAAGGGTTCCGCGCGCTGCGCCAGAAACGCGTTGACGCCGGCCGCGTAGGCGTCGAGCTGGCCGCGCGTCTCGGCGCTCAAGGCCGTCAGCGTGGCCTCGGCCACGCGGCGCACGCCCAAGGTGCGCAGGAACTTGTCGGCGTCCAGGGTCGCCGCGCCCAGCGCCTCGGACAGGCGCCCGCTGCCGGTGCGCCGATTCATTTCCATTTGCCACAGGCGGTCCTGGGCGTGGACGAAGCCGAGCGCGAAATACGCATCTTCTACGCTGCCGGCGTAGATGTGAGGCACGCCGTGGCGGTCGCGCACGATTTCCACCGGTGCCTTGAGGCCGGACAGGGTGAGACTGCCGTCGAGCTGCGGCAGCGAATGGCGCAGCCAGGCATAGCCCGCTGCGGCGGCAAGCGCAAACAGCAGGGCAAGCACCACAAATACGCGAAGTATCATTTTCATCGGATCAGCATTCCGTCGCAATTGCCATTAATCCAATAGGCTAGCACAATCAGCATTTGCCGCAGATTAGAGAGCTTTACCAATTGGGACACAATTCGGGCGTTGAATGATGCACCGTGGCGTGGAATTTGGTATAAAGCCATAACTTGTTTGTAACGGAGTGGTTAATTTGCTCTATACCTTGCATGAAATGAGTCACGCGGCGCTGGCGCCCTGGCAGATGTGGGCCAGCATGAACGCCAGCCTGTTCAGCCACCCTTTCAGCCCGCTCTCCTACTCCCCGCTCAGCCGCAAGATCGCCGCCGGCAACGAGCTCTTCCTCCGCGTCACCCAGCGCTACCATAAGCCCGAGTTCGGAATCGGTGAAATCCTCATCGGCGGCAAGGCGGTCGCGGTCAGCGAAACCATCGCCCTCGACAAGCCGTTCTGCCAGTTGCTGCACTTCGAGCGCGACCCCGGCGCGCGCCGAGTTTCGCACAAAGGGCGCGCCGATCCCAAAGTGCTGCTGGTGGCGCCGCTGTCCGGTCACCACGCCACGCTGCTGCGCGATACGGTGCGCACGCTTCTGCCCGACCACGACGTCTATATCACCGATTGGGTGGACGCGCGCATGGTGTCGCTGTTCCACGGTCCGTTTCATCTCGACGATTATGTCGATTACGTGCGCGAGTTCATTTCTTTCCTCGGGCCTGAGGTGCACGTCATCTCGGTGTGCCAGCCGACGGTGCCGGTGCTGGCCGCGATCGCGCTCATGGCCGATGCGGACGCGAGCGTAAAGCCGCGCACCATGATCATGATGGGCGGGCCGATCGACGCCCGGCGCAGCCCCACTGCGGTCAACAATCTTGCCACGCGCAAGCCGCATGCCTGGTTCAAGAGCAACGTCATCCAGCGGGTGCCGGCGAAATATCCGGGCTTCATGCGCCAGGTCTACCCCGGCTTTCTGCAGCATATGGGCTTCGTCGCCATGAACCCGTCGCGCCATGCCGACGCGCACCGGGATTTCTACAATCATCTGGTCGAGGGCGACGGGGAGTCGGCCGATGCGCACCGGCGCTTCTACGACGAGTACAACGCCGTACTCGACATGCCGGCCGAGTACTACCTCGACACCATCAAGACGGTGTTCCAGGAATTCTCGCTGCCCAAGGGCCGCATGTTCGTGCGCGGGCAGTTGGTGCGGCCGCAGGCCATCAGCAAGACGGCGCTGCTGACGATCGAAGGCGAACTGGACGATATTTCCGGCAACGGCCAGACCGAGGCGGCACACGCACTTTGCACCGGTATCCCGGCGAAGAAGCGCGAGCACTATCTCGCGCCCGGCGTGGGCCATTACGGCATTTTCAGCGGCAAGCGCTTCCGCGAGATGCTCTATCCGCGCATTCGCGACTTCATCCGGCGTCACGCCTAGAGACGTCGATACGCCGCCAGGAACGCATTAGGCGCAATAGCCCTGATTCGATCCGACGGACGATGTCCGTTTTCGGGATGCACGCCCGTCCTCCGACCCTCAGCAGACGGTCGCCTCGCGAAAGCAGCCTCGGGGTCTAAGCGCTCCGGGAGTGCAGTTCACCGTGTTGCTTTTAAATTACCGTCAGGGGAGCCGGCCTGTCTGCCCGGAGATGCCGCGTCTGTCTCATCCATATGTGCTCATCCATTTGTGCTATTGACGATTCAACACGTTCGGCGTAGGCTTTTTTTAAGCAATAAGACGGAATAACGACGGATCGGTCAGGGGGGACCGAGTCCCAAAAAAACAATTTCGGGCCGCAGGACCCGCTCTTCTTGGTACACACCTGTACCACTCTGCCAAGCAGCAAGGTATCGCGCGCGCATACGTTTTTGTATCCGTGCGTCGTTGTGCTTGCCTGCTTTCCATCAGCGCGTGCGGAGAAAATATGAAATCCAGGATAAACCTGAAATTGCAAATAGCAAGCGCAGGGCTGGTCGTAGCCCTCGGCGGCGCCCGTGGCCTACTTTGAGTGGACTAGCGGCATCGAGCTTGGCCACACCGAGATAGACGAGCAACACAAGCGATTGCTCCTGCTGGGGGAGGATCTGGTCGAACCGCTGACCAATTCTGCCGCACGCAAGCCCAGCGCAACGCGGCTGCAGGCGCTGATTGATTTCGCCCAGGAGCATTTCGCGTTCGAGGAAGGCTTGATGCGCTCGACGGGGTATCCGGGGGCGGGTGAGCATGCGGGCTGCCACACCATGCTGTTGGTGGACCTGAGGAACTATTGCTTTAGGGTGGAGCGGGGTCTGCATACGGATCCTTTTGGGGTGATCAGCTTTCTCTGGCACTGGATCGTTCTGCATATTGGTTCAGAAGACCGCGATCTGGTGATTTGGCTCAAATCTCATGAACCGGATGGCGGCGGATAACGCAACAGATGCTTGCCCCTGCTATCGGGGGCCGGCGACCAATTTAACTCAGCGGCACCGGGCGCCCTGGAGTTCCTGGTTTTGCCCTGATCGGCGAACTGACCAAGGCGCGAACCGCTCCGGCTATGCGAGGTCCTGCTGCCTATAAGGGGAAGTCCATCCTGTGGCACGAGCATAGCGCGGGGGACAGCTTATGTCAGATCAAGTTGCAATCACTGCACGTCAGGCCTTTTCCGAACGCTTTCCTGACGCGGGGCATTTACCTGGGCGGCGTGTACTTGGCGACCTGCTGTTCGATCGCGCCGAACAGGGAATTGCCCTCGGCGTCGAGCATTTCGATGCGCACGCGGTCGCCGAATTTCAGGAACGGCGTCGAAGCCGTGCCGGCGGCGATGGTCTCGAGCGCGCGCTTCTCGGCGATGCAGGCCGAACCGGCGCTGTGATCAGCGTTGGACACCGTGCCCGATCCGACGATGGCGCCGGCCGCGATCGGCCGCGTCCTGGCCGCGTACGCGATTAGCCGCGGGAACTCGAACGTCATGTCCACGCCAGCATTGGGACACCCGAGCATCTCGCCGTTTATCGCGACCAGCAACGGCAGACTCAGCTTGCCGCCGTCCCAGGCGGGGCCGAGTTCGTCCGGTGTCAGCGCCACCGGAGAAAAGGCGGATGACGGTTTGCTCTGGAAAAAACCGAAACCCTTCGCGATCTCCGCGGCTGCGAGGTTGCGCAGGGACACGTCGTTCACCAGCATCACGAGGCGGATGTGCTCACCTGCCTTCTTCGCCGGCACGCCCATGGGCACGTCGCCGGTGATCACCGCGAGCTCGCCTTCCAGGTCCATGCCCCAGTCCTCCGACTCCAGCAGGATGTCGTCGCAGGGGCCGAGGAAGGCGTCGGATCCGCCCTGGTACATGAGCGGATCGCTGCGGTACCCCTTGGGCATATCCGCGCCGCGCGCCTTGCGCAGCAGTTCGGCGTGACTGACATACGCCGAGCCGTCGGCCCACTGGTAAGCGCGCGGCAAGGGGGATGCGCATTGCTTGGGATCGAAGTCGAAGGCGCGGCTGCCGGCGGCGCGGTTGAGCGCGTCGTAGCGGTCGATGAGCTGCGGCGAAACATAGTCCCAGTCGTCCAGCGCCGCCTGCAGCGTGGGCGTGATGTCGTCGGCCTTGACCGCGTGCTTGAGATCGCGCGACACCACGATCAGCGTGCCGTCGCGGGTTCCGTCTTTGAGGGTGGCGAGTTTCATGTCGAGGCCAGTTTTCTTGGACAGCCGCATTTTAACCGTTTGCGCCCGCGCGGGTCGGGGCCGGCTCCATCGGCGAAGATCCGACCTTGGCGGTTCGGACCTGGAATAGACTCCGCACTTGCGTGGCGTATGTTGGTCATGTAAGATGACCAATGTCAATTCGCAAGGAAGCAGGCCATGTCAAAATTCAATATTGCCGAAGCCAAAACCCATTTCTCGCGGCTGGTGCAGAAAGCCATGCTGGGAGAGGAGGTCATTATTTCGAAGGATAACAAGCCGGTGCTCAAGCTGGTGCCTCTGGACAAGCCGAAGCGGCCGCGGAAACCCGGTTCGGGCAAAGGGCAGATCCTCTACATTGCGCCGGATTTCGACGCCACGCCGGAAGCTTTCAAGGATTACGTTTGATGCGCGTTCTCCTCGACACGCATGTCTTTCTGTGGTGGGTGGAGGGAGACCGCGCTCTGCCGGCAAAAGCGCGCGCGGCCCTTGCCGATCCGGAAAACGAGTGCCTGATCAGCCTGGTCAGTGCCTGGGAATTGGCGATTAAGGCTGGTCTGGGCAAACTGAAGCTCGCACTCCCGGTGAAGCGCTACATTGTCGAGCATGCCGCCGCAAACGGCTTCCGGATGCTGGATATCCGCATGGCGCATATCGGGCGCGTCGAAACGCTGGCCCCGCATCATGGCGACGCCTTTGATCGCTTGCTGATCGCGCAGGCCATTGAGGAAAAACTGCCAGTCGTCACCGCCGACCCGGTTTTCAGGAAGTACGGCGTGAAGCGCATCTGGTAGCGCCCGAGGTGTAACGCCCGATCAGAGGCACGGGTGTGAGGACGGCCTTCGACTCCGGCGCCCGTCAATGGCTTGCAACAGCAGATTCCTCGTCGCTGGGCTTCCCAGAATTGCGGGGCCGGGCATGTGCCGGTTCGGACCCAAGACATTCCGCTTTGCCGGCAGAATATTGTCTGTGTAGAATTATGTGTAAGAAGTCACACATGGCCACCAATCTATCCCTTGATCCCGGTCTGATCGAACGCGCCGTCGAAGTGAGCGGCGAGCGGACCAAGAAAGCGGCGGTTACCCGCGCGCTGGAGGAGTTCATCGCGCGCCGCGGGCAGAAGCGCTCGATGGATTTAATGGGAAAGCTCGAATGGGATGAGTCGTTCGACTACAAGGCCGAGCGCTCCCGTCGGTGACCCGCATCAGGGCTTTGCCCGCATCTACTGCGACGCCTGCGGGCACGAGTTCCTACTCGCGTACCTGCTTGCACCAGGACCGCCAGTTACAAATTTCCTAGCATTCATTTTTTGGAATATAGTGCGCCCATAAAGGACTTGACCATGAACAATCCGGAACTCCTGAAACGCATCACCGTGAATCCTGGAATTTTCGGCGGCAAGCCGATTATTCGAGGGATGCGCATTTCCGTCGAACTGATCCTGAGTTTGCTGGCTCAGGGTGAGACCGAGGACGCCATTCTGGCCGATTACCCTGACCTCGCGCGCGAGGACCTTCGGGCCTGCCTCGCCTACGCGCACGCCGTCATTGCGCAGGATTCCCTGGACGCGGTTCAGGTTCAGTGAAATTCTTGATCGATCGCTGTGCGGGGCGGAGCCTCGCAGACTGGTTGCGCAATCAGGGGCATGACGTAGTCGAATCGCGCGAGCGTGGGCCTGATCCTGGGGATCGTATTCTGCTCGAATGGGCAGCGTCGGAGCTACGTATCCTTGTGACCATGGACAAAGATTTCGGACAGATCATCTTTGTCGAGAATGCGGCGCATTGTGGCCTTGTGCGGCTCCCCGACGTTCCTGCGGCAAGGCGTATTGAACTCGTGGAGAGACTGCTCCGCGATCACACGCAGGAGCTTGCCGATGGGGCGATTCTGACGGTGCGTGGAGAACGGATTCGGATCTCCCGGCTTCCATAAGCGCTCTTTCAGCGCCGTTGCGCGGACATGCTTCGAGACGGCCACGTCGGTGGCGTCCATCTCGCTGCTGCAGACGATCTGCACCCTGGGGATCGCGGCGATCGCTTCGCCGACGAGCTCGAAGATCGAACTGCGGAAGTTGCCGGCGATACGCGTATAGGACTGGGCACCCTTCAGCCTCGCGCTGAGAAATGCGCGGTCGAGGCGCTGGCGGCGCGAGGAGAAGCGCCGGATATCGTTCATGTCCCCTTCTGCAGTGAGCCGATACTTCTGCCGGCTGCTACGAGGCTTGTCTGGAATCGCCATTTCGATTGGCCCCGCATCCTGGGCGGGTTCCATCGGCGCAAGTCCGACCTTGCCGGTTCGGATCTTGTGCATTTCTTCGGCCTCCAGTATGGTCATTACGTCGCAAAAAAGCCGGCAGCCGAAGCTCGCGGGCAAGCAAAGGACGTCTGCAATCGGAACACTATGGAAAAAGTGCGCGTATCCAAGCTGATGTCGCAACAAGGGCTGTGCTCGCGCCGCGAGGCGGACAGCTACATCGAGCGCGGCTGGGTATTCGTGGACGGTGAGCGGGTTACGGAGCTTGGCACGCGGATCGATCCTGCGAGCAAGATTACCTTGAACAAGGCCGCCCAGGCGAGCCAGCACGCCCGCGTGACCATACTGCTGAACAAGCCGATCGGCTACGTGTCGGCACAGGCCGAGCCGGGCTATCGGCCGGCAGTGAGCCTGATCAACGCCGAATCGCGTTTTTCCGGCGACCGCTCGCGCGAGCGCTTCATCCCGATGCACTTGAAGGGCCTGGCTCCGGCGGGGCGCCTCGATATCGATTCACAGGGTCTGCTGGTGCTGACGCAGGATGGGCGCATCGCCAAGCAGTTGATCGGCGAGAACTCCGCGATCGAAAAGGAATATCTGGTGCGCGTGAAGGGCAGCCTGTCCAAGGCCGGCATGGCTCTGCTGCATCACGGGCTGTCGCTGGACGGGGAAGCGCTGCGGCCGGCCCAGGTAGGCTGGCTGAATCAGGATCAGCTGCGCTTCGTTCTGCGCCAAGGCAAGAAGCGCCAGATCCGGCGCATGTGCGAGCTGGTCGGTCTGGACGTGGTCGGGCTGAAGCGCATCCGCATCGGCAAGTTGACATTGGGCGATCTGCCCGTGGGCCAATGGCGCTATCTGCGGGCAGATGAGGCTTTCTAGCCGCAGGCTCTGCGCCGGATCAGCCGCGCGCTTTCAGGGCGAGGGCAAGTTCGCACAACTCCTGCAGGTAGCGGTCCACGATGCCGCAGGCGCGCAGGGCTTCCGCAGTGTGCAGCAGATAGTCTATTCCAGGCCCCATCCGGCCATGGCAGGTCATCAGCCGCTCGATGATGGCCTCCGGCGGCAACCGGCCGGCATAGGCCGGGCTGGCGCGGTTGATGGTGAAAGTGATGGCGCGGAACTGGGTCTCGCCGTCGTTCACCTGTACCCAGCGCGGCACATAGGCGCCCAGCATCATCTCGCGCCGCCAGATCAGGCGCAGTTCGTTCTCGGCGTGATCCGGGGCAATGCGGTAGGCGACGCCGCGGCAGCGCCCGCCGCGGTCCAGGCCCAGCACCAGCCCCGGCCGGTCCAGGGTGCCGCGGTTGATGCGCGACCACAGGCAGAAGCTGCGGTGATAGCCGTGGGTGGTGACCACGCGTTTTTCCTCGAAATGGAACAGAGGATTCCACACCAGCGAGCCGTAGCCGAATACCCAGCAGTCCTCGTTGGTTTCGCGCGCCTCCATGATTTGCCACAACGATTCTTCCAGTTCGGCGTCGGTGAGCAGATGCGGGCCGAGCGGCGTCTGCGCCAGTTCCTGGCGGATGCGGTCGCGTTCGAGGTCGGCGCGGGTGAGGCTCATGCCGGCTAGGCCTCGTATAAGCCGAGAGCTGACAAGAATGGCGAAGATGTCGAAAAATTGTGAGTGTGCATCCGCGGGGGATTTACAAGGGGGGCGCGCCCCCCTTGTTCGTAGGATAAGCGCTTTTCCAAGGCCGGAGACACTTTGTTTGCTGCTGGTTTGTCCGGCGCAGAGTTTACGCCGCTCTGGCGGTCCGCTCCACCGGTGCGTTGAATTTCGCCAGCAGTTCGGCGCGCTGTTTTTCCGCCAGCTTGTGATGGCGCATTTTGACGTGCCCGTAGCCGCGGATCGTCTCGGGGATGCTGGCGATCTCGACCGCAAGCGCGTGGTTCACGGGTGTGAGCCTGGCCAGCAATTGCTCCACCGTGGCCGCGTACTCGGTAATCAACGCGCGCTCGGTGCGGCGCTCTTCGGTACGGCCGAAAATGTCGAGCGCCGTCCCGCGCAGGTCCTTGAATTTCGCCAGCAGCCGGAACGCGCGCATCATCCACGGGCCGAAGGTGGATTTCTTCGCTTCGCCGGTCGCCGGGTCGGGCTTGTTCAGAATGGGCGGGGCAAGATGGAACACCACCTTGTAGTCGCCCTCGAACATGCTTTCGATTTTCTGCATGAACGCGGGGTCCGCGTGCAGCCGGGCTACCTCGTACTCGTCCTTGTAGGCCATAAGCTTGGCGTAGTAGCGCGCGACGGCTTCGGTGAGCTTGGTTCCGCCGGCTTTTTCTGATTCGACCCGCCGCACTTTTCCGACGAAATCCCGGTAGCGCGCCGCGTACGCGGCGTCCTGGTAGGCGGTGAGCAAGTCCACGCGGCGCGCCACCAGTTCGTCCAGATTGCGCGACAGATGCTGGTTCAGGGGAATGACCTCGGCCGGAGCGGCAATCTTTTCCACGCGCGCCAGATCGACTGCGGCGCGCCGGCCCCAGACGAAGCTTTTCAGGTTGAATTCGACCGCCACGCCGTTCAGTTCGACCGCCTTCTCCACCGCCGCGCCGGAAACCGGCACCCAACCTTTTTGCAAGGCGTAGCCGAGCATGAACATATTGGTGGCGATGGAATCGCCCATCAGGTTGGTGGAAATGCTGCCGGCGGAAATGAAGTCCACGTTGCTCACACCGCAGGCTTCGGCGATGTCCTGTCGCAGATCGTTTCCGGGGAGCTGCCAGTTCGGATTGCGCACGAAATCCGCGGTCGGCGCGGTGGTGGCGTTGATCACGGCGCGGGTCTTGGGTTCGCTCATCTTGGCCAGCGCATCGGGGCTGGCCGCGACCACCAGGTCGCAGCCGATCACCAGGCTCGCCTCGCCGGTGCCGATGCGGGCTGCGTGCAGGTCCTCGGGTTTGTTCGCTATGCGCACATGCGACATCACCGGACCGCCTTTCTGCGCCAGCCCCGACATGTCGAGCACGCTCACGCCCTTGCCCTCGATGTGCGCGGCCACCGCCAGAATCTGGCCAATCGTAACCACACCAGTGCCGCCGATGCCGGTCACGAGCACGCCGTAAGCGTCGTCTATGGCCGCCGGCACCGGTTCGGGCAGGAGGGGAAAATCGTCGGCCGTCTTTGCCGTGCCCGCCTTGCCTTTCTTCAGCGTACCGCCCTCGACCGTGACGAAGCTGGGGCAAAAACCCTTAACGCATGAATAATCCTTGTTGCAAGTGGACTGGTTGATCGTGCGTTTGCGGCCCAATTCGGTCTCCAGCGGCTCCACCGACAGGCAGTTGGATTTGTCGCTGCAGTCGCCGCAGCCTTCGCACACCATCTCATTGATGACCACGCGCTTGGCCGGATCGGGAAAAGCGCCGCGCTTGCGCCGGCGGCGTTTTTCCGAGGCGCAGGTCTGGTCGTAGATGATGGCCGACACCCCGGGCAACTCGCGCAGCTCGCGCTGCACGGTGTCGAGCTCGTCGCGGTGGCGCACGGTCACCCGCGGCGCCCAGTTGATGCCCGCGGGATATTTCTCCGGCTCGTCGGTGACGATGACGATGGGATTCACGCCCTCGGCGGCGATCTGGCGCGAGATTGCCGCCGGATCGAGCGGGCCATCGTGTTTCTGACCGCCGGTCATCGCCACGGCGTCGTTGTACAGGATTTTATAGGTCATGCTGACCTTGGCGGCGCAGGCGGCGCGGATCGCCATCAGCCCGGAGTGGTAATAAGTGCCGTCGCCGAGATTGGCAAAAATATGTCTGGTGTTCGAGAACGGTGCCTGGCCGATCCAGGGCGCGCCTTCGCCGCCCATGTGAGTGAAGGTCGATGTGCTGCGGTCCATCCATACCGCCATGAAATGGCAGCCGATGCCGGCGGTGGCGCGGCTGCCTTCAGGCACGCGGGTGGACGTATTGTGCGGGCAGCCGGAGCAGAAGTAGGGCTGGCGCAGCGTCACCGGGTGCGGCCGGGCCAATGCTTTCTCCTTGAACTCGAGAAAGGCGAGACGCTCGCGATAGCGCCCGCCCAGTTGTTGGTCCATGCCGAGCTTTGCCAGACGGCCGGCGAGGGCCTTGGCGATGATCGCGGGCGAAAGCTCGTAGCTAGCCGGCAGCAGCCAGGTGCCGGCGGGCTGGCCGGCGGCATGGCTCCACTCGCCGTTGTCGTCGAATTTTCCTACCACGCGCGGCGGCCGCTGGTCGGTGCGCCATTCATACAACTCCTCCTTGATCTGGTATTCGATCAGCTGGCGCTTTTCCTCCACCACCAGGATTTCTTCCAGGCCCTGGGCGAATTTGCGCGCGCCCTGCGGCTCCAGCGGCCAGGTCATGGCGACCTTGTACAGACGGATGCCGAGGTCGCGCGCGGTGTTTTCGTCTATACCCAGATCGTTGAGCGCCTGCATGGTGTCGCCGTAGGACTTGCCGGTGGTGATGATGCCCAGCCGGGCGCGCGGCGAGTCCCAAACGATGCGGTCAAGACCGTTGGCGCGCACGTAGGCGAGCGCGGCGTAGACCTTGTAGTCGAGCAGGCGTACCTCCTGCTCGAGTATGCCGTCGGGCCAGCGAATGCCGAGGCCGCCCGGCGGCAGCACGAAGTCTGTCGGAATCTTTACCTGCACGCGATGCGGATCGATATAAACGGAAGCGCCGGATTCGACCACGTCGGTGACGCACTTGAATCCCACCCACAGGCTGGCGTAGCGCGACATGGCGAAACCGTGCAGGCCGTAGTCGAGATACTCCTGCACGCTCGCCGGGTTCAGCACCGGGATGCAGCATGCTTTGAGGATATGTTCGCTCTGGTGCGCCAGCGTGGAGGATTTGGCGGCGTGATCGTCGCCGGCGAGCACCAGTACGCCGCCATACTTGGAGGTGCCGGCCGCGTTGGCGTGTTTGAACACGTCGCCGCAGCGGTCCACGCCCGGGCCCTTGCCGTACCAGATGGAGAACACGCCGTCATACTTGGCGTCGTTGAACAGATTAAGCTGCTGCGTGCCCCAGATGGAGGTCGCGGCCATGTCTTCGTTCACGCCGGGATGAAATTTGATGTGGTGGGTCTCGAGGTGTTTCTTCGCCGCCAACATCGACTGGTCTATCCCGCCCAGGGGCGAACCGCGATAGCCGGAGACGAACCCCGCGGTGTTCAGGCCGGCGGCGAGGTCGCGCTCGCGCTGCAGCATGGGCAGGCGCACCAGGGCCTGGGTGCCGGTGAGGAAGACACGGCCGGCATCCAGCGTGTACTTGTCGTCCAGCGTGATTTCGTGGAGCTTGGCTGGGGCGTTCATTAGGGATCTCCTTGCCTAGGAACCATTCGCTGCGGAGTGCTAGGCACCGCGTTTTTTGCCAGATAGTATATGCTGGGGTTTCGGAAATATCTTACCTTTTTGTGGGGCGATAGAGGACGATTAGGCCTGTCGAATTTGGCGAACCGGTCGTGAAACCGGTCTTTTTTTTTGGTCGGCCGGCAGAATTCATTATGAATACATCGGAAGTCATCATCCAGTATCTTGCCGCCGCAGGCATCCGTCATATCTTCGGCTACCCAGGGGATCCCTCCGTCGAGTTTCTGGAGGCGGCGCGCCGGGAAGGCATGGACTTCGTCCTCGGGTCGCGCGAGGGCACCGCCGGTTTGATGGCCGAGGCGTATGGCCAGCTCACGGGTCGTCCCGGTGTCTGTCTGTCGACGCTCGGACCAGGCTCGACCAACCTGGTCAATGCTGTGGCCAGCGCTTATCTAGATCGCGTTCCGATGTTGGCGATCTCCGGTCAGATCGAGCGCAAGCGGGAACCCAATTTCACCCATCAGGTGGTCGATCACAATCGCTTGTTCTCGCCGATCAGCAAATGGACGGCAGCGGTGCAGCCGAACACCGTCGCCACCATCATGCGCAAAGCCCTGCGCATCGCCACCGCGGAGCGCCCCGGGCCGGTCCACATCACGACTGCGGCCGATGTGGTTGGGGCCGAGGCGACGGACAACGAGGTTAAACTGCCGCCGATGCGCGCGCGGCGAACGCCGCAGATCTTTTCCACCGGCGCTGCGCAAGCCGACCCGGTCAAACTGCTAAAGTCTGCGCGCCGGCCGGTGATTCTTGCCGGTATTTCGGCCGTGTGGAGCGGCGCGACCGAGTCGCTCGCGCGTCTGGCCGAAACGATCGGCGCTCCGGTGGTCGTGGCGCCGATGGCCAAGGGTGTGCTGCCTGAGGATCATGCGTTTTATGCAGGTACGCTCGACATGGCATGCAACGCCTTCGTCTGGGATTTCCTCAAGGGCGCCGATCTCCTGCTTGCCGTCGGCTTCGATGCAGTCGAATTGATCAAGCCCTGGCCGCTGACCGTACCGACCGTCCATATCGACACCACCCCGAACACCGACCAGATCTACCAGGCCGATTTGGAAATCGTCGGCGACATCCCGGGGATATTGGAAGCGATCGCCGCGGCAGCGGGAAGCCTTGCCCGCTGGAGTGAGGCCGAGGTCGCCGCGCACCGGGGGAAGCTGAGGGAGCTCTATTACGCGGGGCGAGTAGCCGGTCGCATGAACCCGACCGACGTGGTGGACGTCGTGAGGGCCAAGATGCCGCGCGACACCGTGGTTTCGACCGATGTCGGATCGCACAAGCTGCTGGTCGGTCAGGGGTGGATGACCTACAATCCGCGCACGCTGTTGATGTCCAACGGACTCTCCTCGATGGGATTTTCGCTGCCTGCCGCGATCGCCGCCAAAATCGTGCATCCGGACAAGCAGGTCGTTTGCTTCGTTGGTGACGGCGGTCTGGCGATGGTCCAGGGCGAGCTTCGGGTCGCTGCCAGCCTGAAAATCGACCCCATCGTGGTCGTTTTCTGCGACAACAGCCTGAACCGGATCGAGTTGAAGCAGATGGCACGTCGATATCCCAGCTGGGGAACGGTCATCGATCCGACCGACATGCATATGCTCGCTCGCTCGATGGGCTGCGATGGCATCGATGTCGACAGCGTCAAGGCGCTGGCAGACGCTCTGGCCGGCCACCGCGCCAAGGACCGCCCTCTGGTCATCGGCGCGAGGATCGATCCGGCCCAATACGCGGCACAGTTCTGATCGCCCTCGGCTCAGAATCATCCCTGTGTTCGAATCCAAATTGAACCGGATCGGTAACGTCCGCCCGTCACCGCCGTATTGCAACCGTCGGCTAAGAACTCGTTTCAAAATGAGGGGATACCTCCCCTCATACTCCCCTAAATCGGCCCGTTGCAAAATTCATTTTGCAACGGGTTCTAAGCGCTTAGCCAGCGGCGCAAGGCTGAATTTACTTCCGCCGGTTTCTCCAGAGTGGAGAGGTGGGCGCAGTCCTCGATGATTTCGAGCCGCGTCCCCTTGATGCCGGCGGCGATTTCCTCGTGCCTGACCAGCGGCGTCAGCGCATCCTGCCGGCCGCACAGGACCAGCGTTGGGCAGGCGATGCCTGCGAGCAGCCCCAGGCTGTCGGCGCGGCTCATGATGGCGTGCTCCTGGCGTATGAAAGCGTCCTTGCCTATATTTCTTGCCATGGATTTTATAGTGTCGGTGAGCGCACGCTCCGGCAGCCGCGCGGGGTGGACCAGCAGGGGCAGTAGCGTTTCGGTCACGCGGGCGAATTGGCCGCGACCGGTCCAGGCGATGAAGTCCATGCGCCGTTGCGTCTGCTCCGGCTGTTCGGCGCCCGCGGCGGTATCGAGCAGCGCGAGTTTGGCCACCCGCTGCGGCGCCTGGCGCAGGATCTCCAGCGCGATGTAACCGCCCATCGACAGACCGGCGAGAGCGAAGCTCGCGAAGGGCGCGTCGGCGAGCACGTCGCGCGCGACGCCGGCCATGGTGTCAGAACGCGTGTGGTCGGCGATCCAGATGTCGGCGATGTCGGTCAGGTTCTCGACCTGGTGTTGCCATAGCTGGGCATCGCAGAGCAGGCCAGGGATCAAAACCAGGGGGAATCTTTTCATGGGGATGGCTCCGACAATTGCGAGTCGCCGGGTTCAAGCGCCAGGCTGCAACTCATTGCCGTTCGCGAGACGGCACGCAGGCGGGCAGACCGCCGGGAAACGAGATTGGAGGCAATCTTAGCATCGGCCGGCTGCGCGCGCAGGGCGCGGTGCCGGTCAGGTGGGTCATCGAGATGTTCTTCAAGGCCGGTTTGACTGCGGAAGGGAAAGCGCGCATAATCTTACGTTTCGTTCGGAGGGGTGCCCGAGTGGTTAAAGGGGGCAGACTGTAAATCTGTTGGCCTTGCGCCTACGTTGGTTCGAATCCAACCTCCTCCACCACGTTTCTAGCGGCGCAGGTTGACGGTTTGCACCGGGTGACGGAAAGGGTTCGGTCGTGAAACGCGGGTGTAGCTCAATGGTAGAGCAGAAGCCTTCCAAGCTTACGACGAGGGTTCGATTCCCTTCACCCGCTCCAGCAAGCTGGTCCAGGGGCCGATGGACTTTGAGTCGGCGACTTCGAATCGGCGGTTTTGAATCAGATTCGGCCGTTGTAGCTCAGTGGTAGAGCACTCCCTTGGTAAGGGAGAGGTCGCGCGTTCAATCCGCGCCAACGGCACCATGAGTTGTGCGTAATTTGATTATCGATAAAGAAGGACAAACATCATGTCAAAAGTTAAATTTGAGCGTACGAAGCCGCACGTGAACGTAGGGACGATAGGGCACGTGGACCATGGGAAGACGACGCTGACGGCGGCGATCACGCTGGTGATGAGCAGGAAATTTGGTG
>Ga0315281_10006362_pt1 | contig 16815 bp, 13 predicted proteins | sample YL17G07_0_MG_FD_204540 | JGI IMG/M metagenome (GOLD analysis project Ga0315281, IMG submission 204540) | Sediment microbial communities from Yellowstone Lake, YNP, Wyoming, USA - YL17G07_0 | ecosystem: Environmental > Aquatic > Freshwater > Lake > Sediment | place: USA: Wyoming | collected...
CATTCAGACAGGCTTCAGCTCCACTTTGTCTTTTTTTAAACGGCAAGATCGGATACTTTACGTCCAAACGTCAAACTGGGGAATCCTAAACCGCGTTATTCTGGGGAGTTTCAAACCGCGGGCAACAGCTGAGAATGGCATGATCTCTCATAGAAATATTGCCGGTAATTTGTTAGAATAACCTATGTTTTTAAGAAAAAGTTTAATAATTATTTTTACACTCATGGCTATTACTATGAAAATACCGGCTGAAACTACACCTGATTTTCAGGAGCGCTGTCTGCACTACACGCCATTTTCTATAGACATTTCCTCCCTGGCGGATTTTTATGATACGCTGTCGGCGGACGAAAAAGAAGAACAGCTGCGGGATTGGGGGTTTTTCGGGCTTCTTGCCTCGCTTGGCATTAAACCTCCGGAAATTGACACTCTGACCGGCATGGATTTTCCGATGCGTTACACAACCCTTAAAGAAAAATACAAGTTTCCGGTACTCCCCTGAAGGGTAACATGCCCGGACAGCAACGACTGCGTAATCCTTGTCGCGGGTGACGAAACCGAGAACAAATTACTTCAGGGTAATATTTTTGACACACAGAGAATGCCCTCGGGAGAGGTTCCCCGGCGTGTGCATATCTTCGCTTACTCCGCCGATCCATCAAGCACAACAATACACACATCCTATATCCGCACCGTGTCCGGAAAGCTTTTTCTTTCGCCTGATTACGGCTATTTTGAAAAAGAAATAACGCGCGCGGAAGACCTGAAACAATTCCTGGGCGGCGTAAACGATGTTATCTCGGTGAAAATAAAAAAGAACGCGATCATCCTCGGCGGGCGAAAAAGCAGGCTGGGCGATCTGTCTTCCCTGGCTTTTGAAGACGTCGCTGTTCTGCACCAGGCCTATATTAACACCGACCTTCTTGAGCAGGAAAAAGAGCGCAGGAAAAAATATGAGATCTTTTTAACGCAAAAATATACCGGGGTTTTGAAAAAAGATCGGAACCTGAGAAAAGCTGTAAAGGCGGGGAAAGTCAATTACCTCACCATCATGACAAGAATACGAAAAGCCTTCCCGTACACTTCTCTTGAAGCAATGGATTCGAACGTCGGTTTTTCACTTGACCCGCTGTACCCGGGAAAAGAAAGCAAGCCTAATTACCAGAGCGGAGAATTCCTCGGTTGGTGGGACGCGCATTATGCTTCGGTCGCGGATTATGAGCCGTATTATTACCAACTCAACGAACTTCTGAAATGGAGTTGTATAATGATGGTTGTAAAAGAACAACATTCCCCCTGCCTGGATTTTCTTAAGAATGCGCCCGTAACAAGAAATCTCGATTTTGAAATCTGGTACAAAAACAACGGCCAGCTGAAGAGCAGAACCACCCTGCCCTTCGTTGACAGGAACACGTTCAACACAACATCGGAATGTTTCAGAATATTGCAATCAAAAGGTTATCCGCTTATGAGTGCGACGTTTTTCGTATCGGGTGGAGTTTCTTTGGCTTCTCAAAAGGATATCGCCGCGAAACTTTCGAAACACAGCAGGGACCGGCACGGCACGGGACACAAGCTCGCCGCCAAACAAACCTTGAATCATAAAACCACCTGCGCTCACGTGACCGCACATGACAAAAAGACAGACAAGGCTGCCGCGGTGGAACCAACGACGCGTAATTTCGGCGATTTTACCGCTGCTATCGATAATCGAACAGTGAAACTCCGGTGGAATAAGAACGAGGGCTCGGTGCTTGATGAATGCGTACATTCGCTCGCGTCCGTTCAAATGAACGCCGGACGGGACGGCGAAGTGAAAGTATTTTTAGAGGGTTAAAAGACTTTCAAAAAGTTGTAAGGGTGGCAATAGGCAAAACATACCTTATCAAGACCGGGTTATTAAAAGATACGTGGATATATCTATCCATAAATTCAGAAGGAACGACGGACGGATTCACGGCAAAAGCCGCGGGCACCGAACCTGACTCGTCCATTTTTTACGCCAAAACCATGCCGGCGCCGCAGGCGGAAAATTATATCGAAAAAAATAAAGGCGTTACATTGTTTGAGTAAAGATTCAGAACACTCCACATTCTCCCGTGAATTGAGAATGACCGACGAGGCGGAGCCTGCCTTATTGCCCGCAGCACTTTCCGCCGCCGCAGGGTCCGTTTGAACCTGACGAGCCGCCGCACCGTTCATCCCTGCTGAGGCACGCCTGCCCAGAACCCCCCTTCTTCGATGAAAGTGGCGTTGCCGCGCTCAGGAGTTTATTTACTCCGCCCTTGCATTTGGGGCAGACGGACAGCGGCGCGGCGTTCATATCCTGGAGCTCTTCAAAACGGTGTCCGCACGACTTGCACTCGTACTCATGTATCGGCATGGTTTCTCCTTTTATTGGCACCTGGCTTAACTATCAAAACTCCGCGGCACCTGCTTTTTCCTGCCCGTCAGGTTCTTAATCCCTATTCTCTTTCTCTCGATATCGACGGACAATACCTCTACCGTCACCGTGTCCCCTACGGATACAATATCATAAGGGCTCTTCACGAATTTGTCGGATAACTGGGAAATATGTATCAGTCCGTCCTGGTGAACACCTATGTCCACAAATGCCCCGAAGTTGGTCACATTCGTCACCGTACCGGTCAGGACAACACCAACGGCAAGATCCTTGATATCATTTATCTCCGAAGAGAATTCTACGCTTTTGAATTCCTTACGCGGGTCCCTTCCCGGCTTCCTCAGCTCCGCGATAATATCCCGGAGCGTCATCGCTCCCGCTTCCTGCGCGTAATTCTCCGGCTTGATCTTCTCTATCAACTCATTATTGCCCATAAGATCCTTAACCTTCACTCCCAGATCCCCGGCTATCTTCTCTACGACATTGTAAGATTCCGGGTGAATAGTGGAGTTATCCAGGGGATTATTCGAGTCCGGCACCTTCAGGAACCCCGCGCACTGCTCAAAAGCCTTTGGCCCGAGCTTCGGCACTTCTTTCAACTCTTTCCTGCCCTTGAATTTCCCGTTCTCGGTCCTGTACTTCACAATATTTTCAGCTATCTGCGGCCCAATCCCGGAGACATGCTTTAGCAATACAGTGGAAGCAGTATTCAGATCCACTCCCACGAAGTTCACGCAGGATTCCACGGTCAGCTCCAGGGACTTCTTCAGTTCCTTCTGATTCACGTCATGCTGGTACTGGCCCACACCGATCGATTTCGGGTCTATCTTCACCAGTTCCGCCAGCGGGTCTTGGAGGCGGTGAGCAATGCTTATCGCTCCCCGCGCCGTCAGATCCAGGTCCGGATATTCCTTTCCGGCCAGCTCTGACGCTGAATACACCGAAGCTCCCGCCTCACTCACCACCATGCTGTGTATTGTCAGCTTATTCTTCTTCAGCATCAATTTGACGAACTGGTCCGTCTCCCTGGAGCCGGTCCCATTGCCAATCGCGATCAACTCCGGCTTATACTTCCTGATCAATTCCAGCAAGATCATTTCAGATCCGGCCAGGTCATTCTTCGGCGCGGTCGGATATATCGTCCGGAATTCCTTAAAATCACCCATCTCATCCACGACTGCTACTTTGCAACCGGTACGAAACCCGGGATCAATGCCTATTATCCCCCTGGATCCGGCAGGCGGCGCCAGCAAGAGATTGCGCAGGTTGATGGAGAATACTCCTATCGCTTCGGCTTCCGCTTTTTCCACGGCCGCCATGAACACTTCCGCTGCAATGGACAAGGACATCAGTCGGCCATAGCTGTCATTCGCCGCCGCGATTATCTCATCTTTAAAAAGCAATTCCTGCTTACCAAGGGTCATCTCTTCTATCCGCTTAACAATATATTCCTCATCTACCTGCAGTTTCCAGTGAAGTACGTCTTCCTTATTCCCCCGGCGAATAGCCAGGATGCGGTGAGAAGGAGCGCTCTTGAGTGGTTCGGAGATATCATAATAATTGCTGTACTTGGTCTTAACATCTTTAAAATCAGGCATAACCATGGACTTCAGGATGCCATTATTGGCTGTGATCGTCCTCACCCAGCCCCTTATCACGGCATCATCGGATATCCTCTCCGCGATGATATCCCTGGCCCCGGCTATGGCCTCCTCGATGGATTCCACACCCTTTTCCTCGTTCACAAATGGGGTAGCCAGATATTCCTTGCTCTTCTGCCCAGGCTTCTCCGTCATCATTATGTCTGCCAGAGGTTCCAGCCCCTTTTCCCTGGCCACGCTTGCCCTTGTCTTATGTTTCGGTTTGTATGGCAGGTAAATATCCTCAAGGACAGCCTTGTCCACGCACTCCACTACTTGCTTCTTCAGCTCATCCGTCAGCTTCCCCTGGGACTCTATGCTCTTGAGGATGGTATCCTTGCGCTCCTGCAGCTGCTGATAGTATTCCAACCGGTCCGCTATCTTCCGGATGACCGTCTCATCCATTCCCCCGGTCCGTTCCTTGCGGTACCTGGCTATAAACGGAATAGTGGCCCCGCCCTTTAACAGTTCTACGGCATTGGCCACCACCTCTTGGGACCTTTCAACGTCCCTCCTGATGTTACTCAATAAAAATTCCGCTGCTTCCATCCACACTCCCTGTTGTATTATTTTCAATGTTCTCTTTTTATTCGTTCCTTTCAGTTTACCATTGCTCCTGGTGAATCTTTTCTTTCTTGTACTTGTTCTTCGGTTTGTCTTCACCGGCAGGATGACCTACCGGGATTACGTTTAATGGGATAACGTCCAGCGGTATGTTCAGCACTTCGCGAACATGTTTCATCCGGCTTTTATCCGGGTACGCGGCAGTCCAAACCCCACCGAGCCCCAGCGCTTCGATGGCAAGAAGGACGTTCTCACCGGCCAACGAGGCGTCGATTATCGCAAAGTCGTTGCTGCCTTCAAACGCTTTTTTCGGCTCGGTGCAGACGATGATTGCAGCGCCGGCTTTTGAAAGCATCTTCGCGTGGGGAAGGCCGTCCGCCAGTTCAACCAGTTTTCCCCGTTTGGTAACAACAACGAAAGACCAGGGCTGCATGTTGACCGCGCTGGGAGCCGCCATGCCCGCCCTGACTATTGTATCGAGGTCGGCGGCGGTGACTGGCGCTCCTGTGAAATTTCTCACGCTTTTCCGTGCGTGTATGACGGTAAGGGTATCTTTCATTTTTATGCCCTCCGTTGCGGCGGCCATTGACACGGCATTACAGGAAAACAGGCATACCGCAATCAAAACGATAATTTTTTTCATGGTGTTATTCCTCCTCTAGAGTTCAGTTAGTCAAACCCGGCGCAGTTTTTGTTGATCCCTCTGAAAATATTATGACCTGATTCATCATACGGACGGTCTCTACCGGGTACTCGCCGACCGCGGTTTCCGCTGACAACATCACGTAATTTGTTCCATCGAAGACCGCGTTGGCGACATCGCTGACTTCGGCGCGAGTAGGCGTAGGGTTGTACACCATGCTCTCGAGCATCTGCGTCGCGGTTATGACGGGCTTCCCCGCCTCGTTGCATTTCTTTATTATACGTTTTTGAATTACCGGCACTTCATAGACCGGCAGCGATACCCCCATATCTCCCCGCGCCACCATTATCCCGTCTGAAACTTTTAATATTTCATCCAGATTTTCGATGCCCTCGCGGGATTCGATCTTGGCGATAATGCGGCAATTCGGCAGGCGTGTTCGTATCCGTTCGCGCAACAGCAGAATGTCGTGCTTGTTCCTGACGAACGACTGGGCAATAAAGTCTACCCCGTTCCTGATCCCGAACTCGATGTCTCCTTTGTCTTTCTCCGTTAATCCTTCAAAGGCCAGGGCGGCGCCGGGTATATTAACGCCCTTGTGTTCTTTCAGTTCGTTGGGGATCGCGACTTCAGCGAGAAGCTTTGTTTTCCCCGTCGTTTTGACGGTCAGCGCGATATTTCCGTCGTCGATAAATATCTGCTGGCCTTTTCGAAGGGGAGATAAGCTTCCCGGATAGTCGATGGAGATTATCCGTTCGTCGCCGGGAATATCATCGGTAGTTACCGAGAGCAATTGATGTTTCTTAAGCGTGATCGGTTGGTGGTTTTTAAGCTGGCGCACCCTGACGCGGTGGCCTTCGAGGTCCTGAAGGATAGTGATGTGCCGCCGGTATTTCTTGTTTATTCTTCTGACGAGCGATAGCGTGCGCTGATGTTCTTCCTGTGTTCCGTGAGAGAAATTAAGGCGCGCAACATCCATCCCGGCGAGCGTCATCTTTCTGATGATGGAATGATTGGCGCTGGCGGGCCCCAACGTGCATATAATCTTCGTTTTTGGCATATGCTGCCCCTTTAGCCATTTTTGACTTTTTTAAACAAGGTGTAAATAAAAGGCCGCGGGTCACCGTAGGGATTTACAAAGGTGTATTCTTCATGCGCGATTAATTCAAATAAGGGCAGGTTTCTCTCCAGGTCTTGAATGTCATATCTCCTTACATCAAGCCCCGCGCATTTTGGCGCGCCTTTTTTTGAAAATTCCGCACAGAGCGCATACCCGCCGATTTTCACCGCCGCATTGACATTTTTGAAATATTGTTCAACGCTGCTGTCGTCGGTCAAAAAATGCAGTACCGCTCTATCAATCCAAATGTCAACGTCATTAATTTCCAGGGGAAGCGGGCGAGCTATATCCTGACAAAGCCATTGAATGTGATGCGCTTTATCATCATGTTTATTCTTTGCCTTCTCAATTGCTTCTGAACTCACATCATTTAAAATCAGGCTAACATTATCTTTTAGAAGCACCTCAATGAGACCGGAAATCCCAACGCCGGGGATAAATATTTTTGAATTCCTCCGTCCCGGGATAAGGTCTAAAAACTTTAATGTTTGAGAAAAATCATTTTCATGCCATCCCAATTTATCATCATCCGTTCTTTTGTATAGCTCATTCCAATGCTTAATGAGTGATTCCATTTCTTGCTCTCCTTATATTTTATTTTCCGACTATAGAAAAATCAAATTCTCGTAATAAAATCCAAGGAAGTCGTAATCGGGGATCTAAAGATGTTATCGTCGAAAACCGGATTCCCGATAAAAGATTTCGGGAATGACAAGACCAAAAACGACGATTACGACACAGTCTCTTCCAGACTGTGCCACAACTCGTTTTTCCTCCTCTCCCTTGACGGGAGAGGACTGAGGTGAGGGTGATGTATCGACGATAGACTATCGTCTGTCCCCTCATCCCCGCCTTCTCCCGCAAGGGGAGAAGGAGTTACGAATTCCGGGGACATAATACTTAATTGATCTGCTGACACAAAAAACCACCCCTGTCTTAATAGACAAGGCTATGTATAATATCAACTGCAACAACCGCCGCTATCCTCACCGCCGCAGCAAGGGGCTTTTTTCGATCTCATTGAGCCGATAATAGCCGCGGCGCAGCCGACTCCCGCTCGTACTGTAATGGCGCTGAACGAACAATTTTTCTGGCAAGCGCCACATTCGATACAGGCATCTTTGTCGGCCAGCGTCGCCTGTCCGTTTTCCATTACAAAAACACCGTGCGGGCATACTTCAACGCATTTGCCGCATCCCCGGCATTTCTGTTTATCGTACTCCAATGTAGTTACTCCCGACAGGTAGTGCAAGTTCATAACGTCATATCCTCCCGACGACCTGAAACAGAACCGAGAGCAGCAATAAACCGATTATTACCGGCAAAGCAAGCCGTATTTCCTTTTTGACACCCGAAACCGACGTATAGGTAGAGCAACCGGTAAAGTTGAGCGCCAGATACGCGGAGACTGCCGAGGTAAAGAGTACCGACGATAATAGAGAAAGGCTTAAGAGCGCGTGATGTCCGAATTGAACACGTAAAAGTCCCATGCCAGTTGCGGTAACAGCTCCGAGGAGTCCGCCCTTAAACGAGAACGCCTTCCCGGGTAAAAATGGAAGCAGGATCGCGGTCAGCACCGTTCCGGACACTATTGCAACGGCTATCAACCCTATGATCATGGATGACCTTGCCCATGCGATTGCCGGAGAAAACCCCTGTACGCCAATTCCCATAAGCACGAATAGTCCCGCAGCGACACCTATACCTATTTTCAATGCCTGAGCCAATTCCAGCCAGGCGACACTAATGCGCTCAAGCATCCCGAAGGTAACTCGGCGCATCGCCGCATCCGCCTTCATCCCCGCCTTAAGATACCGTCTGATGTCACGCGCCCTCACAGGCCCATATAACACCGTGAAATCGCAGAACGCCTGAACCATATCCGCGGCAACGCCGGGCGCGCCAAGCTGAGGCACTATCAGTTTTCTGGCGGTTACTATATCGGCAAGCCGGGTTGCCATGACTCTTTTCGCTATCTCCATTGTGCCGAACGTTCCCTTTCCTGCGGCACACCAGACATTGACCCCTTTGGTATCTATTACCAGTATCCACGCGTTCAGGCCCGCCAGCTCCCGGCGCAACACGTCGAAAGACAATTTATAATTGGCAGAAACCAGGACCGGGTCATCCTTGCCGGGATCGCCTACTGCATACAAACCCGGACATACCGCATAGTTCATGCGATGAATGCCCACCCGCACTGCGATGGCGCCGAAATAGTCACCCATGCTCCATTCAGTCGAGACCTTTGCGATATCGCCCGCCGGCGTCGTGAGCCTCCCTTTTGTCTGTACGGGCCTATAAGCAATATGCACATTGGCCGCAGGCCCGCAACAACATTCGCCGCTCCTGGGAGATTCTTGTATAATTTTTCTGTTCATGAATTCCTTTCATGTACGATTTTGCGCTGCAATCTTTACACGCGATAACACGATGTAGGCGCACGGAACCACATACAGCGTCAGCAAGGTTGAAACGAACACGCCGCCTATGACCGCAATCGCCATGGGAATCCGGCTCTCCGCTCCGGGGCCGATGGCCAGCGCCGCCGGAATGGCGCCGGCGATGGTAGCCACGGAGGTCATCACGATGGGACGGAAGCGGATCGGACAGGCTTTCAGGAGCGCTTCACGGACGGACGTCGTCCCCTGTGCCAGAAACTGGTTGGTAAAATCAACCAACAGGATAGAATTTTTCTTGACGATCCCCATGAGGAGGATCAGGCCGATAATGCTGTAAATGTTGATGGAACAGTGAAAAAGGAACAGGGCGACGAACGCGCCGGAAACACTGAAGGGCAGGGCCATCAGCACGGCGAGCGGGTCGCTGAAACTGTTGAACTGCGAAGCCAGCACCATATACGCCACGAAAATACCGAGCACGAGCACCCACAAGAGGCTCTGCAGGGATTCGGTGAACGTTTGCGAGCTTCCGCTCAGTGTGATGTGGTAGTCCGGCGGCAGAATGCGCCTGGCGATCTTTTCCGCGGCCTGAAGCGCGCTTTGCTGCGATCCTCCCGCCTTGACATTGGCGTAGACGGATATAGACCGCTCGCGTTGACTGCGCCAGATCGCCACCATTGACGATCTTTCTTCCATAGTGACCATTTCCGATAACGGGATCAGTTCACCCACGTTGTTCCGGACAAAGAGATTCTTAACCTTGGTGCGCGGATCTTCCTTACTCTCTTCCAGCTTCAGGCGGATGTCGTAACGGTGGCCTCCTTTCTCATAGCAAGGGATTCCGGGGACATAATACTTAATCAAAACTGCAAACATCGCCGAATGGCGCGGCACTTCCCTCAAATGGCCGGTATTGGGTATGTGCTAATTGTACCTATTTCTTAATTAATAGACAAGGCGACGTATAATATCAACCGCAACAACTGCTCATGGAATCCCCCGGCTTTGCCGGGGGATGGACGCCTTTCGCCAAAAACGATCTTAACCGATGGTGTTGACGGTGCCTTTGCGTTCGAGTTTTCCCCAACCGGCCTGGATGCCGTGCAGAGCCGTTTTGAACGATTTTAACACAACTGCATACATCAATTGACGGTAGACGAATCGTTGCCAGAACAGCCATCCGAGCAGCGCCTTTTTCTCCCGGTCGAGCGTGAACGCAGCATAGGCTCCGGCAAGCTCAATAACGTAAAAGAAAGCATACATGAGACCGATGTATTGCAGGTCGCTCAAAGCCTGGGATAGTGGCTGCCAGTCCTGCCGGAACAGGCCGCGGGTAAGCCATGCCTGGAGTACGCCGGCCACCGTCCAGAAGATCTGCAGATCAACCAGCGGCGAAAGTAACTGGAAGATGATCTGGAACAGCCACAGCGACGGCAGCATAATCCAGCCGAAATATCCGTAGCGCAGAAGCATGCTCCGGTTTTTCCACAGGCATTGCAGTGTGCCGAATGTCCAGCGGAACCTCTGACGGAACAGGGTGGCCATGGTATCAGGGGCTTCGGTATATCCCAGCGCGGCGCTTTCCGTTTCGATACGCCAACCGTGTTTTCGTATGCGCCAGGTGAGATCCATGTCTTCGGCAAGCGTGTCAGAAATGTATCCGCCGGCTGCAAGCACTGCCTGCCGCCGCCAGGCGCCGACCGCGCCGGGAACAACCGTAACGGCATTAAGCAGCGCGTAAGCACGGCGGTCCATATTCTGGTTCGTCACATATTCGATGGTCTGCCAGTACGTAAGGACATTGATGCGGTTACCCACCTTTACGTTGCCGGCCACCGCGCCAACTTCCGGATCGCTAAAACGACGGATCAGCTTTTCGATGGTATCGGCGGCGAATATCGTATCCGCGTCCAGGCAAATAAGGATATCGCCGCTGGAAAGCGCAATCGCGTTGTTGAGCGCCACCGCCTTGCCGCGGTTTTCCTGGCGCACGATCCGAACGTTCGGGTACGTCCCGAAAAGCCGCTCCACCTCGGCAGCCGTCCGGTCGTTGGAGCCGTCGTCTACAACGATAAGTTCAAGCGGAGCGTAGCGGGTATCGAGCACCGCCTGGATCGTCCGTCCGATGAGCCTTTCTTCGTTATAGGCGGCGATAATAACACTGACCGACGGACGGAACGCCGCGGCAAATTTCTTGTGGCGCTCCCGCCGGTGGGCGATGAGCGCCAGGACGACGACAAAGAGCATACGAGATGCTCCGAGCACGATCGCCGAGACAAAAGCCGTGCGCAAAAATAGTTCAAAAATGTAGTTGGTCTCAAAAACAACACGGTCGGCCCCCAGGAGAATAGCGTCCTGAGAACCGGTTTTCGGCATGGCCGTCTCGCGGTCAATGTTGAGCAGTTCAGACACACGAACAAAGCGGTATCCTTCTTTTTGCAGCGCCGGTATGACGATGGCAAGCGAATTGACGGTTCGTGACCGGTCGCCGCCGCCGTCATGCAGCAGAATCGCGTTCCCGTGTCCCTCATGAACAATATCTATGATACGCTGCGCCAGGTCCGCGGTGGTGCGTTTCCGGACGCCCCCGCCGGGAAGAGATTGTTGCAGATCCCAGTCCTGCGGATCGATATATTCGCCAATCGTGATGTAGCCGAGTTTGGATGCCATGACGATCGGCCAGACTTCCTCGGCGCTCGTCGGTTCGGCATCGGCATTGTAGGGCGGGCGGAAGAAAATCGATGAGCGGCCGATGACGCTTTGCAGTGCGCGCTCCGTGGCGTTCAGTTCGATACGCGCCCGACGCTCCGTCACGGCGCCCATGTCCGGGTGGGTGTAGGAATGGTTGCCGATTTCATGCCCCTCCCGCCACATGCGTTCGACAAGGTCGGGATGACGCTCAAGGTTCTCGCCGATCACGAAAAACGTTGCCTTGACCCCCAGTCGTTTCAGTTCGTCCAGCACCTGAGAAGTGAAAGGCTCATAGGGGCCGTCATCAAAGGTGAGGGCGACCGTTTTATTCTTGAGGCCGTTGCGCTCGAAAACAAACGCCGAAGGGAACGTTTCATACGTCTCGTCGGTGCAAATGGAGGTGCGCCGATCGATATCTACGGTGCGCCGGCCTGCCTGGGGCATGGATTTTATCCGCAGGATGTCGCCTTCGCCGATGAATTCGATATCGTAGGGAAAGCTGATAGGCTCCAGTTTTTGAGCATCGGGATGTTCATGGATGCGCGCGCGGTCCATGAACGTCCATAGCGAGGGATCCTCCGACCCCAGCACCCAGACCGCCGCTCCCCGCACGTTTTGCTGTTGCGCGATACGCCACTGGTTGGCCGCCGCAACACCGTCCAGCAGCCACACCTCGTGCACATGGTCATTATCGTCGCTGTAGGTGAACGTGGCATTGAGCGCTTCAGGATCAAAATCAATAATGGAAGAGGGTTTTTCATCGGGCCGGTTGTCCTGTGCCCGGAGCAGCGCCTGCTGAAACGTCAGGGATGCGGCCGGAGATCTGCCGTTAGGCCAATCGTACGCGTAATTAGCCAGTCCGATGACCAGTTTATCGCGGGGAATCTCCGACAAGGCTTTGAGCAAAAGCCGGCTGTACCATCCGAAGGATGCGATCGGCCCGGCGCCACTGCTCGAATAATGCTCATCGTACGCCATAAGAATGACAAAATCCGATTGATGGGCTATGGCCCTCCAGTTTACCAGCGTGTTGTCGGCCTCTATATCGACACTGACCGCAAAACCGTTCCTGTGGAGTTCGTTGCGCAACCGCTGAAGGAAAACAGGAAAAAGAACCGCATCATCCGCGTTCATGTTCTCGAAATCTATATTTACCCCCTGGAATCCGTTGTCGGCCAGCCACCGGCTCAACTGCGCTATCAACTTTTGCTGCCGGGCCTGGCTGGATAACAGGAGGTGCAGCCGGTTTTCGTCAAACCGGCCTTTCTGCGCGTTGTTCAACACCGGCATGAGAGCTACATTGTTCTGCCGGGCCAACTGGATAACGTCCTTGTTATGAAAAATAACGGACGGATTCCAATCATAAAGGTCCACCCCCTGTCCATCGGATGTGACATGCAGCCATTCGGGAAAAAGGTGGGTCAGTTTATCAGCGTTAGCCTTGAGAGAATGGAGTCCGGTTTCCTGCCAGGTGGCGTAGAAAGCGCCGATAACGCCACCCCCTTTCCGGTAATCGGCAGAACGGTGTTTTTGCTCACGCGACACCTGCGCATAAAATTCACGGTGGATGGTTTGCAGAAGGTGGCCCTGCAGCCGCTTTTTTCGCTCGAGTGTGCGCGGCAACGACGGCGGCACGGGGTGCCGGAGCAGTCTTGGTATGACCGCCACCGGCTTGAGCACAGGCATCAAAAAAAGGCTCATCAGGAACAGAGCCGAAAACAACACAGCCACCACGCCGGCCGCAATTCCCAGAAATTTTGCGTATTTCCAGCGCATCAGTGTAGGATCATAAAAAACAGCAGGGCGCAACAAATGTTCTCCTTGAACGGTTAGACTATTTGAATGTGAAGAAATCATCCCCGGATGCTTTCTTCAACGCTTCCCTGCTGATGATACAGTTATATTGCGACTGCAGCCGCTGCAGCTGCGCCTGGTCAAGGGAGGTTTCGACGTTCAGAAGGTCGAGGTTGGTAATGATACCGCTTGCGTAACGCACCTTGGCCTGATCAAGAGCATCGCCTGCGAGTTTTACCTGTAGTTCTGCGGCAGCGATTTTGTCGGCGTTTGATCGAACGTCGGACAGCGCCTGGCGTACGTCTGCGGCAATGGTGTCCGCCGTGTCACGCTCGCGGGCTTGTGCCGCCTGAAGGTTTGCTCTTGCTTCCCGAACCTGATTGGTTGTGCGAAAGCCGTTGAAAATCGGGACCTCTAGTCGGGCTGCAGTGACTGTATTATTCTTGAGTTCTGCGAGTTCGGGCATGTATCCGTTCTTGATGCCGTAGGCGAAGCTGACACCAACCGTCGGCAGATGTTCCGACGCTGCGCTCGAGACAACGGCATGCGCGTTCACAACCGCTTCATGGGCATTTGCCAGCTCAAGGCGCTGGTGGAGCGCTTTTTCGACCAAGTCATTTTCCGTGAATTGTTCGGAGGTTGCAGTCAGGTCGGTATCGAACAAAAGCGGAGTATCAGCTTTCAGCCCGGTAAACTGACGGAAGTGGATCAACTGCTTATCAAGGCTGCCATGCAGGTCGCTCATCTTGTTTTGCGCTTCCGCTAGTTTCAGTTTCGTCGTAAGGACGTCAAAACCGGTCGCCGAGCCGCTCTCCTGCTTTTTCTGGGCAAAGACAAGATGTTCGCTCAGGAATTTCAGCTGCTGCTCCTGTACCTGGATGCTTTGTTGGAGTAGGGCGATGGTGTAATAAGTCTGGATAGCGTGAAAGGCCAGGTTCTCTTTCATAAGCCCTGCGCTGTTCCGGGCCGCGGAAAGTCCGGCTTTTGCGGCACTGCGGCCCGAAGCGGTCCTGCCGAAATCGAAAAGATCGTAGCGTAAACCGACATGAGCGTCATAATTATTTTCGGGAAAGAATTGTATTGTGCCGAACCCGGGGAATGGGACCGCCGGGTCGGGGTCCAGGTGCGCGCAGGTGGCACCGATGTCAACGGAAGGATAGTAAGCGCTCTCTCGCTGCTTGACGCGGGCAGCCGAGGCGGCGACGGCAGCTTCCGCCTGTGTCATCGCCGGATTATTTTTCACGGCCAGTTCAACGGCCTGACGCAGCGTAAGTTTCACCGCGCCGTTTTCCTGCGCCCGGATCGTCCCCCCGCAACATAACGCAAAGAATACGCATGCCGCAATAAAAGAAATACGTCTCATGGTGTTATTCTCCTGATGTCGTTGCCGTCTTTGCGAGCGAAGCGAAGCAATCTCGTCGTTAAATGATAGATTGCCGCGTCACTTCGCTCCTCGCAATGACAGGCATACATGTAACAATTAACTTGACAATTTACTACTACCGCTGCGGGTGTTGGAAATGAACAGAATGGGAACGATCGCTGCCAGGCTGACGGCCGCGGCCAGGAAGAAATTATCTGCTACGGCCTGCACGAACGCCTGCTGCGCTATATGAGAACCGATCAGCGCCCTGGCTTGTGCCGCAGCCCTGCTTAGGGTACCGCCGCCCGATTGCTGAATGAAGTGCGCAAGATTGTTCGTTACCACCTGGAACTGCGGCGAGTTCTGCGATACTGCCTGGCCATAGACGGCCGTATGGAACAGCGTGCGCCGTGTGAGCATCGCACCGAAAATGGCAACACCGAAACTTCCGCCGATCTGGCGAATCACGTTGAATATGCCGGAAGCCTGGGCTATTTTCTCGCGCGGGATGCGGGCAAGCGACAGCGTGCTGAGCGGCGTAAAGAGCAATCCCAGCGAAAGTCCCCGGATATAGAGCGGCAGCATTATCTGCAGGTGCTCCGAGAAAAGAGAAATGAAACTGTTCATGTACATGCTTGCGGCAAGCAGGACGATACCGGCGACGATGGGTACCTTCTGGTTGACGCGATCCGACAGTATGCCGGATATGACGGAGGTAACGGCTTGAAGGATCCCGACCGGGAGGAATACCATGCCGGCCTGGATGGCAGTGTATCCCAGCGAGTTCTGCAAATAGAGCGGCAGCAGGAACGTGCTGCCGAACATGCTGATCCCGAAAATGAAGAGCACAAGGTTGCTGATGCCAAAATTAAATTCCTTCAGGAGACGGAGCTCGATGAAAGGGTGCTGTACCGACAGTTCCGTCAGAAGAAAGACCGCAAGGCCCGCCAGTGACAGCCCGAAACAGGCCAGCATAAAATCAGATGTCCATCCGCCGATATTCCAAGAGGCGTTTCCCTCGGCAAGGGCCAGCAGCAGGAACGAGAGGAAGACAGACATGGAGAGGAAGCCGACGAGGTCGAACGATCGGGTTTTCTCGGTCCTATATTCGCGCTGAATGATCAGTGTTGCTATCATGCCGAAAAGGCCGATGGGTATGTTGACATAGAAAATGGCCTGCCAGCTGAAGTTATCTATCAGGTAGCCGCCGATGAGCGGCCCGAAGGAGACCGAAGCCGCCGCAGCAATCGCCCAGCAGCCGAGTGCAAGCCCTCGTTCCTTATGGGAAAACTCACGCAGGACGATTGCCATGCCGACAGGCATCATGAATCCGGCGCCGATCCCCTGAACGACGCGTGAGGCGATCAGAACGTTCTCGTTCCAGGACAGGCCGCAGAGAAATGAGCCTATGGTAAACAGGAGCAATGAGCCAAAATAGGTGCGTTTGTAGCCGAAATGGTCTGCTACCCAGCCGGATGTCGGCAGCATAACGCCCATGACCAGCATGTAGGCGGTAATGATCCACTCGATGCTGTCAATGGTCGCGCCGAACGAGGCCATGATTTTCGGCAGGCCGACATTGACGATCGTGGCGTCAAGAACGGCAATGAAGGTGCCGATCATCACGTTTACGAGGACCCACCAGCGGAAGGACGGATGCTCGTAATGAAGCGATGAGAAGCGCCCGATGAGGTGTTTTTTGACGCGGTGATGGGGCAGGGCCATCTTACTGTACCTTTATGCTGATTTCGGCTGACATGCCGGGCACCAATCCTTCCGTGCCTGTTCCCTGCTCCAGCGCCACTTTCACCGGTATGCGCTGAGTGACCTTGGTGAAGTTGCCGGAAGCGTTGCTGGGCGGTATCAGCGAAAACTGCGACGCGGTGTTTGCGCCGAGCTGGATTATTTTCCCTTTGAATTTCCTGTTGCCGTAGGTATCGATCGTTATTGTTGCGTGCTGGCCGAGGTGAAGCTTGCCGAATTTAGTTTCTTCCAGGTTCCCGGTGATCCAGGGATGTGCCTGGTCGAATATGGTCAGGATGGGCTGGGCAACCTGAACGACGTCGCCCGGCATCGCCCATTTTTTGGCGATGACGCCGTTCATGGGCGCAGCGATGATTATATTCTTTTGCTGCGTCTGTATGACGCCGATCTGGGCCCGGGCCGTGGCGATCTGGGAAAGGGCAATGGCATC
>Ga0315281_10006363_pt1 | contig 16815 bp, 13 predicted proteins | sample YL17G07_0_MG_FD_204540 | JGI IMG/M metagenome (GOLD analysis project Ga0315281, IMG submission 204540) | Sediment microbial communities from Yellowstone Lake, YNP, Wyoming, USA - YL17G07_0 | ecosystem: Environmental > Aquatic > Freshwater > Lake > Sediment | place: USA: Wyoming | collected...
AGCGAAATCTGGTATAAAATACATCAAGCAGATGAAGAAAAGAGTCCTCCATCAGAAAAAACATCTGAATTCCCTCCTCATTAAGCCGGCTGGGCCGGACTGCAACATGGCCTGCGCATATTGCTTTTATCGGGAGAAGGAGGCCCTCTTCCCCGGTCCGAATGTCCACATGGAAGGAAAATTCATCCATATGCTAAATTCGGCCCGGCAGAACGAATTCGGCCGGATGAAGGCGGACCTTCCTGACGTGTGCAAAGCCTGCGAATGGCTCTCCAATTGCCGCGGGGGCTGCACGAAGGACCGGCTCCGCGACCCGCGCGATCGAGGGCTCAATCACTTCTGCCGAGCCTCCAAGATGTTTTTCCCTCACGCCGAGACACGGATGAATAAACTGGCCAAGGAGTGGAAGGAGAAAAATGCGCGATCGCAAGGCTAAAAAGCTTGACAATGACCTGATAAATCAATCCCCCATCCCCCCTGCCGAAGGGGAGAAAAGGGAATTATGGAGGCTATCCATGAAAAAAGATCGGTACCTCTTTGTTCTATTTCTTTTCTTTCTCCTCGCTTCTTCCGCCTTCTCGGCCGGGCTGCTTCTTTTCGACAAGTCTGAGTTCGCCGCCCGCCGCCAGAAGCTCATGGAGGCGATCCCGGACGGAGCGGCGATCATTCTCGGCGCCCTGCCACCGACAGGCTACAACGAGTTCTTCCAGAACAACGACTTCATGTATTTTAGCGGCGTCGAGATCCCCAATGCCATGCTGATCATCGACGGCAAGCAAAAGACGACGACACTCTTCTTCACGATCTCGGAAAGCGCGGCGCGCAACGACGGCATCAGCCTGGAATTGGTCCGAAACGCTAAAGAAGTGACGGGGATCGAGCGGGTCTCCCCCATCGACCAGTTCACCGGCGCCCTCTCCCGGCTCGCCGGCCAGGGCTATGTCCTTTACACGTCTTTCAAGCCTGAAGAGCTCAGCCGCGAATGTTCGTCCGAGAAGTTCGGCCTTCTCCAGAACGCCATGACCTTCAACCTCTGGGACGGCCGGTTGACCCGCGAGCTCCAGTTCGTCAAAAACCTCAGGGACCGCTTCCCGCAGGCCGTCGTAAAAGACTGCGCTCCGATGATCTGGGACCTGCGGTCGATCAAGTCCCCGGCGGAAATCGATCTTCTGCGCAAAGTCGGCCGGATCGGCGTCGAAGCGCACCTGGCGATGATGAAGGCGACTAAGGTCGGTGTCCCGGAATACGAAATGTCCGCCGCCTTCGATTACATCTCGAAGAAAGCGGGCGCGCGCGACATCGCCTACAACGTCATCATCAGCTCGGCCGAAAACCACCCCTACCTCCACTATTACAAGCACGACCGGATCCTCAAGGACGGGGATTTCATCGTCGTGGACGCGGGGCCGAATGACAATTATTATGTCGTGGACATTTCGGCCTCGTATCCGGCCAACGGCAAATTCAGCCCGCGCCAGCGCGAGGTCTATGAGGCCTGCCAGGCTATCCAAAAAGCCTGCCGGGAGGTTTACAGGCCGGGGATCACTTCCCAGGACGTGCAGCCACAGGTGAACGAGATTCTCATGAAAAGGGGATTCGACATCAATAAGGACCTCTTTAAGATCCGGACGATGCAGGTCGGCATCAGCCACAACGTGGGAATGGCCGTTCACGACGTGAGCGTCGGGCCGAGGGGCCCGCTCAAGCCGGGGATGGTCTTCGCCTGCGACATCTACGCGGTCTTCGCGAAGGAGGACCTGGGCGTGCGCGTCGAAGACACGGTCGTGATCACCGAGACCGGGTGCGAGAACCTAACGCCCGGCCTTCCGCGCGAGATCGCCGAGATCGAAGCCTTTATGAAAAAGAAATAGAATAAAATGAGGGAAATGAATTAAAGTCAATACGGAGCAGATGAGGGCCATGCGCGCGCGTATCAATTGCCGAATGAACTTGGCCCTTGCAGCCCTGGCCTTGGCCTTAGCTCTGTGTCCGGCTTGGGGACATCAAACCGGCGGACTGAACAAGACTCGCCTAAAAACCCTTAAGGTCATCATGCCCTCGTATAGCGCCGAGCTCAAGATAGATGGAAAAAAGCTGGATAAGCTCGGGTTTGAGAGGATCTTCAAAATCCCTGAGGATATTATCCTCCCCGCCGGCAAAGACTCGATCGAGCTGGTTGCGACCATCCGGCCGAACAACTATACGCTGATCACGCGAACGCGCAAAGTGAGCTTAGCGGGCGGTGCGGATATCGTCGTGGACCTCCGCAAAGAAGACACGCGTCAGCCGGACAGGATTTTCATTCGTTTTCTTTCCACGCCTCCGGACATCGTCGAGGCGATGCTGAAGCTCGGACGCGTCGGTTCGAAGGATACGGTTTATGACCTCGGCTGCGGCGACGGCCGGCTGGTCATCGGCGCCGTGGGTTTGTACGGGGCCAAGCGGGGTGTGGGCATCGACCTCGATCCTGAGCGCATCAAGCAGAGCAAGGAAAATGCCCGGGCCGCGGGAGTGGCGGACAAAGTGGAGTTCCGGCAGGGTGATGTCCTCGATATCAAGGACCTCTCGGACGCGGACGTCGTCTTGCTGTTCCTCAGCCAAGACATGAACCTGGCCCTTCGTCCGCTCCTCCAAAAGACGCTCAAGCCCGGAGCCCGCATTGTTTCGAGCTACTTTAGCCTGGGCAGCTGGAAGCCGGACCGCACCGAACTCGTCCTGGGGGAGGACGGCAACGAGTACCCCCTCCATTTATGGATCATCAAATAACTCTTTTTGTATTCTTTTATAAGCCTTGCATGTATAAGCCTTGCATGGAGAAGCGGGAGGTGACTTTCAAGGACTTCTTTTCGACCGTGTTCCTCGCTTGGACTTCGACGGTGTACTCACCTATCGGGACGGGACGGCCCGTGGCGTCCGACTTCAGATCTCATTCCGCCGCGTTCAGGCCCCTGAACGCCTTCACCTCCATGGTCTTGACGACCTGCTTCTTAATGTCCTTGATCGTGATTTTAACGGGATCTTCCTTGGCGGCGTAGAGGACATCGGGGTTGCGAGGGTCCATGGCCAGGTCGATGACGCCCGTCTTTGGGGAAAAATAGAGCACCTTATCCCAGGTTCTTCCGCCGTCCATTGTTTTGAAGACACCCCTTTCCGGGACAATCTACAAGAGAGGGTGTTGCCGCTGATTTTTTTTAGGGTCGAAAATATTTCAGGTCAAGGTCATTGATAGTCTTGTAGTGTTTTCGGTCGCCCGTGCAGAGAACAAGGCCGCCTTCGACCGCCGTGGCGGCGATCAAAGCATCCGCCATTCGCATTCCCGCATTCAGTCCGTATTCTTCCATGTAAATTGCGGCCCGGTGTCCGATATTCTCGTTTAAGGGGATGAGCTGAAACCCAAGATCGGAAAGGAATCCCTTGATCGTTTTCATCTCCCTTTTATCGCGGGCTCCCTGAATGAGCTCCATATAGCTGATTACGGAAAGCCGGCGGTCGTCCTGCCCGTCGATAAGATTCGCCGCCCTGGCATTCCCGCGAAAAATCCAGATGAGGATGTCGGTGTCAAACAGCATGCCGCCGGCCCTTCCGGAGTCGAGCGATGACGGCATCGACGTCCCTCATGTCCCTACGGTCCTTCCATATGCCGAACGCCGGATGTCCCAGAGCAGTTTTTCCCTTGTGATCCGAAATCCCAGCGGGAAGGATAACTCCTTTTTTTTTACCTCTATAGAGAATCGTGACTCTCTCGTTCTGGTCGAGCGCCCGAAGAATATCGCCCATACGGCGACGGAAATCCAAAACGGAGGCCTTCATGGCTGGTCCTCTCTTTATTAAGTGATCACTCATAGTGTACACTTTTGGCCTAGCCTTGTCAAGGCGATGATCGGCCTTTGACGTTTTGTAGGATCTCGGCCTCCTTAAATGATAAGACGGCGGGACGAATTAATTTTCTCAGAATATATATTACCTTATTCTAGAACCTAAGACCGTATCCGTAAGTATGGAAAGAAGAACTTGCTATTATAAGAAAAGGGAAGAGACCTCGCCAAAGTCGATACCCACGGCTAAAGCCGTGGCACTTTAATGCAACTTACGAGCTTCGTTCGAGACCCTAAGGAAATAGGGGGCTTAGCGAAGGCTTTTTCCATTTCGGATCTCGCCGCTTTTCCGTTGACTTTCCCTGCAACCGAACATATAATCGTCGCCCAATGATGGAGTGGGGTTCCGGAAGTCGCAGAAGTGGCAAGAACGGAATAAAAAGTATTGGAGCGTCGCGATATTTCTGTTGTATTTTCTGAGAAAGGAGGGAGCATGCGCCAAAGAATATGTCTGATAACTCTGGCCGCCTGTCTGCTTCTGGCCGGCTGGGGCGTCGGCCGCGCCTCAACAGAGGAGAAAGCCCCGCCGATCACAGAGGTCAACGTGCATCTGCTTGGCCCCCAGCGGTTGGGCCCCCTTCCGCCCGTCATTCACCCGCCGGGGAACCCGCCGTCGAGCCTCAAGATCCACCTGGGCAAGGAGCTCTATTTCGATACCCGCCTTTCGGCGGATAATTCCGTCAGCTGCGCCAGCTGCCACAATCCGGCTCTGGGCTGGTCCGACGAAGGCCCAACAAGCAAGGGGATCCGCGGCCAGCTCGGCGGCCGTAGGGCGCCCCCCGTATCCAACTCCGCCTACAGCGCGCTCCAGTTTTGGGACGGACGGTCGCCGTCTCTCGAGGACCAGGCCAAGGGACCGATCCAGAACCCCGTCGAAATGGGCAACACGCATCAGGCCATGATCCAGACCGTGGATAAAATCTCCGGCTACGTCGAGGAATTCAAGGCCGTGTTCGGGGAGGGTCCGATCACCGTCCAACAGGTCGCCGATGCCATCGCCGCCTTCGAACGCACGGTCGTCACGACCGACTCGCGTTTCGACCGCTACGCCCGCGGTGACCACCAGGCTTTGACCCGCTTGGAGAAGCAGGGGCTGGAAATTTTCAACGGCAAGGGGCACTGCACCGCTTGCCACTGGGGCCCCTACTTCAGCGACGGCCACTTCCACAACCTGGGCGTGCCGGCCAAAGACCCAAAGAACCCCGACGCTGGGCGCTTCGTCGTGACGAAGAATCCACGCGACATGGGTGCCTTCAAGACACCTACCGTCCGCGATGCGGCCCTGCGCGCGCCCTACCTCCACGACGGCTCGGAAAAGACGCTGGAATCGCTGATCGATTTTTACAGCCGCGGCGGCGGCGAGGATCCCAACCTCGACCCACTGATGGTCCCCTTGAGCTTGAGCCAGGTTGAGAAAAAAGCGCTCGTCGCCTTCATCAAAACCCTGAACAGCCTCAACCCCGAAGTCGCGGACGTCAAGCCGATTGCGCCGGACAAATTGCACAAGTGAGGAGGAAGTCGTGAGAAAAACCCTGATCGCTGCACTGACCGCCGTTTTCGGGCTTCTTCTCTTCAGCCAGACCGCCCTGGCCATCCCGGCCTTCGCCCGGAAGCATGGCTTCAACTGCAACATGTGTCACGTCGCGTTCCCCAAGCTCAACGACTTCGGCCAGCGCTTCCGCGACAACGGCTACCAGATCCCCGGCCAAGCGGGCCACGAAAAAACAGTTTTCGAAACCGCCATCCCCCTCGCCCTGCGGACGACTGCCGGGTATTCCATCTACGGCAACGGCGAGGGCACGGCGTCCGGCTTCCACATCTACGGCCTGGACCTGCTGGCTGCGGGCGTCCTCCACAAGAACATTTCGTTCATGTTCGTCTACACGCCCCGAATCGACGAGCCGGCGGCCGAGATCTTCGGCCCCGGCAGCGGCAATAACCCGGCCCAACTGGCGGCCATCGAATCGGCCAACGTGGTCTTCAGCAATCTCGTCCAGGACAAGCTCAACCTGCGCATCGGCCGCTTCGAGCCGGGCTTTCAGCTCCTGAGCTCGAAGCGTCTCTACTACATCCTCCAGCCGTTCGAGATCTACAATTTCGCCGGCACGCGAAACAGCTACGATTTCTCCGCCAACCAGATCGGCCTCGAGGCCACCGGCCGTTTCAATCCAGGTCTTAAGTACGCCCTGGGCTATATCAACGGCAGCGGCGCCAACCCCGACAACAACAGGTTCAACGATCTCTACTTCGCCCTGTCCAAGACGTTCGGCAAGGGGGAAGGCCAGTCGGCCGGGCAAAGGATGGGGATCTTCGGCTATCTCGGCTGGCAGCCGAATGACTTAGGCGGCTCGATCGTCTCGCCCGTGGGCGATATCAACGGCCGGAACAACAAGAGTTTCACGCGCCTGGGAGCCGACATCAGCCTGAACTGGGAAACGTTCAACCTGCAGGCCATGGCCTTCCGGGGCGTGGACGACAAGGCCTTCAACGACATCGACCCGACCAGAAACTATTCATTCTGGGGTGGGGTCGTCCAGCTCGATTGGGCCGGGCTGGCCAATAACCGCCTCGTGGGGTCGCTGATGTACAACTGGGTCCGCCCGCCCAGCGACAACGGCGTCAACCGCATCAACGGCTATTCGGCCCTTGCCCGATATTACTTGGGCAGCTGGTCGGCGGTGAACGTCGCCCTCCACGCCGAATACACCCATCGCACGGTCGGATCCGTCGTCCCGCTCAAGGAAAACCTGTTCACCCTGCTCCTGGATTTTGATTTCTAGCTTCCAGAAACTTGGAGGCTGGCGCCGCTCCGGTCTGGCCCGGACGCCGTTGGATCAAGAATGCACGGTCCGGCCCTCGGCACAGCCCCTTGCCCTTCTCGGATATCCCGCTCCAGAGACAGGTTCTCCCCGCAAGGGATGATTCTTATCCAAGAAAAAATCACCCCTAGAATCCGCTGTAACGAGGGTTTCCTTTTCGGAAAAACATACGAATATTAAAATCGAGGGGCTTGGCCCGCGCGATGCCGGAATTCCGGCTTCCGACAGGCAAAGTCTATTAAAGGTACAGCTTTGAAAGAAACATCCTTTGCCCCCAAAAAGATGATATCCTCCGAGTCTAGTCAAGGCGGGCCGAAACGTTCCTCCAAAAATCCCTCCAGCGAAAAAAAGGAAAGCACAAAAGCCGGAGTCAGGTTTCGCGGGGATGTCACCGAACGGAAACTCCTGGCAGAATCCCGCCGGGAAAGCGAGGCCTCGATAAGAGCGTTCCTCAACGCCGTCCCCGAGCCCGCTCTGCTCATCACTCCCCAAGGAACAATCATCGCGATCAATGAAATCATGGCCCGGAGTCTGGGCCAGAAGGTCAGCGCCCTGATCGGACGCTGCACCTATAACTTCATTGAGCCGGATGCCGCCCGGCAAAGGAAGACGATGATTGACAAAGTCGCCCGGACCGGAACACCATTCCGGTTTGAAGATAGCCGCGCTGGCCGAGCGGGCGTCTTTGACTCAACTTTCTATTCTAGAACCTAAGACCGTATCCGTAAGTATGGAAAGAAGAATTTACTATTATAAGAAAAGGGAAGAGATCTCGCCAAAGGTGATACCCACGGCTAAAGCCGCGGCACTTTAATGCAACTTACGAGCTTCGTTCGAGACCCTTCGGGTGAAATGACATTCACCCCGGGCAAGCCCTTGGAACTCTGCCTCACGGATTATCAATACCGTCCTGAACATCTTTTGAGCCGTGATTTATGCTTCCCCATGATGGCCGGAGGGGAAAATCGAGGCGAGGATGCACCCGCCGCCAGCGCAGCCAAAAAGAAATTCTTATATTTTAATAAAGCCGATATCCGGTTGTTCTCCGGGTCGATGATATAAATCCTGTATCTTATGTTGTGGTGAACTTGTGGATCGTCAGGCTCTTGTAGATCCGCCCCGGTTGGAGGATCGTCGAAGGAAAATCCGGCTTATTCGGCGAATCGGGGAAATGCTGCGTCTCCAGGCAGAACCCGGAATGCTTCGGGTAGACCTTGCCTGATTTTCCGGTGATCGTTCCATCCAGGAAGTTGCCGCTGTAGAACTGGATCCCCGGCTCGGTCGTGTAGATTTCCATGATCCGTCCGCTCCTCGGCTCAAACACCCTCGCCGCCAAGCCCATCGCCGTCTCCCCCTTGCTCAAGACAAAATTATGGTCGTAACCGCCTTCGACTTGCGCGATTCGCGAGCCGATCGCCGTGGGCGCCGTGAAATCCATGGCCGTGCCCTTGACCGGAGCCAGCTCCCCGGTCGGGATGAGCCCTTTATCCACGGGCGTGTATTTGTCGGCGCTGAGCATGAGCTCGTGGCCGAGGATGTCCCCGTTGCCCTGTCCGGCCAGGTTGAAATAGCTGTGGTGGGTCAGGTTGACGGGCGTCGCCTTATCCGTCGTCACTTCATAGCTGATCCTGAGCTCGTTGTCGTTCGTGAGCGTGTAGATGACTGTGGCATTGAGGTTGCCGGGATATCCTTCCTCGCCGTCTTTGCTGAGGTAGGCGAATTTCACCCCGACACTGTTGTCTTCCTTGATCGGCATGGCCTTCCAGACGACCTTATCGAATCCCTTGAGGCCGCCATGGAGGTGATTCTCGCCGTTATTCGTGGCCAGCTTATACGTGACGCCGTTGAGTGTGAACCGGCCTTTAGCGATCCGGTTGCCGTAGCGGCCGACGATCGAGCCGAAGTAGGGACTATTTTTCACATAGCCGTCTAAATTGTCATAGCCGAGAACGATGTCGGCAGGCTGTCCGTTCTTATCAGGCACGTCGAGCGAAACCAGCGTCGCGCCGTAGGTCATGAGGCGCGCTTTGAAGCCTTTGTCATTGGTCAACGTGTAGAGTTCGACCGCGGTGCCGTCGGCGAGATTGCCGAAGGGCTCTTTTGTTGTGTTCATGTGCGGAAGTCCTTTCGTTGGAGTAGATTCGGCCGGCGCCGGCGGCTCCTTTTTACACGCCGGAAGGCCCAGAATCAAGGCCAGGATGAAGGCCGCAGCCATCGCTCCGGAAACGATCTTTTTCATGTCACCCTCCTCCTTGTTATTCATCCTGAAATCAATTCCGTCATCTTCGAAAATTACAAAATATCAGAATTCCGGCTGTGAGACAAATTCGCCATCCTATTATTGTTCGTTCAGCAAATCCTGCAGGTCCCTGAAATCCTCCGGAGAAAAATCAGCCCAAAGGTATGGAAAAGCCATTTTATTTTGGATGAGAGGATCGGCGTCTTTCTTCAATCGGCCTCGATCGACGAGTTCCCGCCAGATGCGCATTCCGGGGATCGGTGAGAAATAGGCCATCCGGGGCTTTGCTCCCAGGCGGCGGACATCGCCCACGCTTTCCCTGATGCTCGCCGCATCCTGGTTCGGAAGTCCGGCCATGAGATACACGCTGATGTCTTCGCGCCTGTAACCGGCCTTTTCGAGATAGCCGATCGCCCTCCCCAGATCTCCCTGAGCGACTTTAGGACAGGCTTCCCGGATGACATTCCGGTCCGTTGACTCCTGGCTGAGGTAGAGCGACCTGACATCGGCTTTCCGGAAAAGATGGGCCATGTCCTGGTCGATCTCCCGGATATGAAGCCCGTTGGGCGTATGGAACGAGACCGGCCATTTCCGGCGGACGACCTCTTCCAAGATCGGGATGATATGGGACTCGGGCTTGAGGAGGAGCGCATCGTCATAAAACGCGAAATGGCGCGTGCCGAAGCGTTCCGCATGGTCCGCGATTTCCGCGACGACGTCCTCGGGGTTTCGCTGTTCGAACCGATCATAAAGAAGAGGTCCGGCGCAGAAGGCGCAGGTGAACGGACAGCCGCGGGACGTCAGAAGCGGAAGAGAATCTTTATTGTTGAGCAAGTCAAACGCTGGACAGGGCATATCTTTAAACGACGGGAATTCAGCCTCGCGGACAGATCCGTCCCCCCATATCTCGCGGACGAGAGGAATGATCTTGTTTTCGGCCGGTCCCGTAATGATCTTATCCGCTCCGGAAAATTGTCTGGCGTGGTCCTCGGCCAGCGTTGCGTAAATGCCGCCGAGAACGATCGGCGCCGCGCCGAATATCTCCCGGACAAGCTCGACCGCGAGTTGAACGCCGGGGTACCAGTAGGTCATCGTGCACGTCATCAGAACCAGGTCGGGGACAGGAATCCGCTCGAGCTCCTTTTTAAACACGGAAACGGGAATCCCGTAGCGGGAATACTTCCGGGGGACGGCTTTTAATATCTCCGGCTTCGTCACTTCCTCCTTGAGGAAATGCCCGCGGCCGTCAGCCTTGGACTTTGGCCCTACTTCCAGCATGGGATGAAAACGGTCGAGGCAATTAATGAAATGAAGGTTGACCTCGGCCTGCTCCCGCAGGATCGAAGCGACATAGAGAAGCCCGAGCGGCTTCAGCCAGAAGTCATAAGCGGTGAAGTCGTAGATCCAGGGATTGATCAGGAGGACATTCTTTCTGGGTTCAGGTCTACGCATTGGGCATAGTTCGGGGATAGTAACTCCATATTGGATTTACGTATTGTCTCCCCGAATTTGTTCGAAAGTCAGAAGGCATGGGACTAATCCCAAGCTAAACAGGGACGGCCTTTTTTTGAGGACCGTCCCCGATTTTTTCTGGTGCGGAAGGTGGGACTTGAACCCACACAGCCTTATAATCGGCTATAAGCTCCTGAGGCTTACGCGTCTGCCTATTCCGCCACTTCCGCACGTTCGCAAACTTCGGGAAAATAAGGCTAAAAAGCTCAAATATTATAAGCTTTATCAGCCCTCGAGTAAAGCCCGCGAATCGCGCCCTCTTGACAAAAGGCCTGTCTGCTTTTATTTTAGAGGTGTATGGCCGTCTCCATCACGAGAGAGCGCGTCTTAAGATTTCCAATCAAAAAGGGACGTTTAAAAACATCCGATAAATTTCTGTGTAATTTTTCTAAGGAGGTTCTATGAAACTTTTGAGCCGGCAACAGATCGAAGCCCTCTCCCGCTTCAAAAGCGAGACGTATCTCACGACCTCGTTTTTCCTCAACACTGATAAAAGCCGTTTTTCCAAAAAGGAGACCCTTGTCTCTGCCAAGAATCTTTTAGCCGTCGGCCGGGCCCGCCTCGAAAGCCTGGACCTCGGCAAAGACAAGAAAGCGTCTATCGGCCGCGACCTGGATAAGATCGCCGATTTTTGCTCGCAGAACATGACGGCCAACTCCCAGGGACTGGCCATCTTTTCCTGCCAGGGTGAACATTTCTGGGAAGACATTCATCTCCCCCACCCGCCCCGGGACCGCGTTCTCTTTAACCACAATCCTTACGTCCGGCCCCTGTCTCAGATTTTGGGACGCTACCGCCGCATCTGCGCCGTCCTCATCGGCCGCCGGGAAGCCAAATGGTATAACGTCTTCATGGGCGAGATCTCGTTCATTGAATCACTGACGAGCGACGTCCCGGGCAAGATCAAGGAAGGAGGATTCGAAGGCACCGAAGCCAAGCGCATCGAGCGGCACATCGAGGCCCACCTCCATGATCATTATAAGAAAGCCTCGCAACGCACCTTCGAGCTTTTCAAAAAGGACCAGTTCGATTGGCTCTTATTGGGCTGCGAAGACAGCTTCTACTCGAACTTGGAGCTCTTTCTCCACCGCTATCTTATCGACCGATTGAAAGGCCGTCTCAAAGCGAAACTTTCCGATCCGGTGGATAAGATCCTCAAGGAGGCCGTCGAGCTCGAGGAGCAGCTCCATAAGGCCGAAGAGGCCGAGGGCGTCCGGAGGTTCGTCTCCGAGCTGGAAAAGGGCGGGCGCGCCGTGTCGGGAATCAAGGAGGTGCTGCGCCGGCTGAATCAAGTCGAAGTCCAGGCGCTTCTCGTGACGCACAACTTCACCGCGGAGGGAAAGATCTGCCCGCGCTGCAAATTCCTCTATCTGGAGGAAGCGGTTTGCCCCTCCTGCCAGAAAAAGACGAATGCCCTGTCCGATGTCGTGGACGAGGCGATCGAATCGACCTTCCGGAGCCACGCCGAGGTCAAGCACATCACCCCGCCCTCCAAGCTCGACCACTATGGCAAGATCGGCGCGTTCTTGAGGTATAAAATCTAATCCCTTAGAGCCCCTCCCATCGCGGCAGCCAAATCCTTCTTCGCCGCCTTCGCCTTTTTATATGACACCCTTTCGAACAGGCTGTACATGATCGGGATGACGAACAGCGTCAGGAACGTTGTCGTCGTCATGCCGCCGAGCAGCGTGATGGCCAGCGGGTTGCGCATTGCCGCTCCGGACGTGCGGCTGAAGGCCATGGGCAGCGTGCCCAGGATCGTCGCCAACGCGGTCAGCAGGACCGGACGCAGACGGGTCACGGCGCCCTGAATGATCGCTTCCTTCTTCTCCACGCCTCTCCGACGCAGCTGGTTCATATAGTCGATCATGACGATGGCGTTGTTCACGGCCACGCCGGCCAGCAAGATTAACCCGATCCCGACAGGGAGGTTGACCGGCCGTCCCGCGATGAGCAGGCCGGCAACGATGCCGATCAAACACAAAGGAATTGTAAACATGATAATGAACGGGTGGAGAAACGACTCGAACTGCGAGGCCATGACCATGTACACAAGAAGGACCGCCAGGGCAAACACTCCGGCAAGGATCAGGAACGCCTCGGTCATCTGCTGATAGGAGCCGCCGAACTCGAGAAAATAACCCGGCGGGAGCGTCTGGTCGAGACCTTCGATCCTCTGCTTGATGTCCCTGACAACGCTGCCCAGGTCGCGGCCGACGATATTGCCCGTCACCAAGACGCGCCGGGCCTGGTTCTCGCGGGCGATCTGGATCGGACCGGCGCCTGAATCGATCTCCGCCACCTGGCCGAGAGCGATCGACGTGTTGAGCGGCGTCAGGATGGGGATGTTCCGGATCTCCTCGATCGTATTCCGGTATTCCTCCTTGAACCGGACGCGGATGTCGATCTCCTCACCGCCTTCGCGGTAACGGGTCGCCACCTGACCGAGCGTCGCGGTTTGAACGGTCGTCTCCACCTGGTTGACTGTAAGCCCGAACCGGGCAGCCTTGTCGCGATCGATCCGAATATGGTATTCGGGCTTGGCCTGAGACAATGTATGCGTAACATCGCGCAGTCCGGGCACGTCCTTGATCCGGGCGACGATGCCGTCGGCGATCTCCCGGAGCTTGCCGAGGTCTTTCCCGAAGATCTTAATCTCCACGGGAGCGGCAGCGCCGCCGAGAAAGGTCTGCTGCATATCGATGGCCTCGAACTTGACGCCCTCGAGCTTGGGCAACTTCTTGCGAATCTCATCAAGGACTTGGGCATTCGTCCGCTTCCGCTCGATAACGGGCTTGAGACCGATGAAAAACTGACCTTCGTGCGGGCCTGTGGGATTCCCGCCAAATCCCTGGTCCTGGGGATTGTCTTCGGCCTGGGAGCCGGCCTGGGCGGAGATGATCCTCACCTCGGGCTGCCGGCGGATGATGTCTTCGACCATCTGCGTCACGCGGTCCGTTTCCGCGAGCGACGAGCCAACCGGGAGGCTGATCTTCAAGAAGGCCATGTCCAGGTCCATGGACGGCATGAACTCGGTGCCCAAAATGGGGATGAGGGCCACGGACACGGCGAAGAGGCCCAACACACCGAGGAGGACCGTTTTTCGATGAGAGAGCGCCCACTCAAGGGTTTTCCGATAGGTACGGCGGGCTCCCTCAAAATTGCGGCCGATCGTCTTGCGCACAGCTCTCGCGTCTCCCTCGCGGCGTTTAAACAAAAGCGAGGCCATCATCGGAACGATCGTCAAGGCGACGAAGAGCGACGCGACGAGCGAGAACGTGATGGACAAGGCCAGGCCGCGCGTGAGCTTGCCCGTGATGCCCTGGGCGAAGACCATCGGCAGGAAGACGACGATCGTCGTCAGCGTCGAGGCCGTGATGGCCATCCCGACCTCGGACGTGCCGGCGATGGCCGCGTCCTTGGCGCTTCGCCCCTCCTGGATGTGGCGGAACATATTCTCGATGACGACGATGGAATTGTCCACGAGCATCCCGATGCCGAGGGCCAGGCCGCCAAGGGTCAGCAGATTGAGTGTGTACCCGGCGAAATAGAGGGCGATGAACGTCGTGACGATCGAGAGCGGAATGGCCGCCCCGATGATGAGCGTCGGCCGCCAGTTCATGAGGAAGAAAAAGATCAGGACGATGGCCAGAAGGCCGCCCTGCCAGGCGTTGTCAGCCGTGTCTTTGGTCACGCCCTTGATCATCTCGGCCTGGTCCATGACCTTGTTGAAGACGATGTCGGCCGGAAGCATCTTGCGGATTGTCTCGAGCTCCTTGAGGACGGCGGCGCCAGTGAGGGCCGTGTTCGCGCCCGAGCGCTTGCTGATCATGAGAAAGACGCCCTGACGGCCCTGAATGCGGCCGATGTACCGCGTCTCCTTCATCGTGTCTTTGACTTCAGCCAGGTCCCGGACGTAGATCGGGTCGCCCTTGGCCGTGGCGCCGACGATTGTGTTCCGGATGTCATCGAGGTTCTCGTATTCCCCGAGCGTCCGGACCAGGTAATCCGAATGCCGCTCGACGAGATGGCCGGCCGGCATGTTCATATTATCCATGTAGAGCGCGCCGAGCACGCGCTCGAGCGACAGGTTCAGCGTCTGGAGGGCGTGCTTGTCGATATCGACGAGGATCTCCCGGGTGTCCATCGAAAATGTCTGGGCGGCGGCCACGCCGTCGATCCGCTCCAGCCGCCGGGCGACCTCGTCTTCGACGAGTTTTTTGAGCTCGGCCGTGGGACGGTTCCCCGTGATGCCCCAGAAGATGATCGGCATCTCGGATAGGTTGAACTTCACAACCAGCGGCTCGCTGATCCCTTTGGGAAGGTAACTTTTATAGAGGCCGATCCGGTCGCGGAGGTCCTGGGCCGCAAAATCCAGGTTCGTTCCCCACTCGAAGTCCACCTGGATGAGGGATGTTCCTTCCGAGGTCGTCGAGGACACTTTCTTGACCCGGTTGACGGAGCTTATGACCTGCTCTAAAGGCCTCGTGATCGAATTTTCGATGTCTTCGGGCGACGCCCCTTTATAGGTCGTGATGACTGTGACCGTCGGGAAGTCGAGGTCCGGGAAGTAATCGAGCCCCAGCCTCGTAAACGAGATCGCGCCGACGACGACCAGGATCATGGCCAGCATGGCCGTCGTGACCCGGCGGTTGACTGAGAATTCCGGGAGTTTCATGGGTGCCTCTCGATCACTTTTTGATCTCGACCTCAGTCCCGTCGATGAGTCCGAAGTTGCCCTCGACGATGACGAGGTCGCCTTCCTTGAGCCCCGCCGTCACTTCGACCAGCACGGAATTCTTGAGGCCCAAGGCCACGGCTTTTTTGACCGCCTTCGTCCCTTGGACGAGGAAAACATACTTATCCTCGATGACGGCCTTCTGCGGAACGACGAGGGCGTTGTCATGCGAGTTGACCTCGAAGACGACGCTGCCGAACGTGCCCGGCCGGAGCGAGAGCTCCGGATTGTTGACCGTCACCTCGACATGGAACTTCTTGGCCAGAGGATCAGCCGTCGTATTGACCACGGTTACCGTCCCCGGATATTCCTTCGCTTCGCCCCGGGAAACGCGCACGACCGCCGGCTGGCCTTTTTGGATACGAACGATATCGCTCTGAGAAACTTCCACGCCGATCTTGATCCGGGAATAATCGACGAGCGTCAGCACGCCGCTCACGGGACCGTAACTGCCCATCATGGGGTTGATGACATCGCCAACCTGGGCGTTCTTCGAGGCGATAATGCCTTTGAAGGGTGCTTTCATAATCGAGACATCGAGCGTGTGCCGGGCCATGTTGACCGCGGCCTGGGCCTGGGCGAGCTGAGCTTTGGCCGCATCATAGCCGAGCTTGACCTGCTCATACTGCTGGTCGGAAACGGCCTTTTCCTGGAGGAGGCGGTCCATCCTCTCCTTGTTCTTGGCCGCGTTCTTATAGTTCGCCTCGCCCACGGCGAGCGCCGCCTCGGCCTGCTTGAGCTGGAGACCGATGGATTCCGTATCCATCTCGGCCAGCAATTGGTCCTTCTCGACGCGCTGCCCTTCCTCGACATAGATCTTGGCCACCTTGCCGCCGATGTCCGGCATGATGTTGATCTTTTGCCAGGCTTCCAGCGTCCCCGTATACGTGAGCTTTTCCGAAATTTTTTGTTTGACGACCTGGGCCACTTTCACGGGGATCGCGCTCTCCGCGGCCGCGGCCGGGTCCTCCTGTTTCGCCGTTTGGCAGGACACGAGCATCCCGAAGACAACCGCTCCGGCGAGTCCCGTCATCATCCATATCTTTTTCATTGTCATCCTCCGTTATCGATTGACGTCCTTATCCCCGCCGGCGCCGATGGCTTTTTCGAGCTGGGCCAAAGCCAAGGCATAATCATAAAGGGCTTGGGAATAATTCGTCTTGGCCTGAGTCAGGGCCATCTGGGCGAAACTGACATCCAGGTTGGTGGCCAATCCTTCCCCGTAGTTGAGATCGGCGATCCTGACCGCTTCCTGGGCCTGCTCTACGTTTTTCTCCTGGGAGAGGAGTGACTCTTTGGCCTGTTGCAGGCTGAGAATGGCCTCCTGGACCTCGAACTTGACCATTTCCGAGAGGCCTTTCCGACTGTAATCGAGCTGCCTGAGCATGGCTTTTGACTCGCCGACCTTGGCTGAGTTGACGAACCCGTTGAAGAGCGGGATGTCCAGGACAAGGTTGACGGAATAATAGCTCTCCCAGCTATCCTTCGTGAATTTGAACCGGTTGCCCCAGTAATTGTACGCGCCCCCGATGGCAAGGGTCGGCAAGTATGCTCCGCGCGCCATTTTGAGCATCTCAGCGGCCATCTGCTGTTGGAACTTGATCTGATTCATTTCCGGCCGGTTGGTCAAAG
>Ga0315281_10006364_pt1 | contig 16813 bp, 16 predicted proteins | sample YL17G07_0_MG_FD_204540 | JGI IMG/M metagenome (GOLD analysis project Ga0315281, IMG submission 204540) | Sediment microbial communities from Yellowstone Lake, YNP, Wyoming, USA - YL17G07_0 | ecosystem: Environmental > Aquatic > Freshwater > Lake > Sediment | place: USA: Wyoming | collected...
CACCCAACTCTGCAGCAGACGCATGGTGACCAAACATCGCAATGCCGCGCCCCAACTGCTCACCTGTTGCCAGGCAGTCTATCCATGCCACACTGTAGCGGTCATCCAGTAGCGGTTCTCGTAACAGTCGAAACAGGTGACCAAGATTATATGCCGTATGGTGAGTCACCATGATTTGAGAGGTCTGTATGGGTACTAATTTGAGCGTGACCTCGCTGATAATGCCTGTCAGCCCCATGCCGCCGACAGTGGCCCAGAATATATCTGCATTTTCTGTAGCAGAGCATTTATTGTGGCTACCGTCAGCCATGATCAAGTCGATTCCAAGCACATGATCACCGAAGCCTCCATCATGATGATGATTTTTGCCGTGCACATCTGATGCCACACAGCCGCCGAGCGAAACAAACTTTGTTCCTGGCGTTACCGGTAAAAACCAGCCCTGCTTTACAATCAGCGGCAGAATATCGGCCAGGGTAACACCTGCTTCAGCCCGCAAGATACCTCGCTTCACGTCCAGTGACAGCATGCGGTCGATACGTTCGGTGAGGATCACGCGGCCGTTTTCATTCAGCGATGCATCGCCATAGCTGCGGCCCTGGCCGCGGGCAATCAGCGTGTCGGTGGTGGGGCGTAAATCGGCATAGCGTTCGGGACGCTCCAGTTCACAGGTTTGAAGCGGGTAGCGGCCCCAGCCGGAAATGGGTTTGGTGAGCGTAGGCATGTTAGTTCAGCGCGGGGCTGCATTCTCCGGGAAAGTATTTGTCGCAAAAATAGCAGGGGGCGTGCGGCAGGTAGGCGGGAATTTTGTAGTACTTATCCTTTATCAGTCTGAGTATGCCTTGCCGGTATTGCTCGTAATTGAAGTTATAGCCCAGCACCAGATAGAAGTTCATGCCGCGCACAGTAAATATTTTAATTTCTACATGTTTAAAGTAAGGGGTGTACTCCTGCATATTGGGTACTGACTTGGACAGAATCAGAATGTTGTGTCCCTGAAATGGTCTAAAATCTGTATTCATGTCGTCCTGACGTGCATGCAGACCACCTTCGCCAAATACAAAAAATTCTTTTCCATAGTGATAGGAAATGGTGGCAGAGGGCGAGTAACCGTCAGTAGCAAGCAGAAAATTTTGCTGCTCGTAGGGGCGTATGATTTCGACAATTTTTTCCGGTTCGAACATGAATATAATGCCGCTATATAGCCTGTTATTCTTCCATGTTTCCATCGGCAGTGCCGCGATGATCACAATTGCCAGTAGATGCAGCGCAGTGAAGGCTAGCATGAACTTGAGCAATTTCTCCAGCGAGTTGCGAGGCAGGATCTGAAAGATCAGCAAATAAAGCGCGGGATAAAAAGCCAGCACCCAATGCAGGCCCACTGTTTTTTTGAATGATAGCAACGTAAAAAAGGCCATCGGCACAACAAAGACAAACAGAAATATCCGGAACTGATCGCGTTTGATATTTTGCAAGAACGCGTCGCGGTGCTTGTATATGAACCATACTAGCGGCGGTGTGATCAGATAAAGCTGTACGCCAATAAATTCGGCTGCCGTGGCAATCGAGAACTGCGCGCCCTCGTTGCGGGCGTACAGGTTGAACAGAATATTGTCCCAGCAATGGGTGTAATTCCAGTAAATATTGACCAGCGCAAAAGGTAGAGAGGCCAGATACAGCAAGATAAATCCGCCGGTTTTTTGTCGGTTTTTTCCCGAGAAAATAAAATAGGCCAGATAGGACAACCCCAGTAACACGGCAAAATATTTTGACAGAAAAGCCAGGCCAAAAAATATTCCTGAGAGTGTATACCAGGCTAACTTGTCTTGTTGCAGCGCCTTGTATAACGAAGCCATGGAGAAAAACGCAAACAAAATAAGCGGTGTATCGGTGGTCACCAGCACATTCAGAATATTGATCGGCGACACCAGATACAGCATTGCAACCAGCGCGGCACGGCTTTCATCCAGCGGCTTGAGCAGGCGAAAAATACCAATTCCGATCAATATGGAAGTGAGTATGGAAGGCAGGCGCAGAACCACCTCGGAACTGCCGAGATACAACATCAAATGCAGGAACCAGCCCACCATCGGCGGATGGTCGTAATAGCCGAAATCAAGATGTTTCGCCCAAATGACGAAATAGGCTTCGTCGCCGGAAAACGGAACTACATAGGCAAGCAGGAGTTTAACTACCAGTGTTGCAAACACTGAAAATTTAAATGTTTTGATCCAGTTCATGTTAGTTTACACAATGAAAGCATGATCACTTGGTGTGCATCATGCATCGCCACCTTAACGCAAAGTGATACCGGCTGATTGCGATGTGAAATTCGGCAGTACGCTGGCCATGCCAGCACCAAAGCGTTTAGCCAGACGATCAGCCAGGCCTTCATGGCTGGTGAAGTCAACAATATCTTCGGCTTTGATCACATCGCGTGCCACGCTACCCAAGCTGCCAATTTCATCGGCGAGTCCCAGTTTTATACTTTTGTCACCGCTCCAGAACAGCCCGCTGAATGTTTCGGGTGTTTCCTTAAGGCGCTTGCCGCGACCATCTCTTACCACGCTGATAAACTGCTGGTGAATTTCTCCCAGCATCGCTTTGGTAAATGCCTCGTGTTTTGGATTGCGTGGCGAGAAGGGATCCATAAAGCCTTTGTTTTCGCCCGCAGTCAGCAGGCGGCGTTCTACACCCAGCTTGTTCATGGTGCCGGTAAAACCGAAACCATCCATCAGCACGCCGATAGAGCCGACGATACTGGCCTTGTTGACGAAAATTTTGTCGGCGGCTGCAGCGATGTAATAGCCGCCGGATGCGCAGATGTCTTCAACTACAACGTACAAGGGAATAGTCGGATGAATTGCGCGCAAACGGCGTATCTCATCATTGACGAGACCTGCCTGTACCGGGCTGCCACCGGGGCTATTGATACGCAGCACGACACCCTGGGTATTCTTGTCGCTGAAAGCAGCTTGCAATCCGGCAATCAGATAAACTGCACTGTCGGGAATTTTCTCGGAGATCACCACTTCCAGTACAACCAACGCAGTATGTATACCAGAGATGATTCCAGCGTCACCACCGATCCAGCCGGTAATTAATACCAGGATAATAGTAATGTACGCAAAGGTGGAGAGCTTGAAAAAAATACCCCAACGGCGTGCGCGACGCTGTTCCTGTATAGCAGAGAAGGCCAGCTTTTCGAGTACGCCGCGTTCCCAATCGTTATTTTGTTCTGACATGATATTTATTCCTTTGTTGATGCAGATTGGTTTAAGACTATGTCGGCAACTGCGACAAAATCGTGTTGAATACATGATCCACGGTAATCGCCTGCAAACAAACGTTGTCGCTGCAAGCTGTCTTGCGATGGTTAGATGCGCTTACGCAGGGCGAGCATGCAAGCCCTGCGTAGATCGGAGTTGAATTGCCAAGAGAGCCATATAGAGCGGGTGTTTCAGGGCCAAATAATACAAAAGTTTTCAGCGGGGTGACCGATGAAAAATGACCGGGGCCGGAATCGTTTGTTACCATCAGCTGTGATACTGAATAGAGCGGGGGCAGTTCTGTAAATTTCACCCGTCCGGCGAAATTGATGCATCGTGTGCTGGCTACAGAGGCACGCAAAATTTCCGCTTCTTCACGTTCTGCCGGTGCGCCGGTGATCAGCACTACGGCTGTTTTACTGTGTGCCAGTATGCGGCGCATCAACTCGGCATAGCGGTGCTTCATCCAGCGACGCTGCGGCAACAGCTCGCTCGCATTGGGATTGATCAGCACGATCTGATGTTTTGCCGGATCAAACTCGGCAAAGTCTTCGCGAACTTTGGCGAGTATCGCCGTCTTTTGTTCCGCGCTCACTACTGCCTGACGCAGTTTGATTTCGTCATTGCTGACCAGTGTTTTGGAATAGGGGATTTCCGGCTTGTCGGCAAGCAATGCATTCACCAGACCGATAAAGCTTTTGGCAATGTGCTGGTGCGCGTTGTAGGAAACCTTGTGCGTCAGCATCGCGCCGCGATACAGGCCTTCGTTATGAAATGCATGGAAACCGACACGGTTGTTTGCGCCGGAAAGACCGGTGAGCAGGGCGCTGTAGCGCGAGAACAGTTCCAGGTCGATTACCGAATCGATGTTGCGGCTGCGGCACCACCAGAAAAACTTCAGCGTATCGAGCGCCAGCGGCACAATGCCGGTCTCGCGTATCGTGAAAATATTCTGGTCTTCCACGCTGTTCAGCAATTTCAGGCTGGGTTTGTTTTTGTCGAAGATGACAAAGAACAGTTCGGCGCCTGCCACATTTTTCAGCTTCTGCATCGCCGGGTCTACCAGAATCGCACTGCCCATTTCGGACAGCTCTACCAGCAAAACGCGCTTGGGTTTGCCTGTAGAACTAAACAGATTGCTTAGCTTAACGATAAAAGTGGCTAAAAAGCACAGTGGCACACCGGCGTAATAATCAACTTTGCGCATCAGATCTACGTTCATTTTGTTTCACTCTTTTGACGATTCATTAAAAACAGATACAGGCCGGGCAACGATGCAGCCAGTAATACCAGGCCATATAATACCGACATGGATAACACCAGCGCCTTGTCTGCGCCGATCAGCATGAATAATCCTATCATGCCGCCTTCACGCACGCCCCAGCCAGCCAGTGAAATAGGAGCGATGGTCAGCAGCATCACCGGCGGCACCAGCACCAGGAAAGTTAGCAGGTCATATTTTAGTCCCACGCCGATGCCGATAAAGTATACCGCCAGCATTGATACAAAATGAATCAGCACCGATATCACGCTATGAAGGGCAATGGCGCGCTTATCATGGTAGATACGGCGCAGGTCGGCCGAGATCTCATGCATATGGCGGGTTAATTTGTAATCGGCGAAGCGGTCGATTTTCCCCAGCATCGCGAAAACAATGACAGCTGCGATACCGCCCACCGCAAGTAAATTTAGGAGATGAAACATCGCGACCGGCAGCAGGCCGGGGTGTGCAACATTCGCAATCAAATTCAGCAGCAATATACCGATCAACCCTAAAATACGATCCAGCAAAACGCCGTAGAATGCCGCTTTCTTGCCGTTGCCCAGTGATGAACACTCCACAACTCTATAAGCATCGCCGCCTATGCCCCCAGGCAAGGCCTGATTGAAGAAGCTGCCTTTCAAATAACTTTTCAGATAAAACAATGGACCTTGTCCAAACTGTAGACGGCGCATAATTAGATACCAGCGATATGAAGCTAGCGCCGCGCTCAATAATTGCATGACCAGTGCATAGATTAAATATTCGGGTGCCATGTATCGCACTACATTGAACACCGTGGTCAGATCAATTTTCGTTGCAATCACAGCAAGGATCGCAACAGTTATCAGAATTTTAATAATAAGTTTAAGCATGCGGCTTTCGGGTTGTAACTGCGAGATCTGTGCCCATATGAGTAAGGCAACCAACTAAATGATATTCGATTGCTTGAGGTACAAACCCAAGGTATTCGATTAATCAATAAAATAGTGCGCCACGATACGGGAGTTTGGACATATTGTCCATTGTTATGACCTGTAAAACAGGGCCATACAGCGAGATGTACTGAGGAAAATCAAGCAAAATCCGTTTTAGTTGGGTTATGATGAATTATGCCCAAACGTGAGGAGAAATCATGACAGACAAACCCGCAATTATACCGTCTGAACAAGAACCTGAAGAACCCAAGGTAGAACTTTTTCGCGGCCTGCTGCGCTATGAAAGACAGTCTGTCGTTAGACAAATTTCCTTTTATCTTAGCGGCAATATTCTGGAATCGCATTATTACACTGAGCTGTTCTATACCCTGCGCACAGCCACAGAAACAGACATGATCTATCTGCACCTGAATACATCTGGTGGTGACTTTGATACCGGCTTGCAAATTATCAACAATATGCAGGCCTCCAGTGCGAATGTAGTCACCGTACTTGAGGCACGTGCCTATTCTATGGGCGCATTTATATTTCTCTCCGGCGACGAATATATCGTGCATGACAACTGCCAGCTGTTATTTCATATCTACTCCGGCAGCTTCGCCGGCAGGGGCAATGAGCAACAGGCAGAGGTGCATGCAGTCAGCAGCTGGTTTGAAAAATTCATGACTCGTACCTGCCAGCCGTTTCTGACCGCAGCCGAAATCAAGGATGTATTGAAGGGGTCAGATGTGTGGATGGATTCGGACGAAATTCGCCGCCGCATGGAGCGCATACGCAGGGCGCAAGTGAAGCTGTTTAATCAAACCCAAAAAGGTGGTGAGAAATAACCGACCTCCTGCATTGAAATTACTTAAAAAGACCCGACATCGACTAAAAAGGTACTTAACGAAGTTTTCTGGGGGGTACAAATGGATGTCATGCCTGCAGGTAAGAGAACGTGTTTATACAATGCCGCGCAGCTCGATGCAGTAACCGACAGCATGGCCATGCAGGCCGCAGGTTTGCTGGTGGGAAAACAACGCGTGATGATAGTCGGCATACTACGTCGTGGTGCGCCACTGGCCGAGATGGTGTATCAAAAACTGTCTAATAATTTTAGTCTCAACAACCTCTCACGCATGAACCTGCAAATCAAGCGCTACGCTGACGATTTGAGGTTAATTCATCCCGAAACCCAGCTCACCGAAAACCCCGAACATGCCGCGCTGGATTTAAGCGGCGTCACTATCGTGATCGTTGACGATGTGATGTATCGCGGCCACTCGATGCTGCGTGCGATTGAATATATTGCAGGCAAAAATGCCGAAGAAATCCGCACCGTGGTGCTGGTAGATCGGGGCGCCGCCAAGTTGCCTGTGCGCTGCGATATTGCCGGGGTCAGGTTGGATATTGCGCCGGGGGATATCATCGAATGCAATGTGCCGCCGTATGAAGAGGAATTCAAAATCGAGGTGCTGCAACCCAAATTATGAGGTGTCCTGATGATATTCAATGACCGCAACGACGCAGCCAGAAAGCTGGCTGAAAAGCTCCAACAGTACAAAGGACAGAACCCGCTAATCCTCGCTATCCCGCGCGGTGCCGTGCCGATGGCGAAAGTGCTTGCGGAGCAGTTGGGCGGCAGTTTCGATGTGGTGCTGGTGCGCAAATTGCGCGCACCGTATCAACCCGAGCTGGCAATTGGCTCAATCGATGAAAGCGGCTGGGCTTATATTGCCAGTCATGCGCCTTCAACCGGTGCCAGTCAGGAATATATCGAAGCCGAGAAAAAAACGCAGATGGAAACCATCCGCAAGCGCCGCAATCAATACACGCCTATCCGGCCTCCCATCGATCCAAGCGGACGCATCGTGATTGTCATCGACGATGGCCTGGCAACAGGTGCCACGATGATCTCGGCACTGCACGGTCTGCGTGCCAGAAACCCGGCCAGACTGATTTGTGCCGTACCCGTAGCACCCCCCGAAACACTGAAGCGCGTAGCGGCAATGGCTGATGAAGTGGTTTGTCTTTATGCCCCCGACTATTTTCAGGCAGTTGGACAGTTCTACCAGAATTTTTCCCAGGTTGAAGATGATGAAGTCATCGATATCCTCCGGGGCAGCGCTTGATAAACTCATAAGATATATCCAGAAGTTGCCGTAACAAATCCTTCAATTGCAGGTCTTAGTATGGTACTTGATATTTTGTTATCAAGCCCCATTTCATTAACATTCCGTCCATCTTGAAGGATGACTCAAATGCTCAATATTCGACCCTCTGCCGTTGCAGGCTCTTTTTACCCTTATCCTCGTCAGGCGCTGGAAAAGGAAGTAAGTCTTTTGCTGGAACAAGCCAAGCCGGCTTCTCGCGGTGTCACGCCTAAAGCGATCATTGTGCCCCATGCTGGCTATATCTACTCCGGGCAGACTGCTGCTGTTGCGTATGCAAGCTTGTCCGCCCTGAAAGATAAAATTAGCCGTGTGGTTTTACTGGGTCCGGTGCATCGGGTACCGGTGCGCGGTTTGGCACTGCCCGGTGTGGATGCCTTTGAAACGCCATTGGGTAATGTAGCGCTGGATCAGGCCGCCATTCAATCCATCAGCGGCATGCCGCAGGTGCTGGTCAGTGCTGCTGCGCATACGTTGGAGCATTCATTGGAAGTGCAGCTTCCTTTCCTGCAATCTGTGCTGGGCGACTTCAAGCTGGTGCCACTGGCGGTGGGTGATGCCACAGCAGCCGAGGTGGCTGCGGTACTGGATAAGTTGTGGGGCGGGGCAGAGACGCTGATTGTAATCAGCTCGGATTTATCTCATTTTTTACCATATCACGTTGCACAATCCGTTGATCAGGAAACCGTGCAAAGCATACTGGATTTGAATGGCCCGATTTCTCATGATCAGGCCTGCGGCGGCACGCCGATCAACGGTTTTTTAATTTCTGCAGAACGCCATCATTTGCGTTCCCAATTGCTGGATTACCGTAATTCAGGTGACACCGCAGGCGATAAAAATCGCGTAGTGGGCTATGCATCATTTGCCTTTATGGAGGACGAAAAATATGAACACTGATTCTTTACACTCAGAGCGCGGCGTTGTTTTGTTGCCGATTGCGCGCGCTTCAATTTCAAGCGCATTGGGTCGTGTACAGCAGGCTAACGAGCAGGCTATATGGCTGCAAGAGCAAGGTGCGTGCTTTGTAACGCTGACGCAACAGGGTGAATTGCGTGGCTGTATCGGCACTCTCGAAGCACATCGCACATTACTGCAGGACGTGAAAGCCAATGCCCATGCTGCCGCCTTCCGCGACCCGCGTTTTGCGCCGTTGTCAGCAGCTGAGCTTGATGATACCGAAGTCGAAATATCTCTGCTTTCGGCAATGAAGCCTTTGAAATTTTCTGGCGAGCGTGATGCATTAACACAGCTGAAACCGGGCGTACATGGTGTGGTGTTTGAATTTGGCCACCATCGCAGCACTTTCCTGCCGCAGGTATGGGAACAGCTGCCCAATGTGGTCGAATTTATGGCACACCTGAAATACAAGGCCGGCTTGCCGCCAGATTTCTGGGCGGAGGAGGTCAGGCTTTCCTGGTACACAGTGAGCAAATGGAAAGAAAGTGAACTGCTGGAAACTACAGCCGTATCTAAATAAGAGGCATGATGATAGATAACTCAAACTATCTGGCCCGCTACTGGCACATGAATGACGATGGTCGCATGCAGTGCGACCTGTGTCCGCGCGACTGCAAGCTGCACGATGGTCAGCGAGGCGCCTGTTTTGTTCGCATGCGCCAGGGTAATGAGATGATCCTCACCACCTACGGGCGTTCGTCCGGCTTTTGCATCGACCCAATCGAGAAAAAACCTCTCAACCAATTTTATCCCGGCAGCAGCGTGCTATCGTTTGGCACAGCCGGATGTAATCTGGCATGCAAGTTCTGCCAGAACTGGGATATCAGCAAATCGAAAGATATGGATAGCCTGATGGATCAGGCTTCCCCGGAAACCATTGCCCTCGAAGCAGAAAAATATGGCTGCAAAAGCGTGGCTTTTACCTACAACGACCCGGTGATCTTTGCCGAATACGCGATGGACGTGGCGGATGCCTGCCATGCGCGCGGGATACAGACTGTGGCGGTAACTGCTGGTTATATGCATGATCAAGCACGGCGCGATTTTTACGCCAAAATGGATGCCGCCAATGTCGATCTTAAAGCATTTACAGACGATTTTTATTTCAAGCTAACCGGTTCTCATTTGCAGCCGGTGCTGGACACCTTGAAATATCTCAAGCACGAAACCAACGTATGGTTTGAAATCACTACGCTGCTCATACCCGGCAAAAATGACTCGGATGAAGAAATTACCGCGATGTGCCAGTGGATCAAAAAGGAGCTTGGCACCGATGTGCCGCTTCATTTCTCTGCCTTTCATCCCGACTACAAGATGCCGGATGTTCCTGCAACTCCGCCAGCTACTTTGTCTCGTGCACGCAACATCGCAATGCAACAGGGCTTGCAGTACGTTTATACTGGCAATGTACATAATGCAGAAGGTGACACCACCTTCTGTCCAAGTTGCCATTCCGTGTTGATCGAGCGCGACTGGTATCAGATCAACCAGTATCGTTTAACAGATAACGGAAACTGCCCGGATTGCGGCGCAGCAGTAGCAGGTCGCTTTGACAAACAAGCTGGTAACTTCGGCAGAAAGCGTATTCCGATTGCAATTAACCGCGCCATGATTAAATAGAAGAGGTCATTTTTGTCTACTAAAGTATCCACACTCGAAAGCATTCCGGCAGGCCAGGTTCATGTTGAAGGCAAGCTGGAGCTGCCTGTCAACGTGAAAAGTATCGTGTTGTTTGCTCATGGCAGCGGCAGCAGTCGTCACAGCAAACGCAACACCTATGTCGCACGTGTGTTGCAGCAAAACGGTATCGGCACCTTGCTGATGGATTTACTGACTCCGGAAGAAGACGCCAATTACCACACACGCTTTGATATTCCGTTGCTTACACACCGCCTGCTGGCAGCAACTTCCTGGATAAAAAATGATCCACGCACGCAACATTTACCCATCGGCTATTTTGGTGCCAGCACGGGTGCCGCGGCTGCATTGCAGGCAGCAGCATCTTATGGTGATGAAATTGGCGCGGTTGTTTCTCGCGGCGGTCGCCCTGATATTGCCGGTATCAGCGCACTGGAAAAAGTGGAGTCTCCCACTTTGTTGATGGTGGGTAGTTTTGATGAAGATGTGATTAAGTTGAATGAGGAAGCCTTTGCGTTTCTGCGATGCACCAAAGAACTTTCCATTATCCCCGGTGCGACGCACCTGTTTACCGAACCAGGCACGCTTGAAGAAGTGGCAAAACAAGCGGCTGCGTGGTTTTCTAAATATTTAAGACCGAATTAATTGCCTGATGAAATCAATGCTTCTTTTTTTCCGTTTCATCCAAATTCTATATCCCAGCAATACCGCCAAGATGGCTGCATAAATGACAGGTTGAGTAATGTCTTTTTTGACTAACCACCAGTAATGCAGCACTGCAAAAAAAGCGATGAAATAAACCAGCTTATGCAACGTCTGCCAGCGTTTGCCGCCTAACCTTTTTATCATTGCATTCGTAGAGGTGAGCGCCAATGGAATCAGCAGCACAAATGCTGCAAAACCTATGGTAATGAATGGACGTTTGATTACATCTTTGTAGATCGAGCTTAAATCAAAAAATTGGTCCAGCCAGATATAGGTAATAAAGTGCAGCAAAGCATAGAAGAATGCAAATAAACCAGCCATGCGACGTAACTTGATCAACCATGACCAACTGCTCAAATTTCGCAATGGGGTAATGCTTAGTGTGATCATAAGAAACACCAACGTCCAGGTGCCGAGAGAGCGGGTGATAAATTCAATCGGATTGGCCCCAAGCTGATCGGAATAGCCATACCAAGCCAATCTGGATAGCGGTATGAGGCTAATAAGGAACAGAGCCGCTTTGAGTTGAGAGAAATATTTCACTAGAAGAACTTTCTCAAATCCATGCCGTTATATAGCTGTGCAACCTGTTCGCCATAGCCGTTGAACATCAACGTTTCGCGTTTCAAAAATTCACCGATGCGACGCTCTTTGGCTTGGCTCCAGCGCGGATGATCAACCGTCGGGTTCACATTGGCAAAAAATCCATATTCATTCGGATTTGCTTTCATCCATGAGCTGACTGAGGGCGTAGAGCTAAAGCGAATTTTGACGATGGATTTTGCGTTTTTGAAGCCATATTTCCATGGAGTAACCAGTCTAACCGGCGCACCGTTCTGGTTGGGCAACACCTCTCCATATAAACCGACAGCAAGAATGGTAAGCGGGTTCATCGCCTCATCCATGCGCAGGCCTTCTACATAGGGCCAATCCAGCACGCTGGAGCGTTGGCCGGGCATCTGTTTAGGGTCTTGCAAAGAGATGAATTCTACAAATTTTGCATTGCCGTTGGGTTCGACTTGTTTGATCAGTTCACTCAGCGAGAAACCTACCCATGGAATGACCATGGACCAACCCTCTACGCAGCGCAGACGGTAGATACGCTCTTCCAGCGGGGAGAGCTTTAGCAATGCATCGATATCGAAGGTCTTTTTATGTTTTACTTCACCTTCAACGGTGATCGTCCATGGCCGTGGGTTAAGCGTGCCAGCCAATTGCGCGGGCGTATATTTATCCGTGCTGAATTCGTAAAAATTGTTATAAGAGGTGACATCCTTATACGGTGTTAAAGGATCGTTGGTACTGAATGAACTTTTGCGCAAACCACTTAACTTGGTCGCTGTAGCTGCTTCAGCGTCACTATTTGTCAATAGCAGGCCTGGGGCGGCTATTCCTGCTGCAAGCGCACCTAGTGATTGAGTTGTCGTACGCATGAAATCACGGCGCGACAAATATAGTTCTTTGTCGGTTATTTCTGATGCTTTGATGTCGTCAGGTTTCTTGATCAGCATGGTTATTCCTTTAAGTTTAAAGTCGTAATTGTCTATGTTTCAATACTTAGTCGATAATCAATTTGAATCATTACACAGATCATGAAAATATTTCAGCCATAAGTATTGTGGTCTTTCAGTAAACGCGGTGCTGACTAATTTTATTTCATCTGGCGTAAAATACGCGTTTTACTCACAAGTCTTTATACATGACAGTTCGCACACGTTTTGCCCCTAGTCCCACCGGCTATCTTCATATTGGCGGTGCCCGCACTGCCTTGTTTTCATGGGCTTATGCACGCAAGCATGGCGGCACCTTTATTTTGCGTATCGAAGACACCGATGTAGAACGCTCTACACCAGAAGCGGTGCAAGCGATTCTGGACGGCATGAACTGGTTGAATCTTGGCTATGACGAAGGCCCGTTCTATCAAATGCAGTGCATGCCGCGCTATCGCGAGGTTATCCAGCAAATGCTGGCTGCTGGTACGGCCTATTATTGTTACACCACACAGGAAGAGCTGGATGCACTGCGTGAGGCGCAGCGTGAGCGCGATGAAAAGCCGCGCTATGACGGACGCTGGCGCCCAGAGTCGGGCAAGGTATTACCATCTGCTCCTGCTGGAGTGAAGCCGGTGGTACGTTTTAGAAACCCGACCGATGGTGTTACGTCATGGGAAGACCAGGTTAAAGGACACATTGAATTTTCCAATAGCGAGCTGGATGATCTGATTATTGCGCGAGCTGATGGCACGCCAACTTATAATTTCTGCGTGGTGGTTGACGATTGGGACATGAAAATTAGCCATGTAATACGTGGGGATGATCACGTCAACAATACACCGCGCCAGATCAACATTCTCAAGGCCTTGGGTGCAACGCTACCGCAATATGCACATATGTCAATGATACTGAACGATGACGGGCAGAAGTTATCCAAGCGTCACGGTGCTGCGAGTGTGATGCAGTATGATGAAGATGGTTATTTACCAGAAGCGGTCATCAATTATCTGGCTCGGCTGGGTTGGTCGCATGGCGATGAAGAGGTGTTTTCTGTCGCGCAATTTTGCGAGTGGTTCGACCTCGACCACATCACACCATCTGCTGCACAAATCAATACCGAGAAATTGAATTGGTTGAATAGCCATTATTTGAAACTGGCCGACAATTCCAGGCTGCTAGCACTGGTTAAACCGCGTCTTGAAGCACGCGGGATGAATGTTGGCTCGGCACCTGCACTTGAAGCGATTGTTGCACTGTATAAAGAGCGAGTCGCAACGCTGAATGAGCTGGCCGATGCAGCCGAAGTATTTTACATCGACCTGCATCCTGAACAGTCGCTGCTGGATACTCACCTGACGGCCGATGCGCTGCCTGCCTTACATGAGCTGGCGCAGCGACTGGGCGATGTGGCATGGGAAGCACCAGCCATTGCTGCTTTGATCAAGGAACTGATTGCCAAATATGGCTTGAAAATGCCAAAATTGGCGATGCCCCTGCGCGTGATGCTGGTCGGGCAAACGCAGACGCCGTCGGTTGATGCGGTGGTGACTTTATTCCCTCGTGCAATGGCGTTGGCGCGCATAGAGAAGCATTTAAGTAAAACCACTACCTGAATTGAGGAGCGCAAGTCGATTACATGCTTAAAATTAATACAAAATCCATCAGTATTGTCACTGATCAAAAACAGCCGCAGCTATCCAAAGAACAAAAAGCGTTCAATAACCTGATTAAGCAAATTGATACCAAGCGCGCCAGACTGGCCGCATGGCAGGAAATAATCCCGGCTTACCAGCGTAAATACGCCAGCGAATTGGATCCGCTCATTAAAACCACGCAGGATTTGGAAATAGAGTTAGTGCATTGCCTTGACCGTGTCAGTGATCAAAAAGGGATTACTAAAACCGAGCGATGCAAGATTGCTGACCTGATCAGCGAATTGGCAGGTGGGCTTGCAGCAGAGCGCGACGATGCAGACTTGAAAAACATCTACAACAAACACAGTGGCTCGGACTACGACGCTGAAGAAGCTGCCGCTGTGAACGGTATGAAGTCCATGTTCGAGGATATATTGGGTGTTGATCTGGGCGATGATTTTGACCCAAGCTCGCCGGAAGAATTATTAAAGCAGGCTCAAGCGCGCATGCTGGAACAGCAGGAACAACACCAGGCAGCCCGCCAGGCGCATGAAGAACACCAGGCAAAACGAAAAAAGTCAGCCAAACAAATAGCCAAAGAAACGCAACAACTGGCTGACGAGCAACAAACCAACCAGTCCATCCGCGAGTTGTACCGCAAGCTGGCCAGTACATTGCACCCGGACCGCGAACCCGACCCCCAGGAACGCGAACGAAAGACAGTCCTGATGCAACGTATTAACCAGGCCTATGACCAGAAAAATCTGTTGTTGTTATTGGAACTGCAACTGGAGCTGGAGCACATCGACCAAACCACCATCAACAACATCACCGCAAGCCGGCTGAAGCACTACAATAAAATATTGAAAGATCAGCTCACTGAGCTGGAGCACGAAATTTATCACACCGAAGGCATGTTCAAAGCGCAATTCGGCATTCCTCCCTTTGAGCAAATTACTCCGGGTAAAATCATGCGCAATCTGGATGCTGACATCGCCAGCATCCAGATTGACATACGCGAATTAAAAAACAATCTTCTCGAATTTCAAGATATCAAGAAGGTCAAAGCATGGCTCAAAGGCATGCGGCAACAGCCAAAAATGGATTATTTTGACGATTATTTTTAACTTCAGATTTTAAACGGGAAGGGTGGGTATTCGGTCTTGGGGCTGGCGTTGAAAGTATCGGCGATGAGAAAGTCCATCATGCCGTTCTGCCACACATCGTGCAAGGGCACGGCCTCGACCGAGGGCGCAATGGAAAACCGCTTCGTCCCCGGATAGACCACTGCGATACTTTCAAGCTGCAAATCATCAAGGGCGATGCGCATCGAGGGAGTCATCCTGGGCGCGTCGGTTCGTTTACATTCGACGCCGAACATGCGTCCGTTCTTGCGCAGAACAAGGTCAATCTCAGCGCCTTGATGCGTTGCCCAGAAATACGCCTCATCAGGTTGAACGGCGGCCAACACCTCTTCAATCACATATCCCTCCCAGGATGCGCCGATCTTGGGATGGGTCATCAAGTCCCGATCGGTTCGTATACCAAGAAGCTGGTGCAACAGACCGGAATCGCGGACATAAATCTTGGGCGCCTTGACCTGCCGTTTGCGCACGTTGGCGTGCCAGGGCTGTAACTGGCGCACCATAAAGGCATCCGTCAACAGATCAAGATAGCGGCGGGTCGTAGATTCGCTGACACCCAGGGCGCGGGCCGGTTCTGCCGCGTTCCATATCTGCCCGTGGTAGTGCGCGAGCATGGACCAGAACCGCCACAAGGCAGCCGACGGGGTGCGCACCCCCCATTGCGGCAAATCACGCTCCAGCAGCGTCTGGATAAAATTCTTGCGCCAGGCAGTGCTGGCGGCCTCGTTGGCCGCCAGATAAGACAAGGGGAACCCCCCGCGCAACCAGTGCCGCTCCGGGGATGGGTTGCCCAACTCGCCCAGGCTGAAACCGCGGAGCGTCAAGGTTTCCATCCGGCCCGCCAGTGTCTCGGACGACTGCCGGAGCAGATCGCCGGAAGCGCTGCCAAGAATGAGGAATTTGCCTTCAAACTTCTTGCGATCCGCCAACACCCTGAGCACCGGAAACAGATCGGGGCGGCGCTGCACCTCATCAATCACCACCAAACCCTTCAGCCCACCCAGCGCCGTCATGGGCTCAGTGAGGCGTGCCAGGCTGACGGGATCCTCCAGATCGAAATAATTGGCAGACTCTTCCGAAAGAAAAAACCGCGCAAGTGTTGTCTTCCCGCATTGGCGCGGGCCGATCAGCGTCACAATCCGGCTGCGTGAAAGGGCCGCCTGAATCGCTTCTATTTGCTCTGAACGTTTAATCATGTGGGCTTTATACCATGAATATCGGTTATGACACGAATGTTTTTCATTGTAAATGCTGGGAGGATTGTTTCATGATGGCCGTTAGATGCAAGTTAAAAACCGTGGTCTTGTCTGGTAATTCTATTCATTCGGCACATTGGATAACACACAACCTTCCGGCTATTTGAAAGATTTTATGGCTGCCAATTGAAATGTTTTACTACGTTCAAATAAAATCAAGAACGCCATCCGGTCAAAATACGAGCCTCATAGTTTTTCACGTCGGCGGCAGTTGTTTCCAAAATGGAAATAACTGAAGCCTCAACCAACTCACCCGATTCGAATATGTTTTTCAAGTGCTTGTTGATCGCCAAAACCCTGTCGGTGAAGAGCTCCGCAAGCTGTTTCAGTTGATTTTCTTTTGTGACGGTGGCAAATAATTCTC